>Ga0153993_100390_pt1 | contig 16452 bp, 14 predicted proteins | sample TSNC077MetaG_FD_104706 | JGI IMG/M metagenome (GOLD analysis project Ga0153993, IMG submission 104706) | Attine ant fungus gardens microbial communities from North Carolina, USA - TSNC077 MetaG | ecosystem: Host-associated > Fungi > Mycelium > Unclassified | place: USA: North Carolina, Lumber...
CCCGAGCGGAGTTCGCCACGGAGGCCTTGGCGGGCGAACCCTACGCACGACGGGTGATCAAGGGCGGCTCACATCTGTGCGCACCGAACTACTGCTTGCGCTACCGCCCTGCCGCGCGGCAGGCCGAATCGGAGGAGTCCTCGACCTGCCACGTCGGCTTCCGGTGCATCATCCGCATTCCGCAGTAGAAGGACGCGTCAGGTAGTCCGCTGGAGCACAGAATCAAAGAATCCCTGAACGTGAGTGACCATCGGCGCGAGCTGATGTGACACCGAGTCGATCACCACTTCTTTTACGTCCATTCCTGCCCGGCGATAGTTGTTCTGCAATGACGCAATTCGATCACCCCGGGTCACGCCGGCGTCGTTCGCTCCTGGCATCCATCTGGACTGCTCTGGTGTGACCGCGATGACGTCTCGCCCGTCATCGTTTCCACCGATGACAGTCTGAACCGATACCGCGGCAAGACTTTCGAGGTCGATGTCGTGCCCGAACACAGTCGAGGCGTTTCCGATGCCCACCCACCAATCGCGCGCGCGATCCAACAACGTCACATTGCCGGGCGCACCGATCGAGACCGCAAGAACTCGTTGCGGATGAACAAGGAAGAACCGATGAGCGAACTGAGCGCCCCCGGAGAATCCGAACAGTAATACTTCGGGGTCGAACTCCAGTTCCACCCAGCCGGCAAGATCGTCGAGCATGTCGATCAAAACGCGGTCGAACCGAATTCCTTCGTACTCGAGGGATTTGTAATTGTCACCGTCGGCCGGATTGCCGATCCCGGCGGGGAATAGTGGCGCAAGCAATGTGGTTCCCGTCGTTTCCGCCCAGTCCAGAAATAACTCGCGCAGGGACTCGGCGGCCCGGTCGCTCCCGTGTACGAGCACAGCAACACGACCACTGGGATGAGAAGGGATGAAACTGAAGTGACTGAAACGCTGGTCCTTCGAACACGCCGTCCCCGGAATCCGTCCGCTACGTGGGTATTTCACGTCCAACTCCATTCAACAGTTCTCGTTTACAGTGCGAGCGCGGACTGACGGAGAATCTCCGCCAATTGACTGCTCATCCCCGGCTCCATTCTCGACGTGGCAACACGGATATGCGGCAACGCCCCCGTCGAATACGACGTCTCGCCGGCAAGGGCCAGGATCCCGTGCGCTGTGAGATGCTCGATCGCCTTCGCCTCGTCGGTCACGGGAATCCAGACGCAGAACCCGTCCCTGGCGGGCACATCAATGCCGTTGGCGTGCAACATCGACGTCAATGCGAAGAGCCTTTCTGCGTAAATGCCTCGGGCGCGAGCGACGCCCTCAGCCGTCACTTCGTCCTGCAGCAACCACGCCAAGGCACTCTGCAAGATTCGTGATGTCCACTGTCTTGTCAATCGGATCTGCGCATGGACAGTGGCCATCCGAGCAACAGTCGTTCCGATGACTGCCAGCCGCAGATCAGGCCCGTACGACTTCTCATAGGACTTGATGTGGATCGTCCGTTTGGGGAGATACTCGCCCACACTGTTGATATCCACCAACGATAGAGCATTCAGATCGTCGTACTCCACGATCATCGCGGAAGTATTGCGCTTCAGTACTTCCGCGATCCGCCATGCGCGGTCCGTAGCTGTTGCATTACCCGTCGGCACCTGAGCTCTCGGCTGATAGAAGACCACAACAGGACGCGTCTTCATTGCTTCCTCGAGATGCATCAGTGACAACCCGCCCTCGACGTACGGCACGGGCACCACGGTCAGACCCAGATCCGACATGAGGTTGAGCAACTGTGGTTGCGTCGGGGATTCAACCACAATTCGATCGCCGGGAACCGAAAGTGACTGTAAGACAGTCCATATAGCATCAGATGCGCCGTTCGCCACTGCGAATGCCTCAGCGGGGTACGGCCACTCGGGCTCCACGACATCTCTGAGCGCGGGAAGGATGGGCGAATCGTAGTACTGGTCGAGTCCCGGCATCTCCGATGCACTGACCAACGCCGGTTTCAGCGAGGGCAACAGGTCAGGGTCGGGATAAAGCAACCGCATGTCGAACCGGGCCGGGATGATGGATGCCGGTTCGATTCGCGTCACCAATCCCGCCGGGCTGCTGACTCGGGTTCCCGACTTACCGCTGCCCATGATCAGCCCTCGTTTCTTGAGCAGACTCCACGCCGAGGAGACCGTCGCCGGACTGACCCGGAGAACCTCGGCCAACGAACGCACGTGGGGCAGTGCGTCCCCCGGCGTCAGTTCACCTGTCCTGATCAGTTCAGCTACGTATGAGGCGATACCCCGGGAGGATGGGTCCTCGATTCTTCTACCCAACAGGGCCGCATCGAACTTGGTCACCCGACCCACAGCGTTCTCCGTCCTTCAAGTCCCTCGCGTCTGCATCGTCCGCTCCTGAATCGAATCATCGGTGCAGGGTGTTCTCCAGGAAGGACTCGGTGATCGGACTCCGCGGCGCCTGCAGCACTTGCTCGGTATGACCGTCCTCGACGATCGAACCGTTCGCCACCACAACGACCCGGGATGCCGCGGCGCGTGCAAAGCCGATCTCGTGAGTGACAACCATCATGGTCGATCCTTCGTCGGCCAGCTGCTTCATCACCGAGGTCACCTCCCCGACGTTAGCCGGATCCAAGGCCGAGGTCGGCTCGTCGAAGAGCAACAACTCCGGCTCCATCGCCAATGCGCGCGCAATCGATACACGCTGCTGTTGTCCCCCGGAAAGGTGCTTCGGGTACGAGTCCGCACGATCTTCCAATCCCACCCTCGACAGTAATCTCAGACCGAGTTCGCGAGCCTTACCCTTGTCTAGGCCTCGAACGTGGATCGGCGCGTCGATCACGTTCCGGAGCACGGTCCAATGGGGAAACAGATTGAAGCTCTGAAAGACCATCCCTGTCTTCTGGCGCTGTCTGGAGATCTTTCCCTCACCGAGCATCCGGAGACCGCGCGGACTCAGTTCACACCCGAGCAACTCACCACCGAGAGTGATTGAGCCACCGTCTGGCCGTTCCAGATAGTTGACGCAACGCAACATCGTCGATTTGCCCGAACCGGATGCTCCGAGAATCGCCACGGTTTCGCCGCGGTGTACGTCCAGGCTGACTCCGCGCAATACTTCATTGTCTCCGTATCTTTTTCGCAAATTGCGAATAGAGAGCAGCGGTTGTCCCGTACTTCTGGTTCGATCCGTCATGACGTCCTCATTCGATTCTTGCGCAAACCCTTCGACACCCACTGCGCAAACCAGGTGCCGGCATTGGTCGACGCGCTTCGGGTGGCACCCTTGGCGTAGTGCGCCTCGATGAAATACTGGAAGAAGTTGAGTACGGTGGTCAGAACGAGATACCAGATACAGGCCACGATCAACAATGGAATCGTTTGGAATGTGTCACTGTAGATTTCCTGAGCCGAGAACAACAGTTCCGCGCCGCCGATGACGCTCACGATGGACGTAGCCTTCGTCATGCCGATGATCTGACTGAATGTCGGCGGGACAATGAACCGCATCGCTTGCGGCAGTTGAATTCTCAGGAAGATCGACATCGGCTTCATGCCGACCGACTTGGCAGCGTCTATCTGTCCCTCGTCGACGGATAGAAGACCCGCCCGATAGATCTCGGCCTGATATGCCGCCTCGTGAAGACCGAGACCTACCACCGCAGCAAGAAAGGGGGTTATCACCGAATTCGCCTCGGATTGAATGAATGTCGGTCCGAAGGGAATTCCGATCCCGAGAACCGGAATCAACAGTGCGATATTGAACCAGAAGATCAACTGAACAAGCTGCGGAGTTCCACGAAAGACCCAGATGTATCCCGATGCGATCGCGCGAAGCACCGGGTTGTCCGCGATTCGGAACGCGGCGAGTACTCCACCGAACACGACTCCGATGAACATCGCCAGAATCGTCAAGTAGCACGTCACCACCAGACCCTTCAATATTTGTTCACTGCTCAGATATTCGGCGACGACATCCCATTCGAAGTTGGGGTTTCGGACCATCATGTTGACGAGTTGAGCGAGAAGAACTCCGACGACTACTGCCGTGAACCACGTCCACGGCCTCGGCGGACGCTTTGCGATCGACACATCGATCATATCGTCACCGTCAGGGGTCACGCGGGCAGTCCCGAGATCACGCATGTCGCTGGCGGTCATGTCACTTCGCCCTGGCGAGGTCGACACCAGGAGCGTCGAGCATTTGAGCCTGGAGTTCGTAACGGTTCATGATCTCGTCGTAGGCGCCGCTGTCGAACACCTTCTGAAATCCCGCCAGAATTGTCGGCGTCAACGGAGAGTTCAACGGAAGAATCATGCCCTGGTAAAGATTCGAAAATCCGTTGTCGGCATCGTTTCCGGTGATCTCCAGCGCACCGTCCGAAGTCTTTGCATAGTAGGAAAGTGGTGCGCCGGAGGCGAAGAATGCATCAGCGCGCCCCGACTTGACAGACAAAACCCCATCAGGAACCGACTTGAGACCCACCACATTGATCGCCGACTTACCCTCGGCCACACAACGATCGGAACGATCGGTTAGAATTTTGTAGGCAGACCCGGTACCGGCGGGGCCCAGCGCGGAGACCGAGATCCCGCAAACGTCGTCGAGGCCGTTCACACCCTTTGGATTTCCCTTGGGAACGAGAAATGGAACGATCTCACGCACTACGTCCACCAACTGAACATTCTCCGATTTGCCGGTGTCTCCGTAGGGATTGAACCCAGCGTCGTATCGACCGGACGAAACTGCAGCGAACGCCCCAGCCAGATCGTTCATCGGTACGTACTCGACGTTTATGCCCAGCACTTCGCCGAGTTGGCCGGTAAGTTCAGCAGCCGCACCACTATAGGAGTCACCTGCCTTCTGCCACCACGGCGGGTTCACACCCGGCATGACGATCACGAGCTTGCCTGCGTCACGAATCCTCTGTGGAAGAGCGTCGTGAAGTGCCGAGTCCATCTGCACCGAGGGTTGCGCGGCACTTGAACTGTCGGCGGTAGCGCCGCTACTACAGGCCGATCCTGCAAGGACCGAACCTGCGCACAGCACTGCCGCGATCGTGTGTCGACGTCGTATGAATGTAGTCATTGTCAGCTCCTGCTGTACTGGCAATCGGATGCCGATACGACATCTGTTGCTCTTGGATCGACGAAGAAGCGCCGTTGCTTCAGGACCGGCATCACGTGCCGGGCAGAGTGAAGGAGGTTCATCGAAAGGCTGACGGACACAGTGCCTTCCTCTATTCCAGCCATCGCTCGCACCACACCGTCCGGACCGACGATCATGCTGCGCCCGATTCGGTTGCCTCCTGTTTGACCGGCGGCAGCGAGGAAACATGTGTTCTCCAAGGCGCGGGCTTTGCACAGGGTTTCCCAGTGCTCTTCCTTGAGCGGTCCGGAAACCCATGATGTCGGAAGCACCAGAACATCGACGCCTTTGTCCGCCAACAGTCTGGCAACCTCCGGGAATCGTATGTCGTAACAGGTAAGCATTCCGATCGAGAACCCCTTGACCACAAAGGTACTGAGAGTTCCGTCTCCTGCAGTAACGGAGTCTGATTCGCGGAAGGCAAAGGCGTCGTACAGGTGTATCTTCCGGTACGTGGATATGATCTCGCCGTCGCGAAGCGCCACGATGGTGTTGAAAGGCCTTCCCGTATCGGCGGTCTCGGTGACTCCTACGATGACGGTCAGCTCAGTTCCGCGCGTGGATTCGGCTAACCTACGAACAAAGAATCCATCGAGCCGTTCATCCTGGGGAGATTCGTCGACGGCATCGGTCCGACTCGACGCCGATTCGGGAAACACCAGGAGGTCGATTCCTTCCCGCACCGCATGGTCTACCAACGACTGGCACAGCTCCGCGTTCGTCGATACATCACGCACCGAAGACACTTGAGCCAATCTGATTGCGAGGCTGCCGCCCGTAGTCATCGCGGACCTTGACCGGACGCACCGGTCAACTCGGCTAGGTCAGTACCCCTGGCCACAGTGCCACGAAGGTCCGAACGCTCGAAGTCGATCTCAATGAGCGACAATCGATCTGCTACCTCTTGAGCCTGCGCGGCCGGCACGACGGCGATACCGTCGTCATCGCCGAATACGATGTCACCAGGCATCACGACAACGCCACCGACGCTGACTGGGACGTTGATCTGCCCTTCCAACATCAAGATTCGTGTCGTCAAAGCCGTGAGACCGCGAGAGAACACTGGGAACCCCAGTTCACGAATTTCGGTCGCATCATTAGTCGAACCGTTCGACACCGCTGCGACTGCTCCCGCATCCGCAGCGATTGCGGCAAGCGTGCCACCAAAACTGGAACGGTAATCGTCGCCGGACTGATCGATCACAACAACATCCCCCGGTTGAACCAAACTCATCGCACGATGAACAGCGGTCGAATCGAGATGGGGGATCTTGACTGTCAGGGCCGGACCCGCGAATCGGCCCGAAGGACCAACTGGCTTCAATCCGCGAGGAAACCCGAAATCTGTTGTGTGGCCAAGTGTTGCTGCGGTAACTCGGGTAAATCTCTCCATCAACTGAGCATCCGGCCTGGGAAACTGCGGGCCGACTGAGAAAGTCAACTCGAACTCACCTCCTTGCATGTTATTGGTTGGTCAGCCGAGCATGCAGGGTGCGATAGTTCAGGTGCAATAGCATTTGTTACTGAACAAAAAGTGCAACCCAGATAAGCCGAAGATCACTAGTATGTCGATTGCGGCCCCACCTCTGAGCAGCAACGAGTGACCTTCCCATCCGACACGCGTCAGTTAATCCAGCTGTTACACAAAAAGAATTCATCGAAAGCAACCTTGAGATGCAGGTCATAGTTTTGTCCGCGGAGGGCGCTCACGCGAGTTTTGTTCAGACACAGAACAGGTTGGCAACGCCGTTGCTGGAGCCGAGGATCAGAGCATCGCCCACAAGCTGCAAGGAGATACGGCTGTGCATACTGTCGAAGAATCGGTAGTCGGATTCGAACAATGGAGTACCTACTACCGCTGGACAGCTGAAAGCGAAGGGCCTCGAGAACGTGGTCGTCCGCTGTTGGTGCTACACGGTGGGCCTGGTTGCACCCACGACTATCTGGTCAGCCTGAGCGATTTGGTCAACGGCAACCGATCCGTCATACACTACGACCAATTGGGAAATGGACGCTCGACGCATATGTCCGAAGCTCCCTACGATTTCTGGACCGTCGACCTGTTCCTCCGCGAGCTCGAGAATCTAATCTCGGAGCTCGGAATCGGCGAGTACGACCTCTTGGGTCAATCATGGGGTGGCATGCTGGCGGCTGAGCATGCGCTACGCCGACCACCAGGGCTTCGGAATCTGGTGATCGCGAATTCACCGGCATCGATGCAGGATTGGGTGGACGCAGCAGCCGAACTGCGGAGCGCCTTGCCACTTGACGTCCAAGAAGCGTTGCTGCGCAACGAACATGCAGGTACGACGGACTCACAGGAGTATCGGGCGGCAATGTCGGAGTTCTACGATCGACATGTATGTCGCTCGATTCCGACCCCACCGGAAGTGACGGCGACATTCAAGTGGATCGACACCGATCCGACTGTCTATCACACGATGAACGGTCCAAGCGAGTTTCACGTCATCGGATCCCTACGCAATTGGTCTGTGAAAGAACGTCTTTCCCGGATTCAGACTCGAACGCTGGTAATCAACGGTGCGTACGACGAAGCAACCGATCGCACTGTCGAACCTTTTGTCCGCGAGATCAGCGGAGCACGGTGGGTCCGATTCGAACATTCGAGCCACATGCCGCACATCGAAGAGCGGGAATTGTTCATGAAGGTGGTCGCCGACTTCCTCGATGGCAAAGATACGTGATCTCGCTCGGGTCGTCGCCGACCACCGCCAGTCCTGCGCGAGTGGAGTACAAAATCAGAAGGGCACGTCTCCGAGGATTGCCACCCGCTCCATCACGCGGCGATGGGGGAAGTAGTCGCTCGCCGCGTAGTGCTGGGTGGCCCGGTTGTCCCAGAAGGCAATGGAATTCGGCGCCCACTTGAAGCGGCACTGGAAGTCCGGGACCTTGACCTGTGCGAACAACAGGTTGAGCAGATCGTTGCCTTCGGCAGGATCCATGTCCGGAATGTGGGTGGTGAAGAGGCTGTTGACGAACAGCGTCTTTCGCCCGGTTTCCGGATGCTTACGCACCATCGGATGCAGGACCGGCGGGTACTGCTCCTTCATCTGTTCCAACTTCTCCGGGCTCATGCCACGTCCGAAGGACGGCACAAAATCGTGGATGGCGTCCTTGCCGTCGATCAAGTCCTTGATCTCGTCGGGGAGGCAGTCGAAGGCGTTACCCATATCGGCCCAGAGGGTGTCACCACCGGCGGGCGGTACGTCGATCGCCCGAAGGACCGAACCGAGGGGCGGTGTCTTGGTCCACGTGACGTCGACGTGCCAGATGTTTTCGGTTCCTGGACTGTCTTCTCCGCGTTCGAATCTGACGACGGCCGGAACGTCTCCTTGCGGGAGAAGTGGATGAACCTCGAGTTCACCCCAATGGGCCGCGAAGTCACGATGATTCAAGCTCGAAATCGGCTGGTCCCGAAAGAACACGACCTTCCATTCGAGGAGGGCCCGACGTAGATCCTCGATCTGCTCCTCCGACGGATGACGCAAGTCGATGTCGGTGATCTCCGCACCGATGAACGGTGTGACGGGCGTCAGAGTGAACCGCTCGTACGGCATCGATTCAACGCCTTCCGGATTGCGGCGCATGCCACGTGGTCCGAATTCAATTGTGTGATTGCCGATTTGAACTGTGCGTGATGATGTAAGGATAGCCATCGGATGACTCCGTCCTGTCGGGGCTGAAGGGGTCACACGTCAGTCGACGCGTGCACCCGCTTTGCTCGTGTGCGTTTGTGTGCGCTTTGGGGTGCGGTCAGTGCTCCTACCGCGAGATCGACCAGATGATCCACCGTCGTATCGAAATCTGCCTGCACAACCGGGTTTTCGTCTTCGCGGCGCTGCTCGAAGATGGCCAGAGCGGAGACGCTCATGTTGAACGTCAGATCGATCCGTTCAACCGCGACGCGGCGGGGCAGATGCGGCAAGGCCCGCGTCAACCTGCCGACTACCTCGTTGATTCCTTCACTGACCTCACGAAACTCAGCACTCTGTGTATCCACAGACGGTGAAATTCTCGCAATGAAACGCGCGTAGTTGGACCCGTCGACTGTCGCCATGAAATCGGCCAACGGGTACAGAAAGGCTTCGACCAAGGCGCGGACCAAGTCGGTCCGCCCACTGGCGTCGATGTCGTCGAGATATGTCAGTCGCGCTGCATTGATCTGATCCATCCGATGCCGGAATACGGCCAGCACCAGACCGTCTCGCCCACCGAAGTGATACTGAACTGCAGAGTTGTTGCGCTGCCCGGCAGCAGTTGCCACGTCCCTCATGGACACTTCGTGAATACCGTGCTCGGCGAACATCCGCTCGGCGACGGCGATCATGGCGTTCTTGGCATCCAACGAGGCGGGCATGCACCGACCATATAAGTCACTGCCTTAATTCTGCAACACCCACCCCCTGTGAGTGGTTAGGGAGTGCAGGGACTCCTTAACCACTCACAGGGGTGATTGTCCCAGTCATCGAGACCGAGGCTGCTAGCGAAGTCGTGACCGTTACGCTCCAAATTAAGACGAATGCTTAATCGACCCGGTTTTGCACACGCCAAGGAGCCTGCTGGTGAATCGCCATTCCATCCCGATCATTCCCGAGACGCCGAACGTCGCGGCCGCCGTGTACTACCCCGATCAGAATCCCCCGTACACCCGCCCGGAACCGCTTCGCCCGCCTGCCGGGGCACCGAACGTGCTGCTGATCATGATCGACGACGTCGGATTCGGCGCACCTTCGGCGTTCGGTGGCCCGTGCCGCACACCCACGGCCGAGCGATTGGCCGAAACCGGCGTGAAGTACAGCCGATTCCACACCACGGCTCTGTGCTCACCGACGCGTGCCGCCACTCTGACCGGACGCAACCACCACAGCGTCGGCATGGGTGTCATCTCCGAAATGGCGAATGCTGCACCGGGATACAACGGAACGCGTCCAGCTTCCGCGGCGACTGTTGCCCGCATCCTGCAGGGAAACGGTTATGCGACGGGCGCTTTCGGCAAGATGCACCAGACCCCGACGTGGGAGACCACCGCCGCCGGGCCGTTCGATCGATGGCCGGTCCGTGAGGGCTTCGACAAGTTCTACGGTTTTCTCGGCGCCGAGTCCGACCAGTTCACCCCGGTTCTCTACGAGGACTTCACGATGGTGGACTTACCCAAGACGCCACGGGAGGGCTACCACCTCTCCGAGGATTTGGTCGACCACGCGATCGAATGGGTAGAGGGTGTCAACACGATGGACCCGGACAAGCCGTGGTTCTGCTACCTCCCCTTCGGCGCCTGCCATGCCCCACTACAGGTTCCGGACCGCTACCTGGACAAGTACGTCGGCGAGTTCGATCACGGGTGGGATCGTCAACGCGAGATCACCCTCGAAAAGCAGAAGGAACTGGGCGTCGTCGCTCCAGATACCGAGCTGGCCCCGTGGGCTCCGGGACTCCCACACTGGGACGAACTCGACGACGACCAGAAGAAGGTCTCGGCCCGTTTGATGGAGTTGTACGCGGCATTTCTCGAGCACACCGACGACGAGGTAGGCAGGCTCGTCGACCGGTTGCAGGACATGGGCGTCCTCGACAACACGCTGGTGCTCTACATGATGGGTGACAACGGCGCTTCCGCCGAGGGCGGTATGGAGGGCTCGTTCAACTACCTCGCCGGCCTCAACGGTTACAAGAGTGCGACATCCGACGTGCTGGCGCACTACGACGAATTGGGAACCGAAGCCAGCTACCCGCACTATCCGGCGTCGTGGGCTCTGGCTCTCGACACCCCGTACCAGTGGGCCAAGCAGGTCGCGTCTCATTACGGCGGCACCCGTAACGGCCTGATCGCCCACTGGCCCAAGGGGATCGACAAGCCAGGCATCAGAGAGCAGTGGCATCATTGCGTCGACATCACGCCGACAATCCTGGAAGCTGCCGGTATTCCGGCGCCGACCAGCGTCGACGGGGTCACCCAGAAACCGATGGAGGGCGTGGCGATGAACTACACCTTCGCCGAGCCCGAAGCCGAAGAGCGCCACACCACACAGTATTTCGAAATTTTCGGCAACCGCGGAATCTACGATCACGGCTGGACAGCAGTCACGGCGCACCGCGCACCCTGGCTGATGGCCACTCACGGCCTCGAGCTCACACCGATGAGCGAAGATCGTTGGGAGTTGTACGACACCTCGGTCGACTGGTCGCAGGCCCGCGATCTCGCGGACGAGCATCCCGAGATCCTGGCCCGGCTCAAGGAAAAGTTCCTCGTCGAGGCCGCCAAGTATCAGGTACTGCCACTGGACGACAGAACGGTCGGCCGCCACGCCACCGCGGAATCACGACCACCGCATCCGATGATGGGCCGCACAACCCTCACTCTGTATCCACACATGAACGGACTGGTCGAGAAGGCTGCGCCGACGTTCTTCAACCGCTCGTACACACTCACCGCGAGTCTGGGTAGCGTCGCCGACGGCATGCTGGTCAGCCTCGGCGGCCGGTTCGGCGGATTCGCTTTGTACATACTCGATTCCGTTCCGGTCTACTGCTACAACTTCAGTGGCGGCGGCCGGACCTTCGTACGTGGGCGCAACCCGCTGACACCCGATACGCGTGAAGTGTCCGTCCACTTCGAGTACGACGGCGGCGGAATCGGCAAGGGCGGAACCGCCACCCTGAGCGTCGACGGCGAGGTGGTCGCCGAGGGCCGGATCGAGAAGACCACACGAGCGATCTTCAGCATGAACGAACAGCTCGACGTCGGGATCAATCGGGGCAGTCCGGTGGCGGAGGAGTTCGCCGAGCACGGCACCTTCCGTTACGGCGGCAAACTCAACAGCGTGACCATCGACTTGCGCTCCACGCGCGACGTGGTGTCGGCGCAGGAGAGGGAAAAGATCTCACTCGCCGTGCACTGATCGACCAAGTGACGCTCGCCGATTGTGCAGCCGCGCGCCATATCCGGCGCGCGGCTGCACAATGGCCCTGCGTCTATCCGACCGTGTACATCTGCAGGCACGGCCCGACCGGGCGAGCGTCCAGGATGTCGCGGGCTTTCTCACGCGCCGCGTTGAACTCCCAGGGCGCAGTGGTACCCGGCACTCCGAATCGATATCTACTCAAGGCACATGAACGCTGCGGTTCCGGTAGACGATCCAAGGCAGGCACCGCATCGACGGAGAGCCCGTGTAAGTAGGAAACGTCGATGCTCTTGCCGCCCTCGAACCGCTCCACGTTCTTTTGCGCGATGTACGCGTCGGGGTTGAACACCGCGAAGGCCAGCAGCGCGACGGCTGAAGTGGCGAGAACGGCTGTGGGCAGCCACTTCCCGGACATCCGGATACCCGCGACGAGCAACAATACGAACACGAATCCCAGAAGTAACTCTGTGGCGAAGACGCTGACCCGGAGCACCGTGAAACCGTACTGATTCTCGTACAACCACATCCGGTGTACTGCGGACGCCACGATCACCAGGCTGAAGAGACACAGTGCACCCAACAGTCCGCGGGCAAGACGCCTCGATCCGGCGTCGCGGCGGTCGATGAACCGCACTGCGACCGCGATGACGAGCAGCGTCAGCACGGTGACCGCCATGAGCTGCCAGAAACCCTCACGCGCGTAGTCCGCATAGGTCAGTCCGTCGGTCACCTGTACGTGCTCGTCTCCCCCGAACAGCGTTTTCGTCTGCACTGCAACAAAACCGAGAAACAGCACGTTGAGCACTCCAAGCGGGACCGCCCACTCCCACATCGGCAACGGCGTCGCCGGTGCAGGCGCAAATGCGTCCACCGTCGGCGTTCTCCGACGCAGATACACCGCAACCAGCGTGCCGAACGCCATCACGACACCGGCGAAGATCCGTGCCCCCGGGTTCGACACCGAGATGGCAGGAGTGAAGCCGCCGAAGATCTTCGCGAACTCCGGATCCGCGCTCACGAACAAAGATCCGAAGATCAGCAGGAGAACAACCGATACTGCGCTGACGACGACAACTCGCACGGCCGGCACCCGCGGAGCAGAGCGGGTCGAAAGTTTGCGACGACGAACGAAGTTGACCGTCCGATGGGGCGCCCGCCAGGGAGCGACCGTTCCCAGGAGTATCCCGGTCCACGTCCGCCCGCCGATCAGAGTCCACGTGAACAGAACCCACGCAGCTACGACGCAGAGGAACACCAACCACTCTGCACCGCGAACGGCGGCAACGCCCAGTAGTGCGAGCATCCCGATGGCGGCGACCCACTGCGTCACGGTCATCCGCGGTGGCGTCAGAATCCCGAACACGATCACCACGCCGACACCGACGATCACGTACGCGACACTCACGAACCCTGGATCAAGGATCAGAGCCGCAAGCACCCCTACTGCGACCGCGCCGACGAGCATCGAGCGGGTGGCCATCGACGTGCGATCGGGACGCCAGAATCGGCTGGGACGCTTGGGTTTCACTGCCGGCATCGGCGCTTTCGGTGGAATGACTATCGGAGCGCTCATGTGATCTCCTATGTTTCTTGTTCAGATTTCAGGGTCGGAAGTACAGACGAATGCCTGATGTAGGCATGCGCCATCGCGAGATCTCTCGATCTCGTCAGAGACTTCGATTCAGTTCTGCGGCAGCACTACTCGAATGCAGCAGCCCGACGGGGCGTCGACGACGGCGATCCTGCCGTCATGCAATTCGACGGCCCACTTCGCGATCGCGAGGCCGAGCCCGGTGCCACCGTCTGTCGATCCGCCTCGTATGAAGCGGTCGAACACTCGCTCGCGGGCTTGTGGTTCGATGCCGGGGCCGTCGTCGTGGACGTCGAGCACCAACTCCCCTGCACTGCCGGTACGCACTCGGATGACAACTTTCGTGTCGACGTTCCCGTGCTGAACTGCGTTGCCCACCAGGTTGGTCACCACCTGATGGAGGCGATCCGGATCGGCTACGACGGACAATTGCGGAGGCTTCACGTCGATCTCGATGTCGCCCGCGCTCACACTCGACAGCTCGCGTAGGAACGGCTCGACCTCGAATCGGCGCCGCTTCAACGGCATCGCGCCACCCTCGAGTTTCGAGAGGTCGAGAAGATCGGCCACCAGCGCGCCCAGTCGTTCCGTCTGCCGCAGCGCCGATTTCATCATCGCCGGATCCGGTTCTTCGACACCGTCGACGACGTTTTCGAGCATCGCTTGCAAAGCGGTGATGGGCGTCCGTAATTCGTGGGAGACGTTGCCGATCAGTTCGCGGCGGTACCGGTCGTCTGCACCGAGGTCCTCGGCCATCCGATTGAACGCATGGGCGAGCTCGCCTACCTCGTCGCGGGAAGTCGCTCGCACTCGCCGTGAGTAGTCACCGCGCGCCATCGCCTTCGCTGCGGCCGTCATCTCGCGAAGCGGTGACGTCATTCCGTGTGCGAGCACCTGCGTAACTCCGAGTGCGACAACCAACGCCGTCAAAAGGGCGAAACGAAACGGTTGTTGCGAGGTCAACCAGAAACCACCCGCGGCGAACAACAGCGCTGCGACAACCAGGAGGCCGACCTTCACTTTGAAGGACCGCATCGGGTCCAGCGGCCGCGGCCATCGTGCGAAAAGCCGGTCGACGACGCTCATCGCGGCACGTCCCAGGCGTACCCGACGCCGTGAACGGTCCGGATCACGGAAGGTCCGAGCTTGCGTCGTAGCGCCTTGACGTGGCTGTCGACGGTCCGACTACCCGCTCCCTCTCCCCAGCCCCAGATCTCCTCGAGCAGCGACTCCCGCGGGATCGCAGCTCGCGGCCGCTCCGCCAGGTACGCGATGAGATCGAACTCGGTGCGGGTCAGGTGGACTTCTTGGGCATCACGGCGTACTCGACGCTCGGTCAGGTCGATCACGACATCGCCGAACTCGAGTAGGTCGGTCACCGGGCGAGCAGCGTGCTCCGCACGATCAGCGCGCCGAAGCAAGGCCTGAACACGGGCGACGAGGACACGCATGCTGAATGGCTTGCTCAGATAATCGTCGGCCCCGACACCGAGACCGATCAGCATGTCGGTTTCATCGGCACGGGCGGTCAGCATCAGCACATGCACCGGGCGCACGGACTGAATGCGGCGGCAGACCTCGAGTCCGTCGAATCCTGGCATCATCACGTCGAGCACCACCAGGTCGGCGTCCATCTCCTCGCAGCGGGTCACCGCACTGGGACCGTCGAACGCCAGCTCGACGTCGTAGCCCTCGGCACGCAGCCTCGCCGCGATGGACTCGCAGATACTGACCTCGTCGTCGACCACGAGCACTCTTCGCTGACTCATGGAACTGACTGTATTCGGCCGTCGTGGATGAACCTGGGAGGACTTGTGAAGGTTCTGTGCAGGTTCTAGAACCTGCGGATGTTGTTGATCGGCAGATCCGCCAGCGGCGTCAGTCCGGTCGGAACACCAACTCCATAGGCGTTGAACACCATTCCGAACCCAGCGTAGATGCCGACATGGGTCGCACCGGGGTAGAAGGTGATGACGTCGCCGGGCGCCAGGGCCCACCGCGGAACCGGCTGTCCGACGTTGGCCTGCTGCTGACTGGTCCGTGGCAGATTCACTCCGGCCTGCCGAAATGCCCACTGCACCAGCCCGGAGCAGTCCCACGAGTTCGGACCGACGCCGCCCCACTGGTAGGGCTTTCCGGTCTGAGTGCTCGCTGCTGCCAGCGCGATCAGGCCTGCCGGACTCGGGATTGGCAGGGCGGCTGATCCACTGCTGATGCTGCCCGCGCTTCCCAGGCTGCCGGAGCTCCCGCTACTGCCGCCACTGCCGAGGCTTCCCGGATCGGCCGAGGCAGGGGCAGCGGAGAGCAACAGGACACTTCCGGTCAGCAGAGCCGCGACCGTTCCCGTGCGGAGTGTCGACTTCTTCATGCATCCGTCCTTCGTGGGAGTCGTTTCGGCGCGCGGCAGCGCACCTCGATAGCCGTGAACTGGTAAGACACGTGAAAACAAACACTTCGTTCGGATGTTAACGGCGTGGACGTGGTATTCGGACAGGAATGATTGATCCGATTTGTCGGTTTTCAACAAACAGGCCTTACGTCCCGGCCTGGCAGAAGATCAGGGAATGATGGGGGATTTCCTGGATCCGATCCAGCGACGAAGTCCATAAATTCGACTCATGCGCTCATACCTGCTCGTCGCCGCGGTCATCATCGGAGCCACCACGGCGCTGATCGGTTGCTCGACGCTCCAGCGCGCAGTGGAGATTCAATCGGATCTCGACGGACTCACCAGGTCGGGTGTCGTCGGGTCGATCGCAACACTCGACGACGGCACCACGAC
>Ga0153993_100391_pt1 | contig 16433 bp, 20 predicted proteins | sample TSNC077MetaG_FD_104706 | JGI IMG/M metagenome (GOLD analysis project Ga0153993, IMG submission 104706) | Attine ant fungus gardens microbial communities from North Carolina, USA - TSNC077 MetaG | ecosystem: Host-associated > Fungi > Mycelium > Unclassified | place: USA: North Carolina, Lumber...
CCAATGAATGCAAAGGTTTCACACCGTAAGCACAACAACGGCTCCGGCGAGTGTTACCAGCACTCAATCCGGAGCCTCGGCCCTCAACGGAAGTGACCCGTCTTGAACCGTATGAGCAGTGTATCTGCACCCACCGACAAGTTTCTGACCAGCGAAAACGTGCGTGAAGTTGCCGCCGTGATGCTGATCCTCATCACCCTGTACGCCGTCGTCTACGGCGCTTTGAAGGTCTTAGTTCTCCTGGGGTGGCACGCCTAATCCAACAGGGCAATTGGTGGCACAGGCCATTCCGGTAACTGCTCGTCACCAATCCCCCGTTCGGATTTCAGATGGACCTCCTGCGCCCGAGAGTTCAAATCGGGTGGGCCAGCTAGCCACTGGTGCAGTCGCCCGTCGTGGGGCAGGAGCATCCATTTCGATTGAGCACAGACACCCGGTGAAGGCGGACCCGAACGGGAACTGCGTGGCAGCAGTAGATCTGACTCAAACATCCCGGTCCCGGCACCACACGACTAATACCCGTAGGTGCGGACACATCAACCAACCGACCGCAGCGACCGACGCGGCACGGCGAGTGTCCTCGTTCCAAAAGCGAACGGGGAACGCTCTGCCCTTCCCTCCCTCCGCTCCCTCTGCGGTCACCAAAACTAAGCCCTCACAAGCCTTCTCAGCGCTTAACAGCGCTCCCGTAGACATGGAGCAACCCCACATGAGCATGACGCCCATCGACGCCCTCGACCTCGACAGCGACGGCAGTTACACCCTCGAACACCATGAGGAGTCGTTCACAGACGGCAAACGGCAATTCACCGTGACCACCTACAGCGATATCTCACCACTCCGCGAGAACAAGCCAGCAATGGTCATCGCCCAGAACTTCAACGGGCAGATGATGGGAGACCTCGAACTGACCATCGACTACGCCATCCAACTGATCCCGCTGATTCTCCGCTCTATGGAAATCCTCAAGCGCCTCGACCCCACCGCGATCGACCCCGACGAGCCGATTGGCTACACGCTCGTAGATCCTGCCGACCCTCCGAAGTGCCCGGACCCTGACCAGCATCGCCCGCTCGGCGAAATGTTGACGAATCAGGGTATCGACCTCGGGCGGGAGGCCGGGATGATCACGGCATGGGTTGCGCAGCGAGTCCCGCAGATGGACGGCGAGTCACTGACTGAGATGTACCAATGGGCGCAGCGGGTCTTGAATAAGACCTCTTGACAAGTCGAACATTCGTTCGATACTTTACCTAGCAGTTACGTTATGTTCGAACCTGACTCGAAAGGCTTCCCCATGACCACCACCGAATTACCACACTTCGATGGCGACCCGTTCGAACAGATCGCAGGCATACTCGAACACTTGATGGAAACCCGCCAGCCTTCTTTCACCTGGGCTCAAATCGGACAGATGCACACCCTCGGACGTAACGAAATCCCGCAGCTGCTCGCAGAACTCGCCTTTGAACTCGAAGGCTTCGACTTATTCCCCGCCGACGAACTTGCAATTGCGGTCGAACAAGCATGGACCGAAGCCGAGTTTCCCGCTCGACTTCTCGACAAAGAAACCTGGCACAACTTGTTCACTCAGTGCGGCTACATCCACGACGGAACATCTCGTGAGCGCCCAACCGAATCAATCCAGCTCTATCGAGGCGCGACACCAGACACCAAGGCAGGCGCATCGTGGACAGACAACATCGAGAAAGCACAGTGGTTCGCCCGTCGGCCGATCCTTTTCGGCAAAGGCGAGGTCTACACCGCCAGTGTTGAACCCGCCAGGCTGTTCGCCTACTTCAACGAGTCCCGTGGCGAGTCCGAGTACGTAATCGACACAGACGATCTCGAAATCACTGAGTACACCAACAACTGAATATCCACCACCCACCTAATCGAAAGGCTCCACCATGGGAATCCACAACGACCGCAAAGACGCATTCACCATCCTCGTCGCCGAAATAGCGCGCCAGCACGGAGAAATCGGAATCGTCAGTCAGGAAACCATCGACACCAGGCAGGCGAGCCCGGAACTTCTTCTCGTCCACGAAGCCATCACCAAGACAATCGCGAGCCGCGAAGACGAAGATTTGGTATGGCTGATTCAGTCACTGGCGGGGTTTGCAGCGTCCGCATTCATCGAGGCAAAGTCAAGTCTCAGCGCCGGAGATTTCAACGCAACGCTTCGGGAAATCGGCGAAGGTCTCGACAGGAAGCTGAAGGAAGAAGCCGCGATTTACAGTGAAGACATCCGAGTTGAACCCTTCGATGATGAGCGAATCACCCCGGACGTTCTGTTCAGCGCCGACGACCCTCGACCGATCCTTTCTTACCAGTGGAATCAGTACTGGGATGACGCTGTTGGCGAAATGAAGCGCCGGTCGGGACAGTGGGTCTTGACGTACAACCCTGATAGCCCGGAGGTGTACGAAACTGAAGTTCAGGACATCAGTTCGTCTGGCATCTTGGATGCTCTGGAATGCAGTCGCGAGCACCTTCGAGACAAGGTAACTCTGGTCTAATCCCGAACATTCTGCGCCCCATCTGACCATCACGGTTAGGTGGGGCGCAATCATATCCGGACCATCCGGTATGCCATTCTGAGTAACCTGCTAGTAATGGTCACATGAAACGGACACTCGCCGCCGCAGCGGCCATCACAGCCGCACTGCTCATCGGCGCATGTTCCAACAACGACACCCCCAACACGGGCACCACCGAAGCTACCAACGCCTGCCTGGCCCAGGTCGACAAGCTTGCCTCAGCATTCGTCAAATTCACCATCGGTACACCGACCACCGAAGAAACTAGCGACGGCTACCGTGTCAGCGCCAACGTCGAAGGCACTACTTCCGACGGAACCGCAGTTAATCGCGAGTTCAGCTGCATAGCCTTCGAGGGCGACAACAACATCGAAACCCGAGACGTGGACTGGAAGTCAGCAGGCGGAGCAACAACCACACCGCCGACCACCGCACCCCTCACACTCCGTGAGCAGTACGACGCACGGATGACGAAGGGGAAGATCCAGAATCCCGCCGGCTCATTCGAACAAGACACCAAGTTCTGCGAGACGCTGCGCACCAGCGACAACCGCGTACAAATACTCGCAGAGGCGATCACACGCCCCGAGCAACTCGACACGACGACTGCGCACCGCATCAGCCGCATCAAAGAGATGATCCCGATCCTCTGCCCCGACCAGAGTTCCACGGTCCAACAGGCTGGTGAAGAATTCAACCTCTACCCAGGCGCTCAACTCGTCACACCCACGACGAAACCAGTCATCGCACCAACCACCCCACCTGTTGTTCCGAAGTCAAAGTTCGGCAACGGGAAATTCCTTGTGGGAGATGACATCATGCCCGGTACGTACGCGATCAACCGCAAGGTTACTGATTGCTATTGGGAACGATCCGACGCGCAGGGCAACATCATCGACAACAACTTCATCTCAATCGCACCGTCTATCACGGTCACGGTTGGCGTGAACGATGCCGGGTTCACGTCGACAGGTTGCGGGAACTGGGAATTGGTCGAATGACCTGTTGAACGCAGAAAAGGCGGGCACCTAGTCCTGAGACCAGATGCCCGCCAATGCCTAACCCCCGGTCAGCCCATAGACCAACCGTTTCTGCTCGAACCGAAGGTTCCTCACCAACTCGTCCGTGTTCGACGCAACCATGTCCCCACCGATGTGGATGCTGTAGTCATTCACCGCAGGCTGTGCAGGCTTCAAACCGTCACCGCCCATGAACTGATTCAACTGACCAGGACTGTTGAAGATCGGCTCCGGCTTCGAAGACAGGTTGATCGCAGTCTCGCCAGGCAGCAACCAACCGCCATTGTCATAGACCTTCGGTGGCTTGATCCCGCGAGCCTCGAGAATCTGCTCGATGGACATCCCACCCGTCTGTGCCGCGATATCCGCCATCGTGAACGCAGCAGGTTCCGGGGCCTCGATCGCAGGCTCACCGACCAGTTTCGTCCAGTCCGTCGACAACCAACGCGACTCAGACAACCCGAAGTAGTCCTGACCCTCGATGCCCGCAAACAGAGCGTCGATCCCGCTGTGCGCGTAGGTCTTCAGGATCCCGTTGAGCGAGTAGTCCCCCGACGTGTCGGCGGCCTTGCCCTTCAACGTCTCAGCAAGATCTTCCCGAGCTTGCTGCAGTGCGAAGTCAGCACGTAGTCGATCGTTGTCCGTCGCATCGATATCCGCGTAGACATCGTTGCGGCGAATGTTCGCATCATCGACCTGCATCTGCGCTTCCAGACGCTCACGCTCCAACGCTGAGTACGCCTTGGCGAGGTCGGGCGCTTGAGGTGACGGCCCCTTCTTCCCCGTCTCCGCCTCGTCCTTTTTCGCCTGAAGGTCGAGCACCTTCTGCTCGGCTTTAGCCACCTTCAGTTCGGCTTGATCCAAGTCGGCTTGCGACTTCTTGCCCTCGTTGAACGCGATCTGCACTTCCGCCAACGATTCCCGCGCCTGAGTGACCGCAACATCCGCGGACTTCAGATCCAGCTCCTGCTTCTCAGTCCACGCCGACGCCTGCTGCGTGAGAGACGCGCCAGCGCCCTCGGCCCACGCTGCAATCATCGAGTTCGGCAGGTGATACTTGATGGGGAATTGACTCGACTGCGCGTTCGCACGCCCGTTGTCCAGACCAGAGGTACCGTGCGCGCCACCGGATTCAGCGGCATGCCCGGCAATCGTTGCAGCCATGTGATCGGCAGAGACACCGACTTGGAACTGTGTCCCGGCTGGACCAAGCCCCGGTTGCAATCCCGCCACTGCGCCACCGTTGAGGAAATTGTGAGTCGTGTACAACCGCTTCACGGATCCGACGATGCCCATAGCGATCTGCTGCAACCAACCCACAAAGCCCGAGCAATCAAACCTGTCAGGCCCGGTTCCGCCCCACAGATAAGTGTTCCCGTCGACTGACCTACCAGCAGACAATGCAGCCTGAATGCCGTTGCGGCCACCCTCAGCAAACCCCGGTAGATTCTTCAAACGCGGATCGTCCCGGTTGATCGCCGCGAGAAGCCTGTTGTGCTTCTCCGAAGACTTCCCGTTGATGATCCATTCGCCCTTATCCACCCACGTGGTCGGGACACCGTCACGCCCGACACCGAGAATGCCATCTGTCGTGTCGGTTCCCGGCCCCGTAGTAGGCAGGCGAGAACCATTCGAATTTATCGGTAGACGGGAACCCCGATGATTCTCCTGAATCCCCCAAATCGCTCGAGCACGTTCCGCAGACCAAGCAGGCAAACTTGCATCCACGCTATTGATCCGACGCAACTCGACATCAATAGCGATCTGCCGCTGCTGCTTCGTGAACGCATCCAACTCCGCGCCAGCCTTCGGAATACCGACAACCGACACATTTGTCTTCAGCTCATTCGGAAACAGCTTGTACGTATTTGCAAGCCCCTCAGCCTCTTCCCGAGTTTTGCCCGCCTGAATCTGCTGTGCAATGAACGCATCACGAACACGCTGACCAGCAGCCTCCGCAGCCGCAGCTGCCTGCTCCTGCGACTGACCTTGCTGCAACGCCGCAGTGAACGCAGCCGAACCAGCATTGTCGAACGCCGCCGCAACACTGCCCATTGCATCGAATAGACGAGAACCAGCAGCCGTTGCGGTATCGATCTGACCGCCCGCCAACACGACACCGGCACCCGCCTCCGCCGAAGCAGATGCAAAGTTACGGAGCGCATCATTGACGTTCTTTTGCGCAGTCTCGACCGACATCGCATCGCCACGCAACGTCGACAACCCGCCGTTGAGTATGTCGATCTTGGAGGCAGCGCCGCCAGTCGATTCCTCGAACCGGCGCATGGTTTCCGTCATCGTGCCGAGGGCTGTAGAGGTGCCCGACGCATCAATGAACCCAGCCGACAAACTCAGCCGCCGCTGGGACTCCTGCAGCTTCCGCGACTCCTCATCGAGCTTCTTGAAGTCCGCCAAAGCATTCGCGGCCTCATTCGCCTTGTCCTTCGCGCCACCGATGTTGAACAGTGAACCCAGAGCGGACGACGCGAACCCTTCAGAGCCCTTGCCGACGCGCTCTTTGTTGATCTCCGCTTCGATCCGCGCCTGCTCTTCGAGAACCTTCAGCGTCTCCTGCATCTCGAGACGAGACCCAGCCAGACCCTTCGAAGCGACACCACCAGAGACACCGACGGACTCGAGGAACTCGACGAGCGATCGACCTGTGCCCGCGAGCTTGCTCGTCTCCAACGCGGTGGCCGCAGCCCGCTGCGTCGTAGCGTTGAGAGCGCCGTTGCTGTCATAGAGAGCCTTACCGAGACCCTCAGCCGCAGCCTTCAGTTCCCGCTGATGCTCAGCAGCCTTCTGCGAGTTCTGCCCGAAGATCACCAGAGCGCCGATACCCGCAGCCATCGCCAACCCGAACGGGCCACCCATCGCAGTCATCAGCCCGCCGGCCGCGATCTTCATACCCGTACCAGCAGCCGCCGCCGTACCCAGAGCAGTACCGAACCGGGACACCGAGGTCTGCGCCGTCCGGAAACTCGACGCCATCTTCCCGACCGACCCCGGTCCCGTCGATAGATACGCCATCGAAGCACCGAGCCGGGACACCTGAGTGCCTGTCGTGGCGAACATCTGACGTGTCTCACCGATACCGCGAGCACCGTTCCGCATCGCCGTGAACGCGCCCGTAGTCGCCGTCGTCAGCCCCTGCATGCTCTTCGTGGCACCGAGGAAACTGATCAACTTGAAGCCCGCGTAGGCGGCAACAAGACCCGTCACAACGCCCTGATTCGCCTGCATCAGACTCGACAACGTCGTAATGCCGGGAACCAGCGCACCCGAGATGATCGGAACAAGCCCGTTCAGCACATCCAGCAGTAGTGAGAACCCACCGCCACCAGTCATCGCCGACGCCTTGGCTATCGCTGTACCGATGCCCTGAATGGCCGGATACGTCGTCATCGCCGCATCACGCAAGCCATAGAAAACCGTCTCGATCTTCGACACCGTTTTCAGTGCGAAATCAGACGTCTTGAACTCGTCAAAGCCCTTCTTCAGGCGCGGACCCCAGTCCTCGAACACCTTCGCGTCCAAAGCCTTCGCGAGGTTCCCGACCGTCGGAATGATCGCATCGACACCATCGTTCGTGGTGCCAAGCCAGCCCGTCATGCGCTTGAACGTCGGCTCCAACGCTGCAGCACCAAGACGGCCCATAGCGGCACCGACATTGTCGACAGCACCCTTGAACGTCTCGCCCATCTTCAGGGCCGCGCCACCGAGCTTGTCATTCATCGCGTCAGAGAAATCCTGAAACGACACCTTGCCCTTGGACACCATGTTCGCGACTTCGGACGCCTGAACGCCCATCTTCTTCGCGAGGATGTCGTAAATCGGGATCTGACGTTCCATGAGCTGAGCGACGATCTCGCCGTCCAACTTGCCCTTCGCCGCAGCCTTACCCCAGATGAGACCCATCTCATTCAGAGACGAACCGGAGATTGCCGCCGAGTCCGCGACCCGCTTAAGTGTTGCTTCCAACTGCTCGCCTGGCTGAATGCCCGACGCCACCATGGTTCCGGCCAACCCCGCAGCATCACCCAGACCGAAGGCAGTGCCCTTCACCGAGTTCAGAGCGTTCTCCATGATCGAAGACACGCCCTCTGCGGTATGGCCTAGGCCTCGCAGCTTTCCTTGGGCTGTGTCGATCGCAACGAGTCGACCCATGCCCTTGGTTAGGGCTGTGGCGATCAGTCCGCCAGCGGCCGCACCAGCGCCCAGTGCGCCAGCTTTGAGGACCGATCCCAGTTTCGCGGACATACTGCTACCGAGAGATGCACCAGCAGAGTCACCAATCCGGCCAACATCCTTGAACGCCGAATTGATCTGCCGTGGAACATCTTTCGATGAAACCACTAGGCTGATGTATGCAGTTGCTACTTCAATACCAGGCATCAGGCATCACCCGCTACGGTCTGCCGACGCAACTCCAGAATCCGCAGCAACGACTCATGATCGATGTCATTGACTGCGAGGATCTTCAGAACCTCCGGCCATACGGAGAACCAGAACGCGAACGTCGCCGTGGACAACACACGCAAGTACTGCTCCGGGCCATCCATCGCCTCACAGGCGAAAATCTTTTGCAGCTCGTTGATGTCGCCCGACGTTTGCATCAGCGTCGACACCAGATCCCGGCACCGCTCAGCCTCGTAATTTGTCTTAACTTGCAGGACTTCTAGTCCCATAAACCCACCCCCGTGGAAATACAAAAGGGGCCGCATCCCGAATGGACGCGACCCCGAAAACAGCCCTCTCGGGCCAACATCTACGAACCTTCAGGCTCCGACACCTGAGCACCCGACGCGACCACCCACGCGTCCGACAACTCCCCCACCTGATCGTCCTCAAATCCGTCCACAATCTCCGCAGCATCCGGGCACTCCACCGCCAGCACGCGACGGAACAGCTCGATACCGTTCACGCCGGCAGGGTTCTGAAGGATTCGTGAGGACTCACGACGCAGATACCCGAGCTTCGGGATCGTGTACTTCGGGCCACCGCGCTTGAGTCGGAACTCGAACAGGTTCTCCGGGTCGGCAAGAATCTCATCGATCTTGGACTTGGACACCACAAATACAGCCATATTCGTTCTCTTTCAACAGTTTTCGGATACAACAAAGGGCCACACCCCGAATGGATGCAGCCCCAAACACATCAACAAGCGACCGACTACGGTTCGCCCAAATACCACTCCCCAGCCACAGACTGAGTAATCAAATCGATCATCTGCTCCTCCGGAGAACGCCTCCGAGGCAACCCGACAACGACATGACCCAACGACTCCACCGGCAACGGACGCGACGGACCCGAAGACACCTGCCGGGGCTCACCCGTCAACCCCAGCTCCCGCATCGTCGAAACATCCGCCATCAACTCAGCAGTGTTACTCCCCCGCAGCCGACTGCACTGCTCGACCGTCAACCCGGCCGCCATACCGACTTCAAGTTTCTGCCGCTCAAGATCCTCAGACATTCATCTCCCCCAACCGCCAGCCAACTCCTCAGCCAACGCACTCTCAACATCCACCACAGAATCCAACTCCCACAGCATGAAATCGCGCCGCCGACCGAACTCCTCATGAATCCGATCCAACTCACGTACCTGCCGGAAACGATCAACCATCGGCCCCCTGCCCTCCACGAGTGGAGGATCCACGATCAACGCCCGAATCCGCGCCACCGCCTCACCCGTCCACTCCCCAACAACAGGCCCCGCCGGCGCTTCACGTCTACGTCTGCGCGCCATCGAAATTGCCTCGCTTACGACGAGCCCTCTGCTCCGCATCCCGAGACCACCGAGACCTCGCCGCCGCAACATGCCGAGGAGACTTCTTGGCCTCCTCCTCATCCAACTCCGGATCCGGAAACTCCAACTTCCGCAACAGACTCGCCAACGCAGCCCGCTGCAACCGCAACTCCGCGATCACCGGGTTCAACTTCTCCTGACCCGTCGACCCGATCACCGTGTTTCCCGCTTCCTCGAGATACTTCTCGAGACGCACGATGTCATCGGCAGACGCCGAAATCATCTCCAGCAACGGGAGTTCGTGCGGTTCCCACTCGCTATCAGCCTCGTCCAGCGCCGCATCCAGCTGGGCACGCAACTCTTGTCCATTCACTTCAAATCTCCTCAAAATTCGCCTATAACCCCAGGTCACCAAAAAACGGCGACACTTTCGCAATCCAAAGGATGGCAAGCCCTATGCCTAACGGTGTCCCTGTCGATGGGGCTATGGGTGCACATGCCACCCCTCCGGCTCTGGTGTGGGGTGTGTTGGGGTTTGGTGTCGCCGTGGGTGTGTTTGTTTGTGCCGGTTGGGGGTTGGTGTGGCTCTGAGGGTTGTGGTTGTCACGGTGCCTCTCAGAGCCTTTCCCAACTTCCGGGCCCGTGGGCCCAGATGTCGCTCGACTGATCCCCTGTTGTCTTCCGGCTAGGTGCCCATGGCTCTGTGCCAGGGGGCTGGGTTCGGTTGCCGTGGCCCCACTATCAATCCGGGGTGTGGTTCGGGTTCCCGTATCCCTGCTCGTCGTCGTCGACCTCGGGCTGCTTCCTGCAGGGTCTTCGAGCGGTGACAGTTCTCGCAGAGTGTGCGCCCGTTGCTGGCCTGGGTGATGCCGCCTTCGGATACCGGCACTATATGGTCGGCGTGCAGCTTCGAGTCGGAACTATCTCCGGTGTAGCCGCATTGGACGCAACGGTATTTGTCGCGCCAGAGCACTTCGCTTCGGAAGGCTCGTTGCGCGGTTCGGCTGGGGCGTCGGACTCGTGTCTCCCACGCCACCTCAGGCGGTCATCTCGGCTAGCTGCTCTACGGCACGCGGGTCGGAGGTGTTGATCCCATACTCCACCGAGCATTCGGTGCGGGCATGTCCACTTTCGAATGGGTTCCTTGGACCGTTGAACGTGTAGCTCTCAAGAAATCCCGTGGTCATGTCATGCTCGGCCTGATCAAGTTCGGCGAGGGTGTTGAGGTGGGCGCTGTCCTCGGGGTGGTCCTGGGCGTGCCGCTCCGTGATGGAGTGGCGTGGGAGTCCGGGTACCTCGAATCCTCGGGCGCGGGTGGCGACTGCCCGCTTCAGTACGACATCCCCCGCGAGGCTGGCACTCTCGTAGAGTTCCTCCAGAGCGTGGGTCGCGTCTTTGCCCTTCGCGGCTTCGGCAACCATTTGTCGGCACTCGTGGAAGTGACGGATGGTGGCGAGGTCGGGGGTGCCTGCGAGGCCGTTGAGCTTACGTTCGGTGGCGGCTCGGGTGGTGTCGCGGTAGTTCTTGTACTCAGCTTTGATTGCGCTGATCTTCTTGCTGGTGTCGACCCATGCCTTTGCGGTGGCGACTCGGCGCTTATGTGCCAAGGTCCGGTTCTCCAAGTCGGCGAATCGTTGGTCTCGGCCTTCAACACGCTTCGGCTTGTAGGTTGCATTGATGCTGGCGATGGCCTGGTCGTATTCGGAGCGAGCTTCGGTTGCCTGGTCGTAGAATGATTCGAGCATGTGTTTCTCCTATTGGTTTGCAGCCGAATGTGTTTCGGCGTCTTTGATTGCGTTGTCGATGTGTTCGACAGTGCTAGTGGTTGTGTAAACGATGTGTCGGTCTGTGTCGTATGCGGCGCGGCTAGAGCATTTGCGGCTTCTCCGGATCACTGGACCTCCATTGAGTTCAGGTATCGGTCGGCTTCGGCGATGATCGCCTCGATGTCAGTCGTGTCGAATGTGACGTGCACGGTTCGTGTCGTGTAAGTCCGGTCGACTCGGATGCCTGCGCCGTCTGGTTGGGCGTGAAATGGCCCCACCGTGGAGTGTTCGCCGTCCAGAGCATCTGTTGCGGCATCGCAGAATTCGCGAAGTTTCGTGCCGGTGAATTTCCAGTGCGACACCATTTGGCTGTTCGTGGGGAAGTTCAGAAAGTATTCGACGATGTAGCTTTTGTGGCGATTTCCCGAGTTTCGGCGTCGGCGACGCACTAGGCTGTACCGTTTCGTGGTCACTGTTGTTTCCTCCACGCTCTTCGGGCTTTACCCACCATGTCGCCAGGGCAAGGTCCGACTCTCTCGATGATTTCGGCGTTCGTGAAGCCTTGTTCGAGAAGTGCGTCGATCTGCAAGCGTTTCGCTGAGCGCGGCCTGCCTGGACCCGGTACGCGGCGAGAGCTATCAAACTGTGTGGCTCGTTGCCGCGCTTGGGCGTCCGCCTTGGCTTGTTCGAGGTCGGTGAGCGAGACCCGCCCGTTGCGGAGGCGGATCCGGCTAGCTTGGTGCCATCGCAGGATCGTTTTCCGTGAGCGGTCCACTGCGCGTGGTGCTTCGGCTTCGTTGAGCATGATGGGCGCGAACACTGCCGGCGCATCATCATCCGTGTACGGTGCTGTCCTCACCGAGTTCCCTCCGAATGTTGTAGACCAGCGATTTGGAGACACCGAGTTGGTCGGCGATCTTCGGCCCAGGTACGCCAGCCGAGAGCATTTGGGCGATCCTCGGGCGGTGATGATGCTTGTTCGGTCCGCCTGGGGTTCGTGTCTCGCTGGTGAACTGGACTGCAGTTCGGCGTGCTTCGAGTTCACTGCGGAGGCGCTCAAGTTCCGCGAGGTTGTATCGGGATTCGCGTCCGGTGCCGACGACGCTGATGCCGTGGAGTTTCACCCATCCGGCGATCGTCTGTGGTTTGAGACCAAGTTTTCGTGATGCTTCGTATCGGTCAATCCAAGTGGTCATGCTGCATTTGCCCTCCGTTGTCTGTCGTGGAGTACTTCGGTGATTTGGGGGTAGCGCTGTGAGAGGCGCTTGAGGAGCCCGGTCATGTTTCTGCCCATGCCTGAGGGTTCGCGCCATCCGGGCGTTTCCATCACCGTGAGAAGCCGGTCAGCTACCTCGTACACGGGCGCAAGGTCGTCGCTGATGAGCCCACGAATACTGCCCGGTGCTTCGGGATGGTCGAGCGGGTATCTCCACACGCGGCCAACACGGCTGGTATCGATGTCGAGAATCTCGCACCAGTAGGCCAGCGAGGCGAAGAGTAGGTCTGCGCCGTCGAGGGCATCAATGTCGAACGGGATGCTTGGGCGGAATCCTCGAGACCCGTTGGTTACTTCTTCGGTGCCCGCGTCCTCGGGTGGTTTCGGTTTGCGTGAGGGTCCGGGGTTGATGCGGTCCCTGAGTTCGCGGATGATTTCGGGAGTGCTCGAGACAAGTACATGGGTTGTGAATGTCATGGGCGGCTCCTCGTTTGGGCATGAAAAAAGCGCCCCAGTCGCGTATCGTCGCGGGGCGCTTATGATTTCGTTGTTTGATTGTTGGTCGATCAACCTTCTAATTACATTTTGACAGGTCGAGTGACCACGCCGGTTTTATCTCAGTTCACGGTGTCGGCGCCTGCCCGGAACAGTGCCGCCAACCGGCTCCAGCGTTCTTCACTGAGGGGTGGTGCGGTCGCGAGGAGTTCGGCGACACGTGGATCTGCCTGGGGTCGTTCGAGTACAGCTGTGGACATCGTGCTCCTGTTCTGGTGCAAAAATTTTGCACGTCGGTTAATGGGGAAATTCCCCAGTCGGATTCCGTCGAGGATCCGGTGACTCACTGAGGACGCAGTGAGGACGCAGTGAGCCCTCAGTGAGTTCTGCACAACTAACCCATATAGCTGTTGGGGCTTATATGGGTTACTTCGCCTTCGGCCCGAGCGCATATATAGCGGCCTTGGCATGCTTGGCCCCCGGCTGCCCGCTCGAAATCTTCAGCAGCCACCGCAACTCAACGAGTTTGAGGAGCGCCGTCCGGATTTTCTGCCGGGGAACGCCCGTCGCAGCCACGATGTCTCGGGTCGGGCACGTCACTGTCGCCCAACCGCGCTTGATGATCTCACCGGCTACGTAACACAGTGTTGCCCTCTGAGGCTCGGTGAGTTCCACGTCGAGATCGGGATCCTCGAGCATGTCGACCACCGCGAAAGCCTCTTCAACGACTTTCTGCCGCATGTCTTCACTGTTGTATGGGTTGCTGTTGAGATGATCGCCGGCTGCGTTCCACCCGTTGTCGAATGTCTTGAGTGTCGTTGCAGTCGAGTGCGGTTTCCCTTTGTGGTCCTGGCAGAGTTGCCGCCAGAGGCCAGATTTCAACGGATCGCAGACGTAATCGGCGGTTCTGGCGTAGGTCCAACCCCGGTTGCGTGCCGCCATGCAGATTGAGACGAGCATGCCGAACTGTGCCCGGTTGCCGCCTTTGACACCGTCTGTGACGGCATCGACGTAGCGAGCGCCGAGTGCCTCATCGAGTTGAGGTGTGAGTGGTGGTTCTAGGACGCCGGTGTCCGGCATAGGCTCCCTCTTCGTGCTCTTCTAGTGCTTCGCGGATCTGCTCGGCGAGCGCCTGGAGTGCTGTGGGGCTCATGGCCCACACTCCGGCTGATCCATTGCGTCGGCGTCGAGAAATCAGGAACCGCTTAAACGGCTTGTGGCCTTCGCGGGTCTGGATCTCATGCCTGACTGTGAACTCGGACATCTAGGGGCTTCTCCTTGCATCTGAGGGCGATTGCGGGTACCTTCGATAGTGTTGGTGACGTCTGACCGTCCTGACAGGTACAACGGGTACAGAAAATCGCGCGTATCGCATCCGGGAAGATGTACGCACGAAATGATGGTCGAACTGTTCGGTTATCAAGGTGCCGCCGCGTTCGAACAAGCATTCGAGCGCAGGTATAGATCGGCTAGTATGACCGACCGCTGTCGGTAATGTCAAGCCCTAGCTCTGTGATGTGCGTCTCACTGCTGCAGGTAACCCATATAAGCCCCAACAGCTATATGGGTTAGTTCCGGTAACACTGGGCCCTTGGTCTCACCCTGCTACTGCCACCAGTGGCACTACATCGGACCAACTTAGGCCCTACCGCGACTCTCAATAATTCGTCACGGTGCCGACGTGGTGACAGTTCATGCCGAGAGAAAACACTTCTACCAGCAATAACACCCCAATGTAACGGCGCTACACGTGCGTTACAGAACCAAGTGCATGCCGAGCCGAACTGCCGTGACCAGCCGTGATTCGCCAATGTCCCCTGGGGACACATGCGGGGACTCCCCTCGGGACGCTGTGAGGCGCGCTGGAATCCACCCGCGACGAAACACCATCACCACAGGTAGACGCAGAATCCCACAGCCAAACTCAGGCCACACGCTGGTTTACCATCGGCCGATGGTAAACCAGAATTCTGGATTATGCGCTGTAGCAAAGCTCTAGCACCCGCTAAGCACTCGCTACGAATACGGCCAGTCGCGACACAGTCCCGAGACCCTCGCGAGACTGTCGGGAATCGGAAGCCAACTTGTGCGACGCCCGACGCACAGGTTTCGCGGTGATCGCCGCAAAACCCCAGACCCGTACATACTGGGAGCGGCAATGACCTACGGTGTCCGCTCAGGTGGGGCTAGGGGTGCATAGGCCGGTCACGAGACGACGTTACTGACCTGGTTAACGTGGCTGGTCAGCTCTTCCACGACACATCGATGAACTTCGAATCGAACCGGCGCAACCCCTTGTCGGACTTGCACACCTCAACAGTCATCAGCTCGTCAATGATCTTGCCACGCAGGTCTGCCGACTTCCCTTCCCACACCTCAACAACATCATCACCGGCAAGCAACAGATCCATCAGCGGACTGCGCTGCCGAGCAGAGGCCAACTGCTCATCAACAGCATCGATCAGGATCCGAATCTCTTCGTTCGCCGTCTCGAACTGAGGTCCATCCATCAGGCCCCGACCGAGAAGGCTCGCCACCTGGTTGGACCGCGCCATCAGCGCCTGCCTCTCCACCTGCAGGGCAGCCACGTCAATCTCTTCTGCCCGCTTCTGCACCAAGGCAATTGCATCCGGCATCGACACTCGACCGATCACAAGACTGTCAACAAACGCGTCCAACGCTTCACCCTGTCGGCGAACATGATTATCCGGGCACTTGTAAGAACGGCGCTTATTCGCATCCACATGCACCACCATCCTCGCCTTGCAGACATTGCAGATGTAGACGCCACTCCCCTGCCACTTCCGCTCAAACGCGACAGCTCCCACACGCTTACGGTCGTCAAGATACGCAACGATGCCTCGATGCGCGTCAGGATCAATCAGCGGCTCCCATGTTCCAGCGCCAACAACTTCCCCGCGATGGACCCTAAGGGCGGCATACCGCGGATTCTTCAGGACACGGCGGACACTGGTCGATCGCCATTCGTTGCCGCCGGTAGCAGTCCGGAGCCCCTTCGCATTCCATTCGCGAGCAACCTGCCGAACTGACATCCCGGCAAGTACGTCGGCTACAGCGGTCCGCAATGCTGTGGCTTCCGGCTCGAACGGTTTGCCGTCTTGCGTGTATCCGAATGGCCGGCGAGAGGTCTGCCACGCGCCCGACGCTGCCTTCTGATCGTTGGCGCGTTTACGTCTGTCGGCCATTGCGTCGACTTCTTGACGCGCAACGCTGCCAAGGATCCGAGCGACCATCTTCCCCGACGATGTAGACAAGTCCAGAGTGCCTGATCGAACTGTCCGTATCTCTGTACGGGCTTTCTCGACAACCTCAATGAACCGTTCAAGTTCGGTGGGTGATCTATGCAATCGATCGGCGTGCCAGCAAATCAGCGCATCAATTTTCCCAGCCTCGATATCAGCTAGCATTGCCTCATACTGAGGTCGCCGAATACCCTTACTGGCCGAAGTATCGTTATCTGAATAGTGTTGCACTACATCCCATTTGAGGGACTCAGCGAGGGCAGCGCAATCCTCAAAGTGGCGTTCGACGCCTAGGCCTTCGCCGGTCTGGTCGAGCGAGATTCGGGTGTAGATCGCTGCGCGCATACGCCGATAGTAGCGTGTAGTGCTTGACAATCGGTTCC
>Ga0153993_100393_pt1 | contig 16411 bp, 16 predicted proteins | sample TSNC077MetaG_FD_104706 | JGI IMG/M metagenome (GOLD analysis project Ga0153993, IMG submission 104706) | Attine ant fungus gardens microbial communities from North Carolina, USA - TSNC077 MetaG | ecosystem: Host-associated > Fungi > Mycelium > Unclassified | place: USA: North Carolina, Lumber...
CGCATCCCAGATCGTGTAGGTCGCGATCGCCGCTCCCGTCAGCAGCCCGTAGAGCAGCCCGCGGTCGATCCGGGATGTGCGCGGGGCGCCGCCTCCGGACGCTCCTCGGTCGACGAGACCGATTGCGACCACGCCCGCCACGATGGCGCCGACCCCGACCAGGGCGATCGGCGACGGCCGCTCCCCCAGCACGAGCACCGCGACCAGTACGCTGATCGTCGGGCCGGTGCCCCGGGCCGTCGCATACACCGTCGAGAGCCCGCCGACCGCGTATCCGCGCTGCAGCACGAACATGTAGACGACGTGGAGCACCCCCGAGACGGCGACGCCGAGCAGCAGGGCACCCAGGTCGGCCGATCCCGTGCCTCCCGTGAACGGGATCGCGAACGCCCAGAGCACGGTGCTCCCGACGGCGCCCCACCACAGGAACGGCACCCCGAGACGGCTGACGCCGTGGGCGAGGATGTTCCACGCCGCATGGCAGACCGCGGCGGAGAGGACGATGGCGACGGCGAATCCGGACACGACGAGACCCTTCGAGCTGCCGCGGGCGCGGTCAGCCGGGGTCCTCCGGGCTTTTGTCCTGTCAGATGACGGCCCCCGCACGGACGGCGGCCGTGGCGCCGCTCGGACCAGACGAGCTCTCGCTCCGGAACCCTAGGCGCTATCGCCGACGAGCATAGCGGACGCGGGTGAAGCGCGGCCCGCGACTGCGGTGCGGCGAGGGAGCGGGGCGCGGCTACGAGCGCGTGAGGAACGCGAGCTCGACGACCCAGCGGGTCTTCCGCGCCTCCGTGCGCGGGTCGGTCAGGTAGATCTCGCAGCGGGAGGCGAAGGCCTCCCCGCCGGGGTCCGGCCGGGTGTCCAGCTGGAGACCCTGCTCCTGGACCCAGGCGTGCAGCGCACGGTTCGCCGCCATGGACTTCGCGCGGTAGGCCAGCACGGCGTAGTCGCCCGCAGGGAGCACCCCGGCCTGGACCCGGTCGTCGGTCGCGTCGGATGAGCCCGCGACACCGACCTCGATCTGCATCTGATCGGACATGTCGACCACGTGGAGGCGCAGGAAGAAGGGACCCGCCGGCTCCACACCGTGCTCGTCGAGCCAGGCGATCAGCTCGGCGAGCAGGCGGTCCCGGTTCGACAGCATCGTGCGGAACGGGACGGTCTCGCGGATGCCCAGCGTCGGGACCGCCGGTCGGGACTGCAGTTCGGGACCGCTCACGACATCCAGCTCACCAGTGCGCATGCGGACATCTTCGCACGCTCGGTTTGTTAGTCTCTCTTGACTATCAATGGCGGGATTGATTAGTCTCGCCATCACCGGTGGCCGTGCGCCACCACCGACAGAGAGGTCGTTGATGAAGATCGCAATCGCCGGAGCCGGTATCGGCGGCCTCGTCGCCGCGCTCAGCCTGAAGCAGGCGAGGTTCGACGACATCCAGGTGTACGAGCGCGTCGCCGAGCTGCGACCGCTGGGGGTCGGGATCAACCTGCTCCCGCACGCCATGCGCGAGCTCACCGAGCTGGGACTCGCCGACGCGGTCTCGGCGATCGGCACGGCGCCCGCCGAGCTCAGCTACCACAACCGGTTCGGTCAGCGGATCTGGTCGGAGCCGCGGGGCGTGGCGGCGGGATACTCCTGGCCGCAGCTGTCCGTGCACCGCGGGCGGCTGCAGATGCTGCTCGTCGACGCGGTGCGCGAGCGGCTCGGGACGGACGCGATCCGGCTGGGCCACTCGGTGCGCTCGGTCACGACCGCCGGCGGGACCGCGCACGCGGTCTTCCACCACGACGGCTCCCCGGTGGAGGTCGACGCCGACGTGTTCGTGGCCGCGGACGGCATCAACTCGGCGGTCCGCCGCCGACGGCATCCCGAGGAGGGCGAGCCGGTGTGGAACGGGCTCATCCTCTGGCGCGGGACGGCTCGCGTCCCCGCCTTCCTCGACGGGCGCACCATGATCATGGCGGGCGACGACGAGCAGAAGTTCGTCGCCTACCCGCTGAGCGCGCCGGACGCCGGCGGCCTGATCACCGTGAACTTCATCGCCGAGATCCGCACCGACGGCACGCGCCCGGCGGGCGCGGACTGGAACCGGCCGGTGGCGGCCGCGCCGATCGTGGAGCTGTTCCGCGACTGGTCGTTCGACTGGCTCGACGTGCCGGGGGTGATCGCGAGCGCCGACGAGATCCTCGAGTACCCGATGGTCGACCGAAACCCCCTCGACCGCTGGACGGAGGGGCGCTCGACCCTGCTGGGCGACGCCGCCCACGCGATGTACCCGAACGGCTCCAACGGCGCCTCGCAGGCCATCATCGACGCGCGCACGCTGGCGTACGAACTCGCCACCGCCGGCGACGTCGACGCGGCCCTCGCCGCCTACGACGAGCGCCGACGCCCGGCGACGGCCGCACTGCTGGAGCTCACGCGGCAGCAGGGACCCGAGCGCGTCATGGTCCTGGCCCGGGAGCGCGCACCGCAGGGCTTCGAGCGGATCGAGGACGTCCTCTCGCCGGCCGAGCTGACCGAGATCGCGACGGGCTACAAGCGCGCCGCGGGATTCGACCCGGCGACGCTCAACACGCGGCCGTCGCTCAGCCCGGCCGTCGCCGGAACGGATGCCGGGCGGTGAGCCGCCCTCTCCCGGTCCCCACCCTGCAGGCCGCCTTCGAGGTGCGCGTCGAACTCGGCGCCGCCGAGGACCACGGGCTCACCGGGGCCGGCCGGCGCCGCGTCGTGCCGATCGTCGGAGGGACGGTCGACGGCAGCACGGTCGACGGCGGCTTCACGGGCCGCATCCTCCCGGGCGGCGCCGACTGGCAGCTCATCCGGCCGGACGGCACCATCGAGATCGACGCGCGCTGCTCGGCCCGGAGCGCGGACGGCGAGCTGCTCTACGTCCGCGCCGCCGGCGTCCGCGCCGGCGACGACGCGGTGCTGCAGGCGCTCGGCCGCGGGGAGGACGTGGACCCGGCCTCCTATTACTTCCGCACGTTCCTGTCGTTCGAGTCGGCGGCGCGGCCCGAGCTCACGAAGCGCCTGTTCGTCGCATCCTGCGCCCGGGAGGCCCAGAGCATCCGCTACACCGCGTACCGCATCGACTAGAGGACCAGGAAGAAGCGGATCCTGATCTGCCCCTCCTCGTCGCGGGCGAGCCCCACGAACTGGTTCTCCGCCAGCCAGCGGTGCTGCGGGGCGTCGGTCTGGAACCGGGGCGCGGTGCGGAAGTAGTAGAGCGCTTCGTCGACCTGCTCCCCCGCGGCGACCCGCGCCTCCACCTCCGCAGACGCCCGGTAGTAGCCGCGGTTGTGGATGTCGATCACGGCGCCGTCGTCGGCGCGCAGCAGGTAGCGGGCGTCGAGCTCGGTCGTGCCGCCCCGCTGCACGGACCAGTCGCCGCCGCCCGCCAGCACCACGCCGTCGAGGCGCGGGCCGCGCACGGTCCCGCCGGTGATCGGCGTGAACCAGAGCCGCTCGTCGGCGCCGCGGCCGACATGCCAGCCCTCCTCCACATCCACGCGCACCTCGAAGACGAACTCGAGTCGCGGGCCGTTCTCGTCAGACGCCATGGGCGGTCTCCTTCGTGGTCGTCGTGCGCTCCGCGATCAGCGGATGGGCCGGTCCCGGCTCGTCGAGCACCAGCAGGTCGACCCGGAGGCCGTCGAGGCCGCCCAGGAGCACGGTCTGTTCGGTGGGGCGCACCTCCACCGCCGTCCAGCCGGACTCGTGCGTGCCCGGCTGCGGGACGAACTCCGGGAAGTCGCTGCTCTGCACGTGGAGGCGGAGGCGGTGCCCGGCCCGCAGCCGGTAGCCGACATGGCCCAGGTCGAGCGTGACGGTCAGCGACTCCTCCGCCCGCTCGATGGTCGTCTGGCCGCGCGCGATGCGGAACAGCGTGCCGTCGGGCGCGACGTCGTAGAGGCGGGCGAACAGATCGGTGCGGGGTCCGGTGCTCACGACCGTCGCCGTGACCGAGACCGGCCCCGCGAGGTCGGTGTCGGTCGCCGCCGCGTCTCCGACGAAGCCGACCACGTCGGACCGCTCCGCGAGCGCGCGCTCGTCGGGCGAGGAGAGGAGGAAGGAGAAGGGATCGGGCGCCGACGACGGCACCAGGTCGTCCGGATCATGCAGCCAGCGCGCCTCGGACGGCTCCGCGGCTTCCGTGGCGAGCCTCCCGTCGCCGTGCGCCCACAGCGTGCGCGGCGCCGCTCCGGCCGGCGGCCACACCGCCGAGTGCCGGTAGCCCTCCGTTCCGGCGAGGTTCCACCGCACGCGCGGGATCGACTCCGGCGCACCCGCGCCGCGCACGAACACGTCGAAGAACTCCAGGGCGGGGTCGAGGTAGGCCGGGAGCATCTCCCGAGTCTCCTCCGGGGTGCGCTCGCCGCCGCGGTAGCCGAACGGGTAGTTCTCGTGGTCGATCGACTCGAGCAGCAGGAACTCGTTCTGGCGCCAGGCCGGCCGGCGCGCGATCGTCTCGTGGTCGTGCCACGACCACGGCGCGCAGTTGTCCCACCACCCGATGGTGTTGAGCACCGGCACCGCGGGGGCGTCGAACGGGCTCCCGTCCCGGAACCGCGGCAGGATCACCGGGTGCGGGTACCAGAGGTCGAACGACGCCGACCGGGTGCCGACCTCGCGCTGGAACTCCTCGAGGTCGCGCACGTACGGCCGCTCGGTCCAGTCCGGCTCCCAGAGGTACGTCTCCTGCGAGTGGAAGTGGGTGAGCGGGTAGAGCAGGATGATCGCCATCTCCACATCCCGCAGCCGCGACCCGGGCTCGGCCGTCGGGAACTCGCCCAGCCGCGTGCCGGTGACCCGGGGCGCGATCGCCTTGAGCGCGGGATGCGCGGACGCGGCGGCGGCCCACTGGGTGTAGCCGTAGTACGAGTCGCCCCACATCGCCACGGCCCCGTCGGACCACGACTGCCGCGACACCCATTCGATGGTGTCGTAGCCGTCGTCGGCTTCGTTGACGAAGAGCAGCGCCTGCCCCTCGGAGCGGAACTTTCCGCGCACGTCCTGGGCGACGACCCGGTAGCCGCGGCCGGTCATGTACTCCGCGACCAGCGGGATGAAGGCGTAGTCGCCCGCCTTGTCGTACGGCAGGCGGATGAGGATGGTGGGGCCCGGCGCGTCCGTGCCCTCCGGCAGGTACACGTCGGTGGCCAGGTGCACGCCGTCGCGCATCCGCACCCGGAAGCTGCGGGCCGCCGGCGGGATGGGCGCGGCGTCGATCCGCTCGTAGTCGATGCTCATGGCTGGGCGGGTGCCTCTCGTCGTGGATCGGATGCGGGTGCGGAGGAGGTGGCGGAGGGTGCGGGTGCGGCGTCCGGCTCGCCGCGGGCGCTCAGCCGGCGCGGGCGCCAGCCGGGGCGCGGGACGGACGCGATCAGCCGCTTCGTGTACGGATGCTCCGGCCGTTCGAGCACCGCGGCGACCGGTCCGCGCTCGACGACCGCGCCGTCCTTCATCACGATCACCTCGTCGCAGACCTGGCTCACGACCGGAAGGTCGTGCGAGATGAAGAGGAGGGCGACGCCCGTCTGCGCGCGCAGCTCGGTGAGCAGGGCGAGCACCTGGGCCTGGATCGACACGTCGAGCGACGCGACCGCCTCGTCGAGCACCAGGATGTCGGGCTGCGCCGCCAGCGAGCGGGCGATCGCGACGCGCTGCCGCTGGCCTCCCGACAGCGCACGGGGCAGCGCCGTCGCGCAACCGGGGTCGAGGCGCACCTGCGCGAGCAGCTCTCCGACGCGCGACGCGCGCCCGGCGCGGTCGAGACCGGTGTGCAGCCGCAGCGCCTCGTCGAGGCACGACCCGACGGACTGCCGGCGGTCGAGCGACTGGTACGGGTCCTGGAACACCATCTGGATGCGCGACCCGCGCTGCCGTCGCACCGCTCCGCGCACCCGGCGCGTCGGGTCCCACTCCTCCCCCGCGACGCGCAGGCTGCCCGCGTCCGCGAGCTCCAGCCCGACGATCATGCGGGCGGTGGTGGACTTGCCCGAGCCGGACTCGCCGACCACGGCGAGGGAGCCTCCGGGAGCGAGCGCGAACGACACGTCGTCGACGGCGCGGAAGTCCTCGCGCCCCCAGCCGGCGTCGCGCCGCACGCTGAAGTCCTTGACGAGTCCCGCGACCTCGAGGATCGGCTCAGGCATGGGGTGCTCCCGTCGACGCGGTGTACCAGGAACGCGCCTGGATGAGGGAGATCGAATACGAGTCGCGTGCCTCGTGCTCGCGCCCCGGGGTCAGTGACTCGACGATCAGCCCGTCCTTCACGACGAGCAGGCGGTCGCAGACGGCGGCGGCCAGATCGAGGTCGTGGGTGATGAAGACCATCGCGAGGCCGCGGTCGCGGCGCTCCTCGTCGAGGATCGCCATCACCTCCTCCTGCGTGGTCACGTCGAGCGCGGTCGAGATCTCGTCGGCGAGGAGCAGCCGGGGCTGGGCGAGCAGCGCGGCGGCGATCATGACGCGCTGCAGGAGGCCACCGGAGAGCTCGTGGGGCCGCTGCCGCATCCGCCGCTGGGGCGACGAGACGCCGACCTCGTCGAGCACGGCGACCGCCCGGCGCTCGGCCTCCCGGCGCGGCACCCCGCGCTCCAGCACGAGCGCCTCTGTGAGGAAGCTGCCGATGGTGCGCACCGGGTTGATGTGCGCGCGGGGATCCTGGAACATCATCGCGACGTCGTGCGACCGGTACCGGCGCAGCTCGTCCGGCGTCATGTCCAGCACGTCCCGTCCGGCGAACAGCACTCGGCCGCTCGGCGTCGCCGTGCGGGGCAGCAGCCGGATGATGGAGCGCACCGTCAGCGATTTGCCCGACCCGGACTCGCCGACGATGCCGACAGCCTCCCCCGGCGCGACGGAGAACGACAGGCCGCGCAGGATCTCGCGGCCGCCGGAGGCGGTGGAGATGCGCAGGCGGAGGTCCTGGACGTCGAGCAGCGGCGGCATCATCGTTCTCCGATCTCGTAGTGCTGGGCAAGGCGGTCGCCGATCAGGTTCACGGAGATGACCGTGAGGACGACGAGGGCCGCCGTGATCAGCGACTGCTGCGGGTGGCCCTGGATGATCCCCGGCTGGCCCTGGGCGATGAGGAGGCCCCAGTCGGCCGCGGGAGGCTGGAGGCCGAGCCCGAGGTACGAGATCGCGGCGAGATCGAGCAGCGCGTAGCCGAAGCCGATCGTCGCCTGCACGAAGAGGAGCGGCATCAGGTTCGGGACGATGTGGCGCACGATGATCGCGCGGGCCGGCATCCCCTGCACGCGGAGCGCCGCCACATAGGGCAGGTTGCGCTCCCGCAGGGCGGCGGACCGCAGCACCCGGGCGATCATCGGGATGTAGGTGATCGACAGGGCGACGACCGGCGCGACCAGCCCGGGGCCGAACATCGTGACCGCGATGATGGCGATGATGATGCCGGGGAAGGCGAACACGATGTCCATCGCGCGGGAGACGATCGTGTCGTACAGGCCGCCGAACCACGCGGCGGTGACGGCCAGGGCCGTCCCGACGACGGTCGCGATGAGCACGACGCAGGCGGGGCCGACCAGGGTCGGGCGCGCTCCGACCAGCACGCGCGAGAAGATGTCGCGGCCGGTGTCGTCGACCCCGAACCAGTGCGCGGCGGAGGGCCCGGCGAGCGCGTTCATCACGTCCACCGCGTCCGGGTCGTAGGGCGCGATCAGCGGACCGAGCACCGCCACGAGCACGAGCAGGGCGAGGAACACGATCGCGGCGATCGTGAGCCAGCCGACGCTCGACGCCCGGCGGACGAAGGGGAGGCGCCGTGAGCCGGCGAGCTGGGCGAGACTCATGCGGTCCTCCTCTGGGCGAGCCGGGGATCGATGGCCACGTTGACCAGATCGACGACCGTGTTGATGACCACGAATGCGACGACCATGATCAGCGAGACGACCAGCACCACCGGAAGGTCCTTGCGCCCGGCGGCCTGGACGAGCAGGGAGCCGATCCCGCTGACCCCGAAGGCCGTCTCCGCGACCGCGGTCGAGGCGATCAGCCCGGCCAGCGTGATCCCGGAGACGGCGAGGATCTCGGGCGACGCGTTGCGCAGCACGTGGCGGATCACCACCGCGCTCCGGCGGACGCCCCGGCTCGTCGCCGTCTCGACGTGCTCCGAGTAGAGCTGCCCGCGGATGGCGCTGCGCGTGATCCGGGAGAGGAACGCCAGATACGCGCAGCTCATCGCGACGGCGGGCAGCGTCAGGTGCCAGAGCATGTCGGCCAGCCCGGTCCCGGATCCGTAGACCGGGAACCAGTCGAGCTGCTGCGAGAACAGCCAGATCAGGAACATCGCCACCACGAAGGTGGGGGCTCCCATCAGGATCGAGCCGGCGATGGTGACCGTGCGGTCCGCGATGCGCCCGGAGAGGGCGGCGACGATGCCGCTGCCCACGCCGAACACGAGGATCAGCAGGGCGGCGTACGACGTCAGGACCAGCGTCGTCTCCAGCCGCGGACCGATGAGGTCCGCGACCGGAGTGCGATAGACGAACGACTCCCCCAGGTCACCGGTGAGCAGGCCGCCCACCCAGATCAGGTAGCGCTGCCAGAGCGGCGCGTCCAGGTGGAACTGGTGGCGGATCTCCGCCAGCGTCTGCGCGTCGGGCCGGGACCCGCCGGCGAGGACCGCCGCCGGGTCGCCCGGAGTGAGCGCGAACGCCAGGAAGATGAGCACGCTGGCGATGATCAGCGTGACGGCGAGCGCCAGCAGCCGCTTGCCGGTGAAGAGGAGGACGTTCATCGGGCCGTCACTCGGCGCCGAGGTGGAGCGCCCACGGCGAGCCGATGTAGGCGAACGAGACGGTGGCGCCGGTGAGCTTCGAGCTCAGGTACACGGAGGAATACTTCGCGCCCAGGGTCACGAGCGGCTGAGACTCGTCGTAGATCGCCTGGGCCTTCACGAACTCGTTCGCGGCGGTCGTCGCGTCGGTCGTCTGGATGGCGGCGGTCAGGTGCTTCGTGACCTCCGGGTCGCTGTAGCCCGACCAGTTGAACAGGCCGAGCGGCTGCGGCATCGTGAAGAACGCGGCGTTGGTGATCGGGCCGGGCGCATTGAGGTAGCCCATGGTCCCGATGAAGTCGATGCCCTTCCGGGCGGAGGCGTCGTAGAAGAGGCCGGCGAAGTCGGTCGCCTGCAGCTGCTTGATCGTGATCGTGAGGCCGAGCTTCTTGCCCGCGGCCTGCACGATGGTCGCCGACTGCAGCAGCTCCTGGTTGCCCGCCGGGATGGCGAAGACGAGGTCCTTCGCTTCCGGCTTCGCCTCGGCGATCAGCTTCTTCGCCTTGGCGAGGTCGACCGGGTAGTCGGGCAGCGCGTCGTAGCCCTTCTGGTAGACCGCCGCGTCCGGGAGGCCCGAGAAGGTGAGCGGGAGGCTGAAGGTCTTGGCCACGGCGCCGTAGCCGCCGAGGACGGTCTTCACGTACGCCGTCTTGTCGATGGCGAGGTTCAGCGCCTGGCGGACGCGCGGGTCGGCGGCCGGGCCGCTGTCGGCGACGGGCCCGAAGCTCAGCGAGCCGGTGCTCGGCCCGAAGTGCAGCGCGCCAGACTTGGAGGACGACAGGGTCTTCGCGCTCGAGGTCGGCACGTCGTAGGCGCCGTCGACCTCGCCCGAGAGGAGGGCGCTGGTCAGCGTCGAGTTGTCCGCGATGAAGACGTAGTCGAGCTCCTTGGTCTTGGGCTCGCCGTTCCAGTAGTGGGGGTTGGCCGTGGTGACGATGCTCTTGCCCGGCGTCCAGCTCTTCAGCTCGAACGGGCCGGTGCACATGAGGCCGCCGGAGGAGGTGCCGAGTGCCTGCCCGGCCTTCTCGGCGTACGCCTTCTCGAAGACCACGCCCGCTGTCGTCGCCAGCGCGTTGCGGAACTGCGAGTCCGGCGCCGCGAAGTGCAGCGTGACCTCGTGCGCTCCGGTGGCGGCCATCGACGTGACTCCGGCGAACAGGCCGACGTTCACCGACCCGGTCGTGGGCGACGCGCTCTGCTGCAGGCTGTAGAGCACGTCCTCGGCGGTCATCGGGGTGCCGTCCCAGAAGGTGACGTCGTCCCGCAGCTCGATCGTGAAGGTCGTGGGGTCCGTCCAGTCGGCCGAGGTGGCGAGGCCAGGGGCGACGGCGAAGTCGGGGGTGAGCGAGAGCAGGTTCTCGCAGAGGTTCGCGTTGACGAGGTACGACGAGTCCGTTCCGGACTGGATCGGGTTGAGCGTCGGCGGCTCGCCCGCCGACAGCGCCCAGGTGACCTTGTCGGCCGTCTTCGTGGCGGCCGTCGTGGTGGTGACCAGCTTGGAGGCCGGGTAGAGGCCGTCGGAGCCGGTGGAGGTGGACGACGGGGAGGACGTACACGCGGCCAGTGTCGTCACCAGGGCGACGGATCCGGCGATGGCAAGGACTCGTTTCATCGGGCTGCCTTTCGTTTCGCAACGGGGGTGAATCGCCGAGGACGTTCCGGCGGACGACGGGATCCGGGGACCACCGCCGTGGTGGATTGTGCCGAGACTAAGCGCCAGAACCGTTTTTGGTCAATACTGACTAACAAAAGATTTTGTGTCGCCGCCGGAAATGCCGTCCGGCTAGATTGGGGAGTCATGGGCAGACCGAGCGTGAAGGCCGAGCGCCGCGAACAGATCCTGGCGGCGACCGCGCGCTGCGTCGCCCGCGTCGGACTGGCGGGGCTCACCCTCGAGAAGGTGTCGGCGGAGTCGGGCATGAGCCGCGGCCACATCCGCCACTACGTCGGCAACCGCGAGGACCTCGTCCTCGCCCTCGTCCAGTGGGAGATCGGCAAGGACGACGAGCTCGCCGGCGCCGAGAACGAGCCGGACAGCGTCCCGACCATGCTCGACTACCTGTACGGCGCGCCGTTCTCGGCGCCGACCGACGACAACTCGGTCATCCTGGAGCTGCTGAACGCGGCACGGACGAACGACGACATCCGCGGCGCCATGCTCGACGGCTACACCGCCCTGCGCCGCGAGATCCACGCCGTGCTCGTCGCGAACTACCCGGACGCCGACACGGACGAGCTCTGGAAGCGGGCGTATGCCCTCCTGGCGCTGGCCATCGGCAACGCCGCCATGAGCGACCTCGACCCCGCAACGAACTTCGACGCGATCGTGCGGCAGAACGGCGAGCGACTGCTCGAGCACTGACCCGGGAGGTCCGCCCCGCGGCGGCCCGACCGGTCAGCTCAGGACGAAGACGCGGATGTCGACGCGATCGGGTCCGGGCCGCGCCATCCCGACGAACTGGTGCCGGCCGAGCCACGCGTGCTCCGGCGCCGCCGTCGAGAACGCCGGGGCCGTCCGATAGTAGAGGGCCTCCTCCGGGATGTGCTCGCGCGCCTCGAACGCCGCCGCGTATCCCGGATCGGCGAGCCAGAAGTATCCCCGATTGACGATGTCGATCGTGGCTCCGTCCTCGGCCTCCAGCAGGTAGCGGGCGTCGAGGAAGGTGGTCTCGCCCCGGGTGATCCACCAGTCGCCGCCGCCCGGGACGACCCGGCCCCGCAGCCGCGGCCCCTCGACGAGACCGCCGGTGATCGGCGTGAAGTTGCGGTCCTCGCCTCCCTCGCCGCCGATCCGGACGGGCTCACCCACCTCGACCCGCAGTTCGAAGGCGAACTCGAGGTGCGGCTCCAGGAGCCCCGTCACCATCGCGGTGCGGTCGGGGTCAGGCGGCCGAGCGCGCGCTCGACATCGGCGGCCGCCGCCAGCGCGACGTGGTCGGCGTTGCGGTCGGCGATCAGCTGCACGCCGACGGGCGAGCCGGAGTCGGCGACGTGGGTGGGCACGGCGGCGGACGGCAAGCCGAGGAAGTTGACGGCCACGACCAGGCGGTGGCGTCGCCACAGCTCATCGGCCGCCTCCGGCCCGTCGAGGTCGTACCCGATCGGGAACGGCTCGGCCGTCGCGACGGGACCGAGGATGACCGGGTGCCCGGCGAAGAACTCGTGCCACAGGGCGGCGATGAGCACCCGCTTCGCCCAGGCGTCGGCGTAGTCGTCGACCGACGCGAACGGCTCGGCACCGACCACGTTGTCCTGGAAGTACTGGACGGCTCCGTCGCTCAGCGGCGCCGGGAGCGCACCCGGGGCGAACAGGCCCTTCATCTCGTACGCCGAGAGGCGCCGCCAGAGCACCGCCGCCTCCTCCAGCATCGGCGGCTCCACCTCGTCGACCTGCCAGCCTGCGTCCGTCAGGGCGCTGGCCGCGGCCTCCACGGCATCGGCGACCGAGGGCGCGACACCCCAGCCGAGCGGATCGCGGACCACCGCGACCCGGCGCGGCCCGTCGTACGAGCGCGGGTGCTCCACCGTGATCGAGAGCGGGTCGCGCTCGTCGGCGCCGTGCAGGACGGCGAACGCCAGATCGAGGTCGGCGGCCGAGCGGGCGATCGGCCCGTTGACCGCGAAGTGCTGCAGGGAGAGCGGGACCGGAGCCGGCGCGACGACCGGGGCCGGGATGCGCCACGCACTGGTGCGCAGGGCCGTCACGCCCGCGGCGTTGGCCGGGAGGCGCAGCGAGCCGCCGTAGTCGTTGCCGAGGCCGATGGCGGCCATCCCGGTCGCGACCGCCACGGCGTCGCCTCCACTCGACCCTTCGGGCACGAGCGAGCGCACCCAGGGGTTGAGCGTGCGGCCGAACAGGTCGTTGTCGGTGTCCCAGCGCAGGCCGAAATCGGGCATGTTCCCCCGGCCGATCGGGATGGCGCCGGCCGCCAGCATGCGCCGGACCGCTGTGGCGTCATCCGCCGGCTGGTTGCCCTGGAGGAAGGTCGCGCCCTCGGTCGTGGGCGACCACGTCATGTCGATGTTCTCCTTGATGGAGAAGGGGACGCCCGCGAGTGGACCCGGGTCCTCCCCCGCAGCGATCCGGCGGTCGAGGTCCGCGGCGAGCGCGAGTGCCCGTTCGGCGAAGACGACGGTGAGCGCGTTCACACGCGGGTTGATCTCGTCGATCCTGCGCAGGTGCGCTTCGACCACCGCGGTCGCCGTCAGAGACCCGGTCCGCACCGCCTCCGCGATCTCGCCGGCGGACATCTCCCAGGGCTCGAGGCTCACGCTGTCTCCTTCGTCTCCGCCGGCGGCACCGGCTCTGCTGACGACTCTAGGGACAGCGCGATTGATGGTCAATACTGACTAACAAAATTGCCGGGCGAGGATCCTGCCCGCTCTAGTGGACGGAGAACCCGCCGTCAACGGCGATCGACTGCCCGGTGACATACCCGGAGGCGGGGCCGGCGAGGAAGACCGCCGCACCCGCGAAGTCCTCCGGGATCCCGTTCCGTCCGATCAGGGTGCGCGCGGCCAGCGCCTCGACGGTCGCGGGACCTGAACTGAGCCTCCGGTTCAACGGGGTCTGCACGAATCCCGGGATGAGGGCGTTCGCCGTGATCCCCTGCGCCGACCACGCCTCCGCCTGCGAACGCGCCAGCGCCTCCACGGCCGCCTTGGAGACGCCGTAGGCACCGCTCGCGGCGAAGGGTCGGTGCGCCTGCTGCGAGCTGATGTGGATGAAGCGGCCGTACCCGCGCGACGCCATGCCCGGCGCGAGCCGCTGGCCGAGGATGAACGGGGCGTCGAGGTTCACCGTCATCACGGCATCCCAGGTCCCCTCGTCCAGCTCGGGCAGGGGAGGGCGCAGGTTGATGCCGGCGGAGTTCACGAGCACGTCGACGTCGCCGACGGCATCGGCCAGCGCGTGGGCTCCGCCGCGAGTGGAGAGGTCGGCGCGGATGGCAGCTGCCGACCCGCCGTCGGATCGGATCTGCGCCACCGTCGACTCAAGGGCGGACTCGGTTCGCGCAGCGACCAGCACGTGAGCGCCGGCGCCGGCGAGAGCAGCGGCGATGGCTCTGCCGATCCCCGAACTCCCCCCGGTGACCAGCGCGGTCCGGCCGTCGAGCCCGAAGAGCTTCTGGAGGTACATCGCCCCAGGCTAGCGAGCGCGGTCTGTCCGCGCGCGGCGACTGCGGTCCTGCAGCACGTCCGCGCCCGCTCGCCCGACCGCGAACGTACCGCAGGACCGCAGACGCCCGTTCCGTCCGCCGCGCACGGCGCTTGCCGCGCGCGGCGTTTCGGCGCATCCTGTTCCCGTGGGACGAGATGGCGCGTAAGGCGCCTCCGCGCGAGCAGACCGCGACGCCGCATCCGTGGCGGCGCGTGGCCGTGTGGGTCGCTGCGACCGCGGGCGCGGCCGTGATCGGTCTGGTCGTGACCGGAGTCGTCCAGTCGGGCGAGCACTGGTTCGCCGGAGCGACGACCTCCGGGCCGCCGGTCGCCGTGCATACCGACGCACAGCCGGGCCTCGACGATGTGAGCCTGCCCGCCGGCCAGTCCCTCTCGCCGTCAGACGTGAAGACGTTGTCGGCGATGGATGTGCGCCACGAGGACGCGTGGCTCGTCGCCCATAAGCACGGCGTGGTCGCCAACGGCACGGAGGAGGCGCTCGCGGTGACCGGCAACCGGCAGGACCCGGTCCGCATCGTCGGGATGTCCATCACCAGCGAATGCAAGACGCCCTCGCGCGGGACGATCGTGCGGCAGGCCACCGGCCGCGGGGACGGCGTCGACTCGGAGAGCATGACCTTCTACCCGCAGGAGAGCGATCCCGGCCCGTTCGCGTTCTCCGCCGCCGGCATCAGGAAGGACTACTTCCCCGCCCGGACGATCGTGCTGAAGCAGGGCGAGCAGGTGGTGATCGACGTGGACATCGTGCCCGGCCGCATGGATAGCGACCCCACCGACCCCACCGCCGTCCGCGTATGCGACGTCGGGCTCACGATGACCGTCCTGACCGGAGGCACGGAGACGACGGAAGCCGTTCCCGGCGGGCTGAGCGTGATGGACATCGAACCCGATGCGGCCGACGCGGACTACGGCCGCGCGTACGTCGGGACCGGACTCTGCGACGCCTTCTACGCCGCACCGGCGGGCTGGAACGGCGATCCCGCCACGGCCTGCGGCCCTGGCCATGTCACGTATTGAGCGCTCTGGCCGCTCCGGACTGCACCGCTCTCAGCGCGGCCGCACCCCCGGCACCAGCGGCAGCACGGCCGCGAGCGCGACGAACGCGGTCGCGACCAGGAACGGCCCGAACGATCCCCCGCTCTGACCCGCGAATCCCGCGACGGCGGTCCCCGCAGCCCCGCCCACGAGCCCGGCGGTGTTGAGCCAGCCGAACGCCTCCGCGGACTCGCCCTCGCCGAGCGACTCCGAGACCATCGCGTACAGCGTGGCCAGCGAGGGAGCGTAGCCCAGGCCCGAGAGGAACATCACGGCGAACAGCGGCAGCAGCGCCGTGATGAGCCCGGCCGCGGCCGTCGCGGCGGCCATCCCGGCCAGGATCAGCGCGAGGGTCCGCGGCCCCAGGCGCCGGTGGCCGAGGACGAAGCCGCCGACCAGCGACCCGAGGCTGGCGATCGCGATCGCTACGCCCACCAGCGGCCCCTCGTCGGCGAACCGGGTCACGAGCGCGATCTCCAGCGCCCCGAACGACGCGACCAGGCCGAAGCTCGCCGCGACCGCCAGCCGCATCGACCGCACGGCGAGCACACGGCCGAACGGAGCGCGGTTGCGCTCGAGCCGCAGCCCGTCGAGGTGCGGGCTGAGCAGGAACCACAGGGTCCCGACGATCGCGACGCCCGCCGCGAGGAGCAGCGGGAAGGCAGTGGACACCGTGGTCGCCAGGAGGGTCGCCGCCACCGGCCCGAGGATCCAGATCAGCTCCTGCGCAGACGTGTCCAGCGCGAAGAGGGCCGGCACGCTCTCCTCCGGGGCGAGCCGCGGGTAGAGCGCCCGGACGACGGGCATGAGCGGAGGCACCGTCACGCCGATCACGAGGCCGAGCGCGATGAGCAGTGGAGGCTGCGGGCCGCCGAGCGCGAGCACCAGCATCGCCGCCGCGTTCACCGCGGCGAGCGCGGCGACCGTCGCCCGGACGCCGAGCCACGCGGCCAGCCGGCTGGTCAGCGGCATGGCGACCGCCTGCCCGACGCTCAGGCAGGCGACCACGATGCCGGCGACGGCGTACGAGCCGGTCAGCCGCTCGACGTGCAGCAGCACGGCGAGGGACAGCATCCCGAGCGGAAACCGCGCGAGCAGCTGCGCCGCGGTGATGCGGGCGATACCGGGCAGACGGACGAGGTCGAGGTACGCGCTCACCCCGTCACTTGCCCACGCCGCCCGCGAGGCCGCGGACGAAGTAGCGCTGGCAGACGAAGAACAGGATCACCATCGGGAGTGCGGCCATCACCATCCCGGCGAACACCACGGGGTACTGCGTGCCGTTCTTCGACATGAGGTCCGCCAGGCCGACGGGCAGCGTCTGCACGCCCGTGCCCGAGGTGAACACCATCGCGAAGAGGTACTCGTTCCAGTTCTGCAGCACG
>Ga0153993_100394_pt1 | contig 16398 bp, 14 predicted proteins | sample TSNC077MetaG_FD_104706 | JGI IMG/M metagenome (GOLD analysis project Ga0153993, IMG submission 104706) | Attine ant fungus gardens microbial communities from North Carolina, USA - TSNC077 MetaG | ecosystem: Host-associated > Fungi > Mycelium > Unclassified | place: USA: North Carolina, Lumber...
CATAGATTATCATCTGTCCTTGAATAGAACAAAGGACTGCCCTAAGATGGTTAGGTTATCTCTATTTCAAGAACAATAGCACTCCTATATATAGAACAATAGGTAGTGATCATGTAGTAGGCTGTTCTGGTGCACAGACCACCACAATCATGTATTTAAGGACTGTATGTCTGAGAATAAACCTCAGACTTAACAACATCTTTTGTTGCTTGTCTAACTTTGCTTTTTTGAACACTTTGATTATCAAATCAAGCAATCACAAATCAGTAAGTGGCCATTTGTGATAGATTCTCTGTAAGGGGACTGCACCAAAGTCCACTCCTGATGCACTACCACTAGTATATCAGGAGTGGACTTTGGTGCAGTCCCCTTACAACCCTTACATTACTCTCAGTCATTATCATGCCAGTCAATGCCTGAAGTAAGTATCATCCTGTATTGTAGCATTGTTGTCTCATTGCTTGTATTACAGCCTTCTTATTATAGGTAATTAGTATAGAGTTGTTACCATATTGATCAATGCCTGAATCTTTTTATTATAGGGGTGTACATCCCTTTATGATTTGTTCATAATATTAGCTATGGCTTAGGGTAGCATTAAGCTATGTTCCATGAAGGCCTATGAAAGCCTATGGATGTTTAACTGATATTGTACCCAAGACCAATGCCTAAGTATAGAGAGATTTTCTCCATCAATTAGTTTATCACTAATCTGCTGAGAGCATCAAATTCTAAATGATCCCTGGAATATACCATTAACAATAGTTTTATGGTAATAGTAATGATAAATCAATTGTATAATTGGTTAAATTCCCAGGAATATTCATATATCTAATGGTGTTCTAATAGCAAGCTACTAGAACATTAAATATATATTTAGAAATTTCTCAACAAAGTCTAGCCTCTCCAGAGACTACTTTTGTTGGTGATTTGTCTCTTTCATTACCTCCATGAGCATCCATCCTTGTTGAAGCCCAGAGAGATTGCAGTTTTGACACACATCTACTTCATTGCCAACATCAACACCAGATTTGGAACGACTTCAGCAGACCGCCCCAGAAGCTCGGGTGAAGTCAGTAGTGTACTGTTATGCATCGTACTCACCACGTCTTAGCACCTCTGTGCTTGTTGCGTATCTGGTATGTAGATACAGAACTCTCTCATTTCATTACGTGTCACTATTAGAAGAAGAAAAACCGACAGTCGCCACATGGATCTCCTTATACTCTTTACCCCGACTCAGAACATCATGAGCTACCAATGCCTCGGTTGTGACCGTATCTTTGTCTCTTCAGGCGCTATACGGTCGCATTCGAGAGCCAAAGGTCATGGTATTGCGGAATGTAAGTTCTGTGATAGGATCTTTGTCAATAAAGGTGCCTTGATGCAAGTAAGTACTTGCATCTGATATGGTTCACATTTCCATTGACTCGCATAGCATAACAAGGCCATCCACATTTATTGCGCCCCTTGCAAGCGGTCTTTTAAGACATCCGTTGCACTCCAACAGGTGTGGTCTCATTCCTTTATGACTGTAGGGTGCGTTTCCTGAATTTGAATGATAGCATTTGGCGAAATCACGAGCACACTAATCTGACTCAGATGCTGATTTGTCGTCGGCTTGTCCGATTCAGATGACGCTGAGGATGCTGAGGACGAGACTTACTGCTATAGCTGCAATCGTAGCTTTATCAGTAATGCTGTCCTTGACAACCATCTCACTAGCAATGCAGTTCACTATTGGTGTTTTATCTTCTCACATAATTCTGCCAGTGAAGAAGCTCTGGCCAAAGTGTGCATGACGAGAGCAGAAACCTTGGTAAATAGAAAATGCACAATGCTTCAGGGGAAAGACTTTCAAGCGTCGATTGGTTTCTTGGTCGGCGAACGAGAACGGGTTCAGTGGATACGCTTATGAATATTATCCCTGCCACAGCACGTTCAAGACCCTTGATAGGCTCATCAACACTTGCAATCACCTACGCATGACAAGTCTGAGTTTCACTGCCCTCACTGTAGCTCGAAATTCCAGCTTATATCTGGAATGGTTCAGTATTTGAGAGCAAGTCTTGTGGAGTCGCTAAATTCCACGATGTTGCGAGGGACTTTAGTTCCTTGACAGAGAAAATTTCAAGGTTGCTCAAGCTCTAGGAGGTAGATTAACGCTGTCAATTCATGATGATACCAAGAGCTTCTAGTCTTGGGTATTTTCTGAGCGGATTTTCATTGTATTATCTGCATACGCTGATTGTATAACAAAAATGCTTGCACTTCGTTTATCAAACAAATGTGGCTATTGTCAGTCCATTCGAGGGCAGGTGACACCCGTTCCCCACATTTATTATATATTTCCCAAACAAGTGGACAATGATGAGAGCCCATTTTTAATGTTTCTCAAAACCGCTGGAAATTGCATTGTAAAAGTAATGGTATTCATCAAAGGAAAAGAAAAAAATGCTTACGATTGCACGATAGTGCCTAGATATCTGAACTTACCCAGACATATCAAAGAAGCCCTACAGGTCGTGTTAATTCAATTCTTGACCTTGACGTAGTCCATCGCTTGGCTTTGAGAAGGATTAGATATGGCCGCTTGGCGCTTGTGCCTAACTCGACGACTATGACCTTGTATACAGACACATACCACAGTGCGGATTTTTTCGATATAGACGGGAAAATGGGATTCTAATGAGACCTGCAGGTCTTTTTCAGTTGGTAAGGGATAGGTTTTGTCGTCCTGACTAGTCAATGAGTCCAATACTGCTTCGGCGTGCGTGGGTGCATTTTAGCGGGGAGAAAAATTACTAGTCAGTTGAATCCTTATAAACCTAGTATCAGGAATCTCCCAGTCTTTCTTTCTTTGTTTTACTATCTTGAAAAACCACATGAATAGAGATATGAATGACAAGTAGTTCATCATCACTACGATACGAGAGAACCATATTCAAATTTGGAGTGCAGACTGACCAGTCAGAGAGTATGGAATGAATTTCACGAAATAGGAAGTAAAGTAATCAAATACTGAACAATCATCCATGATTTTTTTACCTCTCCCGTAACTCCTTTTACACAAGGCTCCAAACCCCATGATACGCCCATCGGCTCATGGGGTCGAGGTTCTCTGTTCCTATTCCTCAAGACTCAGCGAGGCCAAGGTCATGACCACAACCGCGGGCAACTATGACCTCGCCAAGCTCCCTAAGCTCACCAGTTCGTCCTCCACTATGGAGCTGCCAGTAGCGCTGCGGTCTAGTATAAAGCACAAGCATATCTGGGATGTGCCCTTGTCTACATATGCGGCGAAGTCATACAAATATCGTAATAAAATCTCTTTCACCATCTCGACTCTTGAGCAGTCTTCGTGGCATACAATGCACCAACAACCGCAAATGTCATAAGAGGAGTTGCCAAATACGAATATGCCAGCACCCGAGCTACCATCATTTTTGACCTAGGCTCAGCACTAATGATCTCGAGTAATACACTGAGAATTAACGCAGGTGGACCAATCGGCATCAGCATCATACTCCACCACAAAACTTGATCATCGCCTAAGAGCTGTGTCCTTGTCGCAAGTAAGTAAATGACTGGAATACTTATAGCTGCCCAGATGAAAAAGCGAATGATGATGATGGTGATCACTGCACGTTTCGGGGGCACTGGTGAGGAATTTCCATCTTGTGCATTAAATGAATCTGATAATTTTGAACCAACAATGAAACTAGAATAAACGATTTGTTGTCTAGTTTTTATGTTCAATGCATCGAAACAAGTACTCACACCTCCATCCCGCTAAACAATGCCCCCATATTACGAAGGCTTGACGTGAACCATGCATCTAGAAAACCACCTTCATTACTCGGTGCGAACAAGACATGATGTAGGCTGGGAACAAGTCCAACAATGATAGCGACGATTCCGCCCCATGTTGTCGGATTCAAAAAGATGCTGGCCTGTTTGAGGAACCTTTGGAAAATTTTTGAATCCATGTCCATCACGTCCACATTTGTTGAAGATGTAGGACTAGACCTGGAAAGTAGACGTGTCTCCTCGTCAGACTCTATTGGTGGATATTTTGTGGCAGCTTGTTCTCCAAACAACGTAGGTCCAATGGTAAATGTAAGAACTTTTGAGACCAAGCTGTTAATCAGAAAGTAGCTTTTCACTCGTGCTACCGTCTCCCGAATGTCACCCCCAGCGAGTTCACCCAATATTTCAGTTTCTAGTAGACTTCCGGTCAAAAGCAGTGGTAAAGATGTAGAATTGTTGAACGCGACCGCCGTGACTGTCCAGGTCGGTAATCCGAACAGGTGGACAACAGTCTTTCCCAACATGACTGATACCGCTGTGTAAGCAATTGACCACGTGAAAATGGGTGCGTAATTGAGGACATTGCGATGATCAAGCTGACTCCCGATATCAGTTATGAGTAGAGCAGGAAGGAATATGTTTCGACATAATGAGGCCACGTCTCGTGCAGTTCCTTCCCGGACCATACCTAATCGGGCTGCAATCAGCCCATAGCCGAGCGTAATCAGCACTGAAACTGATGCTTGAAGTGCACCTAGTGCCGATACAATGAGGGTGGAAGGCATATATGGGACTGCCAAACCTGGGAATGAAATTTGGTGAAACTCATAGCCTTTATATAGCCAGCTGTTGCTGTCTTATCAGATGAGAACATCGCTTGCCATGTCTGACAAAGATGACGCTAATTATAGACATGATGCGAATTGTATTGCGAAGCATCGGGAGGTGAATCGACGCTCCAGGGATGAACTCGGAGTTGGTCTCCTATCATTAATTATCCTAATGAACACCAGACAAAATTTCTTGTGCTAGCAGAGGCTCCGCATTTGCATCCAATTGAGCCTAGCTTTTGATGGCCTTGGTACCAGTTGAAAAGTTGAGATATACAACACAGGAATTGGATTGAAAGGTCAATTTGCGCAGGACTCTGGACATAGTTCCAAGTAGATATACCAAAACTCGTGTACTTTCAATGAGGACATGTAAAAGGTCAACCAACTGTACTTACAATCCGTAATACATGTTTTTCCTTGTCTATATGCTTTTGCAAAGCCAATGAAAAATGGTGGTCTTGTTAGAAGAGAAAAGCGATGATGGATGAGCAAACTATATCAAAGGCTGAGGTGCCTACTACACAATACTGAGGACCTAATTCAGGTGAAAGATATGGAGTCATACTTCAGGAATATATTGATATATTGAACAAGGCGATGTGCTGGTACATCTCTCCGAATGATAAAATTACTCTTGTGGTCAAACAAACGACTTCAGATTGCCCCTTGAAGCATGCATTAAAGTTGGAGCTTTCTCGTAAAAGGACTGTTACCTGAGCAGCAACTCAAATTCATTTATCTGATAGTAAGTGGCAGCTATTAGAATTACTTCAAGCACTGAAAGCTCTACATCAGCAGGGATGTCATAATGCAAGACCTCACAGCTCATGATGAGATCAATATTATAATCGTTCAATGTTGATGTCAGATACAATAAAATCACCAGCGTACGTACATATCCCCATAATAATCAGCGAACATCTAGATTGAGCTGAATGATACGCAGATTGATTCACCAAGAAACCATGTACAAGCCAGTATTAAACTAAAACTCGTGTTTGATAGGCGATCCCGGGAGAGTCACACGGAAGACCATGAATTGGTTGTCGTTGTCTATCCCGGCATCAAATGGCTCCCCAAGAGACACACCATTGGTACTCATGAAGTCATTATCGCACTTGGTCATTCAATGATTAATACATCTCAGCTGAGTGGTGGCACTGCACTCACGACTGTGAAAAGGAAATAGTCATCTGGAAATTTCGGGTCCCCAGCAGGTGCCAGAGCCAAAGATTCCCATTTTGCACTCAAAAGAGTAGGGTCATCCGGAGAACCTACACGGTGGTTAAATAACACCATCGTCCAAGAATGTGAATGGCATACCGTTGTGAAGACCAAACCGAGCAAGTTGTATGGGGTCGATGAAGCTGATAAAAGCCACATATTCTGCGGGCTTGATAGATGGATCAAGTGTGCCGTTCACAGCAATGGGATTGAGATGATTATCGAATTTTTTGCCATGGATATCAGTTGCCCCATGGATAGAGAAAAGATCAGCGTTTTTATAGCTGGATTTGTTATCACCTCCACCACGTCCATCTCCATCTCGTGAGAGAGCGAAGAATACACCCTCTTTCACAAACTGGATCTCACTGCATGCTTCTGTGTGGTTCTTGTTACTCAATGGGAGAGGTACAACCCATTCACCGACAAGGCGAGGAGGTAGTACCTTGATATCAAAAGCGAATAATCTTGTGTAGCGAGAAGTTGTCTTATCTGCCCCTCCGTCTTGAATAGTAGCCGATTGCAGCATAGCATATAGTGTTCCTGTCGCAGAATCAATCGTTAAGCCCTCGAAACCTATAAAATCATCAACGAGGTAACTAGATCAAAGGAGCCATTGGTGACCTTGATTTGCCGAGCGGCCAGCTACAGGATCGATGATAGATGTAAAGTTCAGGTTTCCAGCCGCATCCCTGGGCAGTACAGAATCGGGCAAAGGGATGGATTGTAAAAGATGACCATCATTTGAGAAGCGGTATATACCAGGAGCGTACTCGTCACTGAGCCAGAAGCTGGGCACAAATTATTATAATATCCTTATCATGAGCATATGGGAATGATACCCACGAGCCGTCCTTATTAGAAACAAGGCCCTCAACGTCAAGGACCAGACGGTCGTCATGCCTTGAAACGATGGGCAGCGGTCCAGGGAATGATAGACGGTCGAGGGATGGGTCTCGTACACCTTGAGGGTCGAGACCACTTGTAGTCTTGCAGTTCACGTCGTATTCAAGGACAGTATTCCTATACTTGAGAGAGAGGGTCTTCTGAGCGCTTGTGAAGCTGAGGTTTTGGGAACCATAATATGGATTTAACACAAAGTCAATTGCGTGATGACGCGCTTGGTAGTTGATAGTGGAATCGCTACGTTAATCGTCGGACGAGCCAAAAAGAAGAATATTGAAGATGGACACGCACACGTTAAAACCTCGGTCTGGATGCACATAAAGGGTTCCACTGAACTGGCCGTCCTTGCCTGGTTTCCAACTACCTGGCTTGAGTGCAATGGCACTCCCAATTCCACCCAAGGTGTCTCCAGTCGATTCTCGGAAGTCAGAAGGAATCAGACCAAAGCCAACTAGACCTTTGTTGATATAAGTTACGTCATTCAGCGTAACGCGATTGACTTCTGTTGGCTCCACAGGAATATTTTTCCCCGTTGCCAAGGTAGATGCCAGAAAAAGAGTGAGGCTGGCTTTCCCTGAAAGTTTCATCGTGAACTAAGGCAGGCGCTGCTTATGAGTACAGGCACCTTAGACTCAGACTGTTGAAACGGGAAGGTCACAAACGGATTACGAATACGAAAGGGAGTACACTGCTTATATACTAATAAACATTTGGCAACCAAGAGATGAAACATGATTTTGATGTAGTGCCTGATACTCAAACACAACAATTTGACGCACGTTCATGTCCCAGAAAAGATGAGAATTTAGCCAACGTTTTATGAAATCTTTATTTGCGATTACATTTTTGGACATATCATATGTCACGCTCATGCTTTTTCAAAATAGAATAAGAAGCGGATGAAGTTCATACAGACCCAATAACATGGCAGCGGAGACCACGGAAATTTGGTAACTGAATTACAATATTAGAAAATTAGCGAGTTTTCTGATAAACACATACACATTCCGTGCCTATGATCCAAGTACCAGCTGCTCAAACTTGGAAGGTCATGGGCTTCTGATAGTCCCACAGGTGTCACATTACTGAGTCGATAAACTCACACACTTGCTAGATTTTCTGGGAACGTCATGACCACCAGCTATATATTAGGCCAATAAAATGGGCTTCAATAGTCAAAAATATTGTGCACGGTTATATTTGGTATACGAAGATGAAAAAACAACCATGGAGACCCGTGAGACGCTATTTTATGGTTTCAACGCCGCTCCCGGCAATGTAACACGAAATACCAAAAACTGATTGTCAACATCAAGACCAGCATCAAACGGTTTTCCAAGAGAAATACCGTGAATACTAATGAAATCGTTATCAGACTAAAGGACAAGTAAATCTACTGGAAATATATGCAGTTCAATTGGATGACATACGGCGGTGAAAAGGAAGTAATCGTCAGGGTATGAGGCATCGCCGACAGGTACGATAGCCAATGACTCCCATTTGGCATTAAGGAGCTTTTCATCATCGGGTGAGTCTGTAGAATCTTCAGTCATAATTCCACTATATTATTGACTGAGGAATGCACCATTATGCAGGCCGAAGCGGGCTAACTGATCATCGTCGATGAAACTGACAAAAGAGATGTATGTAGCAGGCACAATTGATTTATCGAGTTTACCGTCTGTCGCGACTGGATTTGAAGGATCATCGAACTTGGAGCCATGGATGTCAGTCGCTTGGCGAATGGAGAATAAATCAGCATTCTTATATTTGGACTTAGAATCGCCACCGTCATCACCACGACCATGTCCGTCACGGGAAAGGGCAAGGAATATTCCATCTCCAACGAAGGCAATTTCGCTGCAAGCTCTAGTTTTTCCTTTCGAACTTTGGGGCAGCGGTACAACCCATTCTCCAGCAAGGGTGGATTGATTTCCCTGGACGTCATAAGCCAGAAGTCGAGTATAGCGTGAAGTTGTCTTGTCATCTCCTCCATCTTGAATGGTGGCAGATTGCAACATTGCGTATATTATCCCAGTTTTTGGATCAATTGTAAGACCCTCAAAACCTGATAGCAAGATCAAGTGAGGATGACTGAAAGCAAGATACATTGCTATCAAACCTCACCTTGATTACCGGCTCGACCTGTTTTTGGGTCATCATCTGAAGTGAAAAAGAGATTTCCATCCTTGTCCAGAGGCGTTATGGCTTCAGGGATCGGCAGTGCTTGTACCACCTGGGCGCTTGGTGAGATACGATATATTCCTGGTGCATACTCATCACTAATCCAGAACCTGTTCACTCGGGAATTTAGATTTATTGTGGTGGAACTGAGGTTGCACTCACGATCCATCAGGGTTTGCAATGATTCCTTCTACGTCGAGCACCAAGCGGTCATCCGTACTTGAAACAATTGGCAATGGACCGGGGAATGCAGTAGAATCGGAGAGGTTGCGAACGCCTTCGGGGTCCAATCCGCTAGTCGTCTTCTGTCCGTCAAACTCAAGTACAGTCTTCTTGTACTCAAGCGTAAGAGTCTGCTGAGCAGAAGGGTAATCCAGATTCTTTGAGTCATAGTATGGAGTCAAAACGAAGTCAATTTCATGATGGCGGGCTTGATAATCGATTGTTCCGTTGCTGGTCGGTCACAAACACCTGTGAGCGGAGTGTCACCAAGATCCTAAAACCATCACTTACATATTGAATCCCCTATCTGGATGGACGATGAGAGTACCATTGAACTGACTACTATTACTAGAGGTCCATGTATTCGGCTTTAGAGCAATTGCGCTTCCAATGCCACCTATTGTATCGCCGGTCGAATCCCTGAAATCCGAAGGAATAAGGCCAAAGGCAACCAAGCCCTAGAATGCACAGAGATATAGTCAGTTGGGACCTAAGAAAATATATGATACTAACCTTGTTGACATAAGTCGTGCCATCGAGAGTGACGCTATTAACGACAACTGATTGTGCATTGGCCCGCGCAGATTTGAGACTAACGAAAGCAAGGTGATAGAAAACAGTCAACAGCCGCATCACTTAGTTCTAAAATCTGTTCAGCATTTAACCAGGCCCCATCGAAAGAACGCGCGCTCAACTCGGGACAACTCGGTGTCCGTACCGCATGGCTGGCCCAATAGCGAAGGACTACATATTTCGGGTCCAGATGAAGTGAATCACCGTTGTGACTAGTTATATGTTAGCTGCAATTGATTCTCACAAGTGTCATATCATGGTTACATCGAAGCACCACCCCATTGACCGTGGCAGCTTCCTAATTGCCTCAAAGTTTTGGCATAGGTTCTGTCGGCTCCCTAGATCCACCTGTGAACGAGAGAAGAGGTTGGTCGCCGAGGGGATGTACGGCAACTAGGTGACCATTGTGGTGCATTGTAGGAGTGGGAAGATCAAAAAACAAGGACGTTTATCAAAACAATCTTGAAATGGTAATGTCAGAGATAGAAAGAAGTTGAAATGTTCCTGCTCAGTTCCTTTTAGCATAAATACATCATCAAAGGTACGAAACTCCAGTTCATGTAGAATGGGTATGTGGTGGTTGTTATTTTTGAATTATTCTGCTAAGGTCTAGCAACTGGAAACTCGCGCAGTTACAACATCGTTTCAAGAATGAAGTCGCTATTAACAATTATAGGAGGGTTTTTGTAATGATATCTGACTCCCAGCTTTCCTCTATGCTCTAAGAAATTAGCCTTGCCTCTCATCGTGAGTCAGAGTTTTGAAAGCATTACGGTTCATAATCGCACGGCTCAAACAGCTCGGGCCAAATTTACTTGATGTAAAGAGGGTCTCCCAAGTGAATAGTGAAAGTATGACGCTTTTTTGGTGAGTCAAGCCGATAACACTATACTAGACCAAGAAATATGAGCTAGTGCTGATTTTCCAGAGTGCTGATTACAAGCTCTGACAACATTTCTTAATCAGCAAAGTCTATCTGCTTTGAACGGAATTTATCTTCAGTAATTTATATGGATGATCCATTGTTTTTGAGGGGTAAACTGTTCCCAGAGTAAACCTTCAGAGTCATGAACCAGGCTTACAGAAGATTTGTTCTAGTTGTCCTCAACGATGAAGCAGGTTGATCGGTTGGTTCACCATAAACCTCAGGACTATGTAAAAACTGACATCAAAGCAAAGAAGATAATTCTCAAAGTCGACTTACCCCCAACGAGATCTGGTAATTGAGGTTGCGGCTGAGTGAGTCAGTAACACCATGTCCTTACATCTGAAAAAGTAGATGTTTTCTACAAGAACCTCCGCTGCGACGTGAACCCCATGTCTCCATCTGTAGATCAGACATTATAATTCCAAGGGGCGAAAATAACAGTATAAATGATCGTATGAATCGCAGAAGCATACAATTTTGTCGGCCGTCCTTTGTAGTATAGAAGGTTAAACAATGAGAAGAAAGAAATCTGCGATAAAGAACGCCTGAAGTTGCGCCTTCGAATTGATTGTCGCGGGCAGAAAAATGTGCCTAGAAAAAATTATAATTCTTCCAAAGTGCTTGAAACGGTATTTAATCAAGCACCCTTTTCAAGACCACTGATGAAGGGCAATTTTGTGAAAAATTCCCTGACCAGGGTAAAGTCCTCCTGGTCCATCAATAGGAGGACCAAAGGCAAATTTCTCGGGTGCTTCACTGATCGCAGTCTGGGGACCGGAAAAAATCTCGGTTGTGTCAGAATTTCGTATTCAATCAGATGTAAGGTGAGTCCTAGCTAAGGAAGAACAAGATGCGACACCAGCAACGATTATCCCAGGCGACTTGACGGTGCTCAGGACCAAAATTAGTCGAAGTCGCCTGGGAACTAGACCCCAATATCTACAAATGATAATCAGAAGACTGTTGAACATCATGAGAGATAATGATAAGTAGCTTTGCAGAATAGTACGGATAATAACTGTAAATATATTTTTCATCCCCACTAAGACTCACCTAAAAGGTAAGGCTTAGAGCTCACCCTGTTGTGTGATGTAGGCGGGCTGCTCTTCAAATACATGTCATAGAAGAAGTAATAAGGACTCACGGCTCCCGTGAAAACCAGAATTTAAGAGGAAAACCGAGCTCATGATGGTACCTGCGCTTTCTCCAAAGATTGAACCTGAAGAGAAACCACCTTCAGTAGTAGAATGACCTGGATTTTCTCGAACCACGTACCTTGTTTCTGTCACCCCCAAAAGCACCGATGTTTTTTTGTATCCATTTGAAAGTGGTTAACTTGTCTGTGAGAGCGAGATTGAGTGCTTGTTCATCCCTCGCTTTGAATAAAATAATTGGGCACTGCAATTAGTTCTTCAAATTTTGATATAATTTTCTGTAAATTCACCTTCAACGCCCTGAGAAAATCTAAGAGGGCCGAGGCGGTAGTCGAAGTTGACACATATCAAAGGAGTTCTCTAAGGCAGATTTATCAGGAGAAATTGACCCAGGGAACTGGGGCCAGCCCTTTCCATGGCCTGGGCTACCATTGAAAATGCTCCTTCCTGGAAGCCGCTCTCATATCTAGGTGATCTAAATCCCCGGTCATACAACAGGTAGTGTCGTGTTCTCAGAAAGGTTTGCAGGATTTAGTACGGGTGAATCACATACTAGTTGAAGACATGCTGCATTGGAATTTGAAGCATCAAAAATATCAATTCTCTTATTAAAGATGGGTGGCCTCAGCCTCAAAGGAGGGTTAGCAGCTGAAAACCAATGAATTTCAAAATAGTAGATCAACCATACAATCGCTCACCTTCAAAGAAGTCTCAAAATAGACATCCCTGCTCACATCTGGTCCTAAGCACCAGACATTTTCTTTATGTCACAACCAATAGTTCAACCAACCAGGTCTGTCACTGATATTGGCAACACTATCTGGCAGAAACAGTTAGTTACCTTAGCCATAAAAGCATTCTCAACAAACGCTTGGTAATTGATTCTAAGAGTTCTCTTTCTGAGGAACGCAAGACAAAGCAGCTGTAAAATACCGTGACAAGGCACGATATACTGGATTCATTCATAAATAAACCCTACAACAACAATACTAGTTACTTTGTGTTGTATTATCGATTGAACTTTGTGAGAAAGAATAAACAGTGATAAGTCGGGGATGTGACACACAAAGCCTATACACCATAGATGAGTCAATGGGAATCCCATACGTGGTGCCAAGTATGATACAGTCAAGAGTGAAAACAATAATAATACAATATAAACAATCAGAACGTACATTCACCTGTCAGGAAACCTCAAATTTGGAATTCAGGAACACAAATGAGGTTCATGAGAGTAGAAAAATCTATGTCGTCGAGAATCGGATCCGTGGGATAAAACGCTGAGAAATCCAGGTCATGGGTAAGATAAGATTCATTGGGTAGACCTGGGTCAAGCCCGCATGGTTGGTACGAAGGGAAGGCATCAAAGATATTTTGCTCTGGGTCTTCGGAGCATCCTCCATAGACTCCACTGAAGGGAGATGGAGAAGAACTGTGAAGAAAATCGGATGAGGTAGGCGTCATGCACTGATTCAATTCATTAAGGAAAGATGTGATATCGGTATCCAGGGGTATAGGGGATGTACCGGTGCTCAAAGCAAAGGAGTCTGTTGTCGATGGGGACAGGGGATCGCAAGTAACAGTGGGGAGAGGGGACGCCATTTGGTCGAAGGAGAACGAAGTGAAATCCTGATGTAGTACGTAAGCCGACAGGTTGTCCGAAAACGGGATTACGGTGGACTTACAAACGAAGATTCCTCCTTGGGCAGCGGCTCTTCAGGCATTGCAGGGTTTCTTATTTCAGGTGTCGGGCAGCGTGCAGGACAAGTGCTCAGTGCGCGCATCTGCTTGGCGCTAGTGACAGTTGAAAAGAAAGACTGATTAGATTTGGAATTTTCGGTATCCGGGATCGGGGCGGACGATGAGCGGCGATACGTTGTGGCAGTAATGGGAACTTCAAAACGTGTGACGAACTCGGGGACATGGTGCTTGTCGAATTCTACCATGGCTGCCTCTAATTCCTGTCCTTTGATCCCGGCAGCCAAAAGCTCTGCTATCTTTGCACAGCGTTTCATGTCCTTCGGTTCCACTTCTCTGACTTTGCGTTTCTCCCCCGTTCCCCCTCTTTTGCCCGGAGTCGGTTTGAAGGCATACTTTGGGAAATTGTGTTTGTGCTCCTCGAGTGCTGCTTTCGCCTTGTCATGCCAGACCTGTCGTTCGTCCTCGGGCAGGTTCTGCCAGGTCAGACCGATGATCTTTGATAATGTCGAATGGTTGGTCTCGACCTCTGTCGAAACGTGTTGACTTTTTATAAAAGATGAGCGAAAAAGGATGAATGCGTTTGGCGGACGAGGGATGTGGTTCCGGGGCTTCTTTTTTGAGTGACGACGGGGTGCACAAGAACTATCATCGGAAGGGGAAAACATGATGACCTCAGGTGAAAGGGAATCTACCCGGAGAGGAGGGACATCGGTGAAGGAAACTGGAGTAACGTTGGGGGCAAAGGAGATGCCAGAATTGTCAGCAGGTTGAATAGGCAAATTCCATACGAGGCGTTGGCCTTGGATATTTCGCAAGTCAGTGGGTCAATGCCAGTCGAATTCAATCTCACCATCTGATTCTGTCCTTCTCGATCCCCTCGACCTTTCAGCGGGCATGGCAACAACGATATTATGCTCTCTGAAACGGAAGGACGAGTGAGAGGTATCACAGGCGAAATGTAAAGCGGAGGAGGTTGGGCGTTAGGTGGGGAAGGAAACAAGGTTCGGGATCCAGCTGAAAAGGCAGGCTATAAACATGAGGTGAATCTGAGTGGCCGAAAAAGGCAGCAGTACCTTCTATTCGCTACATGACCACCGAATTTGAAGCCCTGATCGGGAGGAGATCTCCCTGAAATACTGTCCAAAATTGGAATTCATTACCCTGCCTTACCCCATCGCCCTCGCAGACACCTTCAACGAGATCCCTCGTTATCCGCTTCTTGCGAACTCCCGAATTCGTTGTCTCGAGCGCCTTACTTTACAATCATCATGATTCCAGCCCCCGGAAACTCACTTCAACGCTAGAAGACTTGAGTGACTAACCTGGACGTCGAGTCTATGTTGTATGACAAATATGGTGACTGGTAGGTCTTTCCTGATCTTATTGGACCTGCCTCGCACTTCAAGTCAAGTTTCATAGAAGTACAAACGTTGGTTGACGCTGATTCATTGAACCTAGTTAATTTCATCACTGTTTCTTTCTGCGTTGCACTAAAGTTCTTGCAAAATGGATGCTGACTCATCTCCTTGAGCGCGGGGGCCGCGCCCACAAATCGGCATGCTCTCTTTAGAAGTTTCTCACTCTCAATCCGATTCGCCATCCGGATACAATAATAGTGCCGTGGGATGTAAATTTTGTCTGTCCTCCGGCGTGCGCCGGCTTAAAACCCGACTGAATCAATCTACGGGCGGAGGTTTCCTATTTTCTTGTTTTTGCAACCGCGGACTGTATACGTACACCGCATTATTAAAAAAGACTCTGTTCTTGTAGCATTTTGAATGTTCATTTCCAGTAATAATTGATTGAATTGTATACCTCTGCATAAGATGGAGGTATCCACTCAATATCTGATGGAATTATATTTAGTTCGTTCCGCTTGTCCGATTTTGCGTAAGTATCAAATCTTGATAGTCCCAAACTATCATCTCATCCAGCTTGGGCCACCGACTCAGTTGGCCGCCACACGATATTGATTGCAGCGTCAAAAATCTTCTGCTTAGCCGCCCCGATGAGCTCGGGAGTTTTCTGTGGGAACTTGGCCATCCATTGTGAAGATTTCTGGTGATTTCTATCACCCTTCACGAGTCGGCTCCCAGCACAGCACGGATCCGAAGTTTTCGTTCTTTATCCGCAGGATCTTGCACTACTACCAGAGAGCAAAAAACTTGTCCCATGTGGCCGTCGCTTGTGAAAGAACGAAACCTGCGCCACAACGAAGGATTGACAGATTTCCCTCCGTAGATTCGGTATTCCCGTATTTTCCACATGTCATTCAGGTTGTGTTTCCTGAGTGGGTGTTGTGGGAGGTCAGATTAGTGTAAATCGTAGAATCTGGAGATGTTATGCAATGCAGGAATCCGCTTTCATTGGGTAGAAAAAAACGACAGTAGAGTACCTTTCCTATAATAGTTTTCAAGCCATATGAGTTCGTGATGACTGATTCTCCGAGGCCAAGAAAGAGATGAAGATTTCTGTGTCCATTGGCAAGGTGAATTATTCGACCTGAATTTGTTCAACGTGACTTCATCATAGAAAACACTGGTAGCGGATTGCGCGGTGCTGATGTGAACTTATATTTCCAATATGCGACAGCTATTTCCAGCGTTCTGGCAATCATTCTGTTCTGGAGATGAATCGATGGACTCAGTGACCAAGCCCTTTAGATTGGCGAAATGCAACGATGGCTGCCCAAGTCTGTTCGGACAGCACAGCGATGACCATGTTGATAGAGTGCTGACAATGGCATGGTGAGTAGTCACCAAGATATCTTCACAGCCCCATCCATTCTTCCGTCTTAAGCCAACAATATGTGTCTGCTGAATGACTGCATTGGCCTCTTTTGGATACTCAGGAACCTGTTTTC
>Ga0153993_100399_pt1 | contig 16326 bp, 21 predicted proteins | sample TSNC077MetaG_FD_104706 | JGI IMG/M metagenome (GOLD analysis project Ga0153993, IMG submission 104706) | Attine ant fungus gardens microbial communities from North Carolina, USA - TSNC077 MetaG | ecosystem: Host-associated > Fungi > Mycelium > Unclassified | place: USA: North Carolina, Lumber...
CAACATCGCGTTCCAGGCTGCCAAGGAACTCATCCTCGAAGGCGCGAAGCAGCCCAGCGGGTACACGGAGCCGATCCTGCATCGCCGCCGCCGCGAGTACAAGGCTGCCAACGCCTGATTTCACCTTCTTCGAACTCGAAGCTGAACCCGAACAGCCTCGGCGCCGCTCCCGGCGCCGAGGCTGTTCGCGTTTGAGAGCTGAGGAATCTAGAGAGTGTCGACAGGTGATTCCGTTGATCTGACCCCCGGGAGTGGCTCGCTTTCTTGAAGGTCCTATCCGATTGGAACGGACCGACCGCATTCAACACTTGGAGGACGACCGTCCGCCGCTTCCGTTTCGGTCGGCGGACATTGAGAACGGTGGAGGGCATGTCGATAGTCGCGACACGCGGTAAGGTTGATAGCCGTGGATTGGTGACCGCAGGAAGACTGTTCGGCAGGAACGGTATTGCTGCTCCAGGTTGGGTATCGTATCGGTTCTAGATATGGAACCTGTTGTTGCCCATAGGGTTTTCGCAGATCTTTCCTGATCTGCCACCAACACCGTAACGGCGTTTGCCGACCGAAATCTGGGGGAAGGACTAGCTAGTTCAGGGCAAGTCGTCGGCGACCGCCAGTGCCCGGCACCATCCCGCCAACTCCTCGGTGATGGCGACATTGGGGACCACGGACGCTTCGTACGAGCGGTGAATTGCTCCCACCGAAGATGCAATCGATGATTGCTGGCATGTCCACGAGCGCACGCTGCCGGTGATGCCTTTCTCTCTTCGCGTGCGCATCACCTCTCAGGATTGAGGTAGGGCTTGCGGTCATTCCAGGCTGACTCGACCAACAACCGACGTGCATGACCGTTTCGGGGTGTTGGTCATTGATCCCCGCGATCTGTGATGTCCCCGAGGAGTATTCGCTCGGTACCAGTCCGATATGCGAGTTGATCGTGCCCCTGGGAAGTGTTGCCAGTCATCGATCTCGACTTGTCTAGGTGGGTTCAGCCTTGCCAGAGTTTCTTGAACTGGTCGCGGAAGTCCGTAGGCTCCCCACTCCAGTCTTTTGTTGGATCGAAGTCGATGTTTTCCCTGGTGTGAATCTGCACCGGCATATCCAACCCATTGTAGTTGTCAACAGGAACTTGCTGACCGGCGAAGATGCGGGCGACGGCATCCGCGAGCATGTAGCCGCAGTATTGAAGGCCGGAGTCCAGTGACGCTGTCAGAACCCTTCCGTCCAGTATCTGTTGCATGTTTGAAGGAGTTCCGCCGACCGTCACGCCCTTAACGCGATCTGCGAGCCCAGCTTGCTTCAAAGCCTCGGGAACTCCAAGGAAAACGGCGCCGAATGTGCCGAAGACATAGTTTATGTCTGGGTTTGCCTGTACTGCTGAGACAATGCGTGCAGGCAGCGTACTGCCAAGTTCTGAGAGACTGAACTCAAGATCTTTAACCTGGCAGCTATCGCACTGATCCTTCAACGCGTTTGCGAATCCGTCCCGTTGAGCGACGCCCGCGGCGATATCTGGCGGGAATACAAGAAGTGCATTCACGTTGCTTTTGCTGTCGGCGATGGACCAGTCGCCCATGATTCCGCCAAGTTTTCGTGCTTGCGTCAACGAGTAGAAAGAGAAATCGACGCTCGGTCCTGAGTTTCCTTCGAGGGAGCTTGAGTATCCAATGACCTTCATGCCTGAATCGTGAATCTTGGCAAGTTGTGGCCCTAATGTTGCAGATAGAAGTCCGCTCAGCACAACTGCGTCGAATCCTTGGCTACCGGCTTGTTCGATAGCGGCAGCTTCCTTCTGGATTTCCGGACCGGCCTGCATGTCGGTCACGGTCATGCCTAAAATATTGGCTGCTTCCTTGAATGAATCGAAAGCAGCTTTGTCGTTGGCGGTGCCCGTCGCTATCCATGCCACGGATTTTCCTGTTGGTTTCGAATTTAAAGCTTCGGAAACATTTAATGCGGTAGGTTTTTGCATAAATGTTTCGACATTAGCCGTCACCTGAGATGGGACGATCCCATCACTTTTCGTTATTGCCCCATTGCTTGTGCTCGTACATGCACATGCCAAGAGGATCAAGGCTAGAGCTCCTGTTGTGTACGATATCATCTGTTTGCGCCTTCCGGGCGCGATTCTCCTTCGAGACATGATCATTCACCGTGCTTTCTTTAATTCTGCGACTTCGGGGTCGGTTGTTGGTTGGAATAATTGACCAATTCGGAACGTTTGAAAATAAGAGCTAGGTTGGCCGTTTGAAAAGGATTAACGGTCGGTAGTCACCTTGCGGCACGCCATCCGCGCCGGGCGGGAAAGGGCGCGTTGATTGAAGCCGCATCGAGGAGAATGGCGTGGTGCCAATCGGTTTGCGTTCTTGCGGTTTCCGTATGCACCCTCATCGTGCGTACGGAATTCTCTGGTTGGGTTGCTCAGCCCGGCGGCAGCGGCGACCAGTCGGTCTTGACTGCACGGAGGTTCATTGTCGGACTCGTCATGGTTCGTTGGCCTGGATCGAATTCGGGCAATCCAATTACCTGGTACGCAAGGTCCTCGTTTTTGGTAGGCAGGCCACTGCTGCCTGAGGTGCTTGTCGAGTTACTCATGCACGACCTTTTCCAGCTGAACTGTGGACAATTTTGTACGCACAAAATCTTGCGTGTTCTACGTCACAATGTCAAGAGCGCGTCGTCCTCGGATTGGAAACCGCGGAGTCCGCGGCGTTGTCATCATCACCCGGTCCACAGTCTTTGGTAGTTAAAAATGCTCTCGGGCAACAAATTTGACACTCAGTTGGCGGCGGGAGTGGACCGCGAACTTGGCGGTTACTCCATCCTTGGGGCTAGCTCGCCAGTGAGGGCGAGCAGGTTTCGATAAGTGACCGCGGGTGTGTGCCGCCGTCGAGTGGTTGATGGTCAAAGTTGCAGCGGGGGTTTCGTATCCAGTTCAAGGTGCTCTTGCTCTGGCGTTGATTCGCGGACCCAGTTGCAGAGTTTCGATCGATCGAGGGATGGCATCGCTCAGTGGAGTGCGAGTCGAAAGAACTTCGTGACTCGAGTCACTTTGTATGACATAGTGCATGCATAAGTGAGGCCAAACACAGGTGTCGCCGCACTGCCGATTGTCGTAGGAGTAGACGAATGACGTTGACAATTGATTCGAAACGATGCCAGGGACACGGTCGATGCTGTTTGGTCAGCCCCGAACTGTTCGATATGAATGATGACGGGGTTGGCGTCGTGCTGGTGTCGGAACCGGGATCTGAGTATGCGCGCGCGGCTGAGATTGCCCTCGACAACTGCCCTGAGGGTGCAATCACCGACTCTGCGCGGAGCTTGTCATGACCACCGTGCGCGGCGCGACTCCAGTGCCGGTAGACCAGCTTGCACCGCACTTTGATCTCTTCGACCCAGTTCACAATGAACGGAGGTGGGAGGTTCTCGACTTCGCTCGCTCTGAGTGCCCGGTGATCAAAACTGATGCAGATGACGGATACCGCATCGTCACACGGTACGAAGACGTTCGAACTGTTTTGACGGACGCTGAGACGTTCAGCTCGGTGGAGGCTGGCTTGCGAGGCATGCCCGTCCCGATGCCGCCGCTGACCGAAGATCCGCCAAACCATATCGAATACCGGAAGGCATTGAACCACTATTTGACGCGGACATTCTTGTCTCGCTACGAGGAGAGTATTCGCCAGTACGCTCGCGAATTGCTTGATGTCCTGGTTCCGCGTGGCCGTTTCGAGTTCATGACTGAATTCGCAGTTCCCTTCACATCCGGCAATCTCGCCAAGGTAATCCTCGCGGATGACAACGAAGTTCGGCTGCAGCGGGCGATTCAGTTGGCCGCCGACATCAGCAGCTACGGTCGGAATGAGGCGTTCTTCGAGTTGGCCGAGCTCGCTGAGGAACTGCTCGAAGAACGAATGGCATCCGGCAGCGAACGGGACGACGTGCTCAGTGCCATCATTCGAGCAACGGTGCAAGGGCGCCCGCTGACGATGGAGGAGCGGGTCGGTGCAACGATGATTTTGTTTACGGGAGGTCTCGACACGACTAAGGCGGCCCTCGGTAGCATCGTCAAGCACATTGCGGATGATCCATCGCTGGAGGCACGCGTTCGAGATCCAGAATGGGTCAAGCGCGACTTGGACGAGTTTCTCCGGCTTGACTCGCCTATTGCCTTCATGGCCCGCACAGTCACCAAAGACACCGAGCTGAATGGGTGCCCGTTGAAGCAGGGTGACCGGGTTGCGGTGCACTACGCGTCGGCCAATAGGGATGCGTCGCAGTTTGCAAACCCGGACGTGTTGGATTTCGAGCGACAACGTAACCCGCACGCTGCGTTCGGTATTGGTCCGCATCGCTGCATCGGTCTGCACTTTGCCCGACTTCAAATCGAGATCGGGTTCCAGGAGTTGCTCAGTCGAATCACCGGCATCCGTGTGCCTGAAGGTGAGACGGTTCATACTTCGAGCGGGGTCGTGCAGTCGCACGAGTACCTACCGATTGAGTTCGACGTGCGTGAGCGCACTCCAGGTGCGGCGGCCGAATGACCGCGGTACCGACAAGTCCGGGACGAACATAGCTGGTGCCGGCTGGCGCGATACTCACAAAATTCCGCGGACAATTCTCCGATCTGGCCGACAGTGCACCCGCAGACCGCGCCACTTGACCCGAGGGCTACATGACGATCGTTCTATCGTGCGGGGGGCCCATCATAGAGGGGGCTGCAAAGCCCCTGGGCCCGCGTAACCGGAAGGCACAAATTATCGCGGTCGCATGCGACCAGTTCGGGAACGCGGGATTCCGCAACGTCAGCATGAAAGACATCGCATCAGCGGTCGGAATCACCGCAGGGGCGCTGTACCGCCACTTCCCGAACAAACAAGAAATCCTTGCACAATCAATGCTCACCGGATGCACTTCGCTCCTTGCCGCTCTCGCCGAGGCCGACCATCATGACTCGCTCGCGGTCGCCTCCGCACTTGCGTGGTACGGGATGGATAACGGTTGTCGCGGCGTTCTTGTCGACAAAGAATCGTACAATCTCACGCCAGAACGACGGGTGGATGTCCGGGCAGGGGTGCAAGCGGTTGTGACGTGCGTTGCCGATGCAATCCGTATGGAACGACCAGAACTCCCCGAGTCGGACGTCATTCTATTGTCGTGGGCGATGATGAGCATTGCGATCAGCCCTGCGAAGCACGGGACTGCGCTGCCGAGAAATCAGTTCGACCCCTTGTTCCACAAGCTGTTCGACGCTGTTCGGAATGCTCCCCTCCTGCCCGAGGAACCACCGGCGCGAACACAACCAGTCTTTGACTTAGCCGAGCGCTCCCGCAGAGAAGTCCTGATGGGTGCCGCGATCACCTTGTTTGATCAGTATGGCTACCAAGCGGTGACAATGGACGACATCGGATCCGCTGCAGGCATGACGAGTTCGAATATCTACAACTACTTCGACAGCAAAGCCGACATACTGCACGCGATCCTCACTCGCGGTAACGAAATCCTGCGCCTGGGATTGACGCAAGCTCTTATCGCAGCGCAGTCGACTGAAGACGCACTCACTCGAGTGGTGCATTCCTACACGAGCGCTGTACTTGCACCCGACAGCGCGATCAGCATTCTTATCGAGCAATCCAGCAACATGCCACCGGAGACGCGATCGACCTTTCGCTCCGCACAACGCGAATACGTCGAACAGTGGGTCCGCTTACTGGGACCCGTAACAAGTGAAGCCCGCGCAACGGTTTTGGCTGCGATCGGTCTGATCAATGACCTCTCGCGCGTGGGGCTTGAATCTCGCCGATGCGCGATCGAGGATTTGGCTCGACGTGTCCTTACGGCGCAGCTCAACTGATTTGTCAGAACTCGTGGCCGTTCACACGGTTCGCTGATCTCATCTCACCTGACACGATCAGCGATGCGATGGAGGTAAATGGTTTCCAGGCAATGGAATTCGCGATGCAGTTGGACGGACTCGTCTCGATTTCATAGTTGCGTTCGACGCAGAAAAGGGTTTTCGGTTGCGGTGGGTGGGCGAGGCATCCACTCTCAAGCTCTCGCACGTGGAAACCGATATAGATGTCGACGACGACTTTTTCACGGGCCCCTTGACGACCGGCAAACGGTGCCGGTCACTCATTTGGCGCTGGGACCGTCATTCTGCGTGCACGTAGGTGCTCCTGCCAACCGCACACGGGGCAGCTGAGCGATATTTCGTATATGTCGTTGTCGTCGAAGCGGAGCGATTCGACGAGCGTGTCGGCATCAGCTTTGTCGCGCAGGTGTTTCCGGTGAAGTAGCCCTTTCCCACACATAGGGCAACTGCGATTGATTCCTCGCGGAATCTCATGCCTAGCAAACCCTCACGTGTGTCGTCATCGCTCCGATTCCAGCGTCCATGCGGCGAGGTCGTGCCAGTAGCATGCCGCACCGAACGGCTCTGCGAGTGCGGAGCGTAGATCGATGGCGGTGACGTCGGGGAGCGATATATTCATGAGCCTGCACGCCACGTCCTCTGCGGTGACTACGGTCTGGCATGCCTCTTCGGCGCCTGGGCCGAACAGCACTCTTGAGGTTCCTTGCCCGACGTCGAGGGGATACGGCGCCCAGTGAGCAGTAACGTGGAACATGCCGTCGCCTGCCTCGGGCCGCAGGGTGCGTCCGGCGTCGATCGCATACGCGAGCAGCCTCCTGCGCCCGCGCGGTCCCGACAGCAGAGATTCCGCAGTGAGCATCTGTTCTCTCGATTTTCTGGTTCAGGCGACGGTGGCTGAGGTCGGTGAGATGGGAACTTGCTCCCGTGGTGTCGCTGCATTAAACCGTGTCGTCGCGCACGACGCAGGTGTAGTCGCCGACGTGGAGTGTTTCGTGGTCGTCCAAGATAGTTGCGGTGCTGCCGCTGGCGTACCGCTGCCGTCAGCTTGCTGGATGGGATTGGCGGTGGTGGCGATGAAGATCGTGTTCGGTGTGCAGTCTGCCCTGGTGGACGTGCCTCCGACGGTGCACGCGGAGTCGGAGGGAATCGCGCCGTGACATCCCGCGCCTTCCGCGATCCTTGACAGGTTGATCCCGCAAGCGAAGTTCCCGTCGCTGGTCGTGAACTGGTGCGAACCTACTTTCGGCGGGTTCGCGAACGTCTCGGGATCCACTGCGGCAGATCGCGGTTCTGTGTCGAACCTGCTCGTGAATACACCTCCGTCCATCGCAGCGACTGAGTCGACGCCGACGTGTTCTGAGTCGCGAACATGAGCGACACCACATTGCTCGGGCAGGTCTTCGATGGACCACCGTCGGGGCCTTCTATCGCTGGACGGTATGGATCAAAAGGATCGCTTGCTCGCTCGAAACCTGAGCGTCCGGAGCGAACACCGGCTACCGCAAGACTGCCGGGAACTGTGCCAGATCGACCTCGGCAACGAGATCATTTCCGATCACACGGACCGAATCCACAGTGCCAAAAGCACTTTTCAAATCGAATCCCGATTTCGCGCGTTCCGGGTCAGTGTGCGACTTCCGCTCACAGTCCAGGCGTTCTGCGTATCTCGTTGGAACGACAAGCTGTAATCGTTCAAGCCGTGCATCGTTCCCGGGTACATGGCGGACGAGAAATCGACGGATCCTCGCTGCGCGATGGTAAGGCTTTCGAACCCGGGTACCTGTAGGGGCGCGAGAAACGACAAGCTGATCTTGACCCGGACGTCAGTGGTGTGTTCGACGGATGCTGCCCGACCTGTGTCTGGTCGTTTGCGACGAGGCGGGAGCGATCGGCGTGACGGGTGCGTTCTCCAGCTGTCGTGCGAGTCCAAGAGCCCATCGCTTTCCTCATGCTGCGGCGTCACGCATGGATATCCCTGTAGCAGATTGCTACAATAGATTTAGTGTTGCGAAGGAGGAGCCATGGCAGAAGTCGTCGACAAGGTCACCAGATTCTCATCAGAGCTAGTCGAGGCCGCGGCAGCGGAAGGACAGCGCGAGCACCGCTCGGCACGCCAGCAACTCGAGCACTGGGCCCGGGTCGGTCGCGAGGTGTCGAACCAGCGACAGGTCGCACGTCAGCGTGTCGAGGCTGCACTCGCAGGCCGTATCCCACTGAGTGTGCTCTCCCCTGAAGAGGGCGCCGTGTTCAACGCGGAGATTGCGGCAACCCTCGAAGAATCGATCGCGACAGGTAACCATGTCGCTGATCGCGCAGTTCAGGGGCGCGCAACGATTTCGCTCGACGAGCACGGCAGGGTTGTCAAATACCTTCCTGACGGTTCGCAGATCGTCTTGTGAGACGTCTCGATCTTGTCGTCGGACCGAACGGTGCCGGCAAATCGACGTTCGTCGAGCAGCGTCTCACGCCCCTGCTTCCCGGCAGCATCTTTGTCAACGCGGATGTGATCGCCAAAGATCGGTGGCCTGATGCGGCCGAGGAACATTCCTACGAGGCCGCACGAACTGCGGCAACCATCCGCGAAGCCCTGATCGAGCGGGGTGAGTCGTTCATTGCGGAAACGGTATTTTCGCATCCATCGAAATTGGAATTGATCGACCGTGCGCGCCGGGCAGGGTTCGTTGTCGTTCTACACGTGGTCCTCGTTCCGGTCGAGTTGTCGGTTGCTCGTGTTGCCGAGCGGGTTATCGAGGGTGGGCATTCGGTGCCTGAGGTGAAGATTCGCGAGAGATTCGAGCGGCTGTGGTCTTTGGTCGTCGACGCGATCGACCGATCCGACCACGCGACCGTGTACGACAACACCGCCCCGGATGTCACGCGCATCGTTGCCCGGTTCGTCGACGGCGATCCGGTCGGCGAGATTACTTGGCCGGCGTGGACGCCAGCCGAGTTCCTGCGAGCACCGAAGTAGGTTTTCTATCCTGGCCAACGCTCAGGGACTGTGATCGCACATGTCTTGGTGCGTCCTTCAGGTGCTCGCCGAATCGCAGAAGCATGTGCGGTAGCGGCCGCGCAATCTGATGGGGCAGTTGCACGCCTAACTTGCATGCTCGGCTGTTGTGTTACGCAGCTTAAGTAGGTTTGGTTCAAAATCTTCGGTGTAGATGGGGGATTGCGGGTGGCAGATGATCGGACATTCAGTAAAAAGCATCCGCCTTTACAGCCGTGGTGGGATCGCTTACTCGAAGCGCTGACTGAGCGCGGTGCACACCGCACCATCGAAGCCTTCGTACCGGACTGTCCTACGGCGAAATCGAGGCTGTTCTGGCTGCAGCCGGGATCGCTCCGGTGACCGTGCGCGGACAGGTCTTGACCTGTTCCGTTGGCTAACGGGTTCAAGGTAGGGCACGGGACACAACTTTTCCTCGACACGGACATGCTGTCGATGAAGTAAAGCGGCGGATAGCCGTTCAACCCAAACGATCTCAGATCCGCTGGCAGCGGCCATTCGGTGGCGCTTAAAAAGCGACTGTCCCCACCTTTGCCGACGTCGGATCCGTCGCCCTTGACGGTGTCACCGGAACCGCGCTGACCCGCCCGTTCACCGCCACCGGAACGCCCACCCCTGACGTCACCGTCGTCGACCCGGCGAAGCTTCCGCCCGGAACGACGTTCGTGAAGGATCCCGTCACCGGTGTTCCGACCCTATCCGGAACACCCACCGCCGCAAGACGTTACACGTTCACACTCACCGCCAACAACGGTATCGGATCCCCTGTCAGCCTCACAGCGACTGCCGCCGTCGAAGGACCTGCGACCGGATCCCTCGGACCGATCTTCGGCAGCTGATTTTCCGGCCCGCGAACACATTCTGACGACGTTGTCCTCCAACCCATTCCGTGAGGGGTGCAGAACAACGTCGATTCGGGACTTGCCTCACCGAACAATGTCTGAGAATCGGACGATTGATGGACACGGCGGCTTTGATAGGTACATCCGATCAATCGCCGGCATTGCTTGGTTCAACCGTCAGATAGGTTCAGCTACGAAAGGGGGCCCTGGACGGTTCAACCTCAACGTCCCGGAACCGCCATATGCCTCGCGACGCGATCAGGTCATGAACCCCGGCTAACTGAGCCTTCTGATCAGGAGAGGGCCCCACCACAATCCGACGTACTGGTTGTTCGGAAATGTGCTCAGTGTCCGGGTCTAATCGTCCGTTGACCACAACAGCCATGTATGGCACCAGTCCCCCTGCGCGGCCACGGGTTTTGACAATCTTGCCCTCCGAGATCGCGAGCAACCGCCACTCCCGCTCTCCGTCGAACGCCTTATGTTTCACGCCTGCAATCGTGTAAAAGGCCCTCAGCGCCACAGTCATCGAGGGAGTCCCGTCGACGTCGGTCAGCAGGTTTCCGGCGGTGAAAGCTGCGGCTAGTTGCTGCACGAGATCGTCGGCTTGCCTACGGGCGGCGTCTTCGCCATACGCCACCCGAACCAATAGAGCATGAGACGGCATGTCATCCCTATCGCCAAGGGTCATTCGGTGGATTCCATACGAGTAGTGGCTCAACACCTCGCGAGGGAACCCGATCGCGAAACCTCCCACACCGCCGGCGTATCCACGCCACTGGCTCAACAAATCACCGCCCTCGCAGAAGCACACCGAGAAGCACCGAAACGTCCAGGAGAACAAGTGGTCAGGATCGAAGACCGCTGAGAATCCCGCGAATGCCCTGCACAAGGCACTGTCGAATGTTTCGTTACGACTGGCCTCCAGTAGACGTTCACTCACGATGTCGAGGCCGAACCGCAGTTCGAGTGTGTCGTTCATCTAGCGAACGTCCGTCGCCCAGAATCGAGCCGCCTTCCCGTTCGTGTAATCGTCAGGATCGACATACTTGCCCTGCTCGTTGTCGGGAATCGCGACCCGATGCGGACCCGACCCTGGACCTAAAATCCCTTGCAAGCCAAAACCATCGGTGTAGTGGTACAGAGTCTCGGGAATACCGTTTGGGATCTCGGAAGCTTTCACCCCGCCAGGGTATCTCCCGCCGCACCCAGCCCCCGTCGCCGGCATGACGGCTCCAGTCGGCAGTTCGTCGTCTTGGCCCGTCTGCCCTCACGATGGATGCGTGCGTGGATTCATCGTGAGAAGCCAATGGTCAGGGCGGCAGTTGGCCATCGATCGAGCCGCTTCTGGAGGAGGTTGTTGCTTTACTTGAGCACGGGACACCTTGTCTCGGTTGGGTTCCAGGTATCGACGACGGCCAGCGGCGCGGGGAATTCCCCTAGTCCTTCACCATGTCTCACCTGACATTGCTTCGGCAACGAACGAATGAGAGACGACCTGAAGTAGCGCATACCCATACAAAGGAGTTTCGAGGGGCGGTCAGGGGCAGGATTCTTTTTGGATTAGGGTTTTCCGAGTATCCGAGTTCGATTCCTGGGCGTGGTGGCATAGCCCTGACGGGTGACCCCTCGGTAATGTGGCCGTATTCCGACTTGGAGGTAGTTGTGGAGCTTGTATGTACGTCGTGTGAAGAGGTCGTCGAGAACGAGGCTTACTGGGTCGACGAAGATGAGCTGTGCATGGCTTGCTTCGAGGTGGGCGGCGGTTCCACATACTGCTGCGGAGCCATTTATGAATCCGGCGAAGACACCTGCGCGAGCTGTGGCGAGCCCCTCTAGTCGAACTACCGAATAGCGGCACCACACACAGGGCCCAGTCACTTCCTACGATCGTGCAGTCGTTTTCTGAAACGGACACCGCCACTACCGAACACGAATTGTCCACTAGAGCCTATGCCATAACGGACAATCCAACGGACACACAAATTGGACGTTGCGGTATATCTGCCTGCCCGTGCTCGTCGTGACCAGAATGTGGTGCTGGTCGGCGTGCGGCCACACGATGCTGGCTTGCGGCTCGCCGTCCGGCATCAGGGTGGCGAGGATTCCTTGATTCGCCTCGCTGGCAAGTGCGAGGACGTCGTCGTCAAGCATCGGCGCTCACTCCCGGTTCCGACTCGAATTGCCGTGCCTGAGGGAGCACGTCGGACGCGATGAGTTCGATCGTGGCGTCTACGGTGGCGTGTGGAATCCCGCCGGTGTCGACGGCGAGCAGGTGCAGATCGAGTCCCCATTGCTCGCTCAGGTTTCCGAGTTTGTCGAGGACTTCTGCCGGGCTACCGCACAACGCCGGACCTGCCGGACCGCTATGCGCGTCGAAATCCAATGGACCGGAATCCTTTCGCACGCTGAGATAGCTACCGATGCACGACGACCACTGAGATCGGGCCTGCTGTGAGGTCTTGGCCACGAATGTGTGACTTGCGCCCGCTTGCGGACCAGGAGCGTCGGGGTATCTTTCTCGCCACAGGTCGCGGTATGCAGCGAATGCGTCGACGTAGGTGGCTGGCCCCTGAGAGGTCGTCCCGAACGCGATCGGCAATCGGTACTCGACCGCCAGACGAACAGATTCCAAGCTCGCACCGGCGCTCACCCATAGCGGGGGCGTGCCTGGAGAAGTCGGGGCTGTACCGTCACCTCGTTCAACGGTGGACGGAATTCGCCACTCCATGTGACGGATTCCTCCGTCCAGAGTCTGATGAGAAGGTCCAGATTCGCGCTTGCGCGCGGCCTTGCTCTCCGGCGATTGATCGAACACGACGTAGGGTCGGGAAAGAACGACCCGCCGGCGATCAGCTTCAACCGACCGCCGGACAGGATATCCAGCAGTGCATAGTCTTCCGCGAGTAGCACCGGATCGCGGTTGGCTACGAGTGTTGTGGCGGTGGCGAGCCGGATACCCGCTTCTCGCTCCCGAAACCTGATGAACGAAGTGCGTGAGGGTCTGAGATTCACGTATCGCCACCGCACAACGAAAGCGCGCCCGCCGCTGTCTCGGAGTTGGACAGACAGGGCTACCGAGGTACCTAGTTCGTCAGCGAACCAAAAGAAGTCGGATCGCCGAGATGGTCTGTCGTCAAACTTGACGGTTGGACGCCGGGAGGGATGACGCTCCCCGGTCTCGACGAAGTCTTTGGTCACCTGATTCTGTGCTGTCATGTATTTGGGTCTATTCGGGCCCGTTTCGCTTTCATTGCTGGGGTGCGGGTTTAGTCATGAGAGGGCCGAGTCCGAATGGCATGCGGGTCTTCGTGTTGTGCGCTCGATGTGGATGACGTTTTGACGAAATCTCAAGCAACTAGAACGCCTGCCGGAGTAAGTTCCGGCGCTGGGGATTCTCGATCGTCTGACAGTCACCGGCGGCTCAGAACGTCGTCAACCACTCTAGTCATGTTCTCTCCAAAGGCCTTCTGCGAGAAGCTTTCGGCCCATGCGCGGATTACCTTTGCATCGAAATTGTTTGGATCGAATGTCTCCATTGCTTCGGCGAGACCACTGACCACCTTCGTGTCTTCGCCGGGGGACACGAGAACACCGGACTTGCCGGGGATAACTGTGTCGAGCGCACCGCCTTCGCCCAAAGCGATAACCGGGGTCCCTGTGGCCATCGCCTCGACCGGGACGATGCCGAAGTCCTCGACACCAGGCATCAGCAGGGCTCGCGCCCGCCGATAAAGATCCAGAAGTTGGTCGTGGGGGACTCGGCCGACAAAGATGGTGTCCTCAGCCGCCAACTCCTTGCAGACGTCCACCCATCGGCCATCACCCACAACGACGAGTTTCTTGCCCGACTGCCGTGCGGCTCTAATCGCAAGGTCTGGCCGTTTGTATGGCACCAAGCGGCCAGCAAGAAGGAAGAAATCTTCCCGTTCGATCGAGAAATCAGGGGTGAATCCATGGGTGTCTACGGGGGGATGCACCACCACTGCTTTTCTGCCCCACCAGCGTTCAATCCGGTCGGCAACTTCGGTCGAGTTCGCGACTACCTGGTCGAGTCGACTCACAGCTTTCAGCTCGCCGCGCCGCGCGACTTGCGCCAATGCTGCGAGCACGGCAGCGCCAGCTACGCCTCCCGACTCTTGCGCGCGAAAGGCGGGATCCCAGGCCCAGCGCGCCGGACTGTGTACGTATGCGATCACCGGGGCGTCGGTGGCGAAGGCCGCTTGAGTGGCGAATGCATGGTGGCTCACCACTACCGCATCGACCTCTCCCAGTTTCATGCCGCGAAAAGCGCTGGGTAGCAGCGGCATCAGCGGTGCGTAAGAAGACCTTCCCATCATCCGGTAGGCGCCGTCGACCCAGGTGGTCACAGGAGGGGACGAAAGTCCTGAAGGTATGCCTGCAGGTCGGGCAAGAGGCACATGGACAGTGGATTGCGGCCAGGTCAGGGATAATTGCTCGACCACATGTTCAGAACCCGCGATCTCGGTGAATCGCTCGTGCACTATCGCTAATTTGGGTTCGTTCATGTTTGCTTCGAGACTCCCTCGGCGTGTGACAGTTTTTCGATACGTGCTCTTTGGATCTGGCGATTCGGCCGCTTGAGCATTGTTGATAACCAGCCAGATTCAGCTTCGGTGCCGTGGATGCAAACTGAAACGGCCGATGGTCCGGCAAGGCCAGTACGTTCGTGCCGAAGGTACCATTTCATCGGCGAAGTCGGACATCTGACACGGCCTCATTGTCTTGATCAGATTGACCGACCTGCAACAATTCACCTATGGATACTCCCAGTACAGGTCAGTCGAGCCGCGATGGCGAGTCGGTTGATCTGTTGTTCGATGCCCGACATATCCGTCAGAGTGGTATCGGTACCTACATCAGGACGCAAATTCCTGTGCTCGAGCAGGTGCTCAACGAGCGTGGATTTAGGCTGGCCGTACTCGCTGATCGAAACGCGGCACCCGACACCCGCGAAGAAACCCGTGTGATTTTCGCGGATCCCGCGGATGCCCGAATGTATTCGATGCGTGAACAACGCGTGTGGCGTCAGGCATTGTCGGCAACCCGCCCACGGGCCTTGTGGGTTCCGCACTACCCCTTTCCTTTTGCACTGATGTCCCCTCGCAATCGTGACGTTCGATTCTTCTCCACCGTGCATGACACCCTCCATGTGGAAGGCAAAACGCTGAGTGACCAGAATCGTGCGAAGAACGCGTACGCATGGACGATGCTGAAACTCAGTGCACGACGGGCCGAAACGATTTTCGCTCCGTCCCAGGCCACCGCTCGTTCCATGGCTGCCGTCGCGCCTTCCTCCGAGGTCGTGGTGACGCCTATCCCAGTAGACGACGTGTGGTTCTCGGAATCCGACTCGGCATCGTCGCCAATTCAACGCCCCTATATTTTGTATGTCGGAAATATCAAGCGGCACAAGAACTTGCCGGTACTTCTGGATGCATTCGCGGCGATCTCCGATTCGATCCCGCACACACTGGTGATAGCTGGCGGCGATGAGACACTCAGGACGCTTGACGACCGAATCAACCAGCTTGTGGCAGGCCTGGGTGCACGTGTGCAGTTGACTGGCCGACTTCCGTTCGACAGTCTGCGTGCTCTGGTGGCTCAGGCGGACTTGTTGGTGATGCCTTCACTTTTCGAAGGCGCTGGTCTTCCACCGCTGGAGGCAATGGCGTCCGGTACCGCTGTTCTGGCGTCTGACATCGCGGTGTTGAGGGAAACGTGCGGCGACGGAGCAGAGTATTTTGATCCGCATGATTCCAGTGCGTTGGCCGAACTCGTGAAAACGTACTGTGACAACGAAGAAGCCAGGGCGTCGTTGAGTCATCGTGGAGAGTTGCATGTCAAGCGGCGCCAGTCCGAGATCGTGTCAACAGCTACTGCCGAGAAGATTTGTTCGTTCCTGAGCGAGGTACCCATTGGCTAATCGGTCGTCGGCGTTGTCGCGCCGCAAATTTCTCGGGATGTTCCCGGCAGCGCTGGCAGTGCCAGCCGCTCTGCCTGAATCCTTCAACGCCGTTCGCCGCGTCGAGGGCGGCGGTGACGTCATCGATGTTCGCGATTTCGGTGCTGTTGGTGATGGCACACAAGATGACTCGATTGCTATCGGCAATGCCGTCGCCGAACTGAAATCTGGAGACGTCTTACTTTTTCCGTCCGGCCAGTACCGCTTTGCTCAGCGTCATCCAACAGGCGGTGCGGCAATCTCGATAGTGGGGATCTCCGACGTTTCGATCGACTTCGACACCGGTGCCGAACTTCTGATGGACAACCTGGACGACAACGGTGCCGGCACGAGTCACGGCATCGTGCTGCGTGGTCCGCTGGAGCGTGTGTCTCTTCGCAATGTGGCAGTGCGGTGGGCAGGCCAGCCGGCGATGCGGTCGATGGGCGACGGTATCAGGGTCGTTGGTTATGCATCGGACACGTCGGCAGTGCCCGATGGTTGGACGGGCCCCGGCAGGCCGGTTAGTTGGGTGACGTTGAGCGACTGCAGAGTGGAGTCGAGCCCGCAGGCAGGTGTGATCATGATGGGCGTTTCCGACATCACTGTTGACGGACTTCACGTCGAGAAC
>Ga0153993_100400_pt1 | contig 16319 bp, 19 predicted proteins | sample TSNC077MetaG_FD_104706 | JGI IMG/M metagenome (GOLD analysis project Ga0153993, IMG submission 104706) | Attine ant fungus gardens microbial communities from North Carolina, USA - TSNC077 MetaG | ecosystem: Host-associated > Fungi > Mycelium > Unclassified | place: USA: North Carolina, Lumber...
CAGTATACTAGACAAGCCCCTATGTGTAGAAAATGTTATGCAATTGGCCATAAGATGACTTGGAGGGCATGCCCTTGACATTATTCAGACATATTATAGTTGGTATTTCGTTGGTGAATTAAACTGGAATTTGAATTTGCACTTATCCCATTACTAATGGATGACTAAGCGGCACAGACCTGTGCGCCTAGTGGGAGCCCTGCGGAGAATCAGCTTGTTATGAACACATCACAGCACACGTGGCCTCGCGGACCTCAAAATGATGATCTGATGATAGCGTGTTATGGGCGAGGCAAAACATGATGGAAAAAGGTGTTCAATCGAAACATCTATATATCGTTCTGTCTGGAGTTGATTTCTTTTGCATTCCACCCCAATAACCAGCCAAATTGCTGACGTGAGTGGTACACATTCAATCTCTCTTTCGCAGCGTCGAGTCCCATGAAACGTCTTCGGAGTAGGCTGATGTCACTAACCTTAGCTCTCCGATCACCAACGCACAACTCGACGTCATGATTGCTAGCATCACAACCTGCGCTGCAGCCGTGGATTATGCAAATCACGAGTTCAATGCTACGATGTGGGTGTCATTCATGAATCAGCCTCATCTCAAAATCAACTTGCTAGTAGAGAAAGCAGGCCACGGAATGCCTTCAAAGTCAAGGATGAGCAGTCGTCAAAGAAGGATCGAGTAATCAAGAAAGATTTCATCGATGCTGGACATTCAAATACATCAGACGTACATGTTTTACCTCGACGGACATCGCTCAAACGCAAAGAACCTCACGACGGATTTGACCAAGACGATAATGTGCGTAGGGTGATTGCTTGTCATACCATAAATTTTCTGACCTGACAACAATAGCAAGATCTTGGATATCCTCATGTTTGTCCTTACTTACTACCCAAAGACTTTACTATAGATTTGTTGACATCCGAATCTCAGAATTTAGCCAATATCTATCCACGCAAGCGTTGCCGTCCATCTCTATCCGAGAAGGGGAAAGATGAGGTTTTGTCACCTTCAAGCACCATTTCTGTGGCCCCAGATTGCACCGCTTGCGATTTAAGGTATGAATAATCCCTTGCTGGTGACATTTTCCACTTGACAATTTTTCTCAGCCATACAGCCACTTCAACAATTGGATCCAAGGGACTTGAACTCACGGAAAATTTCCGTCTACTGAAAATTAGTCCTCGGTTCCCAGAGCACAGAAAATCCAAGCTGAATCTAAAGCGATCGAGCCACCTGTTCAGAGGATACGTTGATCCCAACGCTAATACACCAGGACACAGTATTTGTTCCGTTGGGATTTACGCATACCATGAAAGAACTGAGCAATATTGAAATTGGAGGCAAGTACCTTCTGCGTGCACCTAGATTGAACCCTCATCAAATAATTTAGACTCACCCTGGGGTGCAGGCATTATCGCCGAGGGAGATCCATCTTTTTTTCTCTCGAGATTAAATTTTGGGGGATGACTCAAGGAAACGATGTAACTATAGTTTAAGCTCTCGTCCACAGCTCAACGTGAGATTGAATTTAAACACTCATTTACAGCCGCTTATACGCGATGAGACTTTGTTGTCTGAAAGAAGCCATAGATCAAATGTACATCCAGCATAATTGGATGCTCACAAGCAGGACTATCCACCATCCCGCTCTGCACCCACACATTCACCCACACACATCAAACATCATAGTATACCATCCAACAATCCAGACCAATGTCCACAATTTGCCAATTCAACTTCCTACTTCACATTCTGTTAGGAAATGATACTAGCATTGTACTCTTTTATTAATGCCTCACATCATCTATCAAATCTGAAGAACCATCTCAGCAACCATCATCTGTAACAGCTGCTCGTCGAGAGCAGCGCTGGTGTTGACGAAGCTAACCTCTATCCTGCATATGCCGATTTCTTTTGGAAGAAATTGATTTTGCCCCCTACCACCAGGGTGTCGTCCATCTCGAAACTAATAGTGACCATGATCTCCATCCCCATTATGCTGCCGACACTGTTGGTCAGGGGTTATTCTATCTCCTTTCTGCATAGCCAATTTGCCCCTCGATATGTCGAATTCGATGATATTTCTCCCACAAAAAACCAAATTAGTGCCAATGTATGGAGGGTGTAGTCTACAAGGCCCAGCGTCTGAAGTGTATCAGCAGAAGGCATATCACCCAAGGATTCAAGTGTGGGCGAAGTTCATTAGTAGATGGGACGTGATATAATTGGACAACGCGTGAGCTTCCGACTTGAAACAGGATTCCCTCTAGTCGACTCAAGTCCTAAAGCTAAATCATATCATTTACAGATGGCCATCCATCTAAGCTTGAGGTCAATTGGGCCGAAAAAACTATCTAAAATGCATGTTTCTAAGGATAGGAAGACAAACGCATATTCTTCTGCTACACCTAACTCGCTCAAGACCCAACCTCTTCGCCATTCCGAATTGAAATGGTAACTCAGCTCGAAGCGCTAATGAACATTTTGCCTGAGGCGTTGAGCTATATGTCTTAGGCACTCTGGGATCGTACTGGAAAACAGTGGGTTGAGGGTTCACTTTCGGAAAAGTTTGCGGGAATTTTTGCCTCCACCTGCAGCCGCGATCCCAAATAATCAAAGTCCAATTCTTTCAAGATATACAGATTTGCTGATTTTTGTTGCGAACAAAAGATCATTCAATGCATTCACGACCTCACAAGCAATATCTCAAATGTTCAGCCTTCCCGTCTGGCAAGTACAAAGCGAAATTATCTCGAGCGACCTCGATATAATCCGCGACCTCGATCGTCTTTACGTAAGGGAGAAAGGAATAGAACCACGCGCTGATCACTAGCAAGTTAATCACCGACTGTCAGTATCACCCCTGATTGTGTATACCAGTTGAAGCCCTCGTTCCAACTCGTTTCATCGACAATAGGAATCACTGGAGAACAAAACGAAGACGTTAAGTTGGAATTCAAAAGTGTCAAATTACATGTCAGGCGTTGAGAACAACCCGTTCACTGAAGGCGTAATTGGACGTTTCAAACGTCTGAAAGATCGAACGACCTTGGGGGAGCGACTGTGTAAGCCTCAATCATATTTTCACATCGTCTCCTTTTCAGCTCAGAAAATGACCAGTGTTTTGTTGTGAACCGCTTCGGAAAACATCCGCAAATGCCTTTGTCAGCGGATCATTAAGACGCTCGTTCGATCCAATTGATAATACATTCATGCGATGAAGCTACTCATTACGACTGCTGGCTTCAGAAAACTTTTTTAACTACTTTATGATCAATCCTCAGATACATCAACCGGGCCGCTAGTGTTTGAAACATTCTCTAAGAACCCATGGTTCGAGTCGTCAAACTCAACACCATCGTTGCTACAGATATCATATGATTGGAAGCTAAGGATTGTAGAGAAGACAACAAGGATTGTTCGAAGTAAATAACGCTTGATCTCGACTCTCCGAGATCTCCGAGATCTCATTTGTTTATTTCTCGTGACTTTTGTTCTTATCTGGAGTCGTGTTATTTGTATCGTCGAATCAAGAGATAATTAAGAGATATCTTGAAATCAATGGTCCCAGTGGCTACAGCCATTTACATACTGAAAGCATGTGAGCTTTGAGTATCGGAACGGCTCGTACTTAGGAATGTGAACTCCGCACTGATGAGGGAAATCGACACCTATCTTTTGGCACGTGTTTCTCTTCTTTTTTTTTTTGATTCAGAACTTCTATTCCCCAACAAGAGAACCAGAGTTAAGATGCGGAAGGCCTAAACGTCAGAGATGTGTCTACAGAAGGCATGTAGCTAGAGGAGGAAGGTCTGGGTGAAATTTGCATGTGTTTCTCTGGGAAATACTGGAACACTCGCTGGGCGGCTCATCTTCATAGGCAAAATATTGGTGTACCGGCGAGTGCTTCAAATCAGAATAGATAGCGTACGATGTGAGATGATAAAAACTTGTCTACTCCCTACAAGCAAAATCCTAATAGTCCACAACACAGATTTCCACTGAAAAACGATAGTGTCAGATGTTCATATCATGTTCAGATCAACATCAATGAGAAGACAGGGATGATGAGGGAAATCATGACAGACGTGGCTGACAATGCAATGGCACCGTTGGAGCCAACGTTCGTGGTCAAAGTCGAAGGAGTGCTTGACGATACGACGACGGCAGTTGTAGCAATCCGCTGAGATGATAGAGAAGGCTGAATGGAAACAGGAATGACAGGGGTGGTGGAAGAGAATGGGGCAGTGGTGAATGACGCGATGAAGATACTGGAACTGGATGGTACGTTGATTACGCTGCTAGTGCTACCAGCGCTACTAGCACCCGGAGCATCAACGGCCTCGGAAGGGTTTACGAGAGCACCCTCACCCCATGGAATGCTATCACCAGTTTCGGGTTGGGTAGCATTAGGCGGAGGAGTAGTTGTACCGGCAGGATCAGAGATAGCGAATCGCGTAGTCCAAGTCTTGTCGGAGGTCTGGTTATTGGTGAACTGATAAAAGTAGACAGCTGAATGCAGGGTAACCTGTATGGCTTATCAGCGAAGTGATGGTTTTTGAGTGTATAAAACCTTACCTGGGGGCAGGTATACCCAAACTGCCCATCAACAGTACCATCTTGACCAATAGCGACAGCTATGGGAGTTTAAACAAGATGTTTCGTTCAAACAGAGAGTAGGGCTCACTGCTTATGTGTATCATGTCGAAATTATCACCTGTCATGAGCTCGATATTCATATTTTTCCAGGTATCAACTGAATTGGGATCACCTCCCCAGACAATGGGGCATGATCCACCTTCCGGGTAAACGCTCCCAGGAGACGGCTCGCTAGGATTGACTTGGGCACGAGCGAAGAAGACTGATGTCAGAACGGTAACCAAAGTGAATATCGAGATAGAAAACATGGCGTCTTTAGAAAAGAGGCTAAAAATGAACAATATAAGCAGAAATGCGATGGCTGACGGAGTGAACGGGTATAGTAAGTAACTGAAGGAAAGAAAAGACCGGGTGGCTGGCTATGGTTTCCAACTACATTGTCACATGTCAAATGTTGTTACAAACAATCTGAAGCGGTTTCAGGCGGTGCTTCACTTTAGAGGGATGAAATTTACTGTCAAAAATGCTGCAAGGTCAATTCATACATCTTCTCTCTCCCAAAAAGTTCCAATCGTGTCTTAATGGGTAGCTTCCTGTAAGTGCCCTGGGTAGTTCGTGCCGAGATGCCGGACATGAAATCAAATTTCAGGGTTTAACATTCCCAGATGTCGTGGCCTAGAAAAACTCTTCCCTAGATACCCATTCTCCTTTTGATAGACGGATCAAAACCGCACCCCAGATACAGTTGTCTCCACGGATCACAGCATCCCCAAAATAGAACACACTTTCCTGCGTCAAAAGCCATGGATCTGGAAGCAGCTCTCAAACATGAGGGCAGTGAAAAGTTCTACAATGATGTTGAGAATAACATGCTTGAAGAGTACTATAGTATACCGTAAAGACTGTTGTCAATCATGCAAGCAGCTCTCCAGGTGTCGCGTCGTGACAGGTGATCCCATGTCTGGCAAAAAACAGTTTCAAATTTCCTCACGCTGAAAGTTCACAAGTGCAGAATTTCTATGAGAAGACATTGGTTTGTCGGTTGTGAAATGTGCGTTCTCATAATATCGGTTATTCCCGGAAAACTTGGGATACCTTATTTGGACCCCTTTCTTCCCGTGGAAGTGTACCTGTAAGCACACAGGGACATGCATCAAATGAAGACTCATTGACTGAGCGGTGTCAATGGGTCAGGGTCGACTCCTGACTACACATAGGCAACTTCATCCTAGATCAAACTCTATTGCTGGGACGATCGCAGTAAGTGCGTGCGACATGTTTGATGCTATGATAGGGGATAACGAGCTCGGTGATCGAATTCCCATTTGATACAACTTCGCGGTTACATGTGGATGTGGATATCAAATCAAGCTAAAGCGAGCTTCAAGAACTTCTGGAAAATATTTGCAGCTATTATTCGCGAAGAGAAATTGTTACTTGTTCTTGCATTGTACCCACTCCACTCTTGATGAAGTCACAGTTGATCGGCCCGGACAATCAGACAAATGTTGATGTGGCAAGTCTGTTCTCTTCGCACTTACGAGCATCTGTTCCGTTAAGCAGGATTTTAAAAAAATAAGTATCATTGATCAGGATCGAACAGTTTTCTATTCCTCACGACAGTGTAATCAGTAACCTGTCAGACCCAGGAATTTCGAGGACTTCCACCGTGGCGGCGGTCCTTTCACAGTCGGTGCTCGCCTATCAATGTTGTCAATGCATAAAAGACGCAACGACTCAGACGTCACCCAACTGGTAGACGACTCTGATTTATTACCCAAAAGATAAAGCGACTGCGCGACGAGTATCAGTACAGAGTGTCATGAATGAGTAAGAGATACATACCTCAGATGTCAACCAACCGGTAGACGACTGAGAATATGTGTTACAGGGGGGCGTCTTTAATGCCAGCTGTGCTACATGCCTAAAGGTCTAAGGCAAAGGATGTCATAGATGAATGTGTCAGAGCGTCTCATCCACTGCTGCACGTTGATCCGATGTATTAGGGAAGTGCGCTGGACCATTTTAACAATGCGGAGTAGCCTGTCGACTTTGTGTGACCCCACCTCGAAATCACTCCTCTATGGAAGTTGTCCAGCAAACACCCATGGCCAGTTCTTTCGACTGGAGGAGTAGTATGTGTAGACCTGTCTTGTGCCATCGTCTATCATCTCTTCACCGGGTGTGTTGTCAGGTAGGAAAAACCTGAATCGAGCTATACAGATCCCGAGGTTCTTCGTAACCTAACGGCGCCACGGAGAGGTCATAATATGGAGTCGTTTCATCCCTTCAAGGATATTCTTTCTACTGTTGTATACAGTGGAAGGGACTGGTGTCTTCTTCCGGGGCCTGATGCGGTGAGTCGTGTTTTTCAATGAGGATGACCGCTCCAAAATCAGCGTGGCCTCCTTGGTTCGAGATCCTCTCCTTTTTGTGACATGAAAACCGACCATCCATCGTGCGTTCCCAGAGGAAATCCCTTTCAACATCATGGGCGCGTTCTCATGATAAGAAAAGAATTTCATAGGCCTTTAACGATGGAGAAAGGCTTGCTCCTAAGCCGTGAGAGGACGAAAATTTCCAACTGTCTTGTACAAATTCTAGGTCCCTTTCGCTTCACTCGCAGCCGAACTGGCCCACGTTTGACCTCATTTCCCCAAAAAAGTGGACCACGCTGGACAGCTGGACAGACATCGCTAGAAGATGATCTTCAATGATCTCTCCTATGTATGGTCTTCCCAGTTCCCATGTGTGGTGTATGTGTCCCATTTGGAAGGTGTCGTATGACTGACCGGCTTTTCTCCCCCCGAGTTCATCATAACTGGCCGTACTCTTTTGGTCAAGTATGTGAGTAATAGATATGAAATGGCTATCAGAGTCTAGTGACTTTTTGCTCCCGAATTCGGCTTCATAGAAAATCCCAGAAAATGCGAGTCTTCTCTTTCGCTCGTCAAGTTATTCGTTTCATAAAGATTTGAGAAAGAGCTCTAATATCAATCACAAGAGGCCAGCATCAGGACGGCTAATCTTGCCTGCTTCTTGTTCTTTTAATTGTTGGACAGGTGAGCTGTCAGGAAGGAAAATACATTTGACCTGGCGTAGACAACCTCGCCTTTACCCCCCCTGGCAAAGAAAAAAAACAAATTAAATGTCCACCTCAGGGCCTACTTACTGAATTGAAAACCCTTCATTTAAGAAGTCAAAGACACACCAACAACCGAGCTGTCGAAAATAGGGGGGTGGGGGCAATATTTTATTACATATCTCTTCGAATTACCAAAATAGCTTTTTCCATTTCTAGATCCGAAAAACATTCACCGATATATACATCAAACGCATGAAATACATCTGACAAACACAAAGCTTGTCTCAAGAAGCCTTAACTCCCCCCTTCCTGCCTTATCTGCCAAGAAAACCAGGAGCTGCCAAAATTCGTGGTGGTGTGGCGACCGGGTGTGAAGAGGTAGGCAGGTCTGTTCCCATGACAGGAAATCTGGACCGCTCAGGCCTTCATTCTCTCTACACGTCACTCTTCGTATAACGTCAAATGCTAGTAGTCTCCTTCCAGACCCAATTAAATTACCAAGCACGTCAACGAGGGGAAAAAAAACTTAATTACAGCCCTTTATGGGATAGTTCATACACGAGTGGAAAGTGAAAAGAAGGCTATTAAATCTGGCTTGTGCTTATGTAGGTCTAGGCCCCACCAGACCGGTCCATAGAACGAAAGTTTTCCCTTTGAATTATGATGTCGTTCAAAGTACGGGAACGAGGGTTCCGTGTGTTGAAATAGGATATATAAAGGCTCCAACAACATCTTGTCCCTAACTCTGCACCATACTACTACTATACAGACTACAACTACATAAACGCGAAAATGGCCCAACAAAAAAAAGTCTCATGCCAAATCTCAAGAGCATATCAGACAGGTATGAAGAAGAATTATAAAAAGCCCGTGAGGTCATGGATATATCGTGTGTTAACTGGTATACTGAAAATAATCAACCATAGAGTACCTTGTGCCACTTGGCGAGAAAGCGTGCAATAACACCAAAATGAATATGACAAAAAAAACTGGGCTGTCAGGATGATTTGTCGTGTGAAACTCCCAGAGTGCGTAGACATGAGATGAGGCGGTGCCTAGCGATCCTCGTCCATATCCTCGTCCTCACTGAATAGGCTGATGCCCGTTTCTGCTTCAGCTCGACGATATAATTCCTCTTGTTGCTCTTTATTTTCCGTGAGGTTCGCCAAAGAGCAAAGTGCCTCAGCAAGCAGATAGGATAATTCCAATTTCTCTTCTTCAGCCTCTCTCAGGTAAGACCAACGAGCTTCTGCTTGTGTAATGCGTCGGGCCTCACTAGCATCCAAGTCTTGCTGCTGTTTTCCACGAGTGAGGGCGCTTATCATGACCCCAGTGTCTTCCTTTTCATCTGCCTCCTCCCTCTCGTCATCAATATTCATCAGGATATCTTCGGTGTCTTCTCCCTCAGGCTCCTGTTCGTCGTATGGCAAGTCATCAATGACGTACATTCTTGCCTCCTTGAAAAGATTGACAGCTTGGAGTAAAGCATCCCTGGCTTCTTGCGCTTCCTCACTCTGGAGGAGCGATCCGATAGCTTCCTCGCTTCCTTGGTTCATGCTTTCCTCGATCACTTCGGCAATAGTACTACCAATCACAAGGCATGCCCGGCCACGAGCTTTAGCAAGTAAACCTTGTGGTATACTGGATCGAGGGTCACTCGTGTCTGTGGAGGTCGTTGATCCCGACGCAGTCGCTGTGCTTCTCCCATGAAACCTATGTGATCGGGGGACAAGAATCTGGCTAAAGACCGAACTGGCATAGTTGGCCCATTCCTTTCGCTCCTGGGGATCTGATAGCTTTTCTGCGAGAAGTAGCACTTCGTCGGCAATTTCGTAAAGCGATTTAGACCGAGAAAAGTGTGGAGCAACCGTATTGCGAGAAGTGCGTGCAGAGGTGCTGGAGCTGTGTGGCATATGGAAAATGCCGCGATAGAAATGATCCGCGGCAATTTGAAGAAGACCATGAGGCGTAACGTCGATCAGCAGCATTTGTCTGGTGATAGGAGGTCTACGTCCATTGATCAGACCAAAAAGACTGTCGCGAGGCCAGCGTGGCTCGTCGTCCCAGATGGTACCGGTCTTGAGATAGTCAGTATTGGTCGGAAAGGGAGAAAGGAAAGTAACAGGTCGGGGAGGTGGGGGGTCCTTCCTGTAACGATCGACCATTTCGGTTGCAAGCGCCACAAGTGTCCGTCCCCACATGACGCTCATACGCCAGTCCTCGCGGGGTGGGGGCGTGTAGTCGTCAGGCAAGTCATCCATTCTGAGTGTGCTGGAAATGGAGCCCTCAAAGCGACTGGGAAGGTTTTCACCACCCTCAAACACGTCTAGAGCTGCGATCCAGTAGGGGACAGGAATAGAGGATTCATCAGACAAAGCAAGATGAGGACAGGCAGCAATCAGATTTCCAAAGAAGAAGAGGGTTGAGCCCAGCAAGGTGTGGAAGGAGGTGCAAATCTCAGTTGGGTATGTCGTATGTTTGATGGGGGGACTAGTCGTGAATCATGGGTCAGATAACCCTTCAAATAAGCAAGTATACCCACGAATGGCGAGAAAAGGAGGCTATTGATCGAGTTGCATGTTCCTGGGGTTGGTCATCTGAGGGGAAGAAGAGAACTGAAGGGTCAGGATGAACGAGGAGGCATCGATGACATTCATGGATGATGGCGCGGAAGAGAGGAATGGTCTCGGCTGGTTCGCTGGCTGTATGGCAATGGGGTGAGAATCACTGCGATGCATAAACGTTCAAGGCCAGAGAACGCACAATCATATCGTTCACAGGCTTTGACAAAGAGTTGTTTGATGTCAACCCAGTCGTCATGGGAGAAGGAAGACAATGGGCCGCTAGGACCAGCAGTGGTTGAAACGTCCATGATTATTATGCGCGTTGTCCAAGTTGTAGGATCGTCGTCAGAAGAATCACTGGCCTGCTGTGGAATTGCGGGAATGTATTTGTAGTGGTGTGAGTGGGCCTGGTGTTTGGTCACGAGTGCTTGTGCGCGTCTTGCCGCGTCGAGGACTGTACTAACAAGATATCTGAGTCTGGTTATTGTTCATGGGATGGCTGGCTGATGACGAACAAGGATCTCTGTCGTTTTCCGAGTCACTGCTATCTGGAGGGCTCAATCGGTGTATAGTGTGTGGTGGAACAGCGGGGACGGTGGCGCGCCCATGCTTCCGGGTTTTCCACAGACCAATAGGACGTGATCGTTGGGAAAATATGGGAGGTCTTAATTCATGGGGGGATGACGAGGACGACGATGAGGAGGAGGGCATTATTGAGTGATGGCGGGAGGAAGAGAAAGACAAAGAAACCGAGAACGGCATGTTTGTTTTGGGCTTCGCGAGGAAAAACAGACGATAACAGGAGAATATATAAGTTTTGAGCTGGTGATCCAATGGACCAGCTCAGCAGTCTAGAAATTCTCTCCAAATCTCTCTCCCCGTCCGCCGATTCAGCTCATGAGGGTCTAGACCAGATCCAAGATCCGCTACCATATATAGCCCAACTAATCACGCCGCCGCCGCCCCCCTTTTCCCCATTTCTGCCTCAAAAACCCAGTCATGTATTCGTAAACTTCTCGGTTGGCTCCTCGCCGGTCAATCGAGTGATCACTGTCCGTCATAATTAGAACCGTCCAATGGTCGAGGCCCTGTGCTGCGGGGTTGATCCACTATATCTCTGGCCAATCAGACACCCCCCCAGCCCGGTTGCCCCCGGAAAAATAATGTAAAAATAGGGTAGTGCGTACCTATCAGTAAACATTCTGAATTGGAATCGCCGTACACGGGCCTTTGTCAGCATGTCGAGCAGGTGGGCACTGTTCGCAAAGTGGACATTGTCGTCCCCACTCCCATGTGCCAACAAAAAGTCAATGTTGTCAAATCCAGTCACATCAGATATCGATGCGTTCACGTAACCACCGGGATTGAGTGAAGGGAGATTCATATAGCGCTCAGTGTAAATTGAATCTGGGGAAACATCGTAACTGTAAGCCTAAACAGCAGTCACTTGGGTCTCACCATAGAGCCGCCAACTCGTCACAGGCTAGATAGTTTAGAATTCAGTAAATTCCCGGGCAGATTGCAGACGGAAAGCCAATCAATAAGACGCTAACTCCGCGAGCCTCCAAAGGTCTTATTAGTCTACGACCTCAACCAATCAAACCCAGCGGTCCAGACTTTGGCCTCTCATAAGGACGCCGGGTTGTGGACCGAGCCGAACAAGGCGTGATTTACATCGACACTTGCATCCTATCGACTAGTGACCAATAGGAAGCCACCCGACAAAAAGCAGACAGACATCCAAGGCCCCGTTTAGACAATATCATACATGTCTAGCACGGTCTGGCCCAGTCCAGATGCCGCCACTTCAAAGTGACGTGTCCAATTCACTGTAGATAACAAAACCTATGCTTACCGCAACAGCCATGGCCAATGAATGTATACCAGCATTAGCCTCTGCTATCTTGGAGCTCATAAAGCCGCCATAAGACTACTCATCGTCATCAACCCAAGTGAAAAGAACACCTTGTCAACTCACCCAGCCCCAAATTCCTATCCGTTTCGGATCGACGTATTCCTTCAAGGCCCAGGCCCTGCATGAGGAATCAGAAAGGATGTTCCAATTTACGTTGGACCAGCATTCGATAGAAGCCTGTTCCATTGTGACGAATGCTGTAGGCAATGGCTGACTATATCAAAAAAAAGCATTTGGCTTTCCGCAACATCGACTCCAACTTCATCCATGCGGAATAGTAGAGATGCAAGCCTCGCGGATTCGAAATTCGAGATGAAGACTTCCTCAGCCAAAAAGGGGAATACACACACACCTAGCTACAGCGATTTGATCCACTGTTTCCCAATAGCCAAGATTATCCTTCACTGTATTTCGCAAAGTTCGACCTCTAAAACCAGTACCACGGCCGTCGACCACAACCACGATATATTCAAGACCGCAAGCAAGGTAGTCGTGCCAATCACGAACGAATTTGAGATCAACCAATTGGGAGCCTGGGCCACCGTATCTAAAATTGAGATCTTGTCAGCAGAGGCTAAACTAATCACGAGGATAGTCGATCATGCACTCGTCACACTGTAACGTCAAGAACAAGCTGCCAACGGGTTGGACGTGTTCTAGCTCTCAGATTAAGTTCATTGACAGTAGTACACTCAATAGAAAGTCTAGACCTATATGTCAAGCATATGAAAAAGAAAACAGTTTTTTAGAGTCTCGCAACTCTAAAGCACCATCAAGGAATTGGTAGCCAGATACCAACTCTAGACCACATGACAGCAGCCAGAAAAGGCAAGTTATTTACCAGCCCGCAGAGAACCATTCTTTTTCAAATATTTGAGAAGACTCACACTAGGAAAAGGACAGGGTACCTCGTTCTCCCTGAATCATCCATCCTAGGAGAGCGAATTTCCTTGACATTTAACTCTTGAGTCAATTCGCATTAGGTACCGAAAAGCCAGTTCAAGATCAAAAAACATACCATAACCATCATTGACAAAGACACTATGCGTGACTGTGGGCGCCTCGTATTCTCTTGTAATATTCTGTAGGCCTTCATTGTTGGTCAGTACCAGTTCAAAGCCTGCTTACATCAATCAGTCAGCTTCCAACATTTTACAGCGATCACAAATTACTAGTGTCGTTCGTCTGCATGACTTTCTGCCAGGGTACTCCGGGTCCTTCATAGCTCAAGACATAGAACCCAGCCTGAGGAGAAAAAGCTGATTTGTACCAGGCTTCTTTACTGGTGTCAGTAAGACTAGTAGGCTCCGCTGTCTCCGGGGAGCTGATAGTTGGAATTGGGACAGAAAAAATGTGGCGTTCAATTGATGAAGGATTAGCAGCTTCGAAATATCTAAGAGGGAGAATCATGAGTTTCATTAAAAAGAGTCCGACATGCAACCCACACCACGCCTTTCTGAGCGTCAAGGCCCTTGATACCGCCTGTGACTTCCCAATTTCCAGACGTCAGGAAACGTGGTGAATCAGAGTTTGCAGGACTGAAGAGTGCAATATGGTTATAACCTTCAGACGAAGGGACAATATCAAGGTATGCAGCGGCTCCAGCGGTACTCAAGGTTGTTGGAAGTGGATATACAGTTTGCTCCTGCATGAATAGAGCCAATCGATAAAATAACTCTTCAAAAAAGCCAGAATGTCTTAACTTACAGCATCTATCCAACCATCATCACCTTCTTCGCCGGCTCTCCCTAGCTTCCTCACTACACGGCCATACGATTTGGACCGAGTGGCGTCAAGGTTGAATAAAATAACATTTCCGTCGTCTGCATTTCGATTCACTTCTTTGATGAGGAGTGTTGCATTTCCCACCCAGGCTACTTCTGAAATAATGCTATCAGTGGTTGACTTGCGCTGCTCCCAGTCCAAATCAAAAATTGCGCGCCCAAGTCCAGGAGTCGTTGACTGGTCTTTGGCAAGGTAGAGATCAAGGTCGAACACATGGGCAGTCACGAGGGGATTGTTGTAGCCAGGTTTGGGGTATTTCATGACAACGTTAGTAGTATAGGGTATGACTGCATTTGAGTCGTCTGTGGGGTTATAGATGGGGAAAGTGTATTCCGGGACGAGAGTTTCATCAAAAGCCAAAAATGCGATTTTTTTGGAGTCCGGCGACCACCAGAGAGCGTGATCACCTGTAAATACCTCTTCCTCGTAAACCCAATCGGGAACTCCATGGAAAAGAGAAGCATTTCCCGAGGTCGTTACGCGTATAGGGTTAGAATTAGGGCTATATGAGAAGATTCAATTCCGCACGGGCTTGGGGCACATGATAAATGACTAACGAAGCATCTGGCAGAACGAAGAGATCGTTTTCAAATACATAGGCAATAGCACTCCCGGTAGGCGACCAGGTGGCATAAGCAGTTTTTGAAGGGTTGGTTGGTGGAATGATAGGATGGGTAGTCTTCGCTTGGATATCGTGCACATAATAATTGCCAAAACTTGACCAACGCCATTGCTGTTAAGATTCGTTAGGAAAAGTTACCGAGACACAACCATGAAATGTGGAAGACTTTTCTGGGATCAGCTTTGATGAGGAGATACGACATATCAGGCGAAAGTTGCCATTGATACCACGTCAGATGCTGCCCATGTTCCTAGAGAATACTCAAGCTTCATTGAAGACGATCGACATATGACGTTCTTACGTCCTTAACATCGCTAGTCTCAACGAGGATACGCGTAGAATTCCCTTTGAGGTCCACTAACTGGATAAAACGACCGTCTTGTATGGCATAGACACCATCACCAGCTTGGATGGAGAATAAGCACATGCACCTAGAAACGAATTGTAAGACGTACCCTCTGGGACCCAACGAAGTCCTTTCCTCACAGGAAAAAAGGTTCCATTAAACACATGGTCCATGGTGATCTTCTTCACGCCAGGAGGATGGTATGTCGGGTTTCCAGAGTATGTATATGCGGCAATAATACCGATGAGACCAGAGAACGAGACCAAGGTGAGCAATAGATAAAGAACGAATTTTAGATTGACCCCTGGCTACCATGAAACGTCCATTATTCGTGCGGCATCTGGGTATCAGTCCGCTTCACATACCAGGTCAGTTTTAGATGCAGACGACGACCATCCAGGACCAGCATCTCCACGTTCTGCGACGCTGGGAGAGGACGGTAGACTCTTTTCAAGCAGGGAATCTTTGTCCGACGCCCTGTCGTATTCGTTGTCCCGGTAAGAATCGACAGAGGTTAAGTTATCAATTTGAGTTTCCTTCACAGGAGGGTCTATATCATCTGGAGAGACACGCTGATATGGATTAGCTGTCATAAACAATTCTGAGGCCACCGTCAGTTGTAATAATATATAAACAAAACTGTTACAAAACTGCTGTGCTTAAGCCAAATAAGGAAACTGGTCCCACGTATACTATCTTTCCTCCTACTGCCATTGTATGAATCTATGACAGAAAAATGGCCCAGCAGAAAACCGGCTCGACTAATAGTAACTGGGATCCAGTGCTGCTGATATCTCAGGTAACTTATACGCCTCCTGAACAGCAATAACGAGTTATTTACTTCAATTTAGATTATTTCTTTACAGAGTCTCCATTACTTGACCTTATCTTTTTTCGTAGTTCCATTGTTGTATATTTTTGCCGAACAGGAATCTTTGGCATTTGAAGGGGGTGCTGCAAGTATTGGTGAGCTTCCCCTCATTGTTCATCACAGTCGCAGTGGCATTCATGCCAACCCCGTCAGGCATGGTGATGGACTGGCGGGAAATGGCTGGCAAGCCAACGATCCGAGGCCTTAATGGTACCTCTCATGGTTATGCATGGAGTGGTGGCAAGATGATTGGTGTTGGCTGGAAGAGCGATCAATGGAGTGGTCGAACAGATCCTTTGCGGGCATGGATGGTTGCAATTTGCTGGCTCGTGGCTTGTAGTGCAGAGTAAGTAGGGTGGATTAGTATGCAACCATGCAGTCAGCTGATTCAGAGCTTCTCTCCTAGCATATACTACCTGTATATTCTCGTCCGAAGACCTCGTTTGATCCTCGATTTTGCCCTGACTCTCGTTTTTAACCACATTGTTCTCACGATTTATTACTCCGCATCGATAC
>Ga0153993_100401_pt1 | contig 16319 bp, 16 predicted proteins | sample TSNC077MetaG_FD_104706 | JGI IMG/M metagenome (GOLD analysis project Ga0153993, IMG submission 104706) | Attine ant fungus gardens microbial communities from North Carolina, USA - TSNC077 MetaG | ecosystem: Host-associated > Fungi > Mycelium > Unclassified | place: USA: North Carolina, Lumber...
CCATCGCGTTCGCGGTGTCGTGGAAACCGTTCGTGAAGTCGAAGAACAGGGCCAGCGCGATGACCAGCACGATGATGAGGGTGAGGTCCACCGGATTCTTTCTCGTGTGGGGGATGCGATCCACCCCGATACAACCGTTCACCGGGATGTCATGCAAGTGACCTGGCGCGCGATCAAGCGACCGTGTAGATACTCACACGGCGGCGGTCCGCCGTCAAAATCGCTACAGGCGCTCGACGCCCGTCACCCGCACGACGGCCACCCCGGCCCGGGCCGACGCCTCGAGCAGGATGTCCGCGCTGATGCCCCAGTCGTGGTCGCCGGCCGGGTCGGCGAGGATCTGCCGCACCCGCCAGACGCCCTCGGAGGCGGCGGGGGTCTCGTCCACGACGATCATCTTGGCCGAGCGCGCGGCGGCGTCGGTGAGGATCTCGTCGTGCTCCTCGTAGTAGTCCTCGAGGGCCGCATCCCACTGCTGCTCGGTGAAGGACGGCACCGCGGACTCGGCCAGCGCCGCGGCCTCCGCCTCCAGGGTCCCGAGTTCCGGCACCCGGTCGAGGGCGGCGAGCTGCACGCGCCGGAACAGCTCGTTGCGCACGAGCACGAAGAACGCCCGCCGGTTGGTGGTGACGTTGCGCGGCGCGGGAGGCGCGAGCTCGGTCGACTCGGCGGCGTGCCGGGCGGCGTCGGGGTGGATGAGCTCCTCCCACTCGTCGAGCAGGCTCGAGTCGACCTGCCTGACGAGTTCGCCGAGCCACTCGATGATGTCGCGGAGGTCCTCGGTGCGCAGGTCGAGCGGCACCGTCTGCCCCAGCGCGCGGTACGCGTCGGACAGGTAGCGCAGCACCACGCCCTCGGAGCGCGCGAGCTTGTAGAACGCGATGAACTCGCCGAACGTCATGGCCCGCTCGTACAGGTCGCGCACGACCGACTTGGGGCGCAGCTCGAAGTCGGCGACCCACGGCTGGCTGGAGGCGTACGTCGCGAACGCCTCGTGCAGTAGCTCGTCGTGCGGCTTCGGGTGTGTGACCTCCTCGAGCGCGGCCATGCGCTCGTCGTACTCGATCCCCTCGGCCTTCATGGCGGCGACGGCCTCGCCGCGCGCCTGGAACTGCTGGGCGGAGATGACCGGACGCGGGTCGTCCAGCGTCGACTCGACGACGGAGACGATGTCGAGCGCGAACTGCGGCGACTCGGCGTCGAACAGCTCGAACGCGGCGAGCGCGAACGGCGAGAGCGGCTGGTTGAGGGCGAAGTTGGGCTGGAGGTCGACCGTGAGCCGGATCTCCCCGCCCACGTTCTCGATCACCCCGGCGGTCAGGAGCGAGCGGTACAGCTCGATCGCGCGGCGGGCGAGGGCGAGCTGCCGCTTCCACGGCTCGTGGTTGTCGAAGACGAGGGCGCGCACGTGGCCGTAGACGTCTCCCCCGCGGCCGATCACGTTGATGAGCATGGCGCTCGTGATCTGCATGGAGGAGGTGAGCGTCTCGGGCTCGGCGTCGATCAGTTTGCGGAACGACGGCTCGCCCCAGGAGACGAAGCCCTCCGGCGCCTTCTTGCGGACGATCTTGCGCCGCTTCTTCGGGTCGTCGCCGGCCTTCTCGATCGCCTTGAGGTTCTCGCTCTCGTGCTCAGGCGCCTGGGCGACGACGGTCCCCGCGGTGTCGTATCCGGCCCGCCCGGCCCGGCCTGCGATCTGATGGAACTCGCGGGCGTTGAGCTGCCGCATCCGCGTGCCGTCGAACTTGGTGAGCGCGGTGAGCAGCACGGTGCGGATCGGGACGTTGATGCCGACCCCGAGGGTGTCCGTCCCGCAGATCACGCGGAGCAGGCCGCGCTGGGCGAGCTGCTCGACGAGGCGGCGGTACTTCGGCAGCATCCCCGCGTGGTGCACGCCGATCCCCTGGCGCAGGAGGCGCGAGAGCGTCTTGCCGAACGCCGTCGTGAAGCGGAAGTCGCCGATCAGCTCGGCGATGCGGTCGCGCTGCTCGCGGTCGGCGATCTTCGCGCTGGAGAGCGACTGGGCGCGTTCGAGCGCGGCGAGCTGGGAGAAGTGGACGACGTAGATCGGCGCCTGCCCGGTGTGCAGGAGGTCGTCGATCGTCTCGTGGATGGGCGACAGCTCGTAGAAGTAGTGCAGCGGGACCGGGCGCTCGACGCCCGTGACCGTGGCGGTCTCGCGGCCGGTGCGCCGGGTGAGGTCCGCGGCGAGCGCCGTCACGTCGCCGAGGGTGGCCGACATCAGCACGAACTGGGCGTGCGGGAGGGTCAGCAGCGGGACCTGCCACGCCCAGCCGCGGTCGGGGTCGGCGTAGAAGTGGAACTCGTCCATCACGACCTGGCCGACCGGGGTGTCCTCGCCGTGACGGAGGGCGAGGTTGGCGAGGATCTCGGCCGTGCAGCAGATGATGGGCGCATCCGGGTTCACGGCGGAGTCGCCGGTCATCATTCCGACGTTCTCGGCGCCGAAGATGTCGACCAGGGCGAAGAACTTCTCGGAGACGAGGGCCTTGATCGGCGCCGTGTAGTAACTGCGCTCGCCGCGGGAGAGGGCGGCGAAGTGCGCGGCGACGGCGACGAGCGACTTGCCGGTGCCGGTCGGCGTGCTCAGGATGAGGTTCGCGCCGGCGACGATCTCGATGACGGACTCGTCCTGGGCCGGGTAGAGCGAGATGCCTCCGGCCTCCGCCCAGGCGACGAACGTCTCGTAGACGGCGTCCTCGCTCGCGGTGCCCGGGCCGGTGTGACCGGGGATGTCGTCGACGAGGAGCCGGACGGGTGCAGGAGACGTCATGATGCCTCCAAGGCTCTCATGCCGCGCACCGCCTTCTCTTCCGACGCACAGCCGGCGCCCCTACGCTTCGATCATGATGTCGATGCGCGCGCGGGCGGCTCTGGCCGGTGTCGCGGGCGTCGTGGCCGGGGTCGGGGCCGCCGAGCTGGTGAGCGCCTTCGTGGTGCAGGACGGCAGCCCGGTGCTCGTCGTCGGCTCGCTGGTGATCGACCTGGCGCCCGGATGGGTGAAGGAGGCCGTGATCGCGGTGTTCGGCACCGGCGACAAGGCCTTCCTGATCGCGCTGCTTGCGGTGCTGGTGCTGGCCGGGGGTGCGCTCGCCGGCCGGCTGGAGCTGCGACGTCCGCCGTTCGGGCGGGTGCTCATCGCAGCGGGCGGCGCCGTCGGCGTGCTGGCCGCGCTGACCCGGTCCGGCGCGGGGATCGTCGACGCCGTGCCGTCGGTCCTGGCCTGGCTGGTGGGCGTCCTCGTCCTCGCCTGGCTGATCCGGCTGCTGCGCGGCACCGAGCCGACGAGGGTCGCGCCGCAGGGAGAGGTAACCAGGCGGCGCTTCGTGCTGGCCGCGTCGGGCACGGCCGTCGCGGGGGCGATCGCGGTGGTCGCCGGCCAGGTCGTGGCGACGGGCTACCGGGCCGCGGCGGCCGCCCGCGCGGCGTTCCATCTGCCGACGCCCGCGACGACGGCGCCGCCCATCCCGGCCGGGGCGTCGTTCCCCATCCCCGGCCTCTCGCCCATCGTCACGCCTGCCGCGGACTTCTACCGGATCGACACCGCGCTCCAGATCCCCGGCATCCAGCCCCAGGACTGGCGGCTGCGCATCACGGGGATGGTCGAGCACGAGGTGGAGCTGACGTACGCCCAGCTGCTCGCCCTGCCGCTCGAGGAGTCGGTGACGACGCTCACCTGCGTCTCGAACGAGGTCGGCGGCGACCTCATCGGCAACGCGCGCTGGCTGGGCTACCCGATCCGGCACCTCCTGGCCCGGGCGAAGCCGACGGCGCGGGCCGACATGGTGCTCTCGCGCAGCCAGGACGGCTGGACGGCGAGCACGCCGATCGAGGCGCTCACCGACGAGCGTGCGGCGATCCTGGCGGTCGGGATGAACGGCCAGCCCCTGCCGCTCGAGCACGGCTACCCGGTGCGGATGGTAGTGCCGGGTCTCTACGGCTACGTCTCGGCGACGAAGTGGGTGGTGGAGCTGCAGGTGACCCGGTTCGACGCCGTCACCTCGTACTGGACGGATCGGGGATGGTCCGAGCGCGGCCCGGTCAAGCTGTCGTCCCGCATCGACGTACCGGCGGCAGGCCGCCAGGTGAAGGCGGGGACGGTGGCGGTGGCCGGCGTCGCCTGGTCGCAGCACGTCGGAGTGAGCGCGGTCGAGGTCCGGGTGGACCACGGTGACTGGGTCCCGGCGCAGCTCGCGGACGCCATCTCCATCGACACCTGGCGGCAGTGGAAGTACGAGTGGGCCGCCGAGCCGGGCCCCCACACGCTCACGGTGCGTGCCACGGACGCCCGGGGAACGGTGCAGACCGCGAAGGAGCAGGACGTCGTGCCCGACGGTGCGACGGGCCTGCATACGATCACCGTCACGGTCGCCTGACCCCCGGAGGCTCTCGCGGGTCGCGGTGCGAAGCACGATACTGGGACCCATGAGCCCGACCGTGGACGAGCACGCCGAGACCGTCGCGAGGCTGCTGGCCCCGCTGGTCGCCGAACCGACCGTGGAATCGGCGTCGTTGGCCGAGGCCCGCGGCCGCGTCACCGCCTCCGACGTGCGCTCCGAGGTCGACCTCCCCCTGTTCCGCAACTCCCAGATGGACGGCTTCGCCGTGCGGGCGGCCGACGTCGCACACGCGCCCGTGGCGCTCGAAGTGGCCGGCGACATCCCCGCCGGGCACGCCGTCGCGGTGAGCCACACCGCCGGAACCGCCATCCGCATCATGACGGGCGCTCCGATGCCGGACGGCGCCGACGCGGTCGTCCCCGTGGAGGACACCGAGCTCGTGCTCGGCCGCGACGACGACCTGCGCGGCGCCGTCGTCGAGATCCGCCGGCCCCGTCGCCGGGGAGAGTACGTGCGCGAACGCGGCAGCGACGTGCATCGCGGCGAGGTGCTGGTGCCCGCCGGCACGCGGCTCGCCCCGCGCCATCTGGCCGCGCTCGCCGCCGCCGGCGTGCGGAGCGTGCCGGTGCGGTCGCGGCTGCGGGTGGGCATCCTGACCACGGGCTCCGAGCTCGTGACCGACGGCGGCCCGGCCGCCTTCGGTCAGATCTTCGACGCCAACGGCGTCGCCCTGGCCGCCCTGGTCGACGAGGCCGGTGCGGTGGTGTCGTCGCGGGAGGCGAGCGACGACGACCCCGCGACATTCGGGCGACTCCTCGATGCGGCCGTCGCGGGCAGCGACCTCGTCATCACGTCGGGCGGCATCTCCCAGGGCGCCTACGAGGTGGTCAGGGAGGTGCTCGAGCCGCGCGGCGCGGTCGTCACCACGGTCGCGATGCAGCCGGGCGGACCGCAGGCGACCGCGGTGGTGGACGGCGTTCCGGTGTTCTGCTTCCCCGGCAACCCGGTGAGCACGCAGGTGTCGTTCGTGGTGTTCCTGCGCGGTCCGCTGCGCGCGGCGGCCGGACTGCCGCCGGTCGGACCGTCGGGCGCCCGGCTCGCCGAGCCCGTGCGGTCGGTGCCGGGCAAGCGCCAGTTCCTGCGGGCCCGATCGGCGGAGGATGCCGTGACGCCCGTCTCCGGGCCGAGTTCGCACCTCGTCGCCGCGATGGCCCGCGCCGACGTGCTCATCGACGTGCCCGCCGAGGTGGAGTCCCTGCCCGCGGGGGCCGACGTGACAGTCTGGACCCTATGACCGAGCTCAGCCACCTGGATGCCGACGGACGCGCGCGCATGGTCGACGTGGGCGGCAAAGCCGAGACCGACCGGGAGGCCGTCGCGCGAGGCCTGCTCCGCACCACGCCCGCCGTGGTCGCGGCGATCGCCGCGGACGATCTCCCCAAGGCCGACGTGCTCGCCACCGCGCGCATCGCCGGGATCGCGGGCGCGAAGCGCACCAGCGACCTGATCCCCCTGTGCCACCCCCTCCCGCTCACCTCGGTGCGCGTCGACTTCGCGCTCGACCGCGAGGAGGGGTCCGTCGCCATCGAGGCGGTGGCGCGCACGCGCGGGCGCACGGGCGTGGAGATGGAGGCGCTCACCGCCGTCGCCGTGGCGGGGCTCACCCTCCACGACATGGTCAAGGCGGTGGATCCCGCGGCGGTGCTGACGGATGTCCGCGTGGTCGCGAAGAGCGGCGGCAAACGCGGCGAGTGGCGACGCGACGGGGAGGACGGCACCGAGCCGTCCCCGGAGGCCGCGGACCACCCCGCGCAGACCGCTCCCCCGGCGCCTGCCGCGATCGTGCTCGTCGCCTCGACCCGGGCGGCCGCCGGGACGGCGGAGGACGCCACCGGTCCCGTGATCGCCGCCTGGCTCGCCGAGCGCGGGCTCCCCGCCGTCGTGCGGGTGGTGCCGGACCGGGCGGTCGGCGACGCGGTGCGCGCGGCCGTCGACGAGGGCCCCCGCGTCCTGCTCACGACCGGCGGCACCGGGCTCGCGCCCGACGACCTCACGCCGGAGGCGACGGCGGCTGTCCTCGACCGGGAGCTGCCGGGCGTCGCCGAGGCGCTCCGGGCCCGCGGCGCGGCGAGCACGCCGCTCGCCGCCCTCAGTCGGGGGCGAGCGGGCGTCGCGGGCGCCACCCTCGTCGTGAACCTGCCGGGCTCGCGCGGAGGGGTCGCGGACGGTCTCGCGGTACTCGCCGAGCTGCTGCCTCATCTGCTCGACCAGATCGCCGGCGGCGATCATGCCGGAGGCCGCGGCGGCCGTCACGGCGGCGAGCGATGACGGCCGAGTACGCGGTGCTCGCCGACGTCAGCGCCGACCCGCTCGATCCCGCGGTCGTGGACGAGTTCGTCTGGCGCGCGGAGGCGGGAGCCGTGGTCTCCTTCCAGGGCATCGTGCGCGACCACGACGGCGGCCAGGCGGTGGTCTCGCTCGACTACCGCGCGCATCCCGACGCCGAGGCCTTCCTCCGCACCTGCTGCGAGGAGGTCGCGGCACGCACCGGGCTGCGCGTCGCCGCGCAGCACCGGGTCGGGTCGCTGACGGTCGGCGACCTCGCGCTCGTCGCGGCCGTCGCGGCGCCGCACCGGGCGGAGGCGTTCGCCGCGTGCGCCGAACTCGTCGAGGCGATCAAGGCCGGCGTGCCGATCTGGAAGCGGCAGCACTTCGCCACCGGCGCGTCCGAATGGGTCGGCCTCTGATCAACCCCCTCCCCGAACCGCGGATGCGACCCTAGGATGGCTGCCATGCCGCAGATACGGGTGAAAGACGCAGCGCTGTTCCTCGGCGTCTCCGACGACACGGTGCGCCGCTGGATCGAGAGCGGACTGCTGTCGAGCGAACGCGACGACGCCGGCCGCACGGTGGTCGACGGTCTGGAGCTCGCGGTGCTCGCCAAGCAGAACGCCGTGCTGCCGATCGACCCGTCCGGGATCGGCCGGTCGGCCCGCAATCGCTTCGTGGGCATCGTCACCGACATCGTCGCCGATCGCGTCATGGCGCAGGTGGAGCTGCAGTGCGGCCCGCACCGCGTCGTCTCGCTCATGAGCAGCGAGGCTGTGCGCGAGCTCGGGCTGGAGCCCGGCTCCGTCGCGGTCGCCGTCGTCAAGGCCACCACCGTCATCGTCGAGACCCCGGGAGCACCGTCATGACCGTATCCGGCCGCCTCACCGCCGCGGCCGCCTCCCTCGCCGTCCTCCTCCTCGCGGTGACGGGCTGCTCGGCCTCCGGCTCCCCCTCCGGCACCGCCACTCCCACCTCGGCCGCGACCGGCGGGGCGACGGGGACGATCACGGTGTTCGCCGCGGCGTCGCTCACGAGCACGTTCACCGAACTCGGCAAGCAGTTCGAGAAGGCGAACCCGGGCAGCTCCGTGACCTTCAGCTTCGCGGGCTCGTCCGACCTCGTCTCCCAGCTGTCGGCCGGGGCACCGGCCGACGTGTTCGCCTCGGCGGACGAGGCCACCATGCAGAAGGCGGTCGCGGCCGGCGTCACCGCGGGCGACCCCGTCGACGTCGCCACGAACGTGCTCGCGATCGCCGTGCCGACCGGCAACCCCGCGCACATCGAGAGCTTCGCCGATCTGGCGAAACCGGGCGTCGCCACGGTCGTCTGCGCACCGCAGGTGCCGTGCGGGGCGGCGACGGCGAAGGTGGAGGCCTCGACCGGCACCACGCTCACGCCGGTCAGCCAGGAGTCGTCGGTCACGGACGTGCTCGGCAAGGTCATCTCCGGCGAGGCGGACGCGGGTATCGTCTACGCGACCGACGTCCGGGGCGCCGGCGACAAGGTGGACTCCGTGCCCTTCCCCGAGGCGAAGGATGTGGTCAACACGTACCCGATCGTCGCCGTCGGGCAGGGCGCCAACGCTGCGGGCGGGAAGGCCTTCATCGCCTTCGTGACGGGCCCCACCGGCCAGAAGGTGCTGCGGGCCGCGGGATTCGGCGCGCCGTGACCACGAGCGCGCGGTCGTCCGCGTCACGTCGGCCCGCGACCTCCCGGCCCGCCACCACGGGCGTCCCCGCCTGGCTCCTCGTGATCGCCGCGGTGGGCGCCCTGTTCGTGCTCCTGCCCGTGGCGGCGATGGTGCTTCAGGTCGACTGGGCGCAGTTCCCGGCTCTGATCAGCTCGCCCTCCTCGGTGGACGCCCTCCTGCTCAGCCTGCGCACCTCGCTCACGGCCACCGCCGCCTGTCTCGTGCTCGGCATCCCGATGGCGATGGTCCTGGCGCGCGTGCCCTTCCGCGGGCGCGGTCTCGTGCGGGCCATCGTGCTGCTGCCGCTCGTGCTGCCGCCGGTCGTCGGCGGCCTGGCGCTGCTCGCGCTCTACGGCCGACGCGGCTTGCTCGACGGCGCCCTCCCGGTGGCCTTCTCGACCCCGGCGGTCGTGATCGCCCAGACGTTCGTCGCCCTTCCGTTCCTCGTCCTGAGCCTGGAGGGCGCTCTGCGAACGGCGGGCGATCGATACGAGGCGGTGGCCGCCACCCTCGGCGCCGGCCCCTCGACCGTGCTGTTCCGGGTCACCCTGCCCCTCGTCGTGCCCGCCATCGTCTCGGGCGCCGTGCTCTCGTTCGCCCGCGCCCTCGGCGAGTTCGGCGCCACCCTCACCTTCGCGGGCAGCCTGCAGGGCGTCACCCGCACGCTGCCGCTGGAGATCTACCTGCAGCGGGAGACCGATCCCGACGCGGCGGTCGCGCTCTCGCTGGTGCTCATCGCGGTCGCGATCGCCGTCGTCGCCGTCGCACACGGAGCGGGCGAGCCGCTGCGCAGGCGCACCGCATGAGCCTGCGGCTGACGGCGTCGCTCGCCGGCCGCGGAGTCTCGGTCGACCTCGCGCTCGCCTCCGGGGAGACCCTCGCCCTGCTCGGCCCGAACGGCGCAGGCAAGTCGACGGTGCTCGGGATGCTCGCCGGCCTCGTCCGCCCCGACGAGGGCGCGGCCGCGCTCGACGGTACGACCCTGTTCGACCTCCCGTCGACCTGGCTCGCGCCGCACCGCAGAGGTGTCGCTCTGCTCGCCCAGGAGGCGCTGCTGTTCCCGCACCTCACCGCGCACGGCAACGTCGCCTTCGCGGCACGCGCGACCGGCCTCGCCCGCGCGGCGGCCCGCGAACGTGCCGACGACTGGCTGTCGCGCACCGGGGCGGAGGCCGTCGCCGAACGGCGCCCCGCCGAGCTCTCCGGCGGCCAGGCCCAGCGGGTCGCGATCGCGCGGGCGCTCGCCGCCGAACCGCGACTGACGCTGCTCGACGAACCGCTCGCCTCCCTCGACGTCGGCGTCGCCGCCGAACTGCGGCTGACCCTCGCCGAGGTGCTGGCCGACCGCACTGCCGTGCTGGTCACGCACGACGTGCTCGACGCCTATCTGCTCGCCGATCGCGTCGCCGTGCTGCAGGAGGGGACGGTGGTCGAGCAGGGACCCACCCGGGAGGTGCTCGCCCGCCCACGCCACCCGTTCACGGCGGAGATCGCCGGCCTCAGCCTGCTGACCGGCCGGCGCACCGCGCTCGGGATCCGCACGGACGACGGGCTGGAGCTCGCCGGCACGGAGTCGGAGCCGATCGGCGCCGGGATGCCGGTGACGGCGGTGATCCGGCCCTCCTCGGTCGGCCTCCACCCGGCCGGGTCCGACGGCATCCCCGCTCGGGTCACGGCGCTCGAACCCCGGGACGATCTGGTGCGGGTGCGCACCGACCGGCTCACGGCGCTTCTCCCTGCCGCGGTCGTCGCCGAGCTGCGACTCGCGCCGGGGAGCCCGGTCTCGTTGCGCGTCGCGCCCGAAGACGTGGCGATCGCGCCCGACTGACGGAAGGCGTCAGCCGCCGGCGAACGGTGGGAGCACGTCCACCCGCTCGCCGAGTGGACGGCCGGCGTCGCGCGCGACCACGCCGTCCACCAGGAACGAGCCGCTCCGCAGCACACGCTGCATCGGTTCGCCGTAGCGGGCGACGAGCTCGTCGCGCAGTGCGCCCAGCGTCGGCTCGGCGAGGGGGATGCGCTCCTCCGCGCGTCCCGCCGCCTCCTCCGCCGCGGCGAAGTAGCGCACCAGCACCTCAGCCACCGATCGCCCCCATGCTCCGGACGGGAGGCAGGAACCCGGCGGCGTCGATCCCATGCCCCGCCTGCTTGCCCCACATCGCGCCGCGCCACCAACGGGCGATCTCGGTGTCGTCGGCGCCGCCCCGGAGCAGGCCGCGCAGGTCCGTCTCGTCGTCGCCGAACAGGCAGGAGCGCACCGTCCCCTCCGCCGTGATGCGCGTGCGGTCGCAGGCGCTGCAGAACGAGCGGGTGACGGAGGCGATGATGCCGACAGTGGCCGGACCGCCGTCGACCAGCCACTCCTCGGCCGGGGCGGAGGGGTCGTCGCGGCCCGCCTCCGTGAGCCCGAAGCGGGTGCCGAGCATCTCCAGCAGCTCGCTCGCCGGCACCATGTTGTCCCGCAGCCACGAGCGGTCGGCGTCGAGCGGCATCTGCTCGATGAAGCGCAGGCGGCAACCGTTCTCGAGAGCCCACGCGAGCAGCTCCGGCGCGTCGTCGAGGGTGTCCCGCATCATGACGGCGTTCAGTTTGAGCGGCGTGAGGCCGGCGTCGTGCGCCGCCCGGATGCCGGCGAGCACCGCGGGCAGGCGGTCGCGGCGGGTGAGCCTCGCGAAGTGCGCGCGGTCCACGGTGTCGAGCGAGATGTTCGCGCGGGTGAGTCCGGCCGCGACGAGCGCGCCCACGCGGCGGTCGAGGCCGATCCCGTTCGTCGTGATGCTGAGGTCGATGCCGGGCGCGGCCGCGGCCGAGCGCGCGATGATCTCGGCCAGGTCGGCCCGCATGAGCGGCTCGCCGCCGGTGAACCGCACCTCCCGGACACCCAGGTCGCGCACCCCGATGCCGACCAGCCGGGCGATCTCCGTCGCGGTGAGCAGGCTCTCGCGCGGGATGGCGGGCAGGCCCTCGGCCGGCATGCAGTACGTGCAGCGCAGGGAGCATTTCTCGGTCACAGAGACGCGCAGGTCACGCGCCACCCGCCCGAAGCGGTCGACCAGCCCCGGGTGGTCGGGACGACCGGCGAGGCTCGGCGCCGCCGCATCGGATCCCTCGGCGCGCACGGGAATCTGCACGGGCGAGCCGAGGTTGACGGCGGTCATCTCCTCACCCTAGTCCGCGGTCAGTAGCGTGGGATGGCCGGATCGATATCGCGGGACCACGCATCGATGCCGCCGGCCAGGACGAGCCCGGGCGCCCCGGCCTCGGCCAGCAGGCGCCGCGCGGTCTCGGCGCGCACACCGTGATGGCACACGATGACGAGCGGGTCGGCGCCGAGCCGCGCCGCGACACCCGCCGGGTCCCGTTGCACCACCCCGAGCGGCACCAGCAGCGAGCCGGGGATCTCCGCGACGTCGGCCTCCCACGGCTCGCGCACGTCCAGCAGGGTGTGCGGTTCGCCGGCGAGCAGGCGGGCGTGCAGCTCCGCGGCCGAGACGGTGTCCGTGACCCCGCAGAACAGGTCGTAGTCGATCAGCCCGGTGACGGCAACGCCGGCCGGATCCCGCTCGTACGCGAGCTCGCGGAAGGTCCCCCGCAGCGCGTCGTGCACGATCACCCGGCCGAGCAGCGGCTCGCCCGTGCCGGTGACCAGCTTGGTCGCCTCGCTCACCATCAGCGAGCCGATCGTGCCGCAGACGCTCGGCAGCGCGCCGGCCTCCGCGCAGCTCGGGATGCTGCCGGGCTCGGGCGGCTCGGGGAAGAGATCGCGGTAGTGCGGCCCGTGCACCGCCCAGCTGAGCCCCGCCTGTCCGCCGGCCTGGTGCACGGCGCCCCAGACGACCGGCAGGCCGGCGAGCAGGGCGGCGTCGTTCACGAGGTACCGGGTCGGGAAGTTGTCGCTGCCGTCGAGCACGAGGTCGAAGCCGGCGAGGATTCCGCTGGCGTTGGCCGCCGTCAACCGCTCGGCGAACACCCGCACCTCGGTCTCGGGATCGAGGGCGCGCACCGCATCGGCGGCCGACTCCGTCTTGAGGCGGCCGATATCGGCGGGCGTGTGGACAGTCTGGCGCGGCAGGTTGCTCGGCTCGACCCGGTCGTCGTCCACGATCCCGATGGTGCCGAACCCGGCGGACGCGAGCAGCGGCAGGACGGCGGAGCCGAGCCCGCCCGCCCCCACCACCAGCACGCGCGCCGCGTGCAGCCGGCGCTGCGCGAGCATCCCGAATCCAGGGAGGCGTGCGGTGCGGGCGTATCGCGCCTCGCGCTCCGCTGGGAGCGCGGGTGCGGGTTCGACGAGCGGCGGGAGGGACATACGCACAGCCAACCATGCCGCGGGGTCTCGTGTCCCGCGGCCCCACGCAATATGCTTCGCGCATGGGCATCGTCTCCTCCGGATTCCTGGGACGTCGCAGAACCGACGACCCGCGCGTTCCGCCCGGCCAGTACGCCACGGACGGGTTCCCCGTGCTGTCGGCCGGTCCCACGCCCCGCATCTCGAAAGAGGACTGGGCGTTCACGATCACGAACGAGACCGGCGACGTCCGCCGGTGGAGCTGGAGCGAGTTCCTCGCCCTCCCGCAAGAGGACGTCAGCACCGACATCCACTGCGTCACCAGCTGGTCGAAGCTCGCGACATCGTGGCGGGGAGTCGCCCTCGACACCCTGTTCGCGGAGGTCGACTCGACCTTCGAGTACACGATGGCGCACTCCTACGGCGGCTACACCACGAACGTCCCACTCGCCGATCTGCTCGACGGCAAGGCCTGGATCGCGCACAGCTTCGACGGGGAGGACCTCGCCCCCGAGCACGGCGGCCCCGCCCGCCTGCTCGTGCCCCACCTGTACTTCTGGAAGAGCGCCAAATGGGTCAGCGGGCTGCAGATGCTGCCGCAGGACCAGCCCGGGTTCTGGGAGCAGAACGGCTACAACATGTACGGCGACCCCTGGAAAGAGCAGCGCTACTGGTGAGCACCGTCTGGCGCGTGGCCGACGTCGTGGACGTGCGGGCCGAGACACCGTCCGCGCGCACCATCCGCTTGCGCATCCCGGGCCTCCACGGGCACCTCGCCGGTCAGCACGTGGATGTGCGGCTGACGGCTCCCGACGGCTACCAGGCCGTGCGCTCCTACTCGATCGCCTCGGCGACCGGCGCGAACGGCGTGGCGGAGGACGAGCTGGAACTGACCGTGGAGGAGCTCCCCGACGGCGAGATGTCCCCCTACCTCGTGCACGGGCTGATGGTCGGAGGACAGCTGGAGGTGCGCGGCCCGGTCGGCGGCTGGTTCGTCTGGCGCCCGACCGACACCGGTCCGGTGCAGCTCATCGCCGGCGGCTCGGGGGTCGTGCCGCTCATGTCGATGGCGCGGGCGCACGCCGCCTCCGGAAGCGCGGCACCGTTCCGGCTGCTCTACTCGGTGCGCACGCCGGAGTCGGGCTTCTATCGCGACGAACTGGAGCACCTGAGCCGGGACGCCGCAGCGCCCCTCGCCGTCGACTACGTCTACACCCGCACCGCGCCGGCCGGTGCCGTGACACCGCCCGGCCGTCTGACGGCGGAAGCGCTCTCCGCCGCCGTGGTGCCCGCGGCCGAGTCGCCCACGTTCTATCTGTGCGGGGCGACGCCCTTCGTCGAGACCGTGTCGGGCTGGCTTGTGGACGCCGGTCACGCGCCCGAGCGGATCCGCACCGAGCGCTACGGCGGCATCGGAGGTGCCTCATGACCGACCAGAACGAGCACGCCGAGCAGGCCGAGCAGGCCGGCCCGGCCGACCCCGGCTACCTCGACGGCAATGCCGCCGCCGGCTTCCTCTCCGAGATCTTCGCCGTCGACGTCACCGCGGCCCGCGGTCGCTGCGCTCACTGCGGCGACGAGAACGTCGTCGCGGCTGCGCGGCTCTATCCGCACGGCACGGGGATGGTGCTGCGCTGCGCGGTCTGCGGCGAGGTGCTCGCCCGAGCGACAGAGATGGAGGACTCCGTGTGCCTCGACCTCAGCGGCCTCGCCTGGCTGCAGGTGCGCATCTGACGAGAAGGCTCGCCGCCGTCGGCGCCCGCTTCTACGAGCCGAGGTATGAACCGGACATCGAGTACCCGCCCTTCGGGTTCTCCGACGGTCGCGGTTCGTCGAACCCCGGATTGGCCTTGCCAGGAAGGCTCGCGGGCACGGCCCGGGAGCGGGCGGCGGCCACGATCGCCACGACGCAGGCCGCGAGCAGCACGAGACCGAGGCCGGCGAGCGCCCAGCCGATCGGCTCACCCGCGACCACGAGGACGACCCCGTACGGCCCGGCCAGCCAGGCTCCGACACCGGCCACGATCGCCCCCGCGACCAGCAGCCCCACACGAGAGCGGCGGCGTCGCGCCTGCTCGAACTCCTGCATCAGCACACTCATCGTGCACCCCCTTTTCGGAAGGCTAGCATCCGGGCCCCGGCGCAGGCAGGGACTGTGCAGGAGGGCACCGTAGAATTCTCCGGTGCCATCCACGACCCCTCCCTCCGACTCCCCCGCCGTCGGCATCGATCCCGCCGACCTGGAGATCACGCTGCGCGTGCTCGGGAGCCTGCACGAGTTCGACCGCGAGCACCCCGACTTCGTCGCCGTCCGCCAGGCCACCGGCCACATGTTCAAGGCCGTCAAGCAGGCGCGGCGGCGCGAGCTGCGCGATGCCGTCGCCGAGGCCGACCGCGCCGTCGTCGCGGCCACCGCGACCGGCGCCCCCGACCGCATCGACGACGAGACCCGCGGCCGGGAGCTGACTTCCGGCACCACCCCCTCCACCACCGCCGGCACGCTGCTCAAGGCGCGCGCCTGCTACATCTGCAAGCAGGACTACACGGAGGTCGACTGGTTCTACCACCAGCTCTGCCCCTCCTGCGCGGCCTTCAGCCACGCCAAGCGCAACGCGCGCACCGACCTGCGCGGCAAGCGCGCCCTGCTCACGGGCGGGCGTGCCAAGATCGGCATGCACATCGCGCTGAGGCTGCTGCGCGACGGCGCGCACCTGACCATCACCACGCGCTTCCCGCGCGACGCCGTGCGCCGATTCTCGCAGCTGCCCGACGCCGGCGAGTGGTTGCACCGGCTGCGCGTGGTCGGCATCGACCTGCGCGACCCGTCCCAGGTGATCGCGCTGGCCGACTCGGTCGCGGCGCAGGGCCCCCTCGACATCCTCATCAACAACGCCGCCCAGACGGTGCGCCGCTCCCCCGGCTCGTACTCGCTGCTGGCGGAGGCCGAGTCGCAGCCGCTGCCCGACGGCCCGCTGCCCGAGATGGAGACGTTCGGCCACACCGCCGACCCGCACCCGCAGGCCCTGGAGGCCTCGGTCGCGGCCCACCCGCTGCTCTCGCGCACCACGATCGCCGGCACGATCGCCGAGCTCGGCGGTCAGGGCGGCATCACCGCGCACGACCTGGCGACGCTCGCGATGGCGCCGGGGTCGTCGTCGCTGGCCAAGCACGCCGACGGCACCGCCATCGACGCGGGCGGCCTCGTGCCCGACGTGAAGACCGTCAACAGCTGGACCCAGGCGATCGGCGACGTCGACCCGCTCGAGCTGCTCGAGGTGCAGCTCTGCAACACGACCGCGCCGTTCATCCTGATCGACCGGCTGCGCCCCTCCCTCGCGGCGACGGAGTCGGGTCGCGCGTACGTCGTCAACGTCTCGGCGATGGAGGGCGTGTTCGGCCGCCGCTACAAGGGTCCCGGCCACCCGCACACGAACATGGCGAAGGCGGCGCTCAACATGCTCACGCGCACCAGCGCAGGCGAGATGTTCGAGACCGACAACATCCTGATGACCAGCGTCGACACGGGATGGATCACCGACGAGCGCCCGCACTACACGAAGGTGCGCCTCGCCGAGGAGGGCTTCCACGCCCCGCTCGACCTCGTCGACGGCGCCGCCCGCGTCTACGACCCGGTCGTGCGCGGCGAAGC
>Ga0153993_100403_pt1 | contig 16308 bp, 16 predicted proteins | sample TSNC077MetaG_FD_104706 | JGI IMG/M metagenome (GOLD analysis project Ga0153993, IMG submission 104706) | Attine ant fungus gardens microbial communities from North Carolina, USA - TSNC077 MetaG | ecosystem: Host-associated > Fungi > Mycelium > Unclassified | place: USA: North Carolina, Lumber...
TCAATAACCTGCAACCGCTCATCATTGGAGACTGCTGTAGTGACTCTATGCTATGGTCAGGTCCAATCTCAACATGGACAGGCCCAGCCGTCGTTCGCCGCCTCAAAGCCTGCATCCAATCTCTGACCAAAGCCAACAACCTCCTCCGCGCTTTCGAAATCAGTAGCTGCACGCCTGATGACGAGCTTCCCGAGCGTCTTTTTGAGCTCGTGAATGATGCTCGAGTAGCTTGGCCAGCGGAGATTATTGCAGGGAATGCGAAACGAGAACGAGGTGGACGTAATGTGTGGCGATATGTGTTTGATCAAGAGGGTCCTTCGCGTGGTGTTCCGCACCATGTGGCTGACCTTATTTACCTCTTTGACAATGTCCCTCTGCCCAAGATTAAATCAGCGACTAGTCTTCTTCCTTCTTCGACAGATGCGTGTTGCTATGATTGTTCATTCGATGACGACGTTGACAACGTTGACGAAGAAGAAGAGACTGACAGTGAACGACGACGACGATCATGGGGCTCCTCGACATCTGAAGAAGAATGGGACACATACGTCGTAGATCCCTTCTCTTACGCACGCGTGAGAGATACGATCCAGGAGAAATGGATCGCGTTCGCGAACGGTGAAGCGCCGTGGAACGAAGATAAAGTATTCGTCTTTGGACCGGAAGGCGAGACGGGCGAACGGTCGACGTGTATATTTGAAGGAAGGAGGAGACGACAGCTCTGGAAAGAGGTGTTTGAACCCCTTGGAATGCAACTGGTCCAAAAAGTAGGCGTGGAGCTCAGTCGGGGGCCTTCCTAGTCCACCTTTTTTCACCTTTTTTTTTGATGATCTATTTGGTTTTTTTTTTCATATACGGTCTCTTGATGGGTTTTCATTTGTGTTTGTGTTCTTGTTGGGTTATCGATGAATCGGTTGTATACAGTAGTGACAAGTCAGTCAATGCTGTTGGCCTGTTCTATATCTAGTATTGTAAAATTGTTGTATTGTTTTTGGGAGATCCTCCCCTACTCGCAAGCTACATATTGAGCCCATATTCACACTCATTACAAACAAGATTAAACTAAAAAAAAAGCATGTTCCCAAGAAAAAATCAAATAAATCCCACCTCCTCAAAATATATATACAAATAAATACTTCCCATACACACACACTTACTTCCTTCACACGCCAGGCGTGACAGACCTCGAGCCCACAGGCGTACTCGTCAAACTCCTATTATGCATCATATGCGCCCTCATCAAATGCCCCGCCGCCAGCGCACTCATCAACGACAACTCCCCCGCCATCACCGCACCCACCACCACCCTCGCCAACCTCTGCGCATGCTCCCCCGGCCGCGTCCCATGCGCGCCCTTGATGCCCAACATCTCCAATACTCCTTGTTGAGGCGCCAACACCGTCCCGCCTCCGACGGTACCGACTTCAATGGAAGGCATCGTGATGGTGATTAATAAATCTTCACCTCCATTCGTCCTATCAAAAAAATCAATAATCAGTTTTTTTTAGAGAGGGCTGATCACTTACGGTTCCATCAACGTCATACAATTTGAACTCTCCACATTCTGCGCAGGATCCTGACCCGTCGCCAAAAACACCGCTGTCACAATATTCGCAGCATGCGCATTAAACCCACCCCCAACCACCCCCGCCATCGCACTCCCCACCAAATTCTTCTTCACATTCAACCCACACAACGCCTCCACCGTCGTCTTCAACACCGTCCTTACCACCTCCCCTGGCACTACCGCTTCCCCCACCACCGACTTGCCCCGTCCCTCAATCCAATTAATCGCCGCCGGCTTCTTGTCCGTACAGTAATTCCCCGACAGCGCCAGCGTCACCATCTCTGGAAACTGCGCTTGCATGACTTGAAGCGCTTTTTCGGTCCCTTTGGAAATCATGTTCATACCCATCGCATCCCCCGTCGACGTCGTAAACCTCACAAACAACGTCCGACCCGCCAACGCCGTCTTGAGCCCTTGCAACCTCAAAAACCGCGACGTCGTCTCAAACGCCGTCTTGAGCAGCTCATAGCCTGACTCGGACGCAATCCACGCTTTCGCTCGTGCAGCTTCAACCACAGATGGGAATTCAATAGCAGGTCCACGCGTCATCGCATCTTGAAGCAGAACCGTCGTCACACCTCCACCCGCATTGAGCGCTTTGCATCCACGAGATGTCGACGCCACAAGCGTGCCTTCAGCTGTAGCCATAGGTATAGGAACCATCTGACCATCGAGGGTCAAAGGCCCAGCGATACCAAGAGGAAGCGGGATATATCCAACCACGTTCTCGCAACAAGCACCGAGAACACGCGAGTAGTCATAATTGGAGATGGGAATATCCGACGTTTCAAGCGTCCGGGTCCTTGATTGACGAGCTTGATGGGGAAATAGTCATGAATACGAAAAGACATCTGTTGAAAACGACTTACAAACTAGAGCTCTCCTGATCCTGACGGCCCTCTCCAACTCGTCATTGCCGAGAATCTTTTCCAAAGCATACATGGCAATCTTTCCATTCTGAGCCAACAAGATCACTTCTTCATCGTTCAATGTCTTCAGACTCAGACTGAGAGGCCTAGGCCCATTCTCAAAGACATTGATACACTCGTTCAACGATCGAATGCTTAAAGTAGAAGAAGAAGAGTATGGCGGTGGTGTGGGAGCACGGGAGTCGGTCAACGGTGGGGTATCGAGGGCTGCTGCTTCCACGAGACGTCTGCCGACGTCTTCGAGGATGAACATGGGAAGATCGACGGGTTTTGTGGGTTTGGGGACGTGAACAGGTAGAGGAACGGGCGCACTTGGGGGAGGAGAGAGGAGAAGAGGAGAAGGGGGGGAAGGAGCACGAGGAGGAAGAGGTAGAGGATCACTTGGGGGAGAGGGGGAAAAAGAAATAGAGGGAAGATCACTCGGGGGATCGTGGGCAGGCTTCTCCTCAAAGCGAACACCACCCTTATCCTTGGCGATCCTGGACATGACCAACGAGACGCTGGGCAAGCCGAGGGCGAGGCCCTTTAACAAAAACCCATTCAAGGAGATACTGATAGCCAACAAGACGACGATCCACTTTGACAAGATCGGATCACCAACGAGGCTGGTCCAACTCGACATGAAACGCTCGATGACTTCGGAGGCCGTAGGTCTGTTCCTTTCAGGTGCGTACTGCTCAAGGGCAAAAAAGGAAGGCCTTGCACCCACGGAGGGATGCTGAACGACACGGATATGAAGAGGAGGAGAGACTTTGACCCACACATCCTGTTCCTGTTCCTGAACGAGTGCCTGGAAGACGGGGGCGAGAGCGGGTGCATTGAGATCAACGGGACGAATGTGAGAAGAAGTGGCAGCAGGAGAAGTGGTGTTGAGCGGGGTGATGAGATTGAGAACATGAAGGACCGTAAAGGTAGCGATCTAGGATCAAGATGAGATTTTTTTGGGAAAGAAAGGCAAGATAACGGACCAGTAGCAACTTGAGTCTTGCGACTGGACTGCTCTGCTTGTTGAGGTCTTGAAGACGGAGGGTGGGGTCCAAAGCAGACCCTTTTTTGCCCAAGATCGCAGAAAGCTTAGTGTAGCTGCTGGAGGCGGAGAGGGGCGGTGAGATACGGGGGGAAGCCAAAGCGGAGGGTTTGCCAGAGGCGGCAGAGACGGGTTTCAAATGGAGAGAAGTAGCGGTAGATGAAGATTTAGAGATAGCTCTAGCGGTTGAGATGCGTCGAACCTAGCAGGGATTGAGAGTTTTACAAGGAAAGTAAAGAAAGAGACAGACCTCGATCATGATAGCGAGGACGGCAGCCAAAAAGGTACAGAGGAGAAGACAGTCTACAGCGAGGACGATCGCGGCGAGGGCACAGACCTGGCTGAGGCCACGGACGCCAGAATAGGCACCGGCGAGGAGGACAGCGATCTCGAGGACATAGTCGCGGATGATGGGAGGGTAGACTTTGGCAAAAGACTCGGTGACGATTCTTGGAGCGGGTTTCAAGCTGGCGCCGGGGACGGGAGAGACGATGACATGGGGATGGGTGAAGACGGCGCGGGCGAATCTGAGAGGCTTGTCAAAGCCGATGGTGCAGACGAGAAAAGGCAGGGCTTCCGTGAGAGACACAGGATCGATGGGAATGCGGAGAGCCATGGCGAGGGGAAGCGCGAGGAGCAGCGCCAGGATGCCAGTCGACAAGATAGCAAGCGGGAGCCAGAAATTGGAGCCGAGTCTGCGTGAACGGGCGATGAGGAGGAAAAAGGTGATGTGCATGAGGATGTAGCCGGCGAGGACGAGGAGAATGTCGAGCGAGTCTGCTTTTTTCGCGAGCAGCCAGAAACGCTCGACGAGGGTGCAGGCAGCATAGGCGACCCAGGTGGGGGTGCGCATGCTCTCGATGGAGACGTGGGGGCCTGCGACGCGGAACTCGACGCCGGAGGGATCTGAGAAGAGGAGGGCGTCGGGGGCAAGGGCGGGGAGCCAGTCGACGTCGGCGAGGGCGAGGGAGAGGGAGTTGAAGCGGTGGTGGGCGAAGCAGGAGGCATTAGAGGGACGGAAGCAGAGGGAGTGGTAGGTGTGGCCGGTGGATGAGGGCAGGGCTGTGGTGAGATGGGCGACGAAGCGGGCAGCGAGGGCAGGGTCGCTGGGAGGAAGAACAAGGGAGACGAGATCGAGAGCGGCAGAGGGAGAGTGCGCACGGGCCAGGTGCCAGTCAGCGGGAGACACCTGGAGGAGAGGAGAGCGGGGACTCAGGCGGGCATAGGCAGGAGGGAGAGCAGGAGCGGAAAGAAAAGCAGAGTGCTTGATCGCATCGAGAATGTGGAAATAAGCAAGCGTCCCTCCCACAAAAAACACGACAATCGTCTCAATTGGCACGTACGCTGGCCGCAGCACGAGCATCCTCTCTCTCGCACCACTTTTTTTTTTTTGTGACGATTATATACCCTCGGCACATCCCGTGATCGGTGAATCTATGAGATCCAAGTATCATTCATTAAACTGGATACTATATGAGATCCAACTATCATATATCAGACTGGATACCATGTTACTATGAGATCATTCCTCAACTGCTTCGATTCCTCACATCCCACTACGTCCACTCGCCCTGATGACCCTACCATCATTCATCACAGGCAACGCCTTCCCATCCAACGGACGCGGCAAAAACCCAGCACCGACCAGCCACCCAAGATACTTGCCCATAAGCTCATCATCCACACTCTTCTTTGTACCCTCCCCCTCCTCCTCCAACAGCCTCCTCGTATTCCGATCATCCAGCTCCGGCGCTTTCGTACTCGTCGGCAAATCATCCAGCACAAAATGCAGAAGCGGGAAAAGCGCATTATCCTCAACAGCATGCCGTTCTAGCCTCAGCCGCCACTCCACATACTCACACCCCTCAACAGCATACCCATACTTCCAAAGCACCGAAAGCACAGAATTAAACGTCGGCAGAGGCGATGCCTCCACATGCAGCACCCTCATATCATCGCCCACACATGACACAGCCGCCAATGACGTGCACAGCGCTACATGGTCCACCGGCACCATGTTGATCGTGTTGTTGATATTCGGTACCACCCCCAATTGGATACATCCCTTCACCATCCGCCATATGAAATCATCCGTGTTCGTCACTACCCCTGAGTCACACCCAGAAAATAACAAGGTTAAAAAAAGACTCACCGGCCGTCCTCGAGTCACCGACAACATAGCCAGGTCGCACGATATATCCAGCCAGTCCCCGCTTCCCCGCTTCAAGCAGCAGCTTCTCAGACACCCACTTGGTCTGCCCATACCCCGTCTTCAAATGGACCTTGGCCCCCTCAAGGTCATCACTCTCAGGAATACCCCGCAATCCCGAGCTGCCCCGAGCCAACGTCTCCGAAAGGTGCACATAGTGTGGCGTATCAATCGCCGACGTAGAACTGACAAACACCAGCGCCTTGGGTCGACCCGTACTCGCTAGATCAATGGCTGTGAGCGTAGCCATCACATTCGCCGCCCTCAACCGCTCATAAGGGTACACCCAATGAACCTAATAAACATCCATCAATCAAATAGAAGAAGAGAATGATGCTCATACCAGGGCACCGTTATGCAACACCACATCAACCTCTCCCGCAACCCTCTCCCACCTCTCCCGCCCAAGCCCAAACAACGCCACTCCCAAATCCCCAACGACCACCTCCACACACCCCTCCCTCACCCACCTCTCATCCCAAACCCCTCTATCCTTCGACCCCTCTCTCAACCTCGCCATCCCCTGCTCATCATCAGCTCCTCTCACCAAACAAATCACCTTGTTCACCCTCCCTTCTCTCCCCAACAACTCCTTCAACACAAACGCGCCCAAAAACCCCGTCGCTCCCGTCAAAAAGATCGTCAGCCGTCTCTGTTTTCCGTCAGACGGAAGCGGGGCATACGTCCGTTTCAGTCGTTCGTCTCGCAGTCGAATATAATCTTGTCCATACTTGACCGCCTTCTCCTCCTCAGCCGCCAGCATAGGCTTTTGCTGCTGCTGCTGCTGCTGCTGTTGATAACCCAACCCCAAATCCGCATTTCTCAAAGCCTCAACAGCAGCAACAAGACCCCGCACCGTCGACTGCTCAAACACCAATCCCAAAGGCGCATCCACCACAAACGCACTCCGTATCTCAAAAATCAACCGCGTCGCAAGAATCGAGTGACCGCCCAAATCAAAAAAGCTCTCGTCGAGCGGGATCGGACATGGTGCGTTGGGTAGGATTTGCGTCCAGATTCGTTGCATTTTGTGTTCGGTGGGATTGACGGCTGTAGGTGTGATATGAGAGGAGGAGGAGGATGCTTGGGCTGTGTCTGGAAAGGGAAGAGCGGGTTTGTCGATTTTGCCGTTGGGATTGAGAGGCATCCGTTTGAGAGGAACGATCACTGTTGTTTTTAATAAAAATAGATATCGACAAAAGATGTGACGTACTAGAGGGAACACTATAGCTCGGTAACTTTGTCTTTAAATACTCCCGAATATGCTTAATCAACCGCCTATACCGCCTCATACCCACCTCAAGCGCACCTTGCTGCTGTTGCTCTTCCTCACCAGCACCAACATCTTCACTCGCAAACCCATCCAACCCCGGTCCCTCCAACGGCACAACATAACTCACCAACATCTTCTCCTCATCTTTATCCCGCCTCACCAACGTCACATTCTCCCGCACCAACGCATGCTGACTCAAATGCATATCAATCTCACCCAACTCGATCCTAAATCCGCGTATCTTGACTTGATCATCCGCTCGACCCGTACATTCCACCGTCCCATCAACAAGATACCGTCCCAAATCACCAGATCGATACATCCGATCGCGTATTCCCTTCCAATACTTTGATTCCGGTTGACCACTCGCCCGAAGGGTATCTCGTCTCTCCACCACCGGCAAACCACCCTCACCACTCTCATTACCACTCTCACAAGCAAACCAATTCATCACAAACTTCTCCGCCGTCGCCGCCGAATCCAAATAACCTTCCGCCAACCCACCCGACCTCACATAAATCTCTCCCACCTCCCCAACCGCACATGGTACCCGCTTATCAAACCGATTCACCACCACCAACTGAACATCCACCATCCCCCGACCCGCAGGTACCACATCCTTCTCCGTCGACCAAAAACTCGCATCCTCCGCCCTCGACGGAATCTCGTAATACGAAACAGCCCGCTGCGTCTCCGTCGTCCCATACATATTCACAATCCGAACGTGCTCAGCGAGCGATTGAAGTCGTAGACAGTCCCGTTTCGTCAAGATGTCGCCCACGAAAAACGCAGCGCGTAGACTCGGAATCGATACCGTCGCTTGAGCAGAGAGGAGTTGGCCCATGGCGGGCGTTAGATGGGTGACCGTCACTTGGCGATTGGCCATCCATTCCGCTAAACGTCCCGGTGTCCCGATATCATCCGCCGTCGGTACATGGAGTTGAGCACCGAAAAAAAGAGGCGTAAATACTATTAAAAAAATAGTTAACATCAGTGGGGTTTGGGAGGGTGGTCTTCTCACTATCACGTTGAATAGGATCGTGGGCAATTCCACTCAGCATCGTAAACTTGGATTGGTCGCTCAGACCAAATTTCTCGCCCATCCACGGGAAAAAGTGGGTAAGACTGAAATGACGACCACGGACACCCTTGGGGATGCCGGTACTTCCGCTCGTAAAGGACAGAGTGCCGATGCTATCAGGTCCAAGAACGATGTCGGGGTCGACGTCTGCGAGCTGGACTTGGTCGGCCAGCACGTCCACCGCGTTGAGATCAGGAGCGCCTCCGAGGAGGGTTCCGTCGGGCAAAATCTCTAATGCGGGCACTTCGACGCGGATCTGCAGCGAAGTCGAGAGGAACTCGCGAACGGTATGACTGATCTTGCCTGCGCCCTTTAAAACAACGAGGCCACGAGGCTGGGCGACTTGAAGATAGATAGTTTGACGACTTGAAGGATAGGCAGGGTCTTGAAAGCAATCAGTGTGAGATTTTGCAAATAGAGATTAAGATCCACATTACCGATGACAGAAAACGTGGCGCCTGCCTTGAGGACAGCCATGACAGCTACGACAAGCTCCACACTCCGGTGCGCGTAAACCATGACGACCTCTTCCCTCTGAATACCCCCGGCTATGAGATGGTGAGCGAGCGTGTTTGCGGCGCGTCGAATCTGGCCATAAGTATAGGTCACGGAACTCTGAGCGACCTCTTCAAGGCGATGAGTTGTGGGTACGCCTTGAATCACGCACGGCCGACCAGGATATGAACGAGCCTTGAGTGAGAAGACGTCGGTGATGGCGCCTTTCCATCCACACCAGTCAAGGTCAACCGTAGGCACAGGAAGCGCAGAAGATTGAGAAGGGGTGAGGAGAGGAACCGAACCGACAGGAGCGAGCGGATTCAACGAGACCTTGCGGAGAAGAACCGACAATTGCTCGATAACATAGGAAATGCGCTTTTGAGAGAAAAGAAGGGAATTGTAGATGATGCGAAGAGAAATACGAGGAGCGAGGGACGTTCTGGTCGTTGTGGTTGGAGGCCGTGTGATGAAGATGGTCAAGTCAGAAGTGAGCTGCGTCGTGCGAATGAAATTGGGGTCCTTCACTTGATCCGTTTCGTCAAAGAATCGCACACGAAAGAGGGGGGCAGCCTCCTCCTCCTCTGCCTCGTGTGAGCCTTTACTAAGCGCACGCCTCAACGTGTCAAACGGCACCGCATTGGCCTCGGCCTCGTTTTCGACTTGTTGCACTCGTCGGACGATGGCCCAGAAGGGATCTGAAGGGTCGATTGCGAGACGGAGGACGAGGGGTTCACGGACGGTCGCGGACGAGGATCCAATTACGATATCGGTGTCTCCGGTGTAGCGATGAAGGAGGACGACGAAAGCGGACAGGAGTAGATGGAATGCCGAGGGGGGTTGTTGGGTTTGGGTTTTGTCGTCGTTGTCTTCGTCGTCGCCGTCGTCGTCCTCGGTGTACAAGGCGAGTCGCATGAGACTACTGGCAGTTTGGGTAGACAGGTCGGCGACATGAGCAGCCTCGATGAGCCTGGTGCCTTCGGTGGGTCGTGGGTAGTCTGTGGGGAGAGATAGCGAAGGGAGGTTTTGGAGTCGTGCGACCACCCCTGCGAGGCGATCAGTCATAGATTCGATGAAGAGATTAAAAAATTTGAGCAAGAAAAGTTAATCTCTGATCTTTTTTATTATAGATAAAGGCTGGGTTGGAAGGGTGTTGTGTCCTTCTTAGCTCAGTTGGTAGAGCGCGTCACTAGTAATGACGAGGTCAGTCGTTCGAGTCGGCTAGAAGGAATTTTTGAGAGTGGAATTGATAATGTTTTTCCAAGCCCCAACACTATTGGCGTCAATCAGCCCTCCAAAACTCTGTAGTCCCATTCCTTCCACAAACGCCGCTAACTGAACTATACTGGTCTCGTGACTCTCAACGCTTTCCTCCCTTATCTTTTTGATGGTCATGGAAGCTGCTTATTGGCATGCAGTTAGGTTACCCCCTATGAATCCCCTTTTACACCTCCAACGACCCAAATACAGCCGCGTCATCTAGAAATCGTACATACCGATATCCCACAATTGACAGCCTCTGATCAAGTTCTCATAAAAGGTAAAAAAAAACACACACCCCGCACATCTGTGGAATTCGTGGCTGATAAAATGAATGTCTACTCGGGATTTGAACAGTCACCTATACTGGGGTTTGTGGCACTGATCATCATGTCGCCGAGGTTGGCTCTTGTCTCAACGACCTATGTTTTCTTTGGGCTGAAAGATGAAAAAAAACTCTGATTTGTAATTTTTGTAGGGCGAGTTCCTGGCCAAGTTTCCTGTGAGCTTTTTCTTCTCTTTTTAACGAGATCTCGCATATCGCGAAATGAAAAGGCGGGGAATATCTCAACTTTTGTGTTTTTTTATGCTTAGCTTATCCCTGGCCATGAAATCGTAGGCGTCGTATCGAAAATCGGCGCTGATGTGACCAATGTCGCGGTAGGGGACCGCGTGGTGATAGACCCTACTATCTTGGTGAACACTACCGTTCCCTCTTTTTTTTATATCTCATATCCAGGGACACTTGTATATATAACCCACTTACATTCAACATCCAATGTGAAAATAACCCCCACCGCCAACCAATCCACCGACCGACCCCACCTCAGGAATGCGGTCATTGCTTCTTCTGTATTCGCGGAAACCAAATCATGTGCCTCAACTTTGACGGCCTGGGTGTAACACTGCCAGGAGGGTTTGCAGAATACGTGGTGTCGTCCGTCCTTTTTTTCTCATACCATCAGCAACCAAAAAAAACATTGACGCCACTCTCCCTCTCTCTCTTCACTTTGGGTTTTTGTTTAGACGTGCTCGCAAAGTCTTCAAGTTTCACAATCTAACGGATATCGAGGCTACTTTGACAGAACCTACAGCTTGTGCGATTCATGGCGTAGAAAGACTTCAAGCGCCACCTGGAGCTCATGTTCTCATCCTCGGCGCCGGACCTACAGGTACGCATGCGCGTGTGCACTTTTGTCTTTCTCTTTCTCTTACAGAAAAACCCTTTGATTAGGCCTAATACTCTCACAACTTCTCAAACTCAACGGAGCCTCCCAAGTGGTGATCGCAGCCAACAAAGGCATCAAAACCCAGGTCGCAAAGGATATCCATGCCAGTGATGTCGTCATTGAATTGGACCGAGAAAATCCAGATCCACAATGGGACCAGATCAAAAAAGATTATCCTTTCGGATTCGACATCGTCGTGAGTGTCAAAACCTTTTACTCCGAAACCCATTCGTTTCTTTTTTCTTCCAATGTCCTGTTATCATCTCATTTCTTTTGATATAGGTTGAAGCAACTGGATCAGAGAAGGTTGCGACTGACGCAATTCATTATGTTCGTAGGGGAGGTACTTTGATGATCTATGGCGTCTATGCTAGTTCCGCCATGGTTCGTTGGCCACCTGCAAAGATTTTCCAAGACGAGATCAGGGTGCGTGTGTGGCTTTTTTCATATATTATCTATGAGCCTCGATGATAAATCTCTCTCTCTCGTTTTTAACACTTATGAATTATTAGATCATTGGTTCTCTGGCACAAAAAGCTGCCTTTCCTCGAGCCCTTGCTTACCTTGACGGTGGTAAATTGAACGTCAAGGGCATCGTACGTCTACTTTTCTTTAAAAAATAAAGTCATACTCGCTGACATCGTACCGTCTAGGTAACTGACATTTACCCCATCAAAGACTTCCAAAAAGCATTAGACAAGATGAATAGTAAGGAGGCCGTCAAGGTGATTATCAGAGCCACACAAGAAATGTAAAAAAAAGTCAGGGGAAATGATGACGAGATGTACATATACATATACACATATATATACCCAGCACTTGGACATCAAGAGCCCAAGTTCCTAAAAACGTTCCTGCTTCCGCTCCGAATACCTTTTCTTCTTTGAGTCCTTCCCTTTTTCTCCGTTTCTCTAATCTCGACCTCGTCCATACCACCTCGTTCCATACCAGCACCAAACGACTCGGTGCCTTTCCTTTTCTTCATCAAATCCCTGGAACCCCTCTTTTTGCTCGAATCATCATCTATGTCATCCATGGCGGCAGAGGCGGATGATGGAGTCCAGGTCATCTCCATTCCACCTTGTTCGGCAGTCTCTTCTTTGGTGAAACGGACTTGGTTGGATTTCAGTCTCGAATTGATCAAGTGTTGACCGAACGAGGCATTTTTGTCCACCCCTCGAGTCCCTTGAGTGCTCATTGGTACGAGATGAACTTTGGGTACACGAACTTCACGTTCGCGTTCGTTCTTCTTTTGATAAACACGGGTACGGACATGGGGTTGAAGTTCTGACGCCATAGTGAATAAAGGAAACAAGTCGGTGGGTTAGAAAATTTGACATACCACCAGCATCGCTGCTATCCTCGGAGGAAGAGTTACTATCGTTATTGCTACTATTCTCACTGTCGCTGTCACCAAGACCATCCGACGACATCTTATCGCTCTCGTCCTCCTCATCTTCAACCGCCGTCTTCTCTTTTCTCTGGGCAACACTCGAGGGATTGAGTAGAGCATACTCTCTACTGTTCTCATCAATCGCAAACTCGGGATCCTCGAATACTTTGGCGAAACGGGGATCACTGAGCAATGAGAGTTTTTGCGTAGCACTCTCATCCTCCACATCTTCCATACCAACGTCCTCTCCATCTTCTTCAGCAGTGGCAGCAGCAGCTTTCTTCGCTTTTTTCCTCTCTTCGCGTTTTTTCGCCCTTTCTTCCTCTTTAAGAATCTTCTCAGCGAGTGCTTTGTTGACTTTGACACCGGCATCTTTCCTGCTGCGAATACGGGTCTCCGCCATTTTCTCCATCTTTTCGCGAACGATTTTCTCGCGGTGCTCGGCATAAGCAAAGGGATTGGCAATGACACGCGCTGCGTCGTATAGTTTGAGAGAAATGAAGTAACCATGCATGTAAGGTTTGAGCATAGGTGTCCCAGCGAGATGATCCAAGCCCAGTCTGACCGTAAAAGAGACGAAAGCTTCAATAATGATGTTGATCAAGCCACGAAGAAATGACGTTTTACCTTGCGAGTTCATTGCGTTCTACAAATTTGTAGTCCTCATACACAGAACGTGCTGTTTGATCTTCCATCTCTTCGGTGATATTCTCGAGGAAGCTAGCCCACCGCGGTGCAGGTCCAAGCTGAGGTATGTGGTACGCTGCCATTTGGATGCCTTCGTTGGCAGTCATTAAAAGGCCACTGCCAGGGATGTGGTGGATGTCGTTCAAATCATTGGCAGGTGTGATTGACACGAAGTTGCTTGAGGTCTAAAGTGGGATGGTGAGGACGAGATAATATGAGAGCAACGGAGTGGAAACACGCACTGAATTTCGGTCCCAAATTTTCACTACTTTTTTGTCCGCACTGAGTACCATACCGTCTCCTGCCATTCTGCTGCCACCTTCTATCCAAATGACCTTTTTGATAGGTAGCCCGTAACCCTGATCCTTACACGCATACGAACGAGTAGCACGAATGTCGTAGAGTAAGGTATGTCCTGTACTCGTTCCGATAGCATAAGATAGCCCATCTGACCTCGATGCGATGGCTGTGACACTCAACACCTCATCTGAACCTTGTGTTGTGGATGATAGAAGTCTCTGATTTGGTAGCCGTAATGTCCCTACCCTTGCTCGTGAGCGTGGATCCCAAAACTGTGTAGTCCCATTCCCGTCGATACCAAAACCAAGAAGCTGATGGACAGGGTTAATGTCAATGACATTCACACCGAGTATTTCTCTATCATTTTCGCCGGCTTCTTCAAGCAAAAGGGGCTTCAGAAATCGTCCTTGTTCGAGATTTAATCGGTATATCTCATTCCCAGAGGCGGAGAGGTAAGTGTCACAAGATGTGAAATGGTAAGCCAGTGAACGACCAAAACGAGGTATTCGAGTACGATAGTGGAAGCCGCCTTGGGTATGGAGTTCGACACTTCGGTCGTTTTGTAAGTGTACCGATTTTGTCCAGTCTTCGGATAGACACTGAGAAAAATATATTTCTCACTTTCAGCAAAAGGGGACACCCATATGGTAATGGCATTTGAGGAGCGAATTAGGAAACAACTCACGCACAACAAAATCCACATTTTCAGCATCAGTGTGTCGCTCAAACTTGAGTGTTAATTGATCCAGGTCCCAAACCCGTATTTGAGGTTTGTAAGTTCCTGTTGCAATGACATGGTGTCCGTCTCGAGTAGTTTTAATCCGATTACTGGCTTCAGGAAACTCGAAACCTTGAATGAGCTCTATGTTTCCTTCCACTTGTTCTCGTATTGCTCGTTTGCCTCTTCCCGCTGCCGCTCTTTTACGAGTCAACCAGTCCGGAAGAGATGATGATGACCCTGCAGTCGTTCCGTTGACGGTATAAACTTTGACATTAGAGTATTCCATTGCCTTTTTTTGAGATTACGAGAGTATCCGAATTGAAGATTTTTCCTCGTGACCCCAGGTCACATGATTTCAGAGATAAGATTATGTGCGCAGAAAACTATTCATTCCTGGGATTGTTTTGAGTCACTATTTTCATATACATAAGAAAATCATGAAGCTGAGGAACATCGTCTCCCATGGTGCTGTCTTTTTGTGCTATATTCACATACAGTCAAACCTCTAATAAGGCATACCCCTCAGTCACATTACAGCGTATGCACAGGAACATTCTCGGATGCTAGAAATGCTGGACTGAGATCCAGACAGAAAGACTGGGTCTCAGGTTTACATCCAAGTGGTTTAAGTACTGTAGACAATGTGTCTGTATTTACTGAACAATAAGAGAGAGAAACTTGGGGTAGCAAAATAGCTGCTAAGTAACAATTATGAATGATGAAGAAAGAGCAGAATATAAGCAGAGTAGGAGATATTAGCAAAAAGATAACAAAGTGAAAAATCCACTCTGTATAGTCACTTCGGCACTCCCACTTGTTGAGTTATCATTCCAATGACATCACTCCTAGCTCATTTCAAAACTTCTCAAAGGAGTCCTTGGGTAAAGCCTTAGTGAATATGTCTGCAATCATTTCCTTAGTAGAGATATAGTGTAGTCCAATCTCTTGACATTCAATGTGCTCCTGGATGAAATGATATCGTATATTGATGTGTTTGGCCCAGGAGTGAGAGACAGGATTGTTTGCAAGGGCAATGCAGCCCTGTCAGCAAAGATGATCATTGCAGCAGTTGGAGGAAAATCAAGTTCTGTGAGAAGGGTACACAACTACACAGTCTCTTTGGTCACGTTCACAGATGCTATATACTTTGCCTTCACAAATAAAGTCACTACAGTTTGCTGCTTCTTGGAGGACTATGAAGTTGAGCTGCCAGCAACATCAAAGATAAATCCAGAGGTGGAACAATAGTCATCTAGATCTTGTGCCCAATTGGAACCACTCCATTTGACTAAGTCAAAACTTCTCTTTCTACATCTCCCCAAGACTAGTTTATAGTCAGCAGTACTTTTCAAGTATTGGAGAATACACTTAGCAGCTTCAAGGTAAGCAACCCCTGGATTATTACCAAACTGAGCAACTAATTCAACAGTGAATTGAATATCAGGCCTAGTCTGGGTAGCAAATAAAAGTGAGCCTACTAGAGACAAATAGTGGGTGCTTTTTATATAATCTTTATATATACATTTTTTGGCTTCAGTTTTGGGCAACTAGACAAGGGAAAGATTGTGTTTGACAGCAAGAGGAGTAGAAACTGGTATAGAGGTCTCTATACCAAATCGGGACACTGTTTGGTGAATGTATACTGCCTGATCAAGATAAATAAGTCAATTTGGATGGTCTTAGGTTACTAGAACACCCAGTATATGGCTGAGCTCACTTAAGTCAGAGATTTCAAAGTCTTTCTTGAGAAAGGATTTAAGAGACATGATTTGGAGTTCTTCAGAGCCAGCAACAGCTATGTTATTGACGTAAACAAGTACTAGTAGGATAATACTTCCTTGGTGTTGTTTTATATATAAGCAGTCATCAGAGAGAGCTCAAGAGAATCCAAATTTGGTTAGTACTTCATGGAAATGCTTTTTCTACTGTCTTCTAGCTTGCTTTAGACCATAAAGAGCTTTCTTGAGCTTCTAGTAATATCTAGAACCAGAGCCTTCAACACCTTTAGGAATAGTCATATATATGTCTTCATCTAGAGGACCATGTAACTAGACAACAATGATATTGACATGATGTAATTCCCAATCAAAATAGGCTATATAGAAGAAGAAAGTTCAGAGGGTAGAGAACTTCACAA
>Ga0153993_100404_pt1 | contig 16304 bp, 22 predicted proteins | sample TSNC077MetaG_FD_104706 | JGI IMG/M metagenome (GOLD analysis project Ga0153993, IMG submission 104706) | Attine ant fungus gardens microbial communities from North Carolina, USA - TSNC077 MetaG | ecosystem: Host-associated > Fungi > Mycelium > Unclassified | place: USA: North Carolina, Lumber...
GCAGATGAGCGTTTGTTGATGGCCACAGGTGCTTTGAATCTCAATTCTCCGACGGGTGGCTCAGCAAAGGGTATACCCAGCCATTTTTCTACGTCACCGTTTGAAGTTGATGATCCGCGAAAGGTGCCTGTGTGTAAGTGGATGTCCAAGTCCTGAGCTGTGCTTGAGCCGAGGCTCAGTAAGAGGGCAGAGAGCCCAAGAAAACACCGGGAAATCATGGTCAATTATCTGAGAAAGGACCAAAGAGCCGTTCTGAGGGAATTGTTTCAGAAGAGCGCCCATTTATCGGTGGATGGTGAGAAATAGAAGGAAACTTGAAAAAGCCACTATTCCTCATAAGAGGAATCGGCCTCACTGTCGAGGTTCCATGATGACAGTCCAAATGTATATGAATAACTCCAGGATCACCGAACCTATTTTGAAACTCTTCTGTGAAAGCAGGTTCCAGCCCTATCTTCTAAAGCAGGAACTGAATTTATAAATGGGCAGTGATTCCCAGGGGACGTAAGGTGTCTGGAAAATAATGTTACCAACTTGGAATCTGTAAGATTATTGGTTACTACTTTTATTTCTTCCAGTTTCCTTCCCTTCCTGCTTTCCAGAACCATAAAGACTGGGAAATAGAGAACAGAAGGAAGGTGGGAGTGAATAAAAAAGTAATCAACAATAATCTTTGAACAGATCACAAATTGATAACATGCTTATGACACCATAATCCTCTCTTTTATCCAACTATTCTTGCCTCTATCATTCTAGTCTGCACAACATCTGAAATTTTGCAGTCAGGTCCTAATTCCTTGTATAGAGGGCCAGTATCATTTACCATTCTTGTCTTTGATCTATGCTCAATATCTAAGGTGGCAGCCTCGAACGACGGCCATGCCTTTGATTTTATTGGGGCGATGGCACCAGATTAGAGATCATGAAAGGTTTTGGGATTTCTTGGTGAAATATTCAGTATTCAACAAGACAAGAAGATCGAGGATCGTGTTGGAGGTGAGATATTTGATCACGTTACGTTGCTGAGTTGACTTCCTGTTTTGTAATCGGCATAATAAACTTTACCATGATCGCGCCAAGAGATGCCGGGACCCAAATGCCGCTCTTGAAAGATGATTGCGTCAAGATATAATTCTGGGAAGGCTCAGAAAGAGTTGGGACGTCAAAGACTTAATCTTCTCTCCTCGTCTATTGCCACGAGAAATTACCGGAGTAAAGATGTCTGGGACTTCAGTAGCATGGCTTGAACCAGGAGGACAGGATCGCTAGTGAATCATGTATAACTCCGAGTCATCCAAGTCGGCACTGTCTACCTCAGTGAAACGGACAAGAGACAATGTTTTGAACTCCATAATATTAACATCTTACAGGGGTTTTCTTCATTCAAACGCATCAAGTTTGAGCTACTTCAGCGACTTGAACGTGAGTTTTTAATCTTCGGAGTAAAGCCTTCTCATCAAATATCGCTATCAGTTATATGCATGCTTTGCGGGGTCTACTACATCTCTACTCAACCATCGGGGATCTATTTCTCTCGTTGCTGGTGAAGGCGCATTTTTGGAGGTGAAAAAATATTTTTAAAAGTGTATATAATATGCCCAATTCCCTGTGACTGGTAGCTTTCTGCCTCTTTTTTCCATAATCTATAGAGCTATTTTCTCAATGCATGTTCACTGCACCGTCATTACTTGTATATTTGGGACAATCAATACGCAATGAACAAGACTTGTTGATGTCGGGACTACAGATGCATCAAATTCCTGTTTTGGAACTCTGTTGGGTTCGGAGGAACCTGGTAATCAGTACATCTTGTCAGCAGGCCTTGAAAATGCACCAAAATCAATCACTTCGTGTATGGTGATCATTTGGGCACTGTCCAAAGTTCTGATTTCATCTTACGGTACGTTGAAACAATTCACACCTTATTGATTGATTGATCAGAAGACAACATTTGCATTCAGCTGCGATCTGACCATAGTAGAATCGGGGGATTGGCCACGTTTTCCAGTCCTTGACGTATCCACTATGTCTTTTTCATTGCAGGATCGCAAGAGGTCGTGTCTGTGACGCATTAAATCAATATCCAGCATTTCAACCTATAATATCCACATCTTGCATATTTATTTACCAGTTCATGGTCATGTAGTTGCCCAGGATCGTCACACCCAAGCACGACAGGCGATTCCTGAACTATGTAATCCATCACGCAGAGAGGCGAAAGATCTTGTTCTCTAAGTCTTCAAGTGAATCAATTACGTGTTTTCTCTAATCCTTTCTCTACATCTCTCTTCATAATCCTCTGTCGATAGTCGTAGCTGCGGTGTCTTTATCGCTTATTACACGCCCACCTGGTATAGCTCTCCCAAGTCAGTATAAGCAACCTATTGGATAAAAACCGCTCTCTAGTGCAAGTCAGGTATGAGCATGATCATGGAGGGGTTTACAGATGTCGTAAGTCGGCTTTTTTATTCAGTTAATATCTCAGACGTCTCGGGATCGAGTAGACGGCTGAGGGAGAATAGTGGAACTGGACTCTATATAAGCCTGTTCTACATTCCTCGGTGTTAGCTTGTGGCCCCAGGTGACAGGTGTCGTCATATCAATGATGAGTCGGCTAGAGTGGTGGTGTTGGAAGAGTGGAGAGGCAATGGAAGGATGGTGGTGTAAGTGGAATGGAGGAGTCGATGGAATGATAGAAGGAGCTTGGACATATCTATTTCATCAGTTCATTGCAATATAGCTGACGGTGAGGCAAGAAGCACGGTTTCTCTCCATGATTGTCGATTCTCTAACAAGGCAGAAGACCGGATGGTCATCAAACGTTTCATTTCATTCTTGGATTACCTAGGTGCGCTTGCATGGACAAACATATTGTAGGGTACGGTCATCTGATTCCTACTGTTGACATGTCGTTTAGTTTCATTTTTCCTTCTTTTCGTCTTTCCCCCCCTACATGTTTGGGTCAGTTTCGAGTGACCTGCTTTACAATTGTGTGGTAGTATGTACTATAAGACTTTGTAAGGTACTTCGTGCACTACCGCGGACTGCGCTATAAATTTCTGATAACAAAAAATAATGCAGTTACCAACGAGATTAAACACAAAAGTCCAGGTATACATCAAGTAGGAAGATATCCAACGACAATGGAGCACTGTCATCCGATAGATCAACGTCCATGAGACCTAACCTCACCAATTCCTTTGTCAACCAACTCTTTACTCCACTTTCGTAGGATGAATTTCTGTATCTTCCCGCTTGCCGTCTTTGGCAGGTCGTTGGCATGCCCATCTTCTCCCATGAACCAGACCCATTCTGGAGCATTCTGCAGACGAGACAAGTCAGTGCCCGACGAGTGTGAACAGGTTTCCTACTCACCTGAGGGTTTATACTTTGGGCCACTAAGGTCCTGATCTCCTCCTTAGATATTGACGTACCAGGCTCTCGGACAATCCATGCACCGACAACTTCGCCGTATTTCTTATCTGGAACGGCAACTGCAACTGCTTGCCGAATGGCCGGGTGTGCTGTGATGGCGTTTTCAATCTGTGTCGGAAACAAATTCTGTGAAAAGGGCATTAAGGTCCTGTATACAACCGGAAAAAAGTTCAACATACCTCACCACCCCGAATGATAATATCCTAAATCGATCAGCGGTTATTATTTGAAAGTGATCCAGAACAAACCTTTTTTCTTCCAACAACTAGATCATGGTGAGCAAACCAAGAAATGCGACTTAAGACAACTTACTTTTTAGGTAACCTTCTTCATCCATAATTCCTTCATCACCTGTCCACATCCACAATGTTCCTTCTTTGTCTTTCTTCATGACTTGTTTCGTTTGCTCCTGGTCGCCCCAATAACTGTATCAATCCCATTCAATCAGCAGATAGCGTGAGGCCCATCTCGGGTGCTCACCCTTTCTGTAATAAATACCCAGAAACAATAACCTCTCCTGGTGTACCAATTGGCACCATATTCCCGTCTGAGTCCACCACTTTGGCCGTTACATGAGGTAAAACTTTGCCAACCGTCTCAACTCGCTTGGTGATAGAGTCTGCAGGCGTAGATTGAAACGACACAGGGCTCGTCTCAGCTTCAATTGTTCCAAGTCAAAAACAAACAGGAGTTCAGAAAAAAAAAAGGTGACTAGCGTACTCATGCCGTATGCGACAGTCAAATCTCTCAAATTCAGTTTCTCGATGAGTATCTTCATTAGATCAATGGGAACGGGTGATCCTGCAACAATTCCCGTCCTAACAAACAGAAATCGTCAAATTCATTCAGGTGAGTCCGCTAAGAACACACCTAAGCCGCCTTAAATCAACGGTGTCGCCTGCGGCCCGACGTCTCTCAACTTCATCCAAAATAGCCAAAAAGTGCGTTGGAACACCATGTAGAGCCGTGCACTTCTCCTCTACGACTGCATCTACGATAGACGGAGGATCAAAGACTGAAGAGGGGTAAACAACACAGGCTCCGTGCGTCCACGCGGCAAGATTTCCTAGGACAAGGCGTATCTACGAAAACATTATGAGCTTTTTTCGGCGGGAACAAAGACACATCTCGTGACTTATCGAAACAATGGAACAGCGGCGGAACGTTGCCTACGGCAAGTGGACAAATATGAATTTCATCGTGAAGCATACACTTACATAATACATCTTTTTCTTCGAACATCATGCATCGACCGATGTTGATCCCATTGTTGAGAAGGTTTTTGTGTGTTAACTAGGTGATAATTAGCAGTCATCTGCATACTTGGTATTTTTACTTGCTGAGACAGCTTTGGGAAGTCCAGTTGTTCCACTACAGCAGGATTAGCAAAACAAGACACCCGACATAAACGCTAACCTTGTGAACTGTAAATTAACGATGTCATCTTGTTTGAGGCTGCTTTTCAGCTCTACTACTCTTCTCTCTTCGGGACTATCCTCTCCCCAGAGCAAAATTTCTCTCCAGTCAACCATGCTCTTGATATTCAATCTTCCGAGCTGTTCTTTCTCTTCCTCGGCATTATCTACAACAATCAAGTTACGCAATTGAGGAAGTTCCTTTATTTCAATATCTCCGGGATGTTGGGAACGGATCTGAGGAAATGCCTGAGACAGTGTCTCAACATACGTCGAAGCACGGATACGAGGGGCTGTGAAGAGGTGTTGGACTTGAACGAGTCCCAAGGCACTAACCTGTGGACAAAATGGGTCTCATTCCGCTAAAGAACATAGTAAAAGAACATACAAGTTCATGTAATTTATATGCTGGATTGACCGTCACGAGTATAGCCCCAACGTCAGCACAAGCCCACTGTAGCATTGCATATGCGCTACCGAATGGATCAACTTTCCATCCAGAGACGCTAATAACGCTGCTCACCTAGTATTTCCCATAATGACACCCACCCGGTCCCCTTTCTTCACACCCATACTGAGCAGGCCCCTGGCCAATGCTCGTATATGTCGGTCAAATTCTTCATAATCCCAAGCTATATATGGAACGTCTTTCAAATTTCGCGCTGGGGGTCCAGCATGTCCTTGGACAGACTCCTGACGGCAAACAAGAGCCGGTTGAGATGCATGATGCAGGAGGACATCCTCTGCAAAATATTGTGCAAGAGTTTTAGGAGAAAGACGAGGTGACAATGGTCCTGATACGACGGAATGGATAAGAGGTGTTATACTGTTAGTGGTCCGCGAAGAACCCGATACAGCAGAATAGGTTCTAGTTGAGAGAAACCGAAAATCAAATGAGCTGGAGACGGCGCGCAACATCTAGTCCTTTTGGTTGGAACTGGTGAGCTCGGACCAGTACTTCGGGGTCTGAGGCAGCTACTCGGGGGATTTCCCGCCCATTTTTATTCAGATTCCTGCTGAGGTGGGATATGCATCGCCAGTTCTGTACCCGCGTCTCTCACTGTGCCCCTGAGGCCTCGGAAAAGCTCATCATGTTACTGTTAGCCGCTGTCAACATCAGATATCTAGGTTCCAAATCAATCATAGTTGCAACCTCTGACACTGACTTCCAAATAAAAATAAATATATAAGACAAGCAACAGCTCAAGTAGAAAAGTGCATGAATATGGGTCAGTCACCTACCTTGACCTGATTGCAGCAAACCTTCAAAACTTGGACTGAGTCAATCGCAATACCTCGGTGGACTCAGATCAATGTCTTTATCATCCATCGTTCAAGCGAGCCGACCCCCGACACGAAGCTTCTTGAAATATATAACATGCTCGCTTCGAACGTACTGCGCATTTTACATGGATGGTGCTGAACTATCGCATGACCTTGGAGCCACGGTGCACTTGAGTGGTACTTCTCCCGCGTGAACTGGAATGTATAAATATATTGGTTGTCAAACACCCATACGACAATGTTCCCACCCATAACTGCTTTACTGTCTCTCTTTGCGGCTACAGTAGGAGTGCGATGTGCCTCAGTCATCCCATCAGACTCGTTCAACTCCATCTCGACTTTCGAAACTTACTGGAACTACTTGTATCCTTGGGGTTCTGATCACAATGGAAGTACGTGAGCCTTACCTGCTGTAATGATGCTTATCTCATGAAATCGCCAGGTGCGAGGATGAAAGGGAACTCCTCAGACCATAGCCATATCAACCCGACTTCGGGCACGCTTTCACTGATTGCTACACCAACATCTGACCCTTCACCACCCACTAGTTCTGCAAATCCCCACCCAGCAATTCACTATGTGAGGTATGGTAGCCCTACACACGACCAAATACATCTCGATCTGATGTTGCCACGTTTCAGTGGTGCTGTTCATGCAAAATCGCAGATCACAGTCACAAGCGCGAACTCCTTTACAATATCTGGTGAATTCAGTTCACCAACCACAAGAGGCACCTGGCCTGCTTTCTGGTATGTAAGCTCCTTACCAAGCCTGATTTCACATTTATCCTATTGATAGGTTGACGGTACGCATACCCGAGTACACAAAACCATCGCATAAAATTCTCAGCCATTTCCCAGGCCGTAGATAGCTGGCCTCCCGAGGTTGATATTGGTGAATGGAAAGGAACAAACAACAATTGGTATAACACGTTCAACACTTCTTCTGTCGTTCGCTCCGACCTCGTCGCCTGGCCTGCCGATCTCTCGTTTCATTCGCTCAAAGCCTTACTCGCGGCTGAACCCAACAATGTAGACGTTAGGATCGATTTTTACATGGATGACGTACTACGAGCAACTCAATTTGGTCAAGGATTCGTTGGAAAGGCCATGTGGTTGTGAGTTTTCGATGTTGGTCCAACTTTGAGGTTGAGTTGTTGACTTTGTTGTAGAATCATTAATTTGCAAATGGAGGGCTCTTCTGGATCACCTGGTCCTTCGGGGACAACAACTTATAAAGCTCGAAACGTTCAAGTTACCAGAACGGGGCCTTGAGTTGGCAGCAGTGACAGAACACGATCACTAAATTTTAGGATTCTTTACGTCAACAGAAACTGGTAACACCCGACAAGCACTCGTTTGCTAACACCCAGGAATATATCCCGACTTACTTTACCAGCTAACATCTGACTCTCTGAGTAAAATTTCACTTGACCTGAAGAGAATTCTTGCTGGCCGTTGTCGAGCTAGTGAAGTGAATTTGGAGGTAGTCGAGCGGAATGAATGTCCTGGATGGCATTCAAAAATGATGTCTGGATCAAAACCATACGTCTATTAAAATTCAAAACAAAGATGCGAACATCATATTTGAAGCAACTGTCATGTGACGGGAACAACTTGCAGCAGAAGAAACAGCTATGGATCCTTTTTGTGCAACCATTATCTTATCAGAGGCTATAAAATGATGTCAGACCAACGAAAAGGGCAGTTTGCGTCGTTTTGATATGCGTTTTGCCTGGTCATAAAACCCAAACATCGTGCCGTGGTGATATTCTTTTGACAAATGTCACACGCGCCAGGTTCATGACCTTTCGACGGTTGTTTACGATAGGACCCAGATCCCCGTTGTTCATCAAGTGCAGTTTACTTGGTACTAGGCAATTTTCGGGACCAGAACTGTGGAGCTTGAATGAAATCGCCTTCTCCACCTCATTCATCAGCCCCTCCTGAATATCAGGCCACTATAGCCTGAAGGGATAAATTTTGACTCTGCAATATCAGCCACCCAAATAATAGGAGGGCTCGTTTATATTCGAGTCCCTAGGCTCAATCGATATTGAAAAGACATTCTTCCGCCAGGTTCATGTCATACTTGAGTAAAGCCGAAACTGTTCCATCAAAGCTGCTTCCAAATCCAATAATAAGTATTCCTACGCCATGTAGTGACATGACGCAATTGACTCCAATTCTAGACTCTAGGATTTGATGAAATGATGGTGCTGGAGCAAGACCGAATGGCAGGCTTCGGGAAAAGTACAATTGTACTGCGAAAACAGAAAGGAGGCACACTATTTCTGTCATCATGCACGCGTTCGTGTGCCCTAAGGAGTAAATATCCATCCGTACTGTTTGTGGACACATCGTCGCTGATAACAGCCCTGAGACTCGCAATAGAAGAACAGCGCAGAGAAGCTTGAATCTCATGGCTTCTGAAGGTGGGTAAAACCATGTCTGACATGATGTGCGACATTTGCATGAGGATGTGACTTATGTCGCTCAATTCTTGAGAATGATGATAAAACTGATTAGATCTTACGTTCAAGTACCATATGGGGTTTTATCTTGTTCTTTTTGCCACTTGTCAAGTTATCACGATCGCCGGTGCACCGGATTCCCATGGACAAAGGCCTCTATAAATCGAGCACTTCTGTTCTTCTACCTCATCCAGCAAAGTCCAAGAGCGACAATGCCACAAGGAACTATGAGAGCCCTTTGGTACAATGGGGTGAGACTTTTCTAACGAATTTTACATGAATCTTCAACTCTCGTCATCTGCACTTAGCCCAAGCAGTTTGAAATTAAGGAGGTCCCCATCCCCCAATGTGGGGACGGTCAGGTCCTACTCAAAGGTATATATTTCAGGAGTTTCTCATTAACGTTTTATTGACTATCTTAAACAGTGGCTCTGTGTGGTATGTCCTACGATGCCGTCGGTACCAGATAACATGGCAGATCAATTTGCATCAGGTATATGTGGTACAGACGCACATATCGATGAGGTCCTTTTCCTATTTTGGCTCGAAGATTCAAGTAGTTGATTCTGGTAAACCAGGGCGAGTTCATGGCCAAATTTCCAGCAAGTTAACATGTGGATCGTCCCTTGGAGTGGTAGATTGATTTTATGTTAGCTTATTCCAGGACATGAAGCTGTAGGTGTCGTTATGGAAATGGGCAAAAATGTCAAAGGATTTGAAATTGGTGACCGTTGTGTTGCGGACGTGGGGATCACGGTGCGTCATCTGCAAATTACCACACTGATCTAAATTTCCGATCAATAGTGTGATACATGCTTCTTCTGTCGACGTGGTCAATCCTTGCTCTGCGAGAACTTCAAAATACATGGTGTGATAGAAGATGGCGGATTTGCCGAATACATTCTATAGTGGGTGGGTGGACTGATCATCCCAGAGCATGTTCTCACAACATGTGATCCAGTCAACACCACAAACTTTACAAAATCGAGAACCTCACTGACGAGGAGGCAACGCTGCTAGAACCGGCAGCATGTGCGATACATGGCCTAGATAAGCTGGACTCGCCTTTCGGTATCGAAGTTCTACTCTTGGGCGCTGGGCCAACGGGGATTATCCTTGCCCAGCTTCTCAAACAGAATGGCGCATCTCGCGTAGTTCTCGCTGCTAACCAGGGTATTAAGATGGACATTGCCAAACAGATTGGTGCAGCCGATGAATACGTTGAGCTTGATCGTCAGTCACCTGGTCCACAGTGGCAGAAGCTTAAGGATGACAACCCCTATGGCTTTGATGTCGTGGTTGAAGCTACTGGCGTTGAGAAGCTTGCCAACGATAGTATTGATTACGTCCGCCGAGGAGGGACTCTCTTGATCTATGGTGTGTACGAGAACAAGGCTCTTGTGCATTGGCCACCTTCCAAGGTATGTAACTGGCTTTGATATACGAAGTACGTTGATCTTGAACATGATTTGTTTCTTGCAATAGATTTTTGGTGATGAAATCAAGGCAAGTCCTGTTCTATGTTTCATCCATTCCTAAATCAACTAATTTTTTAATTTCAAAGATCGTTGGTTCGTTTTCTCAGACTTACTGCTTCCCTCGTGCCGTGGCATATCTTGATGGTCGCAAAGTCAATGTGAAGGGAATGGTGACTGATGTGTTCAAGCTTGAGGATTATCACCTCGCGTTGGAAAAAATGAATAGCAGAGGTGCCCTCAAAATTGCAATCAGGCCTTGAATTAAAAAGAAAATATTTTGGGAGAAGGGGAACCTCAAAGATCACTGTACATCATGATACTTGGGACGTTAAACAAACCCAAGCATTCAGAATGTGTTCAAACATCTCTGTAAGTTCGGAGGGTTTTGTACGATAGTAGAAGCCCATGCCATGCATGTTATCTTTTTATTATTATCTCCTATCTTTTTGATCGTGATAAATGCATATCTTTCTTCCACTACGGATTACCTTTCCCTTGTGTGAGTTCGCGATGGTTAGAGTTCGCGATGGCTAGAGTCAGAATCTTTTTCCTGAGTTAACCAAAACTCATTATCATCACCATTAGTTTAAGCCGGGAGAGATCATGGAAGTTGCCTTGTTGTGGTACTTCATTTGGAGAAATCATGTAGACCACAAAGAACTCCTCGTAGGAGAGTGCTCATATCAACCAAGTTTTCCCAGTTACTGTTTTTCAATTGTATGTCACTGAAAAATTGGTGTTTCTCATACTTTGTTTTTTATACCATTACACTAGGCAACTACACGTTCATTCTTGAAATAAAGCATTATCATCGATTCATCCACTTATGTTTATTTTGCGCCACATAATCCCTCAAGCTCACTGTGCCTTGGATGGCACCAGCAGCCTGAAAAATACGTTGCTCCGAGCCCTGTGCAACTCTAAGCTCACCATCTATCAGTCCCCGAGCCAATTCCTCATAACCAATACTCTTCCACTGCTGAAGATACTCTTCTTTCGAGATCCGTCTATGCGTGATTTTTCGGCCGAGGGTTTCGCTGAGGAGACGTGCAAGCTGTGAAAAAATGAGTATCTCAGCCATAGAGTATCAAAAAGGTCATTTATAAAACAGACTTCATCATTAGAGAAGAGTTCGGGACCATGTATGATAACGTCATAATTCCAGATCTTCCAGTCGACCAACCTCCGGTAAACAAGTTCGGCAATGTCCTCTACAGAGACAAAAGGTGCCTTTCCATCTCCCCATACTGAGTCGATTGTATCATGGTCCCTAATGCTTTCAACTTGATATTCGCCGAGGTTTTCTGGAGTATCAAAGACGTCAACAAAAAGTGAACGGTTTAAACCACATAATTAATCAACTCTATACCAATGAACCAAGTCGGACGAATGACGACCCACTGAACTCCCTGCTCGGTACTCAATCTTTTCAGGTGTCCATGTACTTGGCCTAGAGAAGGATCTCCGGCTTCCGCTTGCGACGCGCTTAGAAGCACAAATTTATTGACACCTTTCTCCCTTGTAAAATCAATGAAGTCGTTCATCATGGTGACATCCCAAGCGAAAGGTGCAACGAGATAAATGTAATCAATTTGAGGCAAGATATTAGAAGTTACGTAGTCGAAGGGATTCTGCCAAGAGGTGCGGTCGTACCAATCAAATGTGACTGGGTGAACATGAGAGTGGTTGGATCCCGACAATGTTTCCGGTTTGATGCCTTTGCGCGAGGCTAGAAGGATTGTCTGTGCTGTCCGGTCGGAAAGGCGATGTGCCAGGGGTATACTCGTTTTCCCGGTCCCTCCAGTGAGAAGAATCGTCATGAAGGACCGAAAGTATGTACAGAGCCGGTTGACGGGTCAATATCAGTCACGGTGAGAAGATATACGCAATTATCACGTTCATGTCTGGACAAATATTTCTACAACTGGCCTCGGCTCCAATGGTCAGGAACTCTTAGAGAAGACACTTAAATGCTCATTGAGATAGCATGGTCTGGATTGGATAAACATGTAGGGAAATGTACTCTACTAAAAAAAAGATCTTGTGTGACATTTTTGATGGGTCTTTCAGTCATGTTGCATAATGCTCTTATAACTTTTGAATAAGCCAAAGTGGAGTGGAGGAACATGATGCAAAGCCTCAAGGTCCTACTGATTATATTGATCTCTATTGCTGAAGGCCTACCAAGGGTAGAATCTCCCAGGGTATTAGCAAGGGTAGAGAGAGATAAGGGATGGATAAGGATAAGGGTCATCATGAACCTACTCTGAGATCACCCTCAATGGGCTTTACTATGGCTCTCTATATCTCAATTTTCATCCATGAACACATTAACAACACCCCTATAGACTAGGGAATTTTTACTATCTACATACCTATCTCATATTTAAAATAAATGGAATTATCTCTGTTCACTGAGAGAGGACAGCAAAAGATTGATCTCTTGCTGTTACTTGATCAGATCATCAAAGAGAAGAAAAGAAAATGGGGTGGAAAGGATCCAAAACAAGGGGTTAAAGATCTTATCACAGATCCCCTCACTCAAAAAATACAACAAGAGAAACAAATTGACAATGTACCTAAAAGGCACATCATTGGATTGTTTCTTCTCTTGCATTTTTTGAGTGAGGGGGTAATGTGATGAGATCTTTAACTTCTTGCTTTGTATCTTTTGCTCACCATTTTACTTTTTTCTCTTTAATGATCTGTAAAAGCAAGAGATCAACCCCCAACTGTTCTTTCTTAGTAAACATAGGCAAGTCTAGCCATTTTGAACATGAGATGGGCAGGCAGATGGTAAGAATTCATCGGTCTACAGGGATGTTGTAGATATGTCCATAGATGAAGATGAAGATTGAGACGTAGAGAGCAAGAAAGATCGATGCAATCAGTAAGACTATCAAGGTCTTGTAGTCACATGTCTACATCAACATGATCACACCAATGTCAGAGATTGCAGCGCTCACTATAACAGTCTATTTGTATTGTTCACAGAGGCAGCTGAAGGCACTGTGTCTAAAATCATACACTTTCAATGATGATTATAAGTCTTCCACCGGCCATGTCAATTCCAGTGTCGAAAAGCCGTCTTGAACAATCAGTGACCCAAGGGATCTTAAATTGTTTCATCTGAAACACACAGTGCCATCTCAACATCTCAGGAATATGTTATGATTTTGGCATTTGAGTCAAAACGTATAGCAAGAGCAGCGTCCCCTCTCGTCAAGCCAGAAAACCATCGGCCACACCGTGTAATAAATTGCTGATATATATCAGAACCTAGCACATGCAAAATCAGCTGCAACACCAACTGCAATTTCAAATGCAGCACTGATTACAACATTTTATATTAGTCTAGTTATAGTATTATCTGGATAGCATTACACTTTGTACATTGTGTGTTCAGGAAGCGATGGGAAGATGACGTGATGTGATGGACGAGTAACCGGTGAGATAGCCCAGTCCGCTATGACGTCCAATCCGCTTCCTGTCAATCTTTACGAGAGCCTGCTGTCAAAGCTTGTCATAGTCCTCAAACTGACTCATTCAGAGGAGGGTATAACGACACCCGCAGCGAAGCAAGCTATTTTGCAAGCAGTCAGTGTGATACTTCCGGTTGAGAGGGCCAGGTCGTTCATGTGGCACTTAGACCAATGAATTTAGAAATGCACTCGCCAAAGCAAAATATTTGGTCTTGAATCTTCCCGGGGGTGAATTGCTTATTCAGGAGCAAGAGCAGGTCATTCAAATGCTTGAAACCTTGAGAAACAGGAAGAAGTGCGTTTTTCTCAGAATCCATTTGTGACTATGTTGTCTCAAAGGGAAAATGTAGAGCTCAATTGGAATGTTTCTCACAACAACCATTGCACTCGGCGACATCTTCTGCAGGATATCATATGGAAATTGATTCCATGGCTTCTACTCCTGCAAATGATTGATCACTCCTCTCTTGATTACCGCAGCGTGATAGGTGGTCTGTAATGAAATGTCTTTGAGCTTCTATATCTTTTCCATAGACTTCATCCCACCTACGCTGGTCGTAATTTCAATTCCCTCGTCAGCTCCCTTGCGTGTAATATGGATATCCGTCATGTTTGTCTGAGAGCGGTCATAGTTTTCTGTCTTGTCTCCCGAGGGGCTTCTAAGTCACTGGATGTTGTTTGGTTGTCCCCGCCCGTAGGCACCGTTTTCAACCCTGGGGACACAATAATTGCGAAGTGGACGTCATCCTCTGTCTTAATCTCCCCTGATTTCAAGTTATGCACGGTTGCTAGAGACATGCAAAGGATATCATATGGTGACCTAATGGATCGAGGAGGGGAGAAAGATGGAGGGGCAGGCGAGAGTGAGAATTGCGGAATGGCTATCTGGCCCCAGGTCAAGCAGACGGAGGATGGGTACATGGCCGCCATGTATGTTTCTTCTATCCTCAATCTAATGACACAGTTCAAAAATTACATTTCAGCACTGCTCCAGAGGTTGTCATCACAAGCCAGTACTATCTAAAGGTACAGGATGATTTTGGCAACATTTTTGCCTCCCCCACTTTTGAGCTTGGTAGTATGTTTTATTTCATCTCGTGAAATAAAATCTCATCGATGATCCTTTAGGCACCGCAAGCGATATGGCAACGATGTTGAGTTTGACGGCTGCATCTGAGCCATCCATGAAATCTTCTATTGGTGCAACTCAGCACAGAGCGACTCTCATTAGTTCAAATTCTCTTCCTTCTTCGACGAGCAACAATTCTGCAGTCGGTCCATCCCGTCTTGGAACATATACCACTACTGTGCCTCAGATACAACCAACGCAGCCAGATGTTTTAGTCTCCCGACGACCTGCCTCGACCGCTGCCATCGCTGTTCCACTTTCCGTCGTATCTGCCATCATTATTCTGGCAGGAATGCTAGGTTACAGAACTCGGCGAGCACTAGCGAAGGAGCGGAGCCGCGAGTTCAAATCCTTGATACTATCACAGAAGGACACCGGCGGTGAGGGTTATGGAACAGTTAGTGACATTCAGCGCGCTATGAGCGTCCTCTCTTCTCGTCAAGGTTGCAGTGATTACAATAGAGCTCAATCGATACCTACCTTCACAGTCAAACGCGAGCCCCGTCCAATGACGCGGGATCCATATTTTCCCAAGATGACAAGTACTTCTTCAGGTTCTCTATATAGCCACCATATTCCAGTGTTGAGCTATTCTAACACTGGCACGGGAAAATCACTGACAGCGCAATATACGACTGCAGGAACTGTCCCGTCCTCGGAGACAATGATGTTTGAAACCTTGCCATTTTCGGCGTCGAACCCGGATATTCCGCCCAGTCTCGTACCTTCTCGAATGCTGCCTTTGCACATCCGCTCGGAGTCTCCTGGTGATAATCATCCATTACCAGCACCTCCTCCTTCCATTTCTTGTTTGTCACCCTCTGATTCAACAAATGTATACGACGCAATAGCGGCCAGGCTGAATGGACGCCAGTAGAGTATATCTGCCCTATTCTCTCCTTTTCTTTGTGCTTGACAAGACAGTCAATGCTTTCAGCCTCTATATAATTTTCTATTGCACAAATTCATGTTTCGCTTTAGTGTTCTACATCGATCGAAGGTCAGCCACCCCGCTTCGAGGTCAAGTTAAATATCAACGTTTCGAGTACGAGCTTATTGACTCACAAAATCTTTCCACTAGCCAAATCCTTTCATTTCTCCCGTAGAATACTCTCAATATGCTCGATCTGATCACCTGCCGATTCATGGCCATAAGCATCGTCCAGTTACTAGCTGCCGTTAGTAGAGCTCTTCAGGAGGTCGTTGCGGTGATCAGGGCCAAGGTGATCTGGAAGACGGCGCACAAGAACCGAACCGAGATTGTTGGCAATGCTGATGATGAATTTCCAAGATGATGTGGGATGATGTGGACCAGCATACAAAAGCTTCTATTGTGTATCCACACTGCTGCCCCCCTTGTCTTGTTCGGACGTTCAAAGAAACCAACAATATACTCTCTTCTAACTGAGTTAATTTGTGAAATTTTTATCCACTTGGACGCACAAGGGTTGTGTTCTGTTAAGTTGGTATGTTCCCACAACCATGTTCATTACATGTACACTTATAACAAACGCTAGACACTACAAAATCTAGCAGCAGGTCCTCTGTTCTACCGGGCCACGTCGGCATAACTATTCCAAGAAAATTTCTACTTGCACACTTCAGGAA
>Ga0153993_100409_pt1 | contig 16194 bp, 20 predicted proteins | sample TSNC077MetaG_FD_104706 | JGI IMG/M metagenome (GOLD analysis project Ga0153993, IMG submission 104706) | Attine ant fungus gardens microbial communities from North Carolina, USA - TSNC077 MetaG | ecosystem: Host-associated > Fungi > Mycelium > Unclassified | place: USA: North Carolina, Lumber...
CCGTCCTCAAATTCATCCTATACAGCACTGTTACCCCACTTTTTGCCTCCACTTACAACGCTGCCCCATACCTTGGTCATGATCGTCCTAGACTGGACACGACCCTGGTCATTTGTTGAGGAATTGTTCATGTGGCTGCAGTGGGCGGAACGATGGTCCAAGGGAGATGGTTCCAGAGAGCTTGAGGTTATTCGTGAGGAATGCCGGGAAAAGCGTAAGTCTCGTTTATTCATTCCATTTGTGTGTACCCAATGAGTGTGTTTCTAGTACAGTCCCATCTACAGCACTATTTCGAACCACAATCGGATACAGATACTCTCCCTGCTTCAAATTCTGCACTGAATAACACAATACTGCCGCTTGGACCTGGTATTCTAACACACAATCATGCTGGACTCCCCATCATTGTTGTATGTAGTAAAGCCGACTTGATTGATGAAGAAACCGATACCGTCGCCGCTGCAACAGGTATGGGTGGCATGGTCAAAGGGAAGGGTGGCGAACGCGAAGAACGGACAGACGGTATTATGCAAGTTCTCCGTACGATCTCTCTCAAGTGTATGTCACTCCACACCATCTAATGTCCCACTTATTGACACCAGTTTTGTTCTCTAGATGGAGCATCATTATTCTATACAACATCTCAGCCTGCCACGCTTCATGTCCTACGACAGCACGCCCTTCACCTCCTATTCATGACATCTCCGCCTTCTCCAGCTATGTCTGGAGGATTGGAGGCTCCCGCACCACTGCGAAATCCTTTTCCCTTTCAACACAAGCCCAATACCCTTGATCGTGACCGCATTGTGGTACCAGCCGGGTGGGACAGTTGGGGGAAGATTTCTGTCCTGCGAGAAGGGTTCGATGCAAAATCTTGGGGTGAAGCTTGGGAGCGCAACCTTGAAGAAACAGAGGGCCAGGGGACCGGGGAAGCTGGAGCAAAGAAACTATTTGGTGTCCTTGTGCCAGACCAAGGAGAAAGAGTGAGTTCCACTGAACTGTGGTTCAGTCTTTTCATTGATGGCGCCATTTTTTCAAGCCGCGTGTGCTGCCGCCAATCAGCAATCCAATGCCAGAACAAACATTCCTCCTTAAGCATTATGATGAGAATTCGAAAAAGGCCGATCGAGACCCGCGGGCTTCATTCCGGAATCCGACTGATCTGACGACGGGTGCTCCAGCTGGTATTGTGGGACCTCTGGGTAGCAGTAGTTTCAGCATGCCTAATGTCGAACGCGTCCTCAACGAGATGGAAAGCTCGACAAATTCGCCTTCGAATACTACCAACCCTGTACCTGAGCATCGGAAATACCCAAATCGACCTTCGGGGAGGCCGAGTGGGCTTGCAGGACTCAATGTACAGCAAAATGTGGCTCCGAGCAATCGTCCTCCGCCTTCCTCAAATACGGGCGCTACCACAAGTCCTCCAAGTGGTCCACAACCTCAGCACGAAGTCCTACACAATTTCTTCCAGAGTTTATTGAGTTCCAGGGACCGAGCGGCTGGAAGAGACCGGACTTCTGCTCCGGCTGCAGCTTCGCAGACTTCTGCAAAGACGAACGGACGAAGGGAGGAGGCCAATACGTAGTTTTTCGCCGGTGCTGTGATTTCATGGTGTTATTTTGTTGCTATTTCGTATTCTCATCACGATATGTTCTGGTTCTAGAGTAATGAATATAACCGATATTGACACTTGTTTGGTGTTGTGGGAAAACTTTCTTTCCTGCACCGACATAGGATCCATAGCTGGCTCACATTCCTGGCTTTTTCTTGTTTTCAAGCTTCAACCATGGGCAGATGGCATGTCCTCACTTTGGCTGTCTTATTTCTCTTTCTTACACTCACAACCAGGACCCCCAGTTATGTCGACAGCGTACTCAATACAAAGGTTTCAGCTCTCATGTTGGTCCTTATTCTCTCTGCACTTTGCTTATGTATCAATGTCTCTTGCATTTCTAGCACAGGTGCCATTAATCGCGCGGCGGTCGAAAAGGAAGCGACTATCACATATGATGAGTTTGTGAACGAGCTAGACACTGGAGACTCCTTTACGACGTCTCTTGTTGACATCTTGGTCAAGGTCACCTTCCCTTTGTATCTCTATCTCATCGTGTAGCTCACGAGAGACAACCAGGAGCTCGCTGAACGGCATACACGTCCCTTTCAACAAGATGAGCGGCAACTCATTGCACTGCGCACTGCAGAGCGATTGATATCTCTCGCAAACCCACGACAAGTGTATCGAGGAGATCGATCCGGGATTTATCGCAACCATGCAGGGCGCAGGACATATAACCTTGCCGAGTTCATGCATCTGCCTTCCGCCGAAGTCGACATTGAGGAAGAGGATTTTATGAATTTTTTGGATGTTTCCTCAAATGCTACCGAGGGTACAGGGTACAATAATGACTTCTTTGATGCTTATGGGTCGAGCGGTTGGCCGCCTGTTCTCCGGCGATTCGGCACTACACCTTCCCCACCACTCGAGGATGCATCATCTATGTGGCGTTCTCATGGAACTTATGTTCCTGGTACAGTCCGTAATCCTTCAACATGGGGCGCGACTCCTGGTGCAAGTGGTCATCTTGCAACATCTATCGCAAGACATCCCTCCATTCGTCGACCTGCGCGTCGTATGGTTGACTTCAATGATTGGACAACGCGTAGACGGTCAAGTACCCGAGATGCCAGCCATGGTGAAGGTTCTGATGGGAATTCGCCCTTGGCCAGTGGTAGTGGTGAGCCGTTCCGAAGATTCTTTCCAGCTGTCTCTCGCCGTACAATTCGCCCATCAGAGCATAGAGAAGAGGAAAGAGTGCATTATCCTGGTGTCGCGATGGATCGTGAGCGATCTTCATCTGTGATTACAAGAGCAACGGAATCGCACTCAAGCTCAGGGAGCAGCAGTGGAATATTGGATGATCGTCCTTTGCCTAGGCGAGGCGGAGTCCATGTTCTAGAACCGTTTCGCCCGAACCATTACTCTTGGTCCGCCCCTACATCTAGCTCAAGACCCTCGGAACAAATCAGTACTAACGCACATCCGTCGTTGACAAGATCACCTTCACTAGGCCCTTCGGAACCGGCCCATCCTTTGTCTCCCCCGACTTCAGGAGTCGTGCTGAGTGAACCCAATGGGTATCCGACTCCCGGTTCCATCGAAAATGAACCTACTTCAGTGTAGAATTTGCTTCCCCATCCTGTAATTTCTATATATCTATATTTTTTTCTCACAGACATTCGTCTCTTTTACTATGTTGTGTGTTATCATCTTACTAGTTCGGGAAACTCTGTTTGTATCATCACTGAAAAGCATTACAAAGGTTTTCAAGTTTGAAGTCGTTCGTCCTATTTTATGATGTGCGTCACAAGAAGTGAGCACAGCCACACATCGTCATGGCTGAACTTGCTCCTATGATCAGGAAGCGCTCACGTCCTCAACCTCGCATTCGCAAAGTTTCTCTAGAGAAAGAGGAAGTGGCGGAGCCAACGCCCGAAAATGAAGCAGAGGCAGGTCTACCGTATGTACTCCAGCGGCTTATAATTCCAAGTATTTTAAAACTCACCTTTTTTTTTCAGAATTTCAGATCTTATTGAGCTTAGGAAGTTGAGACGAGCACGACAAGGTATCGATGTGACTAAACTTCACAAGGGGGATGCTAAGCGGCGACAAAAGAGAGCGAGGGAAGGCGAGGAAGGTGAAGAGGAAGACCAACTTGTGAAGCCTGAGAAAGGTATTGCAAATGCTGCTGCTGCTGCTGCTGCTGTGGATGAAGATGAGTATGTACCTATTTTGTTCTGTAGACTTTTTTTGTTCTTTTTTTTGCTAACTATTGAAGCGAGGAAGCAAGCAAGGAGGCTAGAGCTAGGAGGGTCGTCCGGACGAATAATTTCACACAACAGACGAATGTGATGGATGTGGATAAACATATGTGCGTTACGCCTCGCTGTGAGATCGTAAGCGAATTCAGTCAAATCTCTAGGATAGCGTATATCGAAGAGAACCTAAAGGTCCGAAGTCGACCTAAAGAGAACGAGAAGAAACACACAAATCCCTCGGATCCTCAAGAAGCATTATATCGCATCGTGGACAGGTTCAAAGTCAACAAGGAGATGAAGGCGAATGGAGAAGAGGGAAGTGTGACGAATAGCCTGACCATGTTGACGGCGATTCCAGAGGTTGACTTGGGTTTGGAGTGAGTCTCGATACGGTTGACGAGTGCTCCGGTGCTTAAATTGCTTCAAGCAATCGGTTAAAGAATATTGAAGAAACTGAAAAGGCCAAGAGAACTGTGGACGAGAATAGGCAGCAAAAAAAGAAGAAGGCCAAGGCGGATGACGAAGAGCACCTGGTTGCCCAACGATGTGCGTACCTAGAATCTCTCATTTTTGAAAAAACCCAGTTGTCTAAGCCAAAGAGTAAAGTTTATCGGCCTGGGTACCGTGCCAAGTCGGATGCAGATATCTTGCGTGATGCGAAGCTGGAAGCTATGGGTTTGCCTCCTCGAGAAGACTCTCCACGACGACGAAACTATGAACGCAATCAGATGGCAACTGACGAGATGGTACGTCTCAGTCTCTAGACTCAGTTGTGTTAATTGAATGCCACCATTGCTAGGTTATGGAGAGATTTAAGAAACATGTTCATATGGGCTAGAGGAGGTTGCGGATGCCAGAGTTGAACCACTAATTGAGATGAAATTTACCCTATGTGTACAAATGTGATTTCAACGATGTAGATATAGCACAGTTGGCGAGCTATGACGAAGACGCCACAGATGTATGTTATCGATGTTTGTGCGCTTTACAAGCGTCTGGGTTTTTCAGGTGGCGGTTCATGGAGTCTCTGCGGGAGAACGAGTACCCACACCTCTCGCAGACCCACATGGGCGCTTCGATCTCCACCGAGTTCCCAAATCCTCCCCTACAACTCGTCGACTCCTCCATGTGTCGCTTCCGATCGTGTATCCTTCCAAACTGCTTGTCGCATTGGGGACATGGGAACTTTTTGACCCCCTGCTCATTCACAATAAAGCCCTGGAACATCGACGTTCCACCGTTGAGGCTTTCCCGGTTTTGTGAATTTTGGCGAGATGAGATGGCAGAAGGGGTGGTTGAAGTTGACACCCTCTTTCGGGTGTTAGGCGCATGCTTGCCTAACTTTCCCTTTCTCGCCGTATCTAATGGAGGGACTCTGAGATATATTCTAGGTCCTACAGACTGCAGAGGTGAGAAGAGCTGGAGGCCAGAAGGTGTGGTATCTGTGCCATCACCCTGGACAGGCAAAGAGCGAGGAAGAGCAGGAGGAGCAAGAGGAGCAGGAGCAGGAGCAGGAGCAGGAAGAGAATTGGGTTGACTTGACTCTTCCTCGTATCCAGCGGTCTGGTAGATCGGCGAGTCGGGCTGAAGTGTACTTCTGATTCCGGACTCGGGCGCCGGACTGTATGCCTGGAAAGAGTTGAGAAGTGTTGAAGCTGGACGATAACTAGCAAAAGCCGCATACCAGGCGCCATGTTGGTTGTTGTGAAGTCATCTTCTAGCTCGAAGCGTCGACTTTTGTAGAAGAAAAAAATCAATCTCAGTGATGCACGTGCGGATGGAATGAGAATGTGGTGTGAAATGGTGCTGATGGTTGGAAAAAAAATAGTGGTGGTCCGGAAACCCGGAAGTGCTGTTTTTTTCTTGTAGTCGGCCGAGAGGAAGAACTGTGTTACCTCAACAAGCGTTTTTTTTTTTCTGTATTGCTTCGTCTAGATCCCAGTCAGAAATTTATGAAGCGAGGTTGTTCAAGGCGTGATAGATTTGAGGTAGTTTGTATAATGTTGCTGAAGGAGAAAACTTACCTGTTGAGACAGTGCTTCTGTGTAATACCCCTTTATGTCTTTTCATTGTCACGACGCCACACCGTTCCGCGTAATGGAACCCGATTGGCCCACATCATTTTGATATTTCAGCCTCAGCCCTCGTGTGACTTCTCTCTCAACTTGTCTCTGACACTTACCGTCGCCAAGTTTCAGTGATGAGTCTCTCTCTCCCTCCCTCTCTACATGAGAAGCCCTGATGCGGGCCCCGCAGATGCCGGGTTCCTGAGGTGTTGAGCCACCCTCTTATTCATTGATACAGAAAGTACAAGTACTCGAACACGGTACAGGGTCACTATTGCCAAGTGATTCACTGGGAGAACGAGACGCCAAACTCTACAAAACCATGATCTAGCATCGGGGAAGACAAAACCAGAGCTCAGAACGTCATTAACCTTAGGTGGCGAGATGCCTGAATAAGTTGACCCATACATGATTGCCAACTCCACACTTCAGGTGAGTTTTCACTGATGAAAATTTGAACATCTGCAGCCTCTTATGTGTCACAGATTTCTGACATGCAGTTGACATAGGAGAGAGACAGACAGCTTGTGATAGTCTGGGAGTGTCGGAGAGAAACTCAAAAATCTGAAGGACTTATAGAGTGGTCCCAGGAAGAGTAGCTGGCACCTCGGCCATCGTACTGACTGCGACAACAGGTCATCAAGATTTGTATTAACAATATACTGGTCAATTATTACTGCCAACATATTGTAGGACTGATCCTGCTGCCTCTTATCTTGAATATTACATAATATCAACATAGTCTAATATAGTATTTTTGATTTAATAATGTTTGAATAATGTTCAAGTAACTACAATAGTGAGTCAGATAGTCTCAGGAAGTCTCTAAGTAATTAAATAGGATCCTTATAAAAGTGCTTAGTAATTACTGGCTCTGTAGCATAGATGGCAGGAACACCTGGGGGAGTGCCTGCCATCATGGGCTTGTTTGGTTCATTGCTAGAACACAAATAGTTTCAGTAGCCGGTCCAGGGCCAGAAGGAAATAAGGTCTAGAGGAAAATAAGGCCCGATCAAACAAAATTACCCTTGATTCCTTGACGACAAGGCCAGTCACAGGGATTATCAGGGGTCCTTTTGTGTACTATATTCTTGATGATCTTCCTGCAAGTTGTCTGATTGTATGTGTATGTTGATGATTGTAAGGTCACTGAAATTGATCTCAATCGAGAATATCAAGAAATGGATTGAGTCTTATGAGAATGCTTGCAACTTTAGTACACGACAGCTTGCTTCCTGTCGATGACGTGTACCACATCGAACAATAGAACTTTCTTAATATAGTGCCTTACAATTATAGCTCTTGAGTTATGGATCTTAAACTCGATCTGTTTTGATCACTTGTGTAACAAATCTTTTATGAGGACAAATGCATCCACAATGTAATGAATATACCATGTGCATCATGATGCCTTGTGGAAATGAACAAGCTAAGGAGCCCTTGACACCCCGATAGAGATCGAAATTCTGTGCAGTAACTCAGATCTGGATTCCGAAATGCTAACGAACAGAGTGCTAGATTACAAAAAATCGTTATCCTTTCCTGCCCTGCTTGAGGGCGAACATGCTTTCATCGCAATCTCCAGTTCGTCGATGCCGTTGAACGGCGTCAGGACGTGAGTAGCGTTTTCCGCATCCCTCACAAAAAAGATGCTTCTTCCCTAGGACGCGACACGCAGATCTCATATGTCGAGGAACGTCCGCCCGTCTCGCAAAAGTCTTCTTGCAGGCTTCACATTCATAACGATTAGCCTTGCTTTTACTACCTCTAGCTTTCACAGGCTCGCTTGAGAGTTCGTCGGGATTTAGGGTATCTTGGTTGTGTCCCTTGAGTCTTGGTAATCTGCACCTTCTTGAAGTTGAGTATGACGTTCTTCGCGTATTTTTTCTGCTCTTCTGCAGCTTTGCCTTGGTACGATTCACAAGAGACCCTTGGACCACCACATCGGAATCAGTCAAGTCTTTCTGAAGGTCGGGGGTTGAGGATGATGATGTAGCTGGCGAATCTGAATCTGCGGATGGGTTAGATCTGGGGACATACAAACCACTGAGATCGCACAAGTGAAGGCAGAAAACGACAAATTTTCGGCACCCAAGTTATTTTCCTCTTCTTCTGGAAAGACCCAACTCCAAGAAATACAGTCAAGATGGTGGAAATGACACTCTCCCTCGTTATCAAAGTCCTGATTATGGTGCACTTGATCAGGATCTTTAAATGGAGGCGAGGATATTGGCAATTGTGGCCCGGAAAGATCTAGAGGAACGTCTGAAGACATAGTGACCATGATTGTTTCGTCCAACGTAGGTGAAGACCGGGGTTGAGGACTGGGAACGTCTGAAGGCACAGTGGTTGTTTTGTCCAACATGGATGAGGACTGGGGTTGAGAACTGGGAACATCGGATGTCAATGAACTGTGATATAGATATGTTACCTACTCCAAGTTCGAAGAGAGGGCCTCTCCCTCCACAGATAAAATTTCCGAATCTGACGATGAGCCATCGAGAAACTCAGCACGGATTAATAAAGCAATTGAAATTTGATCGGTCAACATGTTGAGTTGCAGACAGAAGGACGAAGAGTATGTGGGGGAGGGTTGAATGGTGCTACATAGCCTGTCGTCTCCCGATTTATAGACGCATATTGGTGTGATCAGACACAAGTTCGTCGATTCACTGGTCAGAAAAACCCCATTTGGACATGGTGCTCACAAGTCTTTTGGTCCTTTGTTCCGAATGAGGCAGGCGTTTCTTACATATTCGCCCCATTGACCCTAATTTTCCGCAGCAACATCTTTCACTGCTTTGTTCCATGTACTTTTAGAACCGAGGAAAGGACCTGATCAGTTGATTTTGCATTTTTGTAAGCCGAATTTGGACCAAGAGATACAGCACGCTTACCATAACACCCTTGTACATCCAAGGACCATGCTGTTGATGGATAACGAATCGTCGATTGGAATTTTTCATCGTCATTTCTCGTCCCTGAGACACATGTTGGAAAACTGTTTGACCTCATGGATTGCCTTTCTTGCAAAAGGCGCACCCAACAAGCTTTTTATCCTTAAATCCCTCGCTCCCTCTGTGGACTGGTACCGAAAACACCGCTAGATTCAGTTCTGCCGCCCCCTTTCCCTACGCTACCCTCCCCCCCTCCTTTTCTTCCACTCACGCTTCTCTGTCTCGCATCATGTCCTATCTTTTGACCCAGGACTGATATTCGTACAAGTTTTCTGGTAACCTGGCATGCATAGATAGGCCTGGTACTAGTGGTGTATGCAAAAAGTTGTTACCTAGACTCAATGATACAATATGTGGTGTCCCACGCGATGCGCACGAAATTATACATTTTGTAGTTTTTTCCTTTCTCTGTTTTTGTCTGTAAAAGGCTCTCAATTGTAGTGGTGGTAGACTCACATGGTACTCACATGGTCACGGCTGTCATAATTGAAACTTGATTTAGACGCACCTAATATGGGATTATACCACTGCATTTTACAGAATCTTCAATTTTATGGGCACTATAGCACCGATACCAAAATCTTATACGTGACTCGGTTTGAAGTGGCTAATTTTAGATCAGCACACAGGTGACAGTTCACATCACCTACAGAGGCCATAGAATCCGTCCAATTATATCACACATGGCATTCATGTGGGTCCTAATATCGAGTTCATCCCACGTTATCACGGAAGTTAAAGAGATAGGAGGGAACATCTGGACTAACGGCTGCAGATGAGGTGTCCGGCATCATACGGGCCGTGATCCAGCATAAAATTTGACCATAACTCGGTCGCGACAATGGAAATTGATTCATGCAGCACAAAAAGAGCTAGTTCGGTTCTGAGTAACTGTGTAGCGTTGTCGAGAACGAGCAAAGGCAGAGACAGGATCTCAAGGCAGATTCTCCGGGGTTATCGTCTTGGGAAATGCCATCGATCGCAGAGAGTGTGGGCAATTGAAAATGCTGTCAATAGTCATATTCACGTGAGGATATCGCCCGGAAACAAGGACGCATATTCATCCGCGGGAAGATACAAGGTAACCACCTCCTATTATAATTTGTCGAAGAGCAAAGTTTCCCTCTTGGATACACCCACAAGACATTCGAGTCAACGCCTTCTATATGCAGAAGTGGTGATGGCATAGAATTCACGGTATGCTAATGCTGCTGACCACATGAGTCCAGGATCATTCCCCACCTATTATCAGATTTTTTAGGGCCGATGTCTCGGGAAATACCAGGATATTACAATTTTTGGAGAGCGGAACCTGTCTGAATAGACACATGATCCAAATTATTCGGAATCACCCCACATTTCTTGGCCCATGATCTCAGATCCTGAGCAATGGAATTGAGAGCACACATAAAGTTTGATGGGGAGGTAAGTGGGTGGCTAAGAGTCTATGTCATATCCCGTTACTCGAACGTTTTAGGAGTTACAGTGGTTTTGCCGAGCACGCACTAGGACTGCTCCTCATGTACAAGATGGTATAGTTTGTGTTCGCTTATCTAGATAGATTGAGCTAATTTTGGTCACGTATCAGGTGATTTCTGAAAATGTCATTATTCCTCCATTTGATAACCATCCACATCAATGGCGACAGCGCAGAAAGATCAAGAAACTACAATATCAATGCCTGATTATGAGTTGTATGAGTCACCTAATTCACGCTCAATCAAACTCGGTCCTTGGAAAATAACTGCTTCGACCAATCCGATCTCGAGTGCGCACGAATGCGAGCTGCTTCAAGCTACAGTGGGGATCCCTCTACCAGAAATGACTTTTGGCAGAAATTTCTTGAAATTGGAGCACCATCCAGATGCATGGGTATATACATTCTCGACGGAAAATGCTTTGAAGGCCGTCAAAGTCGGCGAGTTGGGGGACGGAGATGGAGGCGTCAAGGTTGGGTATGCAGACAAGTGGCTCCAGAGCAGGCAAGTTTATTTCTTGCCCTCCTCGATATATAATCATGCGCAAATAACAGCGATCTCGGACAGAATAGACCCATCCTCTGACTGCCCGATGCCTGAGACTGTCCCAGCAAAATTGTATGACTGGACATATACGACCATGTATCCAGGACATCAGATTACAGAGCCTCCATCCCCCAGTGGATCCGTTCTGAGTACTGATGAAGACTATGAGCCTCCTCCACTTCCAGTCACCCCAGAAATTACTCATTGGAACACAGGGAACCCAGCCAATCCATCGCACCTAATCCCGATAGCTGAGTTGACAAGACCAGACCCCATCCTCTTTTATGCGGAAGTTCCCCTTTTTGAGGATGAGCTTCATGATAATGGTGCTTCAACTTTGCTTGTTAGGATTGTAGGTTCTCAATCCCGTGAAAGGCTCTCAGCTATCAAATTAATTCTTGACCGACGACCGGTATTCTTAGCGTGTCATGCCGACATGCTTCTTTATTCTATCTAGATTTACACTGAGAGTTGATGGCGTGTTATTTCGGACCTTCGACACCAGGATCTATCATTCATTCGTCTCAAATCCTAGTCTATTAGTCAGAGAGATGAGTGGTTGGGAAGCCCCTTATGACCGGGTTCGCAAGGTAAGCGCTTATGGGCATCTATTTCTTGAAGTTTACCCCATTGTCTAGTTCCTACCCAGGCGGAATGATCTCACCCCGCTGACGGACCCAACCTGGATAGCGAAAATTCTGACGGACCTTCCTCCTTCCTTATCTCAAGGTGACGATGCAAAAACAGGTTGGAGAGGTTTGGGCACACGCCGTGAGATAGTCACTCTCAAAGGCAGTGGCGAGAACAAGATATAGTGTATCGTGTTGCCGGCAAAATTGTAGTATACATATGTCTATAGTGGTAAAACATGAAATGACAACTGAAGCGGAGAACAAGAAGACAAATGCAAGGCTGCTTGAGGAGATAAGGTAACGACGATCGGTAAGTCCAATGTCAGTCATTACACCAACTTGGCTTCCCGCTTTGCCTGTTGAACCTGGGCGAGACGCTGAGCTCTCAAACTCGTATGCGGACCCTGTGCGTTCTTTTTGTTTGTTGTTGCTGGTATAGAAGGTGCCAACGTTGTCTGAGACAGCGATAGCCGTGTCTCATCTGATGCAAAACCTGGTATTCTGATGTTATGATTTCGTTCTGGTGAATAGTGGTGAGGACCATCAATGGCAGTAATATTAAATGGCTCACCGAGGTGAAGCTGCAAGTCCCTGATCTCGAGAGAATCACCACCACGATGTTTGGCCAGTCGGCAAGAAAAATTGGTAACAGTGTCGATAAATTCATCAGCGATGTTCAACAGAAGCTGTGATATTCTGCTCAAAAATAGTTCCACGGGATTACAAAATGACATACATCCTCAACTTCGGGTTCAATTTTGACATTAGGATCAATGCTAGAGACGAGATCTTGTATTGTTCTTCGCATACTTTGATCACCAGGTGTGTTCCGTTTTCTTGCCCGGTGGTCATCTAGGTTGAGTAGTGTTGTATCCTCCGATGACCGCAATACCTGGGATGGGGTACCTAATTCATCGCCATGGATCCTGTTTCAAACGGACGAACAGCTTATCAGCGTACCCGACATTCTTCCGCTTGCAAAACCTCCAGATAAAGTAGGTCTTGCTGCCATCCACGGCACTGCTCCGGGGTTGGTCACATTCAGTGTCTGACTAATGGCGGGGTAGTGGTCCCCAGGATTTGCATTCACGAGTGTTGGGCCAGAGGCAGCGGCTTCAACAGATTTGTAGGCTGTAGAAGGATGTACAGTGGTGGGAGTAGTCGCTGATGCTGCCTGTGATGTCTATAGTTGCTTTCAGGATATCTTGTAGTGAAGCAAACATACTGTAGTTGAGGTTGGAGTAGATGCCGACGCTGATGTGGATGTACCAGCATTGGTAGTCCCAGCAGCAGGTTGTCTTGCAGTCGCAAAACGTGCAAACTATGATGTAGGAGAAGTTTTGAGCGTTGCTAGGGTCATTACACAAAGACGGCAAATACCTGAAGCAATTGTTGTTGATTGAGTTTTCCGGATTTGACCAGAGCATACAGATTTTGAATAGCAGCAGTCTGGCTCATTGCAGGGCCAGGCTGCGTCCCATTTTGCATCTTTGTTAATGCTTGAACAATTGCAAGCATCTCATTGTTAAGTACTGTAGGAGCAGAAGTTGAAGGAGTGGGTGTGGTGGTGGCTGCCGTAGCAGATTGGGTAGCAGCATTATATGTAGAACCTGTAGATTGTGTGGACTGGGGCGTCGAGCTAGATGCCTGAGGAGTGGACGATGCACTTTGTTCGACCATGATGACAAGTATTGAAGTATTGTATTGTTATTCTGAGAATCTGACCATTGTAATTGATGGCTACTTGATTTGGTACAAAGGATAGAACCAAACAATGGCATTTCTAGGATCTTCGTTCATAATCTATAACCTTTCTCCCAATGGACGTAACGGATATTCTCCGTTCGATACAGGATAAAAGGTATGTTAATAATTTTTGTCTCAAAAGCAATTGCATGACTTTTTTTTGAGTCGTCAAGATGAGCTAGTTGACGGGGATTATACTTTGGACATTGGTTATCTTACAGTCACCCACACTGTCCCAATTGATGTGGATTTATACAAGTGAGTCGTCAAGCTCCCAAAGCTTTAGATGTACCTCATTACTTTACCTCGTTATAGTGAGAACATTGATCAATGCATAGAGCAAAGTGCCCGGGACTCTACTCAGAAGCTCATAGGTGCATTATTTAGCCTCCCTACGACTTCCTCACCAGATGGTCCTCTTGCCATTCTGCCTCCTCCTGTTTCCCTCCTTCCTCGTGAAAAACCTCTTCCAAAACCTAAAGAGCCCACAAAATGGGAGAAATTTGCTGCTGCTAAAGGCATAAAGAAAATACGACGTGAAAAGAAAATCTGGGACGAGGAGAAACAAGAATGGGTCCACAGGTGGGGTTGGAAGGGAAAAAATAAGGAGGCCGAGACGCAGTGGCTGCATGAAGTTCCTGCAAATGCTGGTCAGTTTCTAGTTCCTTTGATCAACCCATATACGAAAACTCACTGTGTAACCTGAACCCGACAGACGTCGACCATGATCCTCGTAAAACTGCAAAAGACGAACGCAAAGCTCGTATAGCAAAGAATGAGCGGCAAAGATTACAGAATCTATCACATACCCCTGGACCCTTGACCGACCGTAAAAAAGAGATTGACCAGGCTCTTGCAACTACTCGTATCAGTACAGCGAGTATGGGGAAGTTTGATCGTCAGCTAGATGGTGAGAAGAAGCCCCGAGGACTCAAACGCAAGGTATCTATCGTTCAGTCAACAATTTCTCAACTCCTAACTTCTTCGTGTCAGTTTGATCCAATGGAAGCATCTGCTGAGCAGGAAAAGAAAAATGCGCTTGCGTTACTATCCCGCATGGAGAGTGACACCAAGAAAATGCGTGGCGGTCCATCAACAAATGATGACGGCTTAGTAAATGTCCGTAAAGCCATTCGGTCGGTGAGCAAGGGACAGGGAGGCATAGCACTTGCCAGGAAATTAGAGACCGGTAAGAAGAGCAAGAAGTCAAAGCGGTAAACTCTTGGCATGTTTAGCATATCCCGTGGTGTTTCTCATGTCACCTACTACATTTACTCCGATGATCATGGCATCTAGTATTCCTAAATCTGCATCCTTGCAAGACAGGGATCATGTATTAATAAGTTTTTAAGATATAGAAAGGACAAAAAAATGCTATTTTGCTGTAGATGGAGGGGAGAAGAACCAAGAAGCAATCACTTGGTAGAATCATATTGCACCAATCTACTCATGTCAGCCTTGCCCTCATCAATCCATTCCTGTTTGATCAGCTTCTCTTTCTCCGCATAATACAGCCGATATACTAATTTGATAGTGCCTTCACTCACACCAGCAACGATGCTGATATCCCTGACATTCCTTCGTTCTTTGTCGAGTAAGTTGAGTAAAAGGCAAGTAAAATAAATAGCACCGCCTGCAATCGAGACAGGGCTCCGTCCATCAGCAATACCATATTTTCTAGCGGTGACAATGATGTCGGCGCAAATTGACTGGACACTGGGAGGGAGATCCAGGTGATTACAGTATCGTACCAGAAGGTTCTCGGGACCGGTAGGTACTGTGCGGCTGTTGTTGTTGTGTGATGCACCAGGGGAGAGATTAAAGGCTTGCTCAAGAGCCTTATAGCACTGCCCCAAGACCTTCTTCGACACATGTGTCAGTGTGCATATTTCACGGAATGTCCGTGGTACGTGAGCCTGTCGACATGCGATGAAGATACAAGCAGCAATGACCGCATCAAGTGGTTTGCCACGAAGTAACTTCTCCTCGTCACTCCTCTTGTATAATTGTTTCGCAATGTCGCTAATGGTTTTGGGAAGAGAGAACTGGTCACACCAGCTCGATATATCACGAAACGCAGTTAGGATATTACGCTCCGAGCGCGAAGATTGAGAACGTGAGGCGGCACGTTGCAGTTCGCGGGCTATTCCAGAACCACCATCTCGAAAACTGATGACGGTGTCCAGCTGCTCTATCCCCTCCATCAAGGGGTCCGAAGCTGCACCAACACGGGAAGGGTCATCTCCTTCATCGTTGGCAAACGTCTGCAAGACACACCCAAGTGTTCAATACATAATTACGATCAAGAGGAAAGAGAACCAAAGAAAACAGCGTGCGGCTTGAAACGGCCCAAGTACTTACCCGCCATTCACTCCTTGTATCTACGATTCGATCACCGAGGACCAAGCCACAAGAACCGCAAACGAGATCCCCGCTACCAAATTCCTCGACAATGTTTGGATTTGGATCCCTGCAGTCTGGACAGATGAGGCGAACTGAGAGATCAGGACCGTAAGTAGCATGAAGCTGAACAGGTTTATGGCGCTGGGCAAGTGGGAACGGTTTAGAGTATGCCATGGAAAGAAAAGGATCCAAAAGGACGAGAAATTTGGTGCGGTGGAAAATGGGATCTCGGCGGGCAAATGAGTGGGCTTGCAACGAGTGAGTCGACTTCCCTGGCTGAGTTGGCGACAAACCGTCATTCTGCTGCTCTGAGAACAAGGTGACTATGCGTACTGAATATACAGTCTTCAGGGAGGAAACCAAGGTGGATTGACAATGAGTCAGTCGACCCACGGCTCCCACTAGGCGCACAAGTCTGTGCCGCTTAGTCATCCATCAATCATGGGATAAGTCTGGTTATTAGGCTAAATTCAATGCAAAACACATTGAATTCACAAACAAATTTGACTCAAATAACACAACTATGGCCACAGCCTTCCCAGCTGAC
>Ga0153993_100411_pt1 | contig 16146 bp, 11 predicted proteins | sample TSNC077MetaG_FD_104706 | JGI IMG/M metagenome (GOLD analysis project Ga0153993, IMG submission 104706) | Attine ant fungus gardens microbial communities from North Carolina, USA - TSNC077 MetaG | ecosystem: Host-associated > Fungi > Mycelium > Unclassified | place: USA: North Carolina, Lumber...
GTCACATTCCCAGGATGGCTGATAAATTCAATAAATTCCCAGGAACCGGTCCAGCGTCGCTTGGTTTGAACACAAGAACTACCACGCTTGAACTTGATTTTCTGCAAACTGATTTCATCTGGATGATTCTGAATGATGGAAATAAGGGTGATTTATACCATTGGGTAAGCATAATGAACACATTGAGGACTCGTGGCCTCACAAGATTGGACCTTGCCACAGCGAGCTGTGAATGCCGGTGATCCATGGTCTATACTGTGAAATGTCAAAAGGCCGAGTCAAGGCAGTATATACTAGTAGCTACAGATAAAGTGGACACGGGATCAGCCGCCGCATTCTGAAAATTTGGTCTGGAAAAAAAGTTCTGCAAAAATTTACAGGAATGAAGAGATATTTTGAACTCCAAACTTGATCTCTGATGCACTACTTTTTTGTCTCAAGGGGTCGATATTCTAGGGACACATCCGCATCAAGGAAAACATGACTAGAAGCTACGAGGGTCACAATATTAGAAACTACAAAGTACCGCTCCAAGGGTCACTCGGGCGAGTATTTAACTGGCAAATTCCCGGGTGAGGAGGGAGGTACACCATTGATTCTGATCCCCATTTTTTATCATCATCATCATGGCTGAACTGCTCAGACCGGCAATAATACACACCGTCGATCCGTACGATGTAGAAGGATCTTTGTTCTTCCCAGACGACCAGCCCCCCTCTCATATCCGATCTCTTACTATCTCCACTGAAGCTGCCTCCGGCGAGCTTCGCTCCGAATTTATAGACTTCCTCGCATGTTTGCATGCTCTGGAAGTGATCGTGATCCGTTGGAAAGCACTTGATTGGTTCCAGCTCGGAGACGCAGGCCTTCGAGCGTTTGTACGCCTCTTCTCCCTCCCTTCTTTGACAGAACTGCAACTGTTTGCATCGGGCAACTTCCCTCTCTGTCTTTTCAAGTACTTCACCGGGAAGAAGCTAATTATCTCGGCGGAAACCGTCTCAACATCAGTGGTGCTTTTGGACGTGACCAATATCAGCGGGAGAGAGAGTGGTTTCCTCAAAGATTTTTCAGTTCATGGAACGCGGAATATGCAAGAAATCCGAACATATGCTGAATGGCAGCCAGAAAATGCCCGAAAGTGTCTACAATCTATCAAGTGTCTTCGATGTCATACCAGCTGGAGGGACCCTGGCTCAAGACCTGAAGAAGTGATGAGAGTTCTCGGAACTTTTTTGTTCAGGGTTGTCAGTTTAATTGGTACCCTTGAGGAATTTCAGTTTTCGGACTTGCAACCTAGTATGTTCACAACGTTTTGACCATCACCCAGAACATGGCTAACACTTCAGATCTTCAGATCATTTTAATGGCCCTCAAATTACCCAATCCAGTCTTCAATACCTAACCTCATTAAGGCGTCTTTACCTCGAGCTCGGAGCAAGCCCAAAAGCAAATGAAAGAGACATGGATTCAATGGATTCCACCCTTCGCAAATGGCTCTTGCCTGTTCTTCTCAATCTTCCCTCTCAAGGGCTTCTTGAGGTCATCCACATTACATTCAGCTTCGTCGTTCCCTTTCCCTGGCCGGTGGACCTGCACGATTGGATGCTAACAATTTCTGCTACATTGGAGGCTGTGCTGGTGAAATATTTTCTTCGGTTACAAGTCGCGAAGTTGAAATTTGATCTACGTAATGCTCACACAAAGCCGTTCGACTGGAATGATTTCAATGAAAAAATGCAACCCAAGAAACTAATTTCTCTTGGAATAATTTGTGATTTCTCAGCAAACGCCTATCGTGCATGAAGTTGGAGGCATGAAACCGGATAGGCGTTTCTGATGTCTATAATTTTGAATCATCATCGAATTATCATCGTATTTAGTAGTAATGATGTAAATATCGCAATAGATTTATACCTCCAGTATTATGTAGCACGCACATATGAAGTACTACTTTGATTGGTATGCTCAAGATTGGTCACTTACAGGTCTCGAAGTGATTCATCCAGTCACCCGTGCGCCAAGCGATAGACCAAAACTCTACATGGATACCATCCCCTAAGACCGTTTCAAATAATTTGGCCGCGTATCAGAAAACAGATACACCAACGTGAAGTTATTCATACTGACTAATGTCTGACAATCACCAGAACTCTGGTATTCCCATTCTGGGGTCCTTACACGAGGTCATGGTAATAGTCTAAATCATGTGTGACCTGAAACAATCCTCGAGGCTGATGGAATGCACATTTTGACTCAATGCGTTGCCTCAACGAAGAATGAAACGCAAGATGTGTCGCAAGATGTGACATTTGTAAGCTCACTGCCGAATTGAACAATTGAGCTGATAAAGCACAAATTGTAGCACCGCCAGAAGTTACTGAAGGAAGGCATCTAGTCATTGTATAAGCGGGGGCCAATTCTTCAAAAGTGGCCGAAGCGACAGTTAAAGCCGAAACGATCGGACATTCAAAATGTGATGATTGATTGCAAATGTGACGTCATATGCTTCGATGCAGACTTCGATGCAGAGATGATATGCTTCGATGCAGAGATGATCAGATATAGGCTTCATCCTGCCGTGGACAGAAATACCAACCATTGGTCTAGAATCGCGAAGGTTTCAAATGTTTGATTGCAAACGTATCTGATCGAGCAAGGACACACAATAGTGGGCACCTGTTTTAGTATTGTTCGGTCTCGAAGCTTCAAGTCTCAAAATCAGGTAGCCTCCTACAAAGAACAATTCGGTAGTCAGCATTCAGATTCCAGTGTTTGAGGCTCGGAGGAATCACATTCCATCTGAACTGATGATGGGAATAATGGATGATCCACGATTGTTATATACAACAAACCATTTGAGACGCCTCAAGACCTATAACATTCTCATTCATCACCGATTACTTCTGTCTGGCCCCTAGCCCTTGATTCGTCCTTTTATCAGGTTTTAGTCTTTGCTTGATAGCTCTGATACTCGAATAAGCAAAGACCATATCTTCACTTGGTAGTGTCCAGATTGATTGACCTGGGATTTTTTTCCCGACGCAAACCAGAATCTTGATTCGAGAAGCTTGCTGGTCTACTTTGGTAGCTCGATGATATCCGGACCATATCAAGCGCCGGATCAGATACATTCAGAATCTGCCAGTTCAAGATCTCATCTTTAGCTGGATTTACTAGGGGATATATGCAAGGGTATCGTATGGAGGTACCCTTTGCTTCGGTATGGAGTGGGATGCACAGGATTTTGCCAAGTTTTCCATTCTTAACGTGGCTGAAAAGTGTTGCTTCGAACGAGCGAACTTAACAAATTACTCCAATCGTCACAATATACTTGGGCCATTGAGTTGGAATATGGCCTGTATCAGGGTCATACCAGTAATATTCCTGGCTGAAGGATGCTCCAGACAATAGTCGTTTGAAGCTCCAAGAGCGCCACAGATTGACCCTGGATTGACCAGTTATATGCTGCTCTGTAACTTCCCTTCTCTTCTAAATTTGACTAGCTAAGCGTCTTTCCTGCTCTAGGACTCCTCAGACATCGCCACGAGGCAGGTCTCCCTCTCTCCCTCACTTCTCTCTCTTCCAAAAGCCTTTTTTTGAAATGCTTATCCTCTCCTTTTTCTCCCTTGGTCGAGCTTCATACTCCGCAGTATCAATTGAACTGAATTTTTTTTGCTTTGCCCGGAGGAAGAGCCTCGGAGGGCCTTTTTTCCCTTTCATAATTAACTGTTTGTTTCGACACCTTTGACCATGTCACTCTCATTCAAACTTTTCAATCGATTTTCTCATGTCTCCTTGTCATTCGTATCCCCCCTCTCTGTTAACTCTAATTTCTTCGTCTTCATCCGCTTGGACTTATTTTCATTAGATATTTCGATGTGGGGAAGGATTGTAACCCATCAGATCAATAGTCATTCATTCAAATTTGTGTGAAGAACGGTGACATGCGACGTTAAATACATTGGAACATCGAGCATTACACTAAAAAATTTCGTTTCATATTTTGATGTTCAATGTAGAACAGGCGTTTCACTTTCTGATAGATAGATAGACACGAGACTCTTTGCGCATTTGCAATAGCGCGTTTTCGCCGTCCTTCCTTCTTTTGTTAAATACCTGGCTTCACAAAAATAAACATCACGTTGTAGGCCATCAACAGGCTTCGAACCAATGTACATGCGTATATGTATATGTGCAGGGGTTCTCTTTTGCACCGATGTTCATAAAGAAACTTTGGTCGTTAGGGTACAGTCGTCATGTCCTAAAATTCAAATCATCATTATCATGGCACATATATGGATCAACTACATCACAAGGCTAAATAAGGCGCTTCACACACGCACTAACGTTAACGTCGACGATTTTACCCACTAGCACAGAAAAAGAGAAAAGAATCATACATCCATTTATACACTGTGATAATTGTACAACATGATAATGATGACAACGAATGATAATGACAATGACAATGACAATGACAATGATGATGATGACGATGATGATGACAATGAATGACTATGGGGTTGGGAGTGTAAGAAAGGAAGGAGGGGGAAGGAGGGGGTATATAACATACAAATTCCACACACACAAAAAAAGACATCTCATGAATACAGAAGAGAAAGAGAAAGAGAGACAGAGACAGAAGAAAAAAAAACCACAAAAACCTTCTTCAAGCCTCGCTTCACGGCACCGCCATCAAATCATTAAGATACCTCACCACCTCCCCAGCTCCCAATCTCACCATCTCCCGTTCCCCCTCCACCACCTTGGGCAACAACTTGGTCTCAAACCGATCCGGATGCCACTTCTTCATCTGATCCCTTATCCTATCCTTATACAACCTCGTCTTGTCCGGATAACACTCAGCGCTCAAATAAGCAAAAATCGCACCACCGTTGATCGCCTCAGGATTGCACGGCATCGAAAACATGGGCCATGGAAATCGGTCCCAGCGTAAGTCCAACTCGCGATGCGAAATGGTCGTCCACTGCGTTTCGTGATACGCGTAGATCTGGAGCATGTCGTGCATGGAGAGATGACTCCTCGCTATCTTGGCCTGTTGTTCTCTGGATCTCTGCTCTTGCTCTAACCGGAACCTTTCCTGTCGTTCTCGGTTTTCCTCCTCCATCTTTCTCTGCCGCTCGGCCTCTGTCAGAGGAGGTGGAGGTGGAGGTGCCGGTGCCGGTGCTGTTGGTGATGAGGCATATGAACCAGTATTCATAGAAGGATGTCGTTGTGGTCCTTTCGGTTTCGGAGTGCTGCTAGATGCGGAAGCACTTGCTGAAGTCGTCCGTCCCGGCGTCCAAGCGGATGATGTCCCAGAAGCACTACTCCAACCGGACGAACTACCCGAACCACTCCAACCATCACCCACAATCGTGTTCGCCCTCGTCGGCGGAACGCGACTTGTACCAGGCCCAGGACTAGCTGACACACCCGGCCAAGGACTATCACCAGTAGCGCTATTCTGCCGCTTCCGTTCTTCTCTCTTCTGAAATTCACTCGCCAAGTGCGCTTGTTGTTCCTGGAACTCTTTAAACCTGTCTCGAGCTTTTTCTTCTCTCTCTTTCGCTTCTCTCGCTTCTCTCTCGCGCATCTCCCTCTCTCTCCGTTGTTTATCCTCCCATGCCTTTGCCTCTTCCTGCTGCTGCTGTTGCTGCCGTCGGTTCCTCTCTTGAACCCTCTCCCTCTCCTCGCGTTCCCGTACCTCATGTTCAATCCGCTCCCGCTCTTTCTTTTCCCAAAGTTCTCTATTCGCTTTTTCGGTCTTTTCCCACTCTTGTTGCTGTTTCACTGACTGCTCCTTTAAATCACGTTCGAATTTTTCTTTCTCTCGATCCCACTGTACTTTTTGTTTCCGCTCTCACTCTTCTCTATACTCTCTCTCCCTCTTCTCCCTCTTCTCCCTCTCATCACCCTTCTCCATCCCATCCTCATCCAACTTGAGATTCATCTTGTTCAACAGATCCACCTCTCTCTTCCTCACGTCTTCATCGCGACTATCCAACACTTTCCCTAACTGCAGCAGTTCCTTTTCTCTCAATTCGAGCTTGACCATCTGATCCCACAGTTCTCGTTCTTGTTCGTCGAAATCCTCTTTGGCGAGCGTGATTTCGTCTCCTTTAGCTCTCACCTCTTTCTCTCTCCTGCTCAGTTCTTCTTCCCTGTTTTTGAGTTCAGATTCTCGCAGGGTCAATGAAGTTTCCTTATCACTCGCGTCCTTGGCTCTATGTTTTGATTCGAGATCTCTACGTTTTAGATCTGTAGTCCGTCGTTTCAAATCCTCTTCTTTCCTCCTCATCTCTTCTTCTTTGATTTTCAGCGCCTCGTCCCGCTCGTTGAGTTTTTCTTCTTTCTCTCCGAAGCTTTTTTCGCGTTTTTGAACGTCGGCTTGGATGGTTTTTGCGGTGCCTTCGAGCTCTTTGAGGATTTCCTCGCGTTTGGCGACTTCGGCTTCTTTTGCTTCGATGTGGTCTTTCATTGTCATGGCTTCTTGCTGTAGTCTGTTGTTGTCTTCTTGTAATGCCTCGACTTCTAGGATCTGTTGGTGGATACTGTCTTCGCGGTGTTGAATGGACGCCTCGCGGTGTTGGATGGACGCCTCGCGGTTCTGGATGTTGGTTTCTCGGAGAGTGATGTCGTGCTCTCGAGTCTCACTGTCTCGTTCCCGCTGAACAAGGTGATCTTCAAGATCACGCAGCTCTTCTTCTTTTGCCTCCGCATCCTCTATTTGAGCCGCCACATCCCTCCTCTGCTGTTCGACCTCGGTGCTCGTCTTCTCCAATGTTTGTTCTCTCATCAAAAGATCTGCCTCTCTCTTCTCCATATCAGTATCCCTGATCTGAGCTCGAACCTCCCTCGTAGCAACTTCACTGTCTCTTTTCGCAATCTCACTTTCTCTCTTTAGCATCTCGTTCTCTCTCTTTGAGATATCAGCCTCCTGCTTGATGAACTCGACCTCCTTGTCCTTCATTTCCCTCTCTTTCTTCTCAACGTCGCCTTGGCGTTTTACAAGTTCCCGCCGCCAACTCTCAGCCTCCTCAGCCTCCTCCTCCTCCCTCTTTCTGATCTCTTCAAGTTTCAGCTCCGAACGCCTTCTCAGAAACGAGTGACTCTGGTACAGACCATCATCAAACTCCTCCACAAACTCCTCCCCAAACCTATCTCGTTCCCTGTCCCGCGCACCCATCATGTAGCCACTCATATACGAATCAGAGGGCCGAGCTCGAAGTGAATATGTAGGTCTATCTTCCCGATCGAGATACGCTGGTGAATTAGACGACCAGTCTCGCCAACTGGAACTGGGAGCACCGGGATCGTGAGTATCTGGGTTGGGTGAACGGCCGGGGACAGGGACGGGCTGACTGGAAGAAGGGGTATAGACGTAGTTGCGATGATAAGCTTGTATGGATTCAACATTGGAATGCTGGATTCGTGCAAGAGAGACTTACCGCCGTGATCATCCCGAAGGCGAGAAACCGAGGTCAATCGTGACAGACTCTGGTACTGTCGAGCCTGAGGCGGAGGGTCGTAATCGGGTCCAGTGACAAAGTCGAGGGGGTCTGATGCTCGATCGTCATGATCCAGATCGCGATTTCGCGGAGAAAGAGCAGGGTATCGTTCATCATGGTCATGAGGTGTACCGTAGAAGGCTGTTTCGTCCAAAAGAGGCATTTTGAAATAGGCAGCTGAGGAGGCAGCAGGGGAGGACGACAAAGGGGGTCGAATAGCGGGGGAAGCAGGAGAGGATGACAAAGGAGGCCGAACGGCAGCAGCAGCAGCAGAGGCGGCAGAAAAAGCAGACCTTTTGGCTTTAGATGGATCATGGACTCGTTCTGGGATGGTCTCTGGGGTTCGCAAAGCGCTGCTGGTGGAGGTGGTTGATCGCATGCTGGCATTGCTGTTTTTCCGACCGACATTGCTGGGGGATGGAAGATCCTCGTCTTGGGATACTTGGGGTTTCCAGATTTCGTGGACTGATTTTGTGCTGGCGGGGGAGGTGGCGACGGGGCGGTCAGAGGTGGTGCGGGAGCGATCGAGGGTGGAGGATTTTGTGGGACTGGTGTTTGGGCTCATGCGGACAGACGTGCTGCGAGGGAGAGGAGAGTCGAGATCGCGAGACTTGAGGCGTGCTTCGAGCTCTTTGGGGAGTTTTGGGATGACATAGGTCGAGTTGAGAAACTCGGAGGCCTGGGGACGACGGAGAGTGCTAGTAGTAGTAGAACTTGAAGTAGAACTTGGAATAGTGGTAGAACTTGTAGTAGAACTTGTAGTAGAACTTGTAGTAGAACTTGGAATAGTAATGGTAGAACTCGGAGTAGAACTTGGAATAGTCATGGTAGAACTCGTCGTCGGAGACATGGCAGCAGCAGCAGCAGCAGCAGTGCTGGTGCTCTTGAGTTTGGCCATGGCCTCCTCCTGTTGCTTGACATACTGTGGAGACGGTTTAGTCTGGCCAACCTGGAGAGCCCACATACGCTCGTGTCGTTCACGGACGAGTTCAGCCTGAAAGGTGTCGTCTGCCATGCGGTGGATGCTGGGGACGGTGTGGGCGTTGAAATGGCCGATGAGGGCCTGTTCGTCGTCGGGGTGCTGCTGGATGTTGGCAGCGAGGGAGTCTCTGGCATCCTGGAGCATTGGCTGGATGTTGTGGGTGATTCTGCGCCTGAGCTGAGCCTTCCAGTCATCGTCGGGCTCGACGGCGGCGAGGGAGAAAGCCTGGGGTGGCATGCCGTGGGAAATCGTAAAGTGCTCTCTCCTTGGTTTGAATTATTTGAATTATCATAATGGCTGCAAGATGTCTTGCCATCGACTGTGAGATGGTCGGCGTCGGTCCCAACGGCGCCGAGTCCTCTGTCGCCCGCGTCAGCCTCGTCAACTACCACGGTGCTGTTCTCCTCGACGTCTATGTCCAGCAGCGCGAGCGGGTCACCGACTACCGCACAAAGTACAGTGGTATCCGAAAGGAACACATGCTCAACGGTACAGCCCTCTCTTACGACGAGGACCGCACTGACAACCATGGCTAGCAAAGCCCTTTGACGACGTCCAGAAACAAGTCGCAGACCTCATAAAAGATCGCATACTCGTCGGGCACGCCGTCCACAACGATCTCAAGGTCCTCTTATTCCCTTCGTTGCGCCACAGCACTCACCCGTTCACCAGGTCCTCCTCCTCTCCCATCCCCGCTCATTGCTGCGCGACACCCAATACTACGCACACAAGTTCAATCTCACAAAGTCCAGGCGCATCGCCCTCCGCACCCTCGCCAAGGACCAGCTCGGCATCACCATCCAGGACGGCGAACACGACAGCGTCTGTCTCTCTTTCTCTGCTGTATTTTTCTTACCCATAACTCAGGTCGCTGATGCCCGAGCCACCATGGACATTTACCGACTGCACAGAAGCACATGGGAGAAACCACTCCCAAAACGCAACCACGATGGCAATCCTCACAAACGCAGACGTCCAACACCCCAGACCGTTTCAAGCGTCTGGTGGCCCGACTTGCCATAGTATCTAGTGTATTATATCAAATTGCCTCTTGTGGTAAAATATATTGCCTCGTGTCCTACAGCCATGCCAATCCCCACCTCCAGCCTGCATGACTCTCCACGGCAGCGTGCTCGACGCCTCTGGTCAGAGTTCCGTCTGTACGCTATCAAGGCTCACAAGGGTATGATCAGCCGGCGCACCATGGCTCTGCAAGAACTGGCCAGGGAGTGGCAACTACAGCCCACCCGTTCTCAGCGGGAACGAACCCTCCTGAGAGAAAATCTCGTCAAATTACATGAAAAACAACATTTTCTAGAGATGCGGGAAGAATGGCAGCGCATCCTCCACAGTAATGGCCTGCAGCACGAAGACTGGGGCGACGTCACCCCAAGCGAAATGGCGCAAATACGACAGGTGCTCGGTCCTGATGACATTGAGGACGACAACGACGACGACGACGACGACAACGACGACAACGACGAGATCCATGATGTCGCTGCACAACCGCTCACCCAGAGCATGAGCAGTCAGTCGTCCAACTCTTACTACTCGTACACAGCCCCTTGTCTTCCCTCACGCTCACAAAATTCTTCCTCGTCTGCAAGCTATGCTTTCGTCGATCCCAGTAAATTCACCGACGACGAACGAGATGACTTTTCAATCATCACCACTGTACGTTCTTTTCTCTTGTTGCTCACAAAAATATTCACGACATCTCCAGTTCAAACCAAATAATAGCTCCCTCTCAAGCTCACCAGTCGAGATTTCTGCGCCACATTCTATTTTTCCTTCCGTCCCTGACAAAATACAAACTTCCTCTGCCTCCGCTGCTGCCACCACTATGAAATCCAAACCCAAACTTCGTCTCGCCTACACCGGCCCTCAGGTCACCACAAGCGACTCAGACAACGAGGCCGACGCCACTTTCGCCACCCTATCCAGAGCCGATCAAATGGCAGCCTACGAAAAATTCAAAAGAGACACTCGCATCCAAAAAATCTACGAATTCCACCAACAAGCCGCCCAATTCGATATCCAACTCGCCGACAACATCAGCAACACCCCCTCTGATAAATCAGGCATCGCCATCGCGCGCTTGATGACCCAACATGAACAGACCATGCTCCGACTTCGTACTGACAAGGAGGAAGAACGCAGGAAGCTTGTCCGTGACGAGCGAAATAGGATGACTGTTGAAATCAAGAAAGGAGCGGGTTTGAACAAGAAGGTTTCGTCGTTTTCGCAGACGACGATCCCCGTCGTGCCTGTTCCCACCAAACCTCCAACGCCACCACTCTCGAGTTCATATCCAGGTATCATGGATTTCAATCAACTGCAGAGTGTCCTCGAGTATGCTCCTGATATGTCCCTCGATGCTGCTCTTGGAATCACGCAATTGATCAGCTCCGATTCTCACCAAGCAGCACACGATGGGCACACGTACTCTGGTCCTCGTCAACGTAAAGACTCTATCTCAATCCTAGACCACACCCGATTCGACACCATCAGCGCCAAAAGCAAACAGCGCCCCGCTTCTTCTTCTACTACTACTACTACTACCACCACCACCTCCACCTCCGGCGGCCCCTTGAACAATTTCCATCCTAATGGATACTGGAAACCCCCGGTTCAACCGCCTTCGCCACAAGAAAGCGAGGTCATGACAGATCAATTTGCGAGAATCTTGCTTGACCAAGGAGGCGCTTACGGTCAGAAAGGATTCGATCGGGATGGTGATGGTGACGATGAGTTTTTTGGTGGTTGGGGATCTGGATCCGTACCTCTTCAACACAAAAAATCAACGACCAGCACCAACACACCTCAACTGAGTGCATGGACAAAGAAACCTCCCAACCGACAATCATCCTCTTCATCCTCCTCTTCATCCTCCTCTTCATCCTCCTCTTCATCCTCCTCTTCATCCTCCTCTTCATCCTCCTCCTCATCTCCAGCAGTAACACTGACACATGGCCGAGGACCGACGACGACAAAAAAGACGGTTAGCGCATCAAACAACCGGAATCACCTCCACTCTCAAGTTCAACTCCAGAATCCCAACACCGAAGAGGGAGCAGTAGACTTCGTTCCATCTTCCCCAGAAATTGCCACATCCAAGAGAGGGCCCTCCCTACTCAGCAACATGATGGCCAAAGGTAGAAACGCAGTCGCAGGCGCCGTCGGTGCTGCTCTCGGCCCCATGAACGGAAGCGGATCGTATCCTAGCCCAGCAGCTACAACAGCATCTCATCATCATCAACCGAGGAAAACCACCGTTCAAATCTCAACATCTCCTTCACCTCCCATCACATCATCGCCAAAGAAAACCCGTCAGGCCGCCAACAAGAAACCAATGTCCATGTCTCTGATAGAACCGAAAGAGGATGAAGACGAGGACGAGGATGGATCGGAACCGCAACCAACCCCTAGAGCGGTTGCTAGTACTACGAAATTCACTTCTGCCTGGGGATCCCAGAATCATCTCAAGTCGTCCTCATCGCCGTCGTTGTCGTTGTCGTCGATGACAACGTCTCCCTCCTCCTCACCGTCATCAAATTCACATACCTTTGGCGCGGGTAGAGCTCGGAATCATCATCACGTTGTGTCAGGTGGAGTGTGGGACGATATTTCCACGACGCCGAAACCGTGTGGTTTGTCTACCCCTAACGCGCTCGGTGGTCTTGGTCAGAGTGGTGTGAAAAGGCCGTCTGGTCTTCACCATCAAGTTTGGAACGCAGAAGAAGAACAAGTGGAAGAAGAAGAGGAGGAGGAAGAGGAAGAGGAGGACGAATGGAACTTTCCTGGCTCGCTGAATACACAAAGAGATCATGCTGCTGCTGCAAAGTACGGTTTTGGTGCATCCTCCATGGCCCCCCTGCCTTCAGCCAAAGAGAAGAAGCACATGGCTCCTCCATCATCAACGAGTGCATGGGGTTTTTCAACTACAACTCCGTCTACCACCACCGCCGCCGCCCCAACAACAACAGCAACTAAACCAGTCTCTTCATCTCACCCAAAATCAACCTCCGCCAGCGCTTTCGCTTCCCGAAAACACCAAGTGACGATGGAAGAAATCCCAGACGAATCCGAATACCCATCTCCTCCTCATCACCATCACCATCACCACCATCACCATCATCAACACTCTCTAAGCCGCTCATCCAACTCGCTCGCCTACGATTCACGCGCTATTTTAGAGCCCAAGCCGACTAAACCTTCTTCGATGTTGGATGATATTATCCAGTTTGGGAGCAAGCCAGGCACGTTTGTTCCCTCTGTCATCAACATCAACAACAACAACGAGGAGGAGGAGGGGGAGGAGGAGGAGGACTACCGTTCTTTAGTAGAGAAACACTATCCGACGGTTCCTCGCGTCGTCAACGCAAACGCCAACATTCCCGATTTCGATATCGATCCTGCCATTTTGCAAAGGGCCGCTCTGGAAATGAGACAAGGAGAAGAACGGTTCGGAGCTGCTGTTCATGTTCATGCTCATGCTCATGCTACTGGTGCTGGTACTGGTTCGACGACGGGCGCTATAAAGCCAAAATCAAAAAAGAAAACGACTCGTGGTTCTTTGATTCGTCGTCGTCCTCGCGGTGGCGATGGCGAGCTCGATGATGACTTCGAAGATGAGAATCTGGACGAGGACGAGGAGGGGGACGAGGAGGAGGGTGTGAACCCTGGTTTTTGGACCCACGCGGATACGAAGAAAAGATGGGAGGAGAGTGAGGAAGATTGGGAGAGAGAACAGGGGATTTTGAATTCGCGACAAAAGCTGAAGGATCTCTTTGGTAGTGGCGGCGGTGGCGCCGGTGCTACGACTAACATCAAAAAACCCTCTGTCGACAAAATCGTGATATTAAATCCCGAAACCGACATGTCGGCTCTCAGAGGTCAAGCACTGAAAGCACTGAAAGAAAAAGAGGCAGAGGCAGAACGCGAGCGTGAAGAAAGTCAAATTCAACGCCAACACCAATACCAACGCCAGATCCAGGAGCAGCAGCAACAGAGGGAAACTCAGGAACAAGACAAGAAACCAAACGTCGTTCATCCTCCTCCTCCTCCGAAAGCAGAGAAAGAGAAAGAGAAAGAGGGTGCGTCGAAATTGACAACGACGGGAGGGAAGGGACGTGCGAAGAAAGGAAAAGGGAGAAAGTGATGTATGAGGGGCTTGGTTTTCTTGTTTTCTTGCTTTTTCTTCATCTTGTTCTTGTTGGGGTGTGTTGTTGGAGTTTTGGGATTCGTGCTTTCCATGCTCTCGATTCTTCTTTTTTTTCTTCTTTTTCTTTTTTCTTTTTGAAGTGCGTCGGGGCGGATCAGTCTCGTATACTTGCTTTCCCTTTTTTTCCTTTAGAGCTGCGTTTCGTATTGGGTTCTGTTTTGGTTGTTGTTTTTAATTGAGCTAGTCGCAATTTGTTGTAAGATGTTAGATGCTTTCTCTCTTATGCTCTTATGTGATCTATATGACTTATGAATATATGCTATTATGTTGCTCTTTCTATGATGAATGAATAAATCAGATGCCAGTGCTCCTTAGGTGAGCCCACAACAATTGCTCGCTCCTACTATGAGTTTCAACAAATACGTTTATGATCACAATGGACGGCCCATAAAAATCTCCTTCCCCCTCCCTCTTTTTGAGAAAACCCCCACCCAGAGATGAGGTTTCTTTTTTTTATTATTATGAAATTCATTTTTTTACTTTGCAAGTGCAGTGATGAAATCTGAGGCATAAGCCAGATCATGTTTCTCCTCTTTTTTTTTTGGATTCAGCATTTCTATTCCGCAACAAGCAAGCTAGTACCAAGACGCAGAGGGCCAGGAATATGGCCCTTTGACTGGGGTGTGTCTACAGGAGGCCTAGTGCCAGGGAAGTATGGTGTGTGCGGAGTTTAATGGTAGATAGGTGGGGTAGTAATATGATCGAAGGTGTTGTCATTGCAGTAGTCAGGATAATTAATATCAGTTTGTCGTCTTGGACTTGGTGGTATTATCGAGTGCTCGTCCTCGAGTCTCTCTTCAGAGAATGCTTCCAGTGGTATGTCATTGATGACGTTTCTCCTCGATGAACAACCCTCCATATGAATCACCAAAACAAAATACTCGAGTCCCAGCCTCTCTCATATCATTGGGGAAAAAAACCCTAGTCGAGGCGAAAACTGAGGATGAGCTGGAAATAAAAACAGAAGGGAGATCTTGTTTCAAATTAATTTTCTTTTTGCAATCGAGGATATTGTTCCTGCAGCCCCGCAAGTTGGTGTGTTTTGTCATGACTCGTTCAGGCCCTCTTATTTGATCATTAGAAGTGATGTGGCGGGATTGGCCCAGCTCATCTTCGGAGCCCACTGAGAAGAAAAGTCCTCTGAACAGGCTATCGCTCCTAATAGAAACAGGCCATTCTGACACATATACACACAGTATTTGTCGATTCACCTCGAAGAGATCTGTTGTTCGAGGATGACTCTCGTTATTAGAAATCAACGCCAGCACAAAGTAATCTGCAAGGCCTTGTGTAGCGTTAGTCGCGGTGACAAAGATATCACGCCGATTGAATAGCTCATAGAAAGTAAGGGGGTCACTGGTAATGAAACTAATAACACACGCCGACTCTGTCGGCAACTTCGCGAATCAGAGAGTAAAATTTCCCAGTCCTAGATAAAAAAGGGAGAAGCTCCCGCAGATAATAAGGCGCTGTCTGAGAAGCGAGGTTAGTTTTTTAATCATCCATGCTTGTGTCCATATTAAATGAATAGCCAAATTAAATTGAAGTTTCCTTTCGATGCTCGGGCAGCCCACAGAGGTCCAGCTGTTAGCGAACAATAGTGGTACACATCAGCAGATGGCTGGATCACAAAGTTGCCACGGTTTGAATGCCACGAAAAAAAGCGCTACAAACGCCACACAAACTCGCAATGCCATGTCGGTATCAATCAACGGTCTGGTGGAAATAAATTGTTAATCATCGTCCCACAAAAGGACCGGGCAATCAGGCAAGCCATAACGATTGAGTACGACTTATTTGACACCTGGATTCCTGTGGAGTATTGATTTGGAATATAATACTACGTACGCTGGGAGTGCCCTCTAAACTTTAGGAAAAATCCGTTCACTTCCATAGTCACAAGTCCTCTCGGGTTCCTGATGCGCTGGGAGTCACCATTTCGAAGCACACGACAGGCATTGCGCACCACGGAGATAATAATGTCTCGATCATGATCATGATATCGCCATGCCCCTTTGCTAAGCAACTCTTAATCTGTTTCAGCTAAAAGCTCAGGGATTTAATCCACTGCAAGTTAGCCTGGCTAAATTAAACGAGGTGAATACTCCAGGTACATAGATTCCATGATGGCGCCTCTTTGAGCTACTGTCCTCAAAGAGACTGACACAATAACCCAGCAGCCCCACAAAGCGTTCGTGTACAAGATTATACCTTCTGGTCAAGGCCGATCATCCCGAAGAGTGGTCACGTAATTCGGGGTTCGGAGTAGAGAGTGATGCTGCGCAAGTCTTCCTCGACAGAAGCCATGGGCGCGGTTCTTTCCCAAAAATCAAATGAAGGCCTCCATAAACTGGTGCTAACCACTACTATGGTAGAGGGGACTAAAATGATTTGCCAGCATTCGGTACTTGCCAAGAACCATGCAAGCA
>Ga0153993_100415_pt1 | contig 16104 bp, 20 predicted proteins | sample TSNC077MetaG_FD_104706 | JGI IMG/M metagenome (GOLD analysis project Ga0153993, IMG submission 104706) | Attine ant fungus gardens microbial communities from North Carolina, USA - TSNC077 MetaG | ecosystem: Host-associated > Fungi > Mycelium > Unclassified | place: USA: North Carolina, Lumber...
AAGCAATTACAGAAAAACAAACTGGGACAAGACCGAATCCACTCAATTATACATACTCAAATACTGAACTCTCCAACCCAGCCTTGCTAACCCTTCTTGACGGCTGCAACGTATTCTCGTCTACAGGCGCTCTCCTTGCATGTCTGTATCTCCCACTTGCATCCTTAATCTCCATCTCCTGAGCCTGATCACCAACCACTACCCTCGGCAACTGTATCCCAGCAGAGCTCATAGAACCAATTGCTTTCCCATGACCGCTGTCGAGACAAGGGGAGGTATCGGCATCACAACTTGCAAATGATTGAAGAGGCGGGAGTGATTCTCGGATGTGTCCCCCGCGACGGAGACGCACATTCCTGAACGCCATCTCTTCAGGACCATGACCATTTTCTCCACCTGCATTATTTGAATGCACACCCGTACTTTTCCCTCCCAATTCCTGTTCTTCAAAGTTCATAAGCTCCGAGACGAACCCGATATTTGGAGAAATGCCTTTCCGCCTCTCGAGGACGAAGCCATATGCTCGGGAAAGCGTCCAGTGGTTAGCGTGAATCAGATATGCTATAACTGCAGTCACAGATCTTGACTTGCCAGCTTTACAATGGACATATGTCGGTGCAGAACGCAACCTTGCGTCATCTATGACATGCTTTAACAACCTGAGATGAATTTGGGAGAGATCGGACCTACCCAAAATCTCACAGACTCGTCGAACGTCCTTTAGTACATTCTCTTCCTCAACTGTATCTCTCATCGGTATCTTCACATACCGATCAAACCGCTCCTTCAAACTCAATCCATGATCATCCTCATTCAACTCCGCTGCGAGATTCATGATCCTCTTCACTCCAAGATTCTTCAACTCCTCTACGTGCGAAGGTTCTGTCAGCTCAGATCCAAGGAACAAAAAATTTGGTAAAATCGTTGAAACAGTAAACGTCGGTAATGCCTCTGATTCCGTCGATGGTATTTCAGGTTGTACTATGATAGGTGAAGATGACAACGTCCTATCTCGATCCAATACTGTAGAAATTGATATGACGTTCGAACTAGATCCACATCCAAAGATATGTGGATGTCCATACAATGCTGGAAAAGCGCTCATAGGACTCGAAAATGTTGTAGGTGTCCCAGGGGTATGTGATGACGTAGGATTCGAATCTAGACTTCCATTTCCACCATCAAAGCCTCCATAATTTCGAGCACTAGCAGATGGCGAGTGGCTCGAATACACAAGGTTGAGATGCGATGGGCTCACTGGAGATTGCAGGCTCGAAGAAGGCAACGTCAATCGCGGTGGAATCGTCAATGTCGCAGATCGGAAAGGTTTTGTCATTACAGACAGTTTAGATAAATTGGGATTGAGACGTTCAGTAGATGTAGTATCTATTCGTCGAAGGTTGGGTGCACTTGGCCTTTTAGCTTTCAAACCACCTATGGAAGCATTACCAGGTGATTGACGATTTTTGAAAATGATATGAGATGGTGGAGGTGAAGGCGCAGAATCGATTGGATACGAAGAGTCGGATATCACATATGCTGGTATTGAAGTCGCTACTGCGTTCGTAGTATGAGTGTCATTGACATTTGGCATTAATGAATCACGTGGAGTATTTGCGACGGCCAAACGGGATATAAATGATGATGGTGAATGTGGTATTGATAGCGTACTCGGGCTTGTAGAAGATAACGATACGGTAGCGGATGGTAATGAAGAAGTCAACTCAATGTCAGATTGTAATTTCCTCTTCGTATCTAGCTGGAACAGGCCGTTCGTAGCCGACTTCTTTGCCTAAGACACAGACTTTTCGAACCTTCTATCTCAAAGAACGACAGAATGGAAGTACTCACAAAGTGTATGGAATATTCTTCGGCAGCATTGCTGCCCACAGGACCAAATTCAACCATCTTTCTCATCTGACTATCCTTGATTCCTTTCACAATCCCTCCCTCCAAATGGTATACTTTTCCACCATGCCGACCAACCAGGGGCAAGATAACCTCCATGAGTGTCCATGTCGTTTCAGTTACATTTTGATCTATCTCTTCATCATATACAACCACGTTCCCATCCCAGACCAGCTCGCCCGGGACAGTCCTCCCATCAGCACGATGCAAACTATTCAGCATCACATTCCAATCCTCCTTGGCCCTTTCTCCCACAACAAACTGCCTCAAGGCCTCCATACTCTGAAAGCCCCCCTTTCCTCCCGTCTGAACTCCCCCCCATAAAGCAGTTGAACTAGGGCCAAAATCCAACTTTTGACTAGACAGCATGCTCGGTGCCGTCATCTTCCTGCATCTCTTCAAAATCAGTGAAGGGATCGCAATATTAACACTTCTACGGATTCGAGAGGTAGCATGGGCTGCTGGTGCACGTGTATCGATGACTAAAGGTCGTGGATGCCCTGAGAGTCCCTTCAGTAACAAAAGAAAAAGATAGGAGGCGGATATAGGAAGTGGCTTGTCCCTATTTTGGGAGACAATTGGGTGTTCGGCTGCCACAACCGGAGAAGCGCTGGTTGTGCTCGAGCTGAGTTTTGTCGACAGTAAAGCTGTATGTGACCGACTCTCCTCTTCGTTTTCCGACTCGGAGCTGATGGTGGGGAGAGTGGACTCATAGACATATTTGGAGGCAATTGGTATGTCACCGACTGGTGTGAAATACGATGAGACTATACTCGACGTTGTGCTGTTCGAACTCTGAGGAGAATCAGGATTGGCATCTGGCATGACGGAATTCGTATGTTGACGCGGAGGGGCGATGATTTCATTTTCAATTACACCAGTGGCATCGCTGGGATATGAAGTAAGCGAAGAGAGACCATGTAAGGCAAGCGCAGAGGGAGGTTGTTTCATTCTACTCCTTGACTTCGACCTGAGCTTCGTCGGCGTAGTACTCTCTGACGGCAATGGACTTGAGGCTGTGGGACTGCCCTCTGACGTAGCAAAAACATCTCGAATGTCACCTGACATTCGAGTAACCTGGCTCGCTCCCCCCTCGCGCTTGGTATGTCCAAGCAGCGTGGTCAGCGCTGCATTACCTGCATTCATAGCCGCAAAGCCAATCTCAGGGTCCATAGGTGACTGAAGGTCAAATTCTTGTCTCAGTTTTGCACTCATTGGAAACGCGCCAGGCATGTTCATCCTCGCTTCGTTGCTGTTCAGTTTGGGAAGTTTCCCTTTCGACCGAATCGGCCGCAAGCGTAAATTTTCCTGAAGGTTCTTCCGCAGTTCTTGAAGCTCTGCCAAGTCATCTGAATCAGTATCTGGGGCGAAATTGAGTTTAGAATTTGCGGGACAGAGGCCTTCGGAGGAATCTGACGACGAAAGCCGTAGAACCTCCTCCTCCTCAAGATCTCCGCAGTCGTACACCGAGTTTGAGCTGGAGGATGCATGGTTGAGGAGAGGCTGTCGTGGAGGCATGGGTATAAGATTCGTCAATTAGTGCATTGGCAGGGGCCAAGAAAGGCAATCACGCATTGCTGACATAATTGTCATTGTTATAAATGTTCAATCAACAAAGAAGTATATTTATAGTTCCCCCTTCAGCTTTGATGTCGCTGATTCTGCCTGCTGCTTCCCAGTGGTAGTTGCCTCCTCGTACTCATTGTATAAATTGCCTTTGTTCGTCACTATGCTCATGATATGATGGATGGCATCTTCTGCTTTGACAACGCCCTCATTGACGATATCACGGATTTTGAAAAAGGCTGCCTCAGCCATGCTCTGAGAATGGATGTATCTGATCCTTGTTTCCTCTGAAGATCAATCTTAAGTACATTGCCGCACATATAAAGTCTGAAGCGACTCACGAAGGAGGCCAGTTCGACTACCAGGCAACTTGTTGTCATCGACACCATGTTCACGAAGGAAGGCACGGAGACGTGCATCCGGCCAAGTCAAGTATGCAGCCGTCCTGTTCATAACATCCGTATACCTGGTCAACATCGACGATGAATGTCACGAGGCTGCGTCAGAGATAGTAACGTACTTTTCATTGGCCAGCTTAACAAGCTCATCTCGTTTCGCCTGAGCATCAGATCGCATGTAACCATGGTCTATCAGCCATTGGCGGATCTGATTATCAGACCAGGCATCCCAAAATGTATCCTTTGCGCTTAGGTAATTATCGCTGCAGATAGGAGTCAACGAAGACTCACAGAAACTGTTCGAAAGACGTACTCCATCATTTTCACCATCTTGTCCCGTGCAACCTCAACATCGCTCTTGATGAACCCGTGATTGACAAGCCAATGTTTCAGCTCTGAGTCGTTCCAAGTCGACCAAACTCTATCTTGAGATCCATAGTAATACCTCTCCAACTGACTCCGAAGGGCGTCACGATTTTTCTCAAAGTCAGACTTGATAATGCCATGTGAGACGAGCCATTCGTGCTATTTAAAATAGATGAATAGAGCATTCCAGCAACGGGAAACTTCCGCACCATATAGGAATCACTCCAAGCCTCCCAAATCGGATTCGCGACCTTGTTGTAGTGGCTTTCCATTAAGACGAGCATTTCATCCCTCTTATGCTCTGACTTTGTCTTGATCAACCCCTTGCTTTCAAGATACGTCCTTAACATATTATCATCCCAAGCCGAGTAGATGTAGTCTTTTGAGCGATCTAGAGCTCTTGCAACTTCTGTTTCCAGATGTACAACGCCAATAGACGCCTTGGAAGCAAAACCTTCCGCTGTCTTGCTCGTTTCCGCGGAAAGCGAGCTTGCAGAGGCGCCTACACGATCCGCGAACGATATCGCTGCAGACTCGTAACCTTTATAGTGACTCTTCACCAACAAGACAAGTTGGTCTCGAGGTCCCTTCGGTGCAACTATACCCTGACGAAGGAGAAACTCGCGTAGAGACGATTCGTCCCATGATTCGAAGGCAATATTTTGGATGTCAGAAAGGGTACGTTGGGCGTTGTGATACTGATCATACGTCCACGCAGAAGCAGAATACCAATTTTCCGCGACGAGGTTCCGAAGTTCATTGTGCTTGGCATGAGTGGGAAGAGGCACATTGTGTTCTTCAAGCCATTGTTTGAGTTGGCTGGTAGACATCGTTGCATATGAGGGCTGAGACTCTGCCGCCACGCCTGGAAGCCATGGCGATTCTGATGATACAAGAGAAAGGGTAAAAGCGAGGGTGATTAACAGAATTGTTTTCGTTTGCATAGTGGTTGTAGTGTTGTAGCTGAGCGATGATGTGTCTCACAATATATTGGATGGTGCGTCTTGTGACGTCAGTTTCTCCTCTCCCAGACTTGAACTCCACGACATATATCCTGATATCTCCGCTCCACGAACTTCCCGTTTGGACACAAAAACCATCTGGACATAGAAACCACTATGAGCAGTGATTCTTACATATCTGTTGGATCTGCAGTGGTCCACTTGTCCATTATGATAGTTTGGGGAATAAGTGTATATGCATCTATCCAGTTCATTGACTACCCCAAGAAACTATCTTTGTTTCAGGGTACTTTCCAATGTACGTACAGCTGTTGTAAAGCTCATGACATGCCTGACTTGATTTCCCAAGCAGTTTTGTCAACCAAGACAGTGACATCACAAATCGTTTCAGGTAGGTAGATTACCCGAAAAGGCAACCAATTGAGACGCTCGGCCAACCTTTGGAACAGACACTACTGTGCATATGCCATCAAGCTGCAAGTTTCTTCTGGAGACATCATTACTTGTCTTTTTCATCCATTCTTGAAAGACGGAAGCATAGAGAATAACCAGGTGATCACCAATGCATCGTAACTGAGTTCTCAAGTCAAAGCGCTATGTGATCAAACTTGATCCAATCAACATCATTTTACTACTGATAATCGATACGATTCATCAGGTGGATAGCCGACCCGTGATAGTGTGATAGTTGCGTCCCGTTCAATCTATGCACCAATCTATACACCATCATGGTGAAGTTCAGTAATGGGATGTGGTGGAACCGTGATGGAGTGCACATCGATTGGGCCGCTGAAGTAATCAAGAGTCAAACTGAGAAAGACTCAGTTCGTTGTGTTGCCGTAAGGTTCTACTTTATTACCTTTTTGGACTCGCCCTGATCCCATTGTAGACATCAAAACATATCAACCATCGGGGTGATACTTTGAATGCACCTACAATAACCATCGAAGCCTCTTCTCCAGCGCCTGGAATTGCTCTTCTCACTGCTTATCACTGGAAGAATCAAGTTTCCGCTCATCAGAACCCTGAATATGAGCTTTTCCCTGACGTTGATCTGAATGAAATTGTGAGTGACCTGCCTCAACCCAGGTAAATAGTTGATCAAATCTTATCAGCAAGCAAACCGTTCGGATAACACTAGCACATCGCTGGTAGATAATCTACTTTCGCTGAAAACGTCTTCAATTTCTCTGCAAATTGACACGCGTCCGAATGCATTCGATATCGACGTCATCTCACATGCGAACACGATGAACCCTACCAGCGTTACGCGATCCACATCCCATGACCTTCTCCTGACGAGACTAGGATGGCGATCCATCGGCTATGTCAAGCATAATACAACAGCGTTAAATCCGAGTGCTGTACTTACGAATCCAGATGAAGGCGAGCGATGGATGACCATGCAATTTGAACTCAGCGTTGGGGAAAAAATATACGGGCTCGGAGAGCGATTCGGGCCGTTCATCAAGAATGGACAGGTAAGCAAACCTATCACATAGAGTCAATGTATGTATTCGTTTGTTTGAAGGCTATTGAAATGTGGAACGAAGATGCTGGGACGTCGTCTGAGAAAACTTATAAAAACGTCCCTTTCCTCTTGAGCTCGAGAGGATACGGAATTTTTGTACCGGATTCTGGTCGAGTGAGCTTTGAAGTTCAGAGCGAACGTAGGTGATATTTCACTGCATGTTGGCATCCATGAGTCTTAAGAGGCTCGCTTTTCGACAGGGACAACACGTATCAATATCGCAGTTCGATCTGAGAGAATATCGGCGTATCTGATCAGCGGACCTTCGCCCAAGGCCATACTTAAAAACTATACCTTCTTGACTGGGCGTGCTGCCCTGCCACCTCCTTGGACATTTGGTCTTTGGCTTTCAACATCCTTTACAACGGAATATAATGAGCAAACTGTCAATGAGTTTCTTGAGGGCATGGCCAAACGTGATATCAGCGTCGGGGTCTTCCATTTCGATTGTTTCTGGCAGAGGGGATTTGAGTGGTGTGATTATGAATTTGATAAAAAACATTTTCCTGATGCCAAAGGTCAGCTGAAGAGATTGAAAGAGAGGGGGTACAAAGTGATACTACTTCTTCATCTTGAGATACCCTCTGACGAGAGTTTACTAGATTTGCGTCTGGTTGAATCCATACATTGCGCAGGAAAGCTCGATATTTGAGGAAGGCGCTAGGAATGGTTATTTCATCAAAAAACCAGATGGAAGCGTCTGGCAAATCGACTACTGGGTGTGTGTCGATTTTACCTTCTATCCAACTATGAATATTCAATCAGTCTCGTAGCAAGCGGGCATGGGAATTATCGATTTCACCAACCCCGAGGCCTGTGCCTGGTATCAATCCAAGCTTGAGAAACTCATCGACATGGGCGTTGAATGCTTCAAGACCGATTTTGGTGAACGAATTCCTACTGGATCAACAGTATATCACGGCAAAGACCACTCTGCGGAGAAGATACACAACTTTTATGCATTTCTCTATAACAAGGTTACTTTCGAAATCCTGGAGAAACGACTTGGGAAGAATAAAGCCGTGGTTTTCGCCAGGAGTGCAACAGCTGGGTGCCAGAGATTTCCTGTACATTGGGGTGGTGATCCCATGAGCACCTTTGAAGCGATGGCAGAGACTTTGAGGGGCGGATTAAGTTTGGGTACAAGTGGTTTTGGGTATTGGGCACGTGAGTCTTGACATCGCTTTTGAGAAAGGCTGAACTGAGAATATATGTGGCAGACGATATCGGGGGGTTTGAAGGAAAACCAGATCCAGGGCTGTATAAACGGTGGCTCGCTTTTGGTTGTCTATCAAGTCACTCCAGGTTACACGGCAGTGGCAGTTACAGGGTATGCATACTAAGCTTGTGAATATGGTTCATCGTGAATTGCTTGCTCTAGGTTCCGTGGATCGTTGACCCATCAGGTTCTTCTGATGCCATTCTCCGCTTGTTCATTTCCCTCAAACTCTCATTGATGCCTTACCTCTTTGCAACGGCTATCTCGACACACCGAAGTGGTACACCGATGATGCGACCCCTATTTTTCGAGTTTCCTGAAGATCGGAGCTCCTGGGTGGTGGATGAAGCGTACATGCTCGGTGAGAACCTTTACGTTGCACCTATATTTCGTGGATCCGATCTGGATTATTCGGCTCCTGCCTCGATCTTTGCTCCCAAGAACTCTGGTCCGGTTCAAAAGGAATTCGCAGCTAATGAGAAAGCGTCTGTGGAAGTGTACATTCCATATGGAGATTGGTTCTCTCTCCTGGCTGGAGAGTTTTTCACTGGACCATCGTGGTCAATTCAACACCACGGATATGATTCCATCCCTTTATTTCTTCGCCCTGGAAGCGCTATCGTGCTGAGTGGTGGTGCACCGGTGGATTTCTACTTTGACGAAAATAGCGCTTGGAAGTTGAGAGATTTAAATGAGTCGGCCGAACAAGAGAAAGCTTGGAAGAGCGATGGAGAGTGGAAAGCCCGAGGAACAGAATACGATTATGCGAGCAGGGTCACAGTTTTGGTGAATGCGTCTCGATCCTCACAGCAAAGGACGCCTTTGGATTTGGAAGTGGTCATACCCGATAGTCGGGATGAAAAATTAGGACAGAGCTCTGCTGTGTTACACGTTCATGAGACCGAGAAGGGGAAGGTGTGCGTGGAAATTATTAGTGGAGAGGTGAAAGAAGAATGGAGATTGCAAGTAGTCAGGAAGGGGCACAATGCACGGAGTATTTCTGGACGGGGACGAAAATTAGAAATTTGAGTTTGCTGTTCTTGCATGGTCAATTTATCCTAATTGAATCATTCTTGAAACATCCACCAGTCAGCCCTTTTTCTTATCTGCGCACGTAGTGTTTGATATGTGCTTGGCTCTTGCTAGCCTGAGCCTTCAAGGTGCTCTCGTAATATGTCTCTTACCTTACACTGCACGGCGGAAAGTTTGTATTATCTGAAAGAAATGAATGTGTTGGGTATTTCTATGCTTTTTATTACATACCGCAACAAGCATTTTAGTGTTAAGGCGCGATCCTAGTCATCAGGATAGGAAGGCATGATAGAGCTGTGTGAAAGGATCCAGAGATGTGGATAGTGGGAGGGGCATGGTCAGGTCTGACAAACAGTAGGATAGTGATGAGTGAAAAAAAGGAATTAAGACGAGGATGATGAGACAGCAGAAAAGCCTTGTCTCCCATCCAATTAGACGGATCCGTCCCCCACGCCGGCGAACCATAGGCATTCGGTAAAGCGCTGCATCCCTGGAGTCACGCTCTTACAAGTAATTGAGGCTCGACAATCATTCATATTTGCTGTCGGTGCGTCATGTTTCCATGAAGAACAGGTATTGAAGAAGTTGATGTTGTTCCCAGATTGAAACCATGTGTTGCCGGTGGCAGTGAAACAATATGATTTGGAGCTGCAGATTAACCAACAGGTTGGGTGGCAAGTGAGACACTAGCAGGCATAACTGCCAGTTCGTGACACTGATAGGTGTATAACTAGTCGGCAATGTGAGGCGAGGTTAACTTCTCGAATCTTGCAAAGGACCGTAAAAACTGTCGCAGAGCTAGACGTTCCAGGGGGTGCCTGACTATTTCGGTGTCTTTTGTTTTATATTCTTATATTCTTCGGTGTCTTTTGTTTTATATTCTTATATCCTTCGGTGTCTTTTGTTTTATATTCTTATATTCTTCGGCGACTAGTGCAATCATCAGATCTGTGGCGACCGATCAGATGGAGAGACTTGTAAGCGGACGATCACAATGATGCCGAAGAGGCAACGAACAAGGCAAATCAGATGAACTACGACTATACATGATTGATGAAACAATGTTTAATGGCACCTTCTGACTTCAGATTCAAGCTCCCCTACCCAGAGTCAAGAAAAGGAGTTTTTAGAAATTTGGACTGGGCTAGCACAATGCCAAACTCCTTGGATTTGAGATCAGCACTAGATGTATGATAATGCTGCGGAAGATGACTCACTCTTCTTCATCATGGGCATTCTATTGCATCTAGATTTCAAGCAAATTCTTCAGCATTGCTTCAATATATAGTTGATCGCTGGTTGTATATTTGGATTTCTTTTCAGAGGTAGACCTTAACCTCATAACCTCATGAAATCTATCGGCATCATTGTTTATATTTGATCCCAAAGGATCACACGACTCGAGACAGTATCCCAATTGTTTGAGGTGTGAGATTCCATGTATTCCATGCATAAGCAGAGCCAAGTGAGTAGTGAAACCTTGAGACGCGTAATCGTTAACGGTAAGGATCTCATTCTGTCTGACAAACGTGCCAATGTCAGTGACGTAATTTCGGCATGACTTGTCCCGTGATCATTTTTCTTCATGAAGTCCACTTGACTTTTCTTTGGCCGTTATCGAAAACGATCACAAAGCATGTCAGTAGATACTACAAGAGCTCGAATTTTACACCCGAAGCGATCATTTGGAAAATATCCTCGGATGGCAGATTCTCCGGCTTATGATGCGCATGTTGCTCTCCTCCCTATTTCCAAACACAATGCTTATCTACTCACATAGGTCCGAAGAAGACAACGATCCTCTCACGGATGTTGACTCTGCTATCTCCGTTCCCCTGCCCTCTCGTTCTGCGCATGCTGGACAGCTTCGTACGAAACCCCCACAGGCAAGGATGAAACATCTTGCTATATCTCTCCTTTCAGATTCGGATGGTGTTGACTCCCCCACGTATGACGGAGATGTAGAGAGTAGTACTGCGGGTGGTCGCACAGACACACAAACACATCGAGCTTCATTGCATACCCACCATCCCACCTCTTCAACCTCCACCCTGAACAATCCTCACACAGTAGATCAGAGTAGTGCTTCTGAAAATGTTACGCCCGAGCTCAGTGCATTGAACACCGAAATTCTTTCCGTTGCTGCCACGGGGGAGCTGGATGTATCTTCCATCATGGAAACAACATTTAATCCTGCTGCGTTAACTGCAGAGGATATCCAGAGTTTTGTACGAAAGGCAATTGAAGGAGAGAGTACGCGGAATTACAAAACCAATCCGCCCCCGACCGATAGACCGGTTCGAATCTACGCAGATGGTACGCTCAAAAATTCCAAATGCGGTTTACCGGGTTTGACCCTTACTCTCAGGCGTCTATGACCTCTTTCATTTTGGGTCCGTAAAAATTACTTTCTTGCGAAAATACTGACTCGGTTGTCGTAGACATGCTCTTCAACTTCGACAGGCCAAGTTATCCTTTCCATTTGTCTACCTTATGGTAGGAGTCAACTCGGATGAACAAGTCCATCAACATAAAGGCCGTTCAGTAATGGATCACGTTGAGCGGTAGGTTTAAATCTTCCAGAGGCTAGTTTTATCTCATTATCTCTAGCATTGAAGCCGTTCAACACTGTCGTTGGGTTGATGAAGTCATTCCGGAGGCTCCTTGGGTCATCGAAGAAGATTTCATTCACAAATACCAGATTGACTATGTTGCACATGACGAGGCACCTTATCTGAGCTCTGGTTATGATGACGTTTATGCTCTATGTAAACGCCTTGGTGTGGTGTGATTTTGTTTCTCCCGGGATCTCAAAATAACTCGGTTAATCAGGAAAATTCCTCCCAACCCGACGCACTCCTGGTGTTTCAACATCCGAGTTACTCGAACGAATTGTGACGAAATACAGAAAAAGGGATTTTGACGAAAAATTCAGTAAAATGGGACACGCGGAACTTCGTGCTGAGGGAAGCGACTATGACGATCTTAGTCCAACTGGAAAGTCAATGGACGTTTTCTTCCCACCAGATCCTAGCCTCAACAGCACATATTTAAGCCAAAATTCAAGCAGGGTAATCAGTCCTCTTGCGAGTCCTGAAGGAAGCCAGACCGATAGCTGATCTCGAAGTCCTTTCTTCCATATCCTTTCTTCCATATACAAACTCTTTTAATTATGCGATCCACTTGTTTTTCGGATGGCTTGTCCATCATCTTATGTTTTAGCATCATCATTATCGTTCCCATAACGGTTTAGAGTTTACAAGGGGAGAAGGGATTGTTACATAGATCAATCATACAAACAAACATACAAAGGAAAGTGATTCCTTATAATTTCAAGCCAAGTTTGCCCTTTTCTAGCTGGATCGAGTATCCATTAATCTTGTCACTAACAAGCTTGTCAATGCTGAACATATCTTCTGCCCTGAGAGTCTTCTTGGCAGCTACTGCATCAGCTATGACTTGGGCCCTCATCTCCTCACTAGTCTCCTCATTAGTCTCCTCATGCTCCGGCATATTGCACTCGTCTTCCTTGTGCCAATCTTCTAGACTTGCAGGGCTGAATGCTTGTGAACAGAAATCGATCGTCCGGCGAAGATATTCTTCCGAAAGGCTCTTGACATCCACATCTCCTTGAATGACTGTTGGGCACAAGTATGGAGAGGTCAGAGTTTCGGATTAACAATGACAATTGAAATGATCCTACCTGGACTGAACAAATCAAAGGCTCTATCAAAATTGTCTTCCTCGATGTCGGCCAGAATTGGACGCTCTTGGTTCCTCATTTGGCGATAAGCGCTAAGCACTGTCACTAAGAATCTTAAGTGACTCTTAGTTGATTGATCGCTTGAGTTCAGGGATTTCAAACCTGGTATAGGAGGTTCCAACTCGTAAGTCATGCCACTCTGCGGCATGAAGAGGACTACACTCAGAACGTATGGTGGCTGCAATAGTTGCTGCGGCGGACAAGGCACTCGAAAGAGCCAAATGGACGCCAGAAGAGAAAAATGGGTCGATAAATGCTGCACGATTGGAGAGGCAATTAATGCAAGAGTCTTTGTTATTGGTACCTCAATAAGGTTTTGAACTTACCCCCTGCGTCGCCGACGATGCGGTAATTTAATCCTGCATATGAAGTTCCCGAGTAGCTAAAATCGCTTGCCGTCCGGACTTGAGGACCTCCTGAATATTCAATCAGGACTCCTTGACCAATTAACTCCTTGATCTTTGGACAGTTGTCTTTCAATTCTTGGAGATAGTGGCGAAGGAGTAAAGTATTGTCGCCCTTCTTCTCCATGTTGACCTTCTTGCGCTTGGAAATCTTTTCATCCATGATTACCCCAATAGAGGTTTTTCCGTCTTGAAGAGGAATAAACCATGCCCACCCAGATTCATCTGTCGATGGAAGCATTTCAGCCGTGCAGCTCTTAAGGACAAGGCATAATAGTAACACTCGCCTCGTAAAGCTTCGAAGAATGGCAGCTGAACCAGACATCGAGGGCGTCTGTATTCTTGCACACCTGTCCAATAACCCCAGTATGCAACGTTTCTCAAACTCTGATTGTACTTTCGTAATCCAAGGGCCCTGGACATGATGCCGTTACGACCACTAGCATCAATGACCCAATCGAAAGATATATTGCCAACTTTCCCAGTGGCAACATTCTTCCATTTGGCGCATACGGGAAGGGACTTAGGCTCTTCGACTTCTGACTGACATTGGTTGGCAGCGGCGGTGATGGGAAGCGTACCAGAGCTCGATTTGGCATGCTTAAGCTGCTTAGAGAACTGGATTTCGGTGACTAGGTAGTTTTCATAGACCTTAACACCGAGTTCACGAGCACGGTCCAGGATCAAAGCATCGGCTTCCGCTCTTGTCTATCAACCAAGATCAGATCATAGAAGACAATTTTAGGCTTTGACAAGACTTACCACATTCCAGGCATAATTATTAGGATCGTCGGACACGAAATTGGCAACTAATGAAATTCAAGGAATTTACTCAAGCATACGTACTGGCAGATAAGATGATACTTACATCCTTCCCGCTTGCGAGGGTTGAATTTGAATGCGGCACCGTGCTAGATCCGTCAGATTCGGTAACGAGGAGCAGAGAAAGGCAGCTGAAAGTTACCTTTTGAACAAAACCAAACGACTCAAACTTGTCATCTGCATCAATGAAGCGAAGGAAGTGTCTCATGGAAGGTATCATGCTCTCTCCCACATGGTACCTAAAGCAATATATATATATTAAAAGACGTTGAATAGATATTGGACAAACGAACCGGGGGAATGTCTCGGCTTCAAGCAGAGTGACAGAGAATCCTTCCTGTGCAAGACAGGCAGCTGAATACGAGCCTGAGGGACCTCCCCCAATAACAAGAATCGAGGTGGATGAAGGCTAATACGAGGTATTCGAGTTATCACTCGTAAAACAAATACACAAGAGGACTTCTCACTGGTAATTGCGGTACGACGGATCGACTCTTCGCAGCGGGACCAAAAAGAGCTCGTAAGGCCCAGTACAATTCAAGCATTGGTTCCATTTGAAGGGATGAGTTAACAAACACCTAAGGGCCAGGAAGAATACTTTCTGCTGGAATATCAAGCTCTATACTGAAATGAGTCAGGTTTACCCGAGATGATCCAAGGTATCGTTTTATGAGAGTTGATAGACAAAGACTAGAGGTTGAGATTAGATTTGAGACGAGTTTTCGCCGATTTTGCTCGTCCCCTCCCCTTTATAAACTCAGTACCTCGTCTGCTGCCTAAAATAGAATCGCTCATCTGTTCTTCCGAGGTGGGTACAGGTATAACCATCATTAAACCGATCGGATTCGGTTTCAATCCATCCAAATGTGAAGTTTCTGTCGACACTCATAATGGCTCACCAAATGTCACCACTGAAAACAGCTTCGATTTTTAGTCGATAATCCATACAACCGAACAGTAAGCGACGGGGACGGAAGTTCAATCTTCCAGTCAGACGTGGATCAGGACTCGACGAGATTTGAAGCGAACTGTGCCATATTTGCAATACCAAATGTCAAGTTAGATTGATGATCGTTGGTTAGTCCGACCTAAGACTTGACTGCCTAATGATTGAACATTGATTATCAGTAGCACGTAAGTCAGCCACAAAGAACTACGTATCAACAGATATTCAATTGAAAATGGCAGAAGCAATGAAACAGATGGTGAGTATGAATCATTCCATTCTAGATGGAGATGCTTTAATCATTGATAGTGTATCATCGCTAACGTTCAATTTTAGACATTCACCTGGTACCTGGTCATAATCTTGTTGAATAGCTGTTATAAGCTCGGGACTATACTATCTGTGGACAAGTAAAACATCATCAAAAAATCTCTGGGGATGACATCATCATATGACCATTGTCAGGAAAATAAGTTGTAAGCCTATATCTGTCTTCATTCCACAGTAGATGCCATCAAGTATAGTAACTTTGATCAATCTATAAAAGGCTAGAGAACTCCGACAAGGAGGCCTTATCAGATCATGACATCTAGAGAAGTTCGGAAGACCCAAATATTCTGGGTGAAATCGGGTACTCAGATTGCCTATAAAAAGTAAACAAACAATGCCTCAGTCGATCCTGAGCAAACCCTGATATGTTTCTATAGGTATCACTGTTACAACCTTTTTTTGTTTTTTTAAATATATCTCTGTACCTAACACCATGCTTTGTCCCTTCTACCATGTGTTTAACCACATGCTCTCACTTTAACCCTTTTTATTATTCTCTGCTTCTGTACTATGGCCATGACTCATCCTCCGTACTACTTTCTCAGAACCTTATGCATTCATCTCTAGTCAGTAGGATAACTAACAGTATATCTAGCAACATGTAGTGGCTTAGTTGTGCTGACCCTGACCACACTCCTTATCTGAGTTGACAAGGAAAACTCAATAGAGTTTTTATTCAATTACTATACACTACTTATACACAATCTGTATTTACAACTATTTATAATGTCCCATACATCTGATTTGAGTAACTTCCTTCCATACATCCAACAAGGTTTTCATCTGGGCCTCCAGCCCAACTTGAACCCTCTATGTAATGATCAACCTCATGTTATACAGGAGTTCTCCATGAGGCT
>Ga0153993_100416_pt1 | contig 16100 bp, 19 predicted proteins | sample TSNC077MetaG_FD_104706 | JGI IMG/M metagenome (GOLD analysis project Ga0153993, IMG submission 104706) | Attine ant fungus gardens microbial communities from North Carolina, USA - TSNC077 MetaG | ecosystem: Host-associated > Fungi > Mycelium > Unclassified | place: USA: North Carolina, Lumber...
ATGTTGAAATGCATATTTCAATACTATTTTGATACTACGCATGTAGTGTTGAGATATTCGCCTTTTGAGAGAGAACTGTTGAAAGAACTATAGCAAGCATAGCAGTATGGAAAACTGGCTGGAATACTCACCCAATCAAGTTGAGTTTATACACCGTTTCACAGTTTAGAGTAGAGAACAATGAGGCTCAAGTGTAAGAGAAATATGAGTACATGTTTGTACTGAGACTATCGCATCTATCATCTATCAATCTATCAATCTATCACATCTAGTCCTCGTGTCATTTGTTGTTTGTCATTGATGCTATTAACATCAACGACCATGTATAATCAAGTCCCACTTCCAATCCGAATTTGTGTTTGACACTTCGAAATGATATTTCTCTAGGACCAGAGATACAAGTATACAACAATAAATGTTTCATGCGGGCAGCTCGAACTTTTGCCCTTGCAATACTCTGATAGAATGAATCATAACGACAGGAGTCATCGACAAAGAGAGAAACGCACTTTGTAAGGTATACATAAAAGAAGTCGACGTATAACCCTGTCTGGACGAGACCGGCGGTAACTGCAATAGGGTCAATGGTTCCCTCTGAGAAATAACTGAAGTGACGCATGAAGAATTGTGGTACTCTATGAAAAGCGATACTTGCGTACCGGTAGATCCAATTGGGAATGTAAAGGGCCCTGTAAACACCAAGCGCGGCCAAGTAATGCGTCGTGATTGTCTCTGCCTCCCCTGTCCGTTGAAGCATGAAGAGTTGAGGTAGAATAGCAACGGATTCGAGGAAAATAGAGAACGACCACAGGATTTCGGTAAAGGAAAACTTGTAGTTGAAGATGAGAGAAAGTATAAAACACGGGCCAACGAGGTATTCGATCTTGAAGGTATCAATGGCTGGATCATTTGTCGGACTTTGAAGCAAACTAAATTGGCAACATTCAGGGAGGGAGAAGCGGGGAGGCTAACCGGTATTGAAACTTCATAATGTATAGGGTGTAGCAGGTGCTCGCAATGAAAAACAACTTCATGACCGAGTTATACAGGGAGACATAGCGGTAAAAGAGGTCCAGGTATCGTGTTGTGAAAACGAGTACATAGAGAGCCTGTGTCTTGAATGAGATGCCTGGAATTCAGTGATATTGATCAGGCAATAAGCAAGAGCATAGCGGGCTGCAGGCTCACCACGACAAGAGCGGGTTGTTTGAATCTTGTGCAACAATATGAATATTGAAGCCAGATGTGACAAATCGCCTTGACTGGTGGTATCAGAGCAGCACCATGATGAAAGCAACGTCGAGCTCACCAAGAAACCGGAAAATGTTCATAGCTGCAGTGGGAGCAGAAACTTGACTGTTACGAGCGGAAGGACACCTGTTTTCGACGCTGCGCGACGACGTGTTCGTATGGACACTATTTAGCTTATATAAACATTTCCACGCCTATATGTCTTTGACTTCACCTACAAGTCGCAGGTGCACCTTGCACCATGAAATGGTGAGCGTTGTTTACTCCGTTATGGTGAATGCAAAGATGTTCTAGTAAAAGGGTCGATTCCACTGGCCCGCGAGGGAGCCCCCAAACTTGCTCTGGCTATTTTTCCAACAGTGCAGTGAACCGATGACGAGTCTTATACCCGATGGACCATTCCAAGCACAAGCTGGTTCATTGTAAGGCTATACTTACATTTCTGACTCTTTGAAATATATGGGCTGCGATGATCGAAAGTCTCCCGATCTCGCAGCAAAGGCAGAGTCGTATATCCAACTCGGGCTGCTACAACCGAGGCCGCTTCAAGCTGAGCCTAGACAGTGCGCTTCCTGTATTCCCACACTGTCCTGGGTGGTCTCCAGACGTGGTTTACTCCTTCGAAGCGAGCGGTGCATTGTGACGTGCATGATCAAAGCATTTGGGCTCAAGGCCCATGCCCACAAGTGTGGTTTCGTGCATATAATCAGGTTCACTGCCATATTGGATTGATTACGCTGCAGCAGTGTTTAAAGGCGTCTTTGTGGAGAATGAGATCTTCTTATGAGTCTGCCCAGTGCAGCACTGAGCATTTGTTCTCGACTGAGACATGTTTGATGTCAAACATGATGGCTGACTTCGTTTATTATAGGTTCCTTGTTGGTATTGAACTTAGGCTTGTGCTTTGTATCATCCCCCATAGTCCCAGGTGTACTCTTTATCGCTCAGCTGGAGCGCTACCCTGTTTATAAAAAACTGGTGGCAAGCCAATTAGTGATCATGACTTTTGAGTAAGAGATACCCTATGCTCACCCATTAATTCTATTTTGAAGATTTATGCATTATAGATCGCGATAATTCGCGGTCCTATCCTCCACGTGGTCGTTACTTTGTTGAGTCGGCGGTTACTTGTGTTTCTGATTGTTGTCGTCACCGCAACAAGGAATCCCTAAATTTAATATCTAGTCAAGCGCTCTGTATTCTCCATGCCCTTGGCGAGATATTCACCACATCACACATTCGTTTAACTCTATCCCTCGTTCATTGTTTTTTGCCGTCCGTGACTTTGGCCTCTCGCAACCCTTGGATTTCAGTTCCTTTTTACTTCCACCGCACCATTTATGTGGGCTTTGACCTCTCAGCTCGTTTCACCATATCTGCTTCTTATGTCTACTCCAGTCCTGGCGGCTCCTTTTCCGAAAATACTTTCTCGTCCTCCTACGAACATGACCTGTCTTCAAGCCCGAGACCGCTATATACTAAGAAACGATACACTTTCCGGGCAGCTTATTGCAATCAACCCGAATACTTTGCAACCCGTGCCCCAAGGGCTCTCGACCGACGGCAGCGGCCAGGGCTTCAACGCTCCAGCGGTCATTTGGATAGTCCTTGTTCTAGCCATTGGCGTTCCACTGTCTTTTGCCGGTTTGAGAGGATTGCGTTTGACATCAGGGGTAGGGGTCGGTCTTGTCGTTATTTTGCCAGGTAAGCCAGCTTTTTTTGATCTTCCTTTGATTTCCTGACTAAAAATATATCTCAGTATGGGCGTCGTTCGTCAATACCATGGGGGCGGAGGGAATATCAGATCTATTGCTTACATTGCTCTGCCTTGCAATGTTCGCTGTCGGATTCACTTTCGGGTTTTTCGAAATTGGCAAGTGGACAGGGATGGTGTCGCTCGGAATATCAGGCGGTTTGAGTCTGGGTATCCGTCTTATGTTATTTAGGTCTGGTCTGTTGTTCCCAGTTGGCGATAATGGCTATGGTCCTGGCTATGTTTTAGGTTGGGTGATGATTACAATACTAGGGGTACTGGGAGGGCTCTGGATTGGTCTCACAAAATATCAGATTAATAGATTAGTGAGCGAAACCATCTTTCTTCCCCTAAATTGGCTAAACATATCAAGCTTTTTGCTTGTACAGCCACTGGGTCATTCCTTGTTGCCCTGGGGATTGACCTCGTCTTGAATAGGCAAAATGGGATGAGCAGGGGTTTGATCTTTCTTTTTGACAGGAACTCATCGCATATTGTTGTGAGTCAAAAGTTTTTGTTCTCAATCACTCATCACATTGTCATAGGATGTCATGACGAAGGGCTATAAACCATTAATAAGTACGCAAGTAATTTTGGGGCTTATGTACATACTTCTCTCTCTCTATGTGTCACATTGCTGATCTTTTCTTGCCCAGTCCTCTCTTAGCATTGGCTCAATACCGATTATTCAGGGGGATTTTTGACTGCGGAAAGCCCAAATCAAGTTCAGGAATAGCACTGAATACTCAAACGGGAGTTCCAGCTTCCTCGCGAATGAACTGGAATACTCGTGCGTTGTCGAGCGAACGTTGAGGTTCGTGGGACATGGTTCTATTCGGAACTGTCGGATTTCGTTCAATGTGATGTTACCTTTTCAAGGTTGGATACCGGCTTTTGTTTCCTTCATATATAGTATGAAGATAGGATGGAAAACAAATCGTAGATCTTTTCGATTGGGTATGGCATGCTATTTCTACTTAGATTAATATCAGTAATACGCATAAAAATGATTCACTTTCATCAACTCAACTGTTCTCAGGAGGATCCTTAAGATCTGGTTGCCGTGCCTGATCTACAAATTTTGATCAAGGCTTGTGCCTTTTTTGATGCTGTATTTTGTGCATACGTCTATAGCGAGATAGCATATCTCATTTTCTTTTTGGTTGTCCTTTACTGATTACTTTTCTGACCTTGCAAGGCAATGGATGATACAACTAATGTGCGGGCTCCCACAATTATATTCAACAATATTAGTATATACTAACACAAGATCTCTAATTTTGATAGGACTACAATACAATGATTAAGTGGAGATGGGTTTAGAGAGTAGAATACATGGTATTCTCAGGGTAAAGGATGCAATTAACGGAAGTATAACATCTACACACTATACATACTGGGTTACACTTCAGATAATACTTGCTCAGCAATCACTAACAAAAGACCTATGAAGAATGATTGAAAATGCCTACCGGTCTTGAGGGTGAAGGTACAATGAAGGCGTGAGTAAGAATTCATTGACACGTTTGAGTGTTGCACGAGATGGATTCGCTCGAGGTACGCTCTCAATGATCCATTCTAAGCGCGTGCGGATGGTTTGTTTATCAACTACAAAACAAAATAAAATACCTGAACACATGCTATATCTTTGAGAAGTTGAATCTGACCTTGAGTCTTGTCTGTCTGCATTAATGATCCCATTTTATCGAAGAAGAGTTGAATAGCGACGACAGCCAGACCTACGCTCATGTCCAAAAGTATTTCAGAGTGATTCCCGCATCCTTCCAAAATATAAATAGTTTTGGGGGATTCTCTAAATAGATTGGCTTTGATGAAGGGAATAGCCGTTGGTAGGACGTATTGCAGGAAATAAGCATCGGGTTTAGCTTTGCTTTTGGATGGAGAGAAAATGTGCAATATATTTTGAGTAGGACTCATGATGCAACTGCCGGAACACGTCGACGAGCGAGATAGATCCAGGACAACATAGGCTACACCGGCTATTATCTCCGATTGTGTTGATGACAACAGGGTATTCAGATCAGAGGGAGAGAATGAAGCGAGCTGAATTTTGCCATTAACCCTGTGAATGGGTATGGGTGAAAGTACGAGTTCAGATAAATTTGCAGTGGTTGATGAGGTTGAGCACTCCGTTTGTGATGAAGAGAGGATATTTTTGATCAGTTCTTCCAATTTGGCCCGAGGAGATGCGATTAACTCGGCACGGTAGTTCCAGAATATACGTGGAGTTAAACCCTTTTTTAAAAAAATTCATTAGCTGCATATTTGAATTTATGGCATAGATATACCATGCTCCAGAGTTCATGATCATCCCCCGAGCCCTGAATGTAGGAGAAGCCACCTACATCTCTACCTGCATCGCCTCCAGTTTGCTTAGAGGCACACACACAGATGACAGGGAGAAATGAAGTGTTGGCATTGAGCATGGGAAGCGTCGTTGTTGAGGGCGTGATCCAGAAAGGTCGAAGTGGTGCAGCAAGATCTAATGGGATCTCAAATGAGGAAGCCTAAACAGATTCTGATCGTGTTATATCTAGTAGAATATTTGAACTTACGGCCAACATATTTGCCCAACCGTCGAGCTTCTCCGCAATATGATAGTGCTCTTGAGCACTTACAACTCCAGGAGGCGTATAAAGTTGTATATCCCACTCGGCTGAAGTAGGTTCCCCATCGTGTTGTTTTCGCCTCATGGAAATCGCACGATTGACAACTGTACACCAGATCGGTACCGTCTTGGACAAGGCATCTGGCATCCGTTTTCCCGCTCGTGTTGAATCAACGAGAATTATTCTGCGCTGTAGTTAGTCTGACATTACTTAGCCGAGTGGTCTGAATCAAACCCATATTTCTGAGATATAAGGGGTAGAAGGTGTAGATTTGTCCTTCTCAGGTTGAAACTCCAATTACCCGTGTGACCGTCGGTAGACTTAAAATAAGCAGGTGTTTTATTTGCCTAAGATTTTTTCGTTTCATGAATGTTCTCAGAAATTTGAGTGGTGACTGACGATGACTGGGTCAGTATACCAAGAGCCGCAACGCAGGTTGGCTACATGAGTTGAGAACATCAGAAGTCCTGCAGGATGATATCAAGCATACGGAGGAGGGGGAAGTTAGGATAAGATTCGTGGACGTAATTGACGAAGCCGATGTCCTCTTGGATGGAATGAAGACGGTTGTAGATGTTGAGAGATTTCTTGTGAAGGGTCGCAAGAGAATCGATAAGAGCTCGTTCGTGGTCCAAATTGAGATTGGAGATCATGAGTCAAGTAGCGATTAAAATGTGCCGGTTGGCGATCTTAGAACTTGCAGAATAGAAATCCAAAAAAAGTTCATATCACGTGTCAAAAATACGTTTTCGAAAGCACTTGAGGCGTTCACATATCCCGCTTTAGAATCTAGATGTTTTCAACTATCCCAAGCATCTTGTCGTTCTCAAATATTCTTGTATGGCCGCTCTGGCTCAGTGTTGCACAAGCGGCAAGCGACCGCTCAATTGATAGAGTCTGTAGCCTCTAATACCACTCAAGGATGTTTGTCTAAGGCTCATCTTCTTTTCTTCATCTTCTTCAGGCTGTATTCCTTAGAACGCACTCATTATACGCTCCATATATTGACCAAGATCTTCAAAATAGGCATGCTCTTCTCGATCTCAATTTCAAGGTCAAACTAAGGACAGTACATTAGGTGGTGGGACTTTGGTGCTGACTCTTACGTTGTCCGCTTCTTTTACTCTTGATTTCAATTGTGTAAACTGACCATCCTTGGATATGTATAACAGAACACCAACAAACATGTCAGACTTACACGAAACAAACCGTCACAAATGGTTTCTCTCTTTCCTTAAGATTGCAATTACCTCTTACAGTGAACTAGGGATGGTTGTGGACTCGCCTTCCGCTGACAGCACCAAACTTCATCGTCGAGACAGAATTCAAGGTTCGGGTTCTACAGTACATTCCCGTGGGCTATGCTGATTTTTCTTCAGATTTCAGGAGACTCAACGCACCTATTCGGTGATGGGTTTGCATTCTGGCTCACAAATGAACGAGTCAGTCCAGGTCCTGTTTTTGGTAACAAAAGTTCGTTGAGTTCTCCTCCCAAGTCAACCACACACTTAGCTTAGTAAATCTTAGATCAGTTCAATGGCTTTGGACTCATTGTTGACACGTATGTTGAATTTTACGCTCAAATCCGATCTCATTTTGTTCCAGATATGCCAATGCTAGACATACTTACTCTTTCCCTCGGATCTCTGGCTTCCTATTTGATGGCACTAGCACGTATGACTTTGGTAATGACGGTGATGGACAAGCCGCCGGTGCCTGTACTGTAAGTTACTGGTCCAATTACCATCAGGTATCCCAGTTGACTTCGGCAGGCGAATGTCCGCCGAACCAATATGGCTACGAAACTCAAAGTAACATACATCAAAGGCGAATATCTTGACGTCAAAGTACAGTACAAGGCCTGTGAGTACAGGCCCTTATGCCCATCATATAGAGTCACCCAATTCAATGGCTAGGGGATGAATGGTCGGACTGTTTCCGCCTCGAAAACGTCACCCTACCTACTAATCCTTATATCGGCTTAACCGCGATGACAGGCGATGTCTCCGATGCGCATGAGTACGTCCCTCCTTCGGGAACCCATTCACCTCTCCCTGACAAATTGCATTAAGCATAATCTCTGTGACAACGTCTTCCATACTCTTCTCCCAAACCCATCCTCAGAGTGGCAAGGGTAGACAACTCAGTGGAGTTCCAACAGCTTTGGGGGAGGGATTTGGGAATTGGTTTGGCTTCTTCAAATTTATTCTTTTTGTCGGCCTCGTTGGTGGGGGTATATATGGATACCAATATTTCCAGCGCAGGAAACGCTATAGTGGTTTCGGTTCAGGTAATTTTGGTGGACGTGCTAGTACTTTTGGTGGAGATGCTGGCGGGATGCTTGGCCCGGGTGGTTTGGGTGGGTCAAGGGGCTACGGTGCGCCCTATGCTAACGGGAAACGATTCTGATATCGGACGATGAAGATTCAACTGTTACCCACCCTTCTCCCTACTGTACCAACTTGAGACATATATCATATTTCTTCTATACTTCTGCCGGCAGTCTTCGTTCGGGAACAAAAGCTTTATTATTGCATCCTCGAAGAACCAGTCGTTTATGCTACAATCAATTCAGGAGAATCAAATGCAGAAGTGAATCTTTCAGTCCTCTTTTGGTCTATGTGGAATACATAAACCAGGCCCACACTAAATGACACGGAAACATATTCCTATATACCGAAAGCAAGAAAACTATGCTACTGCCTATCTACTATGTAAACTAATGCTACGTAAAATGATAAAAGATGCAAGAGGTCGAGTCTTGAAATAAGATGAGACGACTTTTTCGCCGCTCGAGTGAAAATTCGACGACAGTGTGGAATAAAAGCTACACTACCTACCAGCTACTGAAAGATGAGATCCAGAATCAGAGAAGGATAGAGAAGAAGATGCCGAGAAATGCATCGTGAAGAAAACTCATGTCTGATGCAAAAAAAAACAAAAGAAAGGGACAAAACAACAAAGCACAATAAAGCTGACACAGGAATCGAGAACTGAACCATGTTATCAAAGGGCATCGAGGAAAGAGCGAAAGGGAAAATTACTTCATTTAGGGGATGCAGTCCAAGTGATGAGAGATGATGTGACACAAGTGAGATCGGTAATTCGGATTGGCCTATGATCCTAGACATTATACCGAACGGCCAAACGTTCCCGTATGACTGGGGGGAATGACGCAACCTGCGCTGCCCATCCTGCCTCATCATGTTGCTTGAATCCTTGAAGGAGCGCGGAGAACATGCTGTTGAGCTCCGGTGATGGTTGACTCCATCGAACAATCGAGTTGCAGAACCACAATAAACTCTGTGAATACAGTGTCGAATCAATGACAAGTAGAGTACATGAGAGTGGAGGCTCTTACCTTGGCAATCCCGAGAGGATTTGTTTGCACAAGTGTGCACAGACCACGGAATGCCGAGTCCTTCTCATCATTATCACGAATTTCGTAAAGAGCCTGACACCAAGCTTGAGCAAATTCAGGTAGATGAGGAGCGACAAGAGTGGGATGCATAAATCCAATGCGACCTATTGAAACGGCTGCGTTCTCATGTAAACTCCTGGGTGCTTTGGGATGTAAGAGAATGGGAATGAGGCGCCTGATAAGCGCCTCAACCCACTGTTGGAACTCCAGATCATCTATGTGACAACGTTAAGCAATACAGGTTAAAGTCCCCAAGTTAGCTGAAGCCTACCCCGACCATATCGCAGCGCGACCTCTCCTACTGACCATGCAGCATTATTCGATGCACTTATGAACTCAAGCTTGGGCTCAGGATCGAGCTGCTGAATCAACTCCTGCATGATGCCCGGCATATGAGGGCGCAATAGCATGAAACACCCCATTGCCATATCACCGACCAGCGCATATGCTGACTGCCTCACGGGAGCTTGAGGGTGCTTCAGGCAGAACGTCAGAAGATTGAGCATATTTGGATTGCTGTTCGTAATGAAAGGCTCCAATGACATGCCCAAGCCCTGGATAAGGCCGGAAAGCAGGTCGAGTGCAACTACCAGGAATGAACCTCCAGGCTCGTCGAGTTCGGGGTTTTGCTGGTATGCCTGATACTGGAGCAGAGATTGATGAATGATGTTATTGCACCGCTCGAATACTGGACCTGCGTAAAGAAAGAAAGCGGGACCCATCGCAATAGAAACCGAAGCAAGACACTAAAACACAGATGAGATGGATTTTATTACAAGAGCTTGAGTGCATACCTCAAGCAATGGAATTAAGTCCTCGTCATCATCCTTGAGCTTTGACCATCGATTTGTCAAAGGTGGCATCAAGATCTCAACGTAGGCTGGGTTTGCAAGTGCACGGCCAACGGCATCGGCAAGAGTGCCAACGGCATCATACAAGATCAACATGTTCTTGTGTTGATATTTCTCGAAGGCGAAGACAAGGTTTCTCAGGACGGGCTCCAAATAAGGTGCAATTTCAGGACCTGCATCCTCTTCAAGAGTTGCAAAAGCGCTGCATCCTGCCTCCTGGACACGCTTGTTAGTGTCCAAAATCATACGAAGGAGCTAACAACTTCAATCAGCTATCACCTAGCCATAGACTATGAATTTAACTCACGCCTTCCATCGTCGGAATAAAATAGGTTCGCCTATGCTCCTCTGATAGAGGTTGAGTGCACCAACTTGCGTATCGACCAAGGGTCCAACAAGTGATTGACCGCACAAGAGGCTACGATGCATGTCAGAGAAGCTGAAACGACTGATAGTACTTCAACCACCTTGGGATCATTTAGTGTATTGATGAGGTATGGGATCAAAGTCGGGAGGTGAGGCTCAATGGCTTCCATGCAACCTATGACATCGCTGAGAACTAAAAGGTATCCAAGCTAGTTACACGTACCCTCAGCCATGGCACCCAAAGCCAAAATGCCACTTTCTCTCTGCAACCAGTCATGGCTCCACAGTTTCTCCTTTAAGTGTGCGAGAAGAACGTTCAAAAGATCACCACTGAATCTGACAGCTAGAACATCAAGAGCGGCAGCAGCACATTTTCGCAAATTCCATTCAGTGGACATCTCCTCTGCGAAATCGTCGTCATAGTCATCGTAGTCCTCTTCTTCGTCCGATTCTATCGCCACCTCACCATAAGCACCAATACGAGGCTTTTGTGGCTGACCACTTGTTTCTGTAGGGTCGCGCTCGAACACATGAGCTTTGCCTCCATAGTGGCGGGGCTTGATATCGGTGTCCTTGTCAGGAACAGCGGCGTCTTCTGCATCCCCTTCTAACCACAAGAGGTCATCTTCCCCGTAGACCATACAATCCAAAAGTACTGGGGCAACTTTTTCCAAAAGAGGATGCAAATATGGCGCTAAGTCAGCATCCTCAGCGAATGTAAGCCAGAACTCGCAGGCCTCCAATGCGACATTCTCGTTTTTGTCTTTGGTGGAATAAAGCATATACTCCGCGACATTGGCCATTTCCGGCATAAGTTTCTCTGGACGGGCTGCGAGAAGGAGAACAAGGGCCTGACAAACATGCCGGCGCACAGAAGGATCATCGTCAGACGCCCGCTTGAACAAGCAAGCAATGAAACTGTCGATATGAATGAATAGCGACTGGCAACTAATAGGGACAAAATATGAAAGGCATGCTACTGCATGGGACCGCATCTTGGCTGAAGGGTGGTCTGAAAGCATAAGAAATTTGGGGATCATGTAGTCAAGCGGCCGAGTACCACTGATTTCAACATCCATCTTACGCGGATAATCTTCACAGGCCTTCTCAAGCGCATTAAATGCGGCCTACAAAAATAAATTAGGAATCATGATAACCTGAATATTATCCAAGGGCGATATCCCGAACTGAAGGTATGAGGAAACCAGTTGGGGAAGAAACCCTGGACCAAGAGCATTATGTACCAAAAAAATCACTTACCTCTTGCCTGTCCAAATCGGGGGCGTCCAACGCATTTACCAACTGCTGTAGACACTCTGGCCAATTTCTGGGCTCGAGTACACCAAGGAAGGCTACGATATCTTGACTCGCCGCATTGCGGATCATGATCGACGAGTCATCAAACGCCCGCAACACAGCGGACTTAACGAATTCTACAACTGGTGGTTGGGCTTGTAAGATAAGACGGGAGTTGTTCTTCAACAAGTATCCAGCGATGGTGCGAATGCGGTCCTCTTCATGGGTCATAACACTTAAGATATAGGCCAGGTAAGCAATATACTCCGCAATACGTGTGAATGAATTCAATTTCTGAGAGTCTCAATAAGAATTTTAGTCAAGTAGCAGCATAAAGCGTGACTGACGAGAGTAATGGAACGCTGGGCAGCAACAGTCATGTCGGTAGAATCATAGATAGTACGCAGAATTTCCTCCAGAGCTTGGTGGTCTGGAGTCCACAACGACATTTTTTGTATAGAAAACGGAAGATAGCAAAAGGAAGTTGGTGGTAGAGGTGAAGGTAATGAGAAGGCAATAAATATCCTCCAACTCGATATCTTTGTGTACACTTATTGATTCAAGCGTCACAGTCACCACCCTCTCGGTCTCCCAAAGCCTGCTTCTCAAGGCCATGTGCTGCAGATCGATAAGCTGGCCACATCTGGCTGATCCTCCCTTTGAGAAGATTGTATTTAATGTGTAATGTTTTCCCTTCATCATCTCACATCAAAACAAACTAGAGAAAGACCTTCCAATCTTCGAGAGCTGAGAGCATTGACTGATGGGTTCTCAATGAAATCATAGTAAAATGCTGTCCAGGAGGAAGCTACTGGGGGAATAACATCAGTGGAGAAATCTGTTAGATGAAATCGGCCACTGGCTGATGGCATATCTTCTAATGACAAGGCAATTTTAGCTCTAGCCAGCTTTGCCCAAAAGTGTTGTTGCTCAACTACCTCAACTGCAGGCTTAGGCTATTGGCAGTGCTATATGGACCACAGCTCACCATTGAGCCAAGGGCAACCTACAAAGGTGGACTTTCTGTCATGCAGAAATGATAGACATGCACTAAATGCTCCAACTATAATTTTCCAGATTTCACCAAGCAGGAAAATTAAGTACATGCTGACCACTACAGTAATGATCATGGTGCCCTTGCCACTTAGACCATATGTGGATATATTTTAATTATATTTTAATTCAAGTCCAGACAATGGTCACAACACTAAATCTATATACCACAGGCAATAGATAGTAGCTTGCCTGAACCTGCAGACCCCCTGGAAGAGAAGAGGTGTAGTGCAACTGTTGGGTTGAGCTAACTCTAGGACTAAGTTGTCTTTTATTTGGGATGAACAAAGAGAACTCAACAGAGTTCCCCTTAGATGTGGGCTACTACTTATACCTTTTACACATGGTCTGTGCTACTAGCCCTAACCTACTAATTAGAATGTTCCTAGTCATGTGACTGATCTTGTGATGGATTGTGACAGTTGTGATATGTCATGTAACTCCCTATTAAGAAAAGAAAAGTAAAAGATAAAGAAATAAAAGTTAGTATGGCTAAGGCAGCTCATAACACTTACTGTGTAAAAGGTAGTAGTCATCAATCTATATTGTTGACCACTGAGACTTACTGTGTAAAAGTTGCCAGTTATTGGACAGAACTGATCAACATGATATTGTCTCATTGTTATGAGATGACTTCCAAAAAGAAAACTATTTCTTGCACATTCATTAACTTGATGGGAAACATCCAAGAATACAATGTGGGAAAGATATAAATAGTATGGGAAGGATTGTGTAAGATATAGATAGTTCTTAGTAATGGTCATGTGATCATAGGAGGCAAGTGCACAGACCAACAGACATTTGTATAAGTAGCTAGGAAATCCAATGAGGAACTCTATTGAGTTCTTCCTGAACAACCACCTTGGTTGAGCCTTAAGTCTTCATGACCTTGTGCTAACACTCATTTTCCTTTTGTATTATCAATCTGAAATAATTGGAGAGAGAGAGAGAGAGAGAGAATTCTATATTTGTATACCCCAACAAGCAAGCAGGTGCTAAGACATAGTGGGTGAGATACATAGTGGTACACTACTGACTACACCTGAGCTTCAGGGGGGGTCAGCTGGTGTTGTTCCAAGTTGGGTGTGGATGTTGGGTCTGAAATAATTGGTATTGTATAAACAGGAATTTCACCATAGACTCACACTCAGTTGTCTACTGCACTGAATGATGTCTGAGGTGAGCTATAATTCTCTTGCATGCATTTGCATCTCATCATGTATTGTAGATCATTTTATTCTAGTATATAAGTCCAGTGATGATAATGATATTGATAATGTAGGTATAGATGAGAGCAATTTCTTTGGCAGACACCAAGGTATGAAAGTTGACCAAAAAGACTGAAATATATCTCTATTTATTTAGCACTCTATTCTAATACCCAAAATCATGTGTGAAACAGTGTCAATTTGTAGAAACCAGACATCTATATGTCATACAATCCAGCGTCCTACCGGAGAATTTTACTTAGCTGACCCGACTCTCACAGTCAAGAATGGATGGATACAGCTCAGCTGCTATTCACATGTTAAAATTCGCCCAGAACCTCCATGGTCCTAGTCTTGATAAAAATCCCCTCTTTTACAGGTCGAATCATCTTCCGTCAACTACCCTGTTCTCCTTACTCTTCGTAAACCAAAGTCTTTATCGGTAGACTATGTCTAGGGGCAACAACAAAAATCCAGTCGGATTTGCTACCCACATTACAGCTGGTGGTATGGCTGGCGCTTGCGAGGCTGTAGATAACTCCTTCGTAATTGATAAAGGTTATGTTCTCACTGCTCCGTAGCTCATATGTCAGCCTCTCGACACCATCAAAGTACGTATGCAGCTCTCCAGGTCCGGACGCAATCCAGGGGTAAGACCCAAGATCGAGTTTTTCCACCATTCCGTAAATCAATATTATGTATAGACGAGGTCCCGGGGATTTATATCCACTGGTGCCAATATCATCAGACGAGAGACGCCTCTGGCTCTATACAAAGGTCTTGGGGCTGTTTTGTCAGGAATCGTTCCCAAGATGGCTATTCGTTTTGCGAGCTTTGAAACGTACCATGGCTGGCTCGCCGACGAATTAACAGGGAAGACGAGCGTCCGAAATACTTTCCTAGGTGTGGCTCATTACTCGTTTTGCCTGGAGAGTGTTCATATTTTCATTTACAGCTGGTCTGGGAGCTGGCACCACAGAAGCCATTTTGGTTGTGAATCCCATGGAGGTCGTCAAGATTCGGCTTCAGGCCCAGCAACATTCCCTTGCAGATCCAATGGAGACACCTAGATATCGCAATGCAGGTCATGCCGTCTATACCATTATTCGAGAAGAAGGTGTCATGATGCTATATCGGGGCGTCTCCCTCACTGCTCTGCGGCAAGCTACCAACCAAGGTGCCAACTTTACCGCTTACCAGGAGATCAAGAAACTGTGTCACAGCATGCAACCTGATCTTATTGAGCTTCCGTCATATCAACACATGATTATCGGCCTCATTTCAGGGGCTATGGGGCCTTTCTCAAACGCTCCAATTGATACCATCAAAACCCGTAAGCGATGATTTTGCTCATCCTCAATTCATAATGACCTTTTTTGAAAGGTTTACAGAAGGCAACTGCAATTCCTGGCCAATCAGCCTTTCAACGGATCATAATTATTGCGTCAGACATGTGGAGGCAAGAGGGCTTTCGATCGTTTTATCAAGGTATAACGCCTCGTGTGCTTCGTGTAGCACCAGGACAGGCAATTGTCTTTGCTGTTTACGAGCGCATTCGTGGTATCATTGAAAAAATGAGACCAACGATCAGAGAGGACGATGGCTACTCAGAGTAGTTAATAGCTGTCAAGGAACGTAATCGGCTAGCTCGGAAGGAACATGGATGATCCCTTGATGGTCGCATTACTAGCCATCCAATCTCCTTCCATTGTCTTTAGTAAAAGTATGTTTTTGTAGTTCCTCGCCATTTAATTCATCTAGTTAGACTCAAGCATGATATGTCATGTGCTTGGCGCTGCTAGCTGCTGGAACATCGAGCGCTACAGTAAAAACAAGTTAGGTTTTTATATCCCAAATTTGTAAAGCTCAAACGTAGTCCATGGTAATCTACTTGTAGACTACGGGGGTTTCCAGAGCCTCACTGCCGTCAACAATCTATTCATGTGAGATAGAGAGAAAGGAGGAGAAGGAAGCTAATAGCTATTGAAGTCAGGGGTGCTTGCAACCGCTCCTCATGTACATAGTTTGCTGTCTCTTCAAGAGAATGAGAATGGCTAAACAACGGTGCAGAAGTGAAAAGGGACACCGGTTTATAAGTTTTGTCTTATGATGATCAAATGTTTCATCTTTATAAAGATCAAGTATTTAAGATGATATTCGCTGCGCGTGTTGCAACGAACTTTCGCTTGTGCTCCCTTTTTCTTATTGAGGTGGACTTATGCAGAGACCGCCTTTGTTAGCCTGAGACATTCTACACTGAGACGTCACTAG
>Ga0153993_100419_pt1 | contig 16074 bp, 16 predicted proteins | sample TSNC077MetaG_FD_104706 | JGI IMG/M metagenome (GOLD analysis project Ga0153993, IMG submission 104706) | Attine ant fungus gardens microbial communities from North Carolina, USA - TSNC077 MetaG | ecosystem: Host-associated > Fungi > Mycelium > Unclassified | place: USA: North Carolina, Lumber...
TCGGAATGGCGATTACATAACATATCATGCATTCTGCCGAGAAATATGTCATGATCACAGCTATACACGATTGTTATCAGCTGGTCCTCAAAATGTCTATCCCACAATCACCGTGAGTTTCCAGGCACTGCTAGGGGTAAGGTACCCACGCAGTCCGGCGGCCGGCAAAGCCTTTGTTCTGCTTGTTAACGGCAAGATTCGTCATAAATCCGGTTCCAGGAACGCGGCGCTTGTAAGTCGGAGCAGAAGAACCTCAATCGTAGATTCAAATTCAGTGTGTCACAAATCATCATCTGTGACTCGCCGAATCCCATCTATCCGCATGTCCAACTGAGAGCGTCTACGTCTGATGCTGAGAACAACGTTATAAGTCCTCAAGAACCAGTGTATACCCCTTGCTCCGCCCCTCAACGCCTTCAGGCCACGGTCCATCTTCAAGAACCTACCATGTCTGCAGTCACTATTCAGAACTCAGACTACGATCTGTTTGATGCTTGGCTCCATAAAATTTGTATGTCATCCCAGCATCTCTAAAATGTCCCATTGATCGGCTCTAGATGAGACGACTCAACAGGTCAATTGGTTCATGCCAACAGAGGACATCATCTCTACAGGTGTCTGCCTCCGAGTTGAAGATGGCTACTTTAGAGTCTTCCCGTACGAGAACCCAGCACTCGTACCCTTTGAAGCTGCTGTCAGACGACTTAACCCAGTTGTCGCTGTCAAACTCAGAAGTGCTGCTGTCACCGCTGCAATCCGTAAAATGTTCGTCTCCTTTCTTAAATCACTAAGTAACTGTTAATACTTCTTTTAGTGGCCCCGACGATGATTGCATTTACATCGACCGAGACACACGTATCCAAGTCATTGAGACCATTGGTGAGCTCCCCCAAGCCGAAAAAGACCAATGTGGCGCCTTTATTGTACGTTCTGTGGCACATTTAATTCACTTATCTCGTAACAACGGCCTTAGCGCGATGAGCGATCCTTGATACTTTGGTCATATGCCCTCGAGACCATTATACCTCTTTGTAGGGATTTTGAGGAGAAACTCATCAAGCATATCTGGCGAACGCGCGCCATAGCGCGTAAAGACTCACCCTCAATTTCCAGTACCAGTCCCTCGGATTCCAATTCCGATGAAAATCTCAACGAAAAACCATCGGATATTACGCAAATCTCCAAAGAACGGCCGACTTCAGAACCTGCTCAACTGCAATCGCCCCCGAAACACAAATGGTGGAGTTGGCGGCTGAATCCCAAACACAAGAATGCGGTGTCAAAGGGGGGTGATCCGGAGAAGAAGCAGGCTGAGCGTAAACTTGTTTTATTTGGTCCGTTCTATGCTGGATGCGGCGCTGCGCTGTCAGCGTGTAAGTTTTGCTTTTAGCTCATTGCTCTCGGTATTAAGTGCTTCTGTAGATTTCGTGACCGCCGGAGCTAGCATTCTTCTAGAAGAGTTTGCTCTGGATCGTAATCCTGCTAGATTTGGCCTTTTGGTGACGCTTCCCATCATCTTCTGTATTTCTGTTGTAGGTCATATCTTCCCTTCATGACACCTAATCCTCTCATCTTTTTTATCAGTTCTTTTGCTTACAGCTCATCGGAAATTTGTCACTCATGTGAGATTGCGTCTTGCACCAGTCCAATCAATTGTTAAACACCCTACAGTTTTGGACCGGTGGCTCAATACCATGAAAATTCCATGTATTATTCGGCAGTGAGGCCAGAACCGAATCCGGAAATTGACAACAACCTCCCACACATCACTGTGCAAATGCCGGTCTACAAGGAGAGCCTTGAGCTGACGATGTAAGTAACACTTATCATTCTTTTTCTCAATGTCCACAATCATTGTATCTCTGTCTCAAACTGACGAGGACGGTTCCGTTGTCATCGGTTGTTGCGACAACTTGTGATTGATCTGGCATACTGATATATTAAACATTAAACTCGTTCAGTGCCCCTTCTGTATACTCGATCAAGAAAGCGATGCAGACGTATGCCCGTCAAGGTTGGTGGCACTGGCACGTTCGGGTGTTAATGATATGTCATTTATAATTATTGTTAGGTGGTACATCGGCGATCTTTATTTGCGATGATGGTATGCAAGTACTTCCTGAGATTGACCAATTGGAAAGGAAGGCTTTCTATGCAAACCATAACATTGGATGGACTGCTCGACCTGGTCACTCTTCAAAGCCCGACGGCTTCAAGCGCGCAGGAAAATTCAAGAAAGCCAGTAACATGAACTATGGCCTGAACATCTCTTTAAAGCTCGAGAAGTTCTTGGCTCTGCTTCTACAGGACGGTGTCGAGGATACTGCCGATGAGTGCGTTGAGGATCGTGCTCTCAAGATGGCGCTGCAAGAAGTCTTCGAGGACTCAGGTAGCAAATTTATGCCTTGGGGTTCTAATGGCAAAAGTTTGAGGATGGGTGAAATCATCTTGATCGTCGACTCAGATACAATCGTGCCAGAGGTGAAATTTCAACCTTACGCAGTTTTTCTTTCATTCATGAAATTATCCTAATAGGACTGCTTCAGGGATGCCGCACGTGAAATGGGAGAGTCCCCTGATGTTGCCATTATTCAACATGAGTCTGGTATGTATCCATCTGGACTAGCATTAAGGTTCCGCTCTGATCTGCATATCTCCAGATGTCATGCAAGTGGCGCATCATTACTTCGAGAACGGTATCACCCACTTTACGCGTCGTATCAATAAGTGTATCTCTCTCGGCTGCTCTAATGGAGAAGTTGCCCCTTTCGTCGGCCATAATGCCTTCCTTCGTTGGTCTGCTGTCCAAGATGCTTCATTCATTGAAAACGGGGTTCTCAAACAGTGGTCCGAAGCGAACGTTTCGGAAGATTTCAACATGGCCCTTCGTTTGTTGTTAAAGGGATATACCCTTCGTTGGGCCACTTATTCCGAGGGTGGTTTCAAGGAGGGTGTGTCATTGACTGTCGTCGATGAATTGGCAAGGTGGCAAAAATACGCGTATGGTCAGTGGTGGCTTGAACATTGAATGAATCGATAAACCCAATTTTCATTGACAGGTTGCAATGAGATTATTTTTAACCCTCTGATTAAATGGTGGCGCAAAGGTCCCATCAGTGAAGAATTACGGGGTTTCGTTTGGTCTAAGGCGCCAGTCCACTACAAGATCGGGATGATGTCCTGTGAGTAATTTGACGTTCTCAAGTCATCGAAATGTGCCTGACTCGTGTTTCGTTGTAATTAGACATGTTTTCTTACTGTGAGTTTTATATGTCTAATATTAGCCCTGGGGACGACCGGAGCCTTCAAAGCTCCCATATTTCGTTCTTTGTTTTGCTCTCCTGACGTTTGATCAATCAGCGTCTGTTGGACTTCCTTCATCAGAAACGCGAGGCTCATCACATTTGAACTTTCTTGTGCTCAATTTCCCTTGAATCTTATGCGCTGATATTGTCCTGTGAATGTTAGATGGGATTGCTGCCGCGACGGTCGGATCCATCATAAACTATCTCCTCCTCGGACTCGGGATCCAAGTGGATAGATTCTATCTTCATAGTTTTGAGATTCTCTTGGCCTGCACGGTTGTTTTCCCTGCTATTGGGAACCTTGGTTATACTCTGTTGGAGTACCGTACTGGACATCGAAGCTTTTTTGGGGCATTGGTTGAGAATCTGAGATGGATTCCGTTCTTGTGCGTACCCATGACCCTCACCGATTTTCCGCATCGCTCAGTTGAGTCCTTGATTGATAGTGTTTTCTTCTTTGGTGGCCTCAGTATTCATTTGTCCACTGCATTGCTTGCGCATATGTTCTCGTACGATATGTAAGCATCCTGCTTGCTTTTCACACCAAAGCTGGTATTAGGCTACCCATGACGAATAGCTGATTTGATCCTGTTCAGGACATGGGGATCGACGGGCAAGGAAGTTGAGCGCTCGACATTTTGGATCGAAGGTGCGCGAATTTCGTCTGTTTCGTAATGGCGCTGTCTGACTCCCTCTAGTTCCCGCAATATGGCGTCGCTTCAAGCTGTCTTTTATTATATGCTTCCTGTGCATCGCCATGATGGTTATCTTTACCACAAATGTGGTACCCTTTGAGTGGCAAATTCCTGGATACCAGTGGGCTTTGAACATACCGCTCTCACTTGTAGTTGGCTGTCATATTCTGCTACCGGTGCGTTCGACTGCGATTGGAAGCGTTGGATTTGCTGACTGGTTTTTATTGCAGATTGTGCTTAATCCTTGGTTGATGATTTTCTCCTTTTGAGGAGACTGTTGATCTGTTGTGTTGTACCGAATATGGTCGATCCAGCACCTGGATTTTGACCTTGTTGTTTTAGTAGGAACTATCTATAATGCAGGTGGAAGTGGAATATCAGACACAGATATCTTGTTCCGATATGAGGAAAAATGGCGCCTTTACTTAGGCAATGGTCGGATTGGGTTTAGAGGTTGGAAGCTATAGTTTTTTTTCTTATTTATTTTCATATGGACGCCGTTGGGTTGTGTTAGAGCTTTTTGGCCATTCTGTTCTTGTGAGGACAAAACTCGCTCATGCTTTCTTTGGTGTTCATTCTGGTTGACAACTCCCCCTTTTTTTGAATCTTGTACAAATTATTGCAGCTCTACTTACGTCGTTGTCTCTACTAGTAATTAAAGTAATGAAGTTAGGTCAAGTGATCGGTTTATGATTTGCACCCAAGATTGTTTCAGCACGATTGTTGATTGTACCTTTGTGAAACACAAAGTGACACATGGCTGCCGTACACAATGTGAAAGATTTTTTTGATATAAGCCGGTCAAAAAGGAGAAAACAACGAGAGGGGGGTATTTATACAATGCAGTGTCAGTTGATCATTTCTATAGTCTTAGTCGCTGTGGCGCGAGACAAAATCGCCATCGCGACATAGTGAGGAGAGAGATCTTGTGGAAATGATGTTGCAGGATCTGAACTTTGTATTTTGCCAATGTGATGTGTCCCAAATATAGTTCACGAAACTGTGTTACAGCTCAGTTGAGATCAGGGTGATAAGCAAGTTCCCTACATCAAGTGGATTGCGGCCAGTTCTCTCATGTGATATTATTCGTTTCTCGAGATCATGAATGATGAGTATCAGCCCTCTCACCTTATCCTTATCGATACATCGAAGGTTCACATGATAATTGACCTAGAATACACGTCTTCTAGTCTGATTTATACATTAGCAAAGTTTCATGGTTCCTGGCTGTTCCGCGTCGCATACCTAGAAACAAACATCTAATCATAACATGAATCCTGCCGATGACAGCCCTGACTTTAGACCATTGTGATGGTCTCTATGATAACGGCCCATCCCCCGCCCGAGTCGGTGTTGAGCAAGTAACAGAGGTCCTGTTGTCCCATAGATCGCTAGGAAATGGCAGAGAAGTATCAATGCTTCTGTCCGTTCCGAGGCGTGGGCGTTTTGTCTTCACTACATTGAGTCTCCGAACTATGTTTCATTTCATTGTCACATAACGACTAGCCTTTTCATCAGGCGGTTGCAGTTGAAGGATTAACCTGAGCCGATTTACATCCTGGCACGGACTAGGAAAATCAATTAGCAATGATTACCGTAGTCTGAGGTAAGTACCGAGGCCCTTGTATATCCTGTTGACTGTCCGAAAATATCCAGTAATACTAGCTCGGCGACATAACCAACCCGCTACTCTTCATCTGATCCCACGTTGCTCTATCCGTTATATACTTGAGTCGTTGTCCTGTATCGCGGCACCAGTTGCGACATGACGCTTTCTTCGGCGCTTTCTTCCTCGCTGCATTCCTCAATCTCTCTTCTAGTTGCAATTTTCACTCGGGGAGGTGTTATTCGAGCCATTCTCGCCGGGATCGCCGGGATCACCATCATCTTTTTCATTGTCCGCATCTCCTTGCAGAAACTCGGGGGCTCTGCTAATCGGGAAGAACACTCACAGCAATCCAGTGTCAATTGGGAGTCCGTGCGGCGGTATGAGGTCTCTGGGGAGGGTTCTGCGCTCAGTCCGAAACCATCATCTCTCCAGCCTTCCTGTATATCGCAGGAACGTACCTCGAATCCAAGGAGAACAGCATGTATCTGCAGCTCCGAAGACCCTCCTCTCTCGGGCGCTGCCTCTTCCGACACCATTACGGATATATGCTCATCCGAATCTCCTACGTCTGAAAGGGACTCTAGGGTACAAGACGAGCCCAGGCTGAGCCCCTTTCCGCCAGAAATCCTACTGGTGATTTTTGAATACATATCCATCCAACACGAAATCTCTCCTGACCACTTTATGTTATCAACCCTTTTTTCTCTACGACGAGTGTGCAAGGGCTGGAGGGAAATTATCGATGGTACATCCAGGCTTTGGCCTTCACTTCATCCCCCGCTCAATGAGAAGGGATGTGAGCGCTGTATAGAATGGTATATGCGCATTACTCGTGGGATGTCGAAAGTGGCCAATCTTGTCGTACTCGAGTTACCTAAGGAGGGTCGCGGGTTGCATCCAAGACTTTTCGATCATCAGCTCGACCTAGCCATTTCATCTTTCGCCATGAAAGTGATCATCCCCAACCGCTTTTCCTGGGGGATAGATGGATTGGCCTCCTTCTTGGAGAGCACACCAACTCTCGTGATACCTTCTGACGGTCCAGCCATGGAGAATCTGAGAAAGTTACACTGGACGATGGGAAGTCACTACTTTGCGAGCCAGCTAGCTCAATCTATCGGCCTTCCATGGATCAGTCTACACCAACTTCCATGGACTCAACTCACTCATATCACGTTAGAGATGTTGATGACCCTTGATGATTGTAATTTCATATTGAATCACTCACCCCTTGTCGAGCACCTTTCACTCAGAGAAATATCGGGCGAACCGTTGTCAACTGCGAATAGATGGACTGAGCGAAAGATATGTCCTCACTTGCATACGTTGAAGATTGTTTCGGCAGTCAATATCTCATCTCTACTTCGGAACTATGGACTTCCTTGTCTACGCGTCGTTGAGTTCGACCTCACAGAAATAGATTCAGCCACGGATCTTCTTCAAACAGCTATCTCTTGGAAAGAGTTGACCTGTGTGACTCTGTCTTGCGTTTTCTCAGTTGACCTCATGGAAAGCATCGTGGCCGAGCTTGACACCGTCGAAGTGTTGGTACTCAAAGGACAGCTTCCGAACCCGGATGCCGTGTGGACAGTGTCACATACCCTCCGATCGCTCAAGTCTTTCACGCTTGTTCCCATAGCCGACGCTGCCGCCCTTAATCTCATGTCCCATTTCGTCGAGCATGTTTTGCCGTCTTCTATTGAATTCATTGACGCTCCATTGGCTGTTCACACGTTTCAGCAAATCATCAATCATCCATTCGACTCCTTAAAGGTTGTCAAAATGAAGAATCATTGTATCTCCCCACACGATTTTCTTTCGTTCCTTGCTTCCTCGGATAATTTAGTGGAAGGATCGTTCACGGTTTCTGACCATCACGAAATCCCACCCTCTCTCTTATCACCATCAGGTGTTTTTCTCTCCATCTCCGCTCCCCCTCGCCACCAAATTATATGCTGCATTGCCAAACTAGATCTTCACCTTGGTTATCAATTCACGGCGGCAAACCCACTGTTGGAGGTGCTTGACTTGCCGAAGCTGTCGATGCTTAAATTTAGTGCCTCCCGGAAATCCTCTCCTTGTCACGCCTTGCACCAACTCTTAGTCAGATCTCGCTGTTCACTTTCCAGCCTCTCGTTTGATTGTCCAACCACGGACGCCTCAAAGGCTCTGCAGCTCTTGCACCTCATGAGCTCAACTTTGGAAAACTTTGAAATCAAGAATGAAGTTGGATTTGGCAAGGCACTTTGGATACCGTTGACGTATCGAGGTAGGGGAGCCTTATCGGAACAATGCTTGTGCCCCCGCCTCGACCGCCTTGCTGTCGCGCCCTGTCGAGATCCGCATTACTTTTATGAGATGGTGGAATCTAGGTCAAAATTTCCTGATAACTGTGAATGTGGACTTCGGAAGTTGATGAGTGTAGAGGCTGTTGTAGAGGCTGATGTTGACGACCCACAAGTGCGTTTAAATTTTACGAACCGTTTGAAGGCGAGGTATATTGACTGTAAGTTGGATTTCATGCTTCGTTTCGAACATTAGAGTATAGACTTTTGCACGCGTTATCACAGGAATTGATGCTGTTGCTGTCGTTGTTGTCGTTGTTGCTGTCGTTTTGTTGTGTATCATATCTTTAAGTTGCATTTTCAATGGGTTGATGGATTCTTATGTATGGTATTTTCGAACTTGTGGTATATTTGCCGAAAGTAATAATCTAGTTCTGGTTTGTACGGCGGACTGGTGTGTTCTTTGTATTAGAATGCACAAGTGCTAGATGGTACTGACAATGTTTATTTTATTATCTTTCTGGCGACTTTTCTCTTCGTTTATTTATTTTGTCTCCATTTGTTGCTTCTCGATGTCTCATTTTGCTGTGCTGTATAAGTATTGAGGTTAGTTCCTTCTGATTATAAGTATAGTTAACAGTTGTATTCTTGGAACAGTAGCCGGTTAACTACATACCTGTTGTATCTTATCCATGTGTTTCCTCTGTAAATATATTGTATCCGAAGAAGTCTGTCTGTACCATCATCCAAGTGAAGTGAAGCACAAAAGGGGGAAGATTTAGTAAGTGAACGTGCTGTACTACACTACGACGCGAACGGTAGAGCCACGAGTTGAAGGATGACTAATAGTTTGTTTGATGTTCTCCAAACAAAAGCAACTCCTAGTCTCATACCCCGATGATTGAGACGGGTTATACCAAACGGGCTTCTGCAAGGATTCAGCTGCATACGGTTCCGTCGATTCCGACTGTTATTGAGATACCACTTGTTGTTGATCCCGACTGCTGATCGCTTCGAAAACTCTTAGGTTTTTTTCCGCGCGCGTCGCAGCTACAACCTACGACCTACGATGACTGTTGAGTAGTGAGTACTTTTTCTTATACCGGTGAATTACCCCATTTGCTTATTTATTATTATCTTTTTTGCCGGCTTCGGCTGGACCAATTCATTAACCTTGGCTCCTCCAATGAAAAAGCGATCAGGTGCGTTAGTTACTTCAGATTCATAAACCTATTAATTCCTGAAACTGGAGCCTCGTGGTTCTAATTACAGACAATGGTTGTCGGTGAATAGAAGAAACCTTTACGAAAACGTCGTACTTGCGGTTTTAATCTTTGGTGGTTATATCTTGGGCTTGAGTGGTGCATGCTATCATAGCGATGAAGCGTCTAGGATGGAGGTTGATATACCACAGTGGTACGTCTTGCGTCAGAATTTTCCCGCTCTGCCTGACACGGTCAGTCCTGGCTCTTTACTCACGCAATGTGGCTTTATCCTTTCTCTCGTACTAGCTCCAGCCTCATGTCGACGGCAAAGGGAAATCTAATAAAGGACTTACTATCTGCCACTTCACCGCCCCTCCCTAACCCAACGTAAAATTCCCTGTTCTGGGCTCTTTTTGGATCTGTGCTGGGTCTGCCTCGTGGACTGCTTCCGAGAAGCTCTCCCATTATATCGGGTGGGACAATGGCAACTCGATTATTATTATAAGATGCAGTGATAACCCGATTGTTATAAGACCGGTTTGGCACGCCACCTCCACTTCCCACCATTTCTCCCTTGAAAGCACCTCTTCTCCTTCTTGTCCTCTGCACCCGTCTGTTCAAATTGCGTTTGTTGACGATAAAAAGGGAGACAGCTCTCATGAAACCCCTCTTTCCTCGTTCTTTCTCTCGCTCGCTGCCCATGTTTCTTCCATCGTCTCGCTCAAAACAGGATCGTACCGTTTCTTTACCAGATTATTATCGAGACACCAAACGAGAAGTCTACGGGCCGTATTTCAGTACCGAAGTGCAGTTTATGGTTCGTTCTTGCAGTTTTTTCCTTCTCTTTTTCTGATAGTTTTATCTGCCTCGTTTTAGCCAACAGCAGGTATTCCTTATGACAGTTACGACGAAGCTTCGGGGAACAGTCTTTTACTAGTAAGTCGAAATACCTTTGTAGAGCAAGCGCGCTCATGATGAGTCGAGGACATTGCCTTACCTGGTGAAGCGGACTGGGAAACGGAATCGCACATGATTGGGAATACCATGAAGGCTTCTGGTCACTCATCGTTATCTCCTTCTCCTTCTCCTTCTCCTCCTTCTCCTGCTTCGCCTTCTTCTTTTTACGTCCAAATACCTCCGACAATTCCAGAGAAAAATGATTGCTTCAGGTTTGGCCTAGCTTTAATACGAGTGAGTCCATATTAATTTCATCACCGCTCATTTATTTTGATACCATGTATTTTCAGGGCTTTGTTTCGTTATTATGTCGTGGTCGTCATTGGAAACAAAAATGTTGATGTGTGTGTGTGCTAAATGATCTCTTGTAGTATTCATTTCAAAGTCTTGGTCCCATTTACTGAATTGAGATTTTGGATTGTAAGTCAGGATCATGACTGGCAGTTCCTCTATGTATATATAACACACATTGTATTTATAGAAATTGAGTTGGTTGCCTTGATAACATGTGTATTTTAAGTATGAAGCATTTTGTTTGTGTAGATGATCTGAACTAGGATCATTATTTGTTCTTATTTTTCAATTCACACATATGTTTTAGATTGAATTTGGATATATTAGATATTATATAACAATTCAATCAAAAATATTTGAGACAATAAAAAAAATACTTTTACAGTTAATATACAAGTAACCAAGTCCTTGAGATAATATTACACTTAAAGGTACACTACTTGATACAATAGACAACTACTAGCAGTCAAGAAAGCAATCAACAAAGACAACTAAGTACAACAAATAGCAAGCAAGTAAAGCAAAGACAGCAAATGACAAGACAATGAACAACTATTAGTAGTGAAGAAAGCAATGACAACAAATGATAAGACAGTGGACAACTACTAGCAGTCAAGAAAACAATGAGCAAGGACAACAAATGATGAGCAAGAAAGTAAAGAGAGAGCTAGCAGTGGTGGCGGCGGCAGCCACAATGGTAGTGGTGATGCGATGTCTCCATGTCGCTCCAATGGGCAGTAAGCATACGACAATGGACAGTAATGTGTCAACGTTGAAGGACTTCGTTCTCTCGACAAGGGGCCTCGGTGGGTTAAGGGAAGCAAGATGGTGGGAGGAAAAACGAAGCAAAGAAACAAAAAAAACCCACCCTTTCCAGTTTAAATAGCCACTCCTCAAGTCTCAGAATGTAGTGCTCAGGTTCAGTCTCAGAAATGTAGTGCACGCTATAAGAGGTCCCGAACAATAATATAAAAATAGTAACAAGCGATAAGCGGATTTTTTTTTTAGTTCAACGCGATGAACCCCTCTCGTCAAAAGAACAATCAAAAAGGCTACCAAACGCCAAGTTTACGAATATCCGATGCAAAAGTAGGCACAAGACAGCAGCAGACTTTTTTCTAAATGCCACACTCATGGTCATGGGTTCACGAGCCCACCCATGTGCTAACCTGAGTTATTTATAACTATTACTCAGAACCTTATCTGAAACATTCACATGTTCACAAGGGAGGAAAATCCACATTCCACGTTAATAGACTTGTAAAGTAAAAACAAGTAAATTACGAAAAAAAAAAGTGAGTAGATAAACCCCAGGACGAGTTCTAGGGGGCCAGATAAAGAAAGAGAGAGAGGGTATAAGTCATAAAAAGACATTGTTCTCGTACTACAGGCGTGAGGAGCAAGAAAAATGGACACATTACCGCCTGATGAACTCTCCTTGAGCTAAACCGGCTTCACTCTGTTCCTGCAACTCCTCAATCGTCAGCGTCGGCAGAGTAGGCGTCGGAACCCTGGAAGGAGGTCTTGAAGGCCACGGACTGCCATAAGGGGCATAATTATACCGGGCAGTATCGAGCGTGACCTCCCCTGTACTCGGATTCCTTTGAATAGGGGATATAAGGATATCATCCTTAAGATCACGGGAAAAGCCTAAAGCGCTGGCGACGACGCGTGGACTAGCGAAAGGAGATACTTTTTTGCGCTTCGTTGAAAGGGAAGATTCGGAAGGAGGGGAAGGAGGGAGGGTTTTTTGGGAAAGGGGGGAAGTAGTGAGAACAATAGATATGGGTTCCTTGCCCGATGGCTGGTTGTACATCCAAGTAGCAGTGAGGACGGTAGTAGCACCTATGAGGAAACTCCAGGTAATGTGAAAATCAAAGATTGCGACACTAGCGAGGAAAGAAAGGACAATGGACAAGCTAGTAGCGAAACCCTTCATGATGTTATCAGAATACTTGATGACGACGGCAGTGACAAGGCCGCCAAGGACCTGGATGGAGACGACAGCCCATGCCCAGGGACCGAAATTGCGGAAGAGATGTTGAAAGAACCCGGAGGAATGAGGGGTGTAGAGGACGGGTAAGAGGGCTGGGATGAGAGAGAAGAGGGAGAGTTGGACATTGCGGACCCAGAGGTCAGCCTTTGAGTTTTTAAGGACCATTTCAAAATACACGCCAGCCAAGCCCGAGGTAAAACAGGCAGCGGTGACGGCGGCAAAACCGGTGAGAGGGTTCATATGATGGACATTATAATCATGAGCGCTTCCGACAGGCTGGTCCTTGGGTGAAGGATTGGTGGTAGTGGACTGAATCTGGACGATGGCTACGCCGATGGCCAAAAACAACAAGGAGAGCCATTTTGTAGGGTCGAGTTTTTTGCGGAGGAGCACGACGGAGAAGGCGGCAGTGGTGAGAATTTTCATCTGATAGGTGACCTGGAAGGTGGCGACGGGTAGATTGGAGATGGCGACGAACTGAAGGGAGTTTTGTACGACATAGAGGAGAGCAGGGATGGAAAGTTTCCAGGCGTCTGGACTGAAGATGTCGGCGCAAACGGTGGAGGGACAGGCGAGGGGAGAGGAGCGGGCGGTGTAGAGGGCCATGGTGAAGGAGATGGCACCCTTGAGGAGCTCGTTGATAAGGACGGCGGAGGCAGGAGAGTAGGCGAGCTCTGGAGGAGTGATGATGCGAGAGTAGTGCATCACAATCGCAAGGGCGGCATTCTGGACGGCAAGGGTGACGAGGCTGTGTGTGCGTGTTTGAGCTGGGAACGCTACGGCAAAAAGAAAAAGAAAAAAGAAACTGACGAGAGCGACTTGAGTGCAGCAGAGGACATCATCACAACACATTCAAAAAATCAAAATGTTATTTCTGTATTTCTTCGCGTAGGTTTCCCACGGTGGACTAGCGGGTCAACGTCAGCGTGCGAAACAAAGTGAAGTCAGTCAAGGGGCCTCAGCCTCGCCTTGGTCTCGCCACCCGCAACACCCACAAATATGCCTTGGGCAGAGGGGCTGCGTACCTTTACCAGGTTCCTCATCCTCGGCCACATAAAAATTAGATAAATCTACGTACAACAGATGTAGAAATGCTCCAGGTGATCCTGCGTCCTCGCCCCTCAACCAGCGGGAGGAGCCGTCAGCAAAGACTGTTTTTGAGATTCCACACAATCTCTCTCCGACGTCTGTCTGGACCGTCCCTGCCTCCAGAGGGCGCCGGGGACCGCAATATGGACGCCGTTGGGTTTGGAAGGAAAAAGACGAGTCGCAAGTTTTTGTAGCCAGCACGTGACTTCATACACGTGCAGAGAACACGTGAGCTCACCTACCCAACATTTTTATTTTTTCTTTGGACAGACATGTCGGGATTTGGCGAGCTGCTGCGTCGGTCCCGCTTTGCCTCGTACGACTCCACCATCCCCCAGGCTTATTGCTCCCCCCAGGCTTATGCTAGACGTGGTGACTATGGCCTCAAGCGTGCGCTGCCTCTCCGCTACAAGGACTCCTCCGTCACCGTCAGTCACGTCGACCACCATGCCCAATTTACAAACTGGAATAACGCCTCCCCTCTCGTCCGCTTTGTCAGCCGTTATCAGGAGCTCAACATGACCCCCCGCACTATGCCCACAGGTTCCTGGGACCAGTCTCTCGGCGATGCCAAACTCCATTGGCTCATCGATTCAGAATTCGCCCCTAACCACTATTCAAAGCCTTTCAACTCACAATCCGTCTCTAGCCACCACTCTGAGCCTCTCAACGTAAAATCTGCCTCCAACTCAGAGCCTCTCGACCCAAAAGTTGCCTCTAACCCAAAGCTTCTCAAACCACAACTCGCCTCTAACACCCACACAGAGCCTCGTGACGGTCTCGGCAGGCTCGGCGTTGGCGCTTATGGCGCGAAGCGTCCTCCCCCTCAGCAATCTAGCTACACCCCCAACCCCGCCCAACTCAACATCATGTCCCTATCTCCCCGCAAGTTCAGAGCTTACCTCGCCAAACTCCCCGCACTTTCTGCCAGCTACAGAGATTACCTCCGCGAAGAACAAAAAGTCCCCCATTCTTCGGAGGAAGAACACACTGTTCTCTACATCGTTTCCCAGCCCCAGTACACACCTCAAAAGCTCCATCGTTCTTTCCTCGCCAAGCACTTTTCCGCTACCTCTCCTCCCATCTCCACCCGTAAATCTAAAAAAATAACTACCCCCACTGTCTCTGTCAGCCAAAACATTGAACGTCAACCCCATCGTACCGGAGGTCTCGTGTACGCTCATTTCTCACCTCTTGAAACCGTCTTTACTACTCCACCTCAAACTGGTTTTGTATTTCAAGAAGAACCTCAACCCATAAACAAGTACTTCACCAGTGACAAAAATCGTAACAATGTACATTACCTGTCACTCGTCGGTGGTATCGTCGCCTCTTTGCGCAAAAGCAAGGCAGATATTTATCTTCCTTTTTATAATCCTCACCATGACGTTGCTGTGGGCGGCAAATCTGTTGAAAAGTTTGATCCTCTTCCTGAACCTGCTTCTGATTCTGATCTCCCTCCTGAATCTGCTCCCGCTCCTCAGCGGGGTTCAAACTCAAGTCCTGCATGGAATTTCGACTCTATTTCCTTCAATGAACCTCTTGAACCTCTTGAATCCAGTACCCCGCCGCCGCCGCCGCCTGACCCAGTCGATGAGGTCGATCCATTCCGACTTCAAAAAGCCGTCGCGCCGATCCGTATCCTCACTTTTGCTATCCGTGCTCCGCCTGCTGCTGTTTCCACCTATCGAGCTCATCTTTTACGCCCCAAAGATATAATGAATTCCTTGTCTGTGTCAGCTACTTCTGCGGTCATGGAACCCAAGCTGGCTTCTGCTAATTTGCATAGAGTTGGCAGTATGGAGTATTCTGGGCATTTGGAGTTCAGTCCGAAAAACAGATTTGATAGAGGAGGGGTCGGTACGGCGAGGTATGGTGCTACCGCGTATGGAGTGAACTATCCGGTGCCCAACAAGGAGGGGGCGAAGTTGGGGAGTCGTCCAAGTGGTGTGTCATATGGGGAACCTAAGAACACAACGAACCCGTCAGAGTATGAGGCTATGTTCCAGAATAAGAATCTGAGAGGTGCGAAGGACAGGCAGAAGTGGGGGAAGTTGAATCATGGAGATCGGAGGTGGGGTACAGAGGCTGGGGATGGTAAACAGGTGTAGGAAGACTAGGTAGACTTTTGAGTAGACTTGTTTATAAATCATAATTTTATTCAAATACTAAGTGCATGTTCGGTACAGAAACAAGGAGAATGGCGAGAATGGGGGTAAAATTGGATGGTTAGGAATGGGATAGCTGAATTCTGAGTTCTGAGTGTTTGGAGAGTAAATGCCTACCTATTACAATCTGATTTCCGAACTCGGGTTACAACTTTGGATATTAAGGCTCGAGAATGAGGAAAGAAGGAGAGGAGAGAAGGAACCAATAGGTTTAAGCATACATAACTACGCTGATTTTATATAGGTCCTGAGGCATTTCCCTAATCATGGGTAGAAGACTAAAATGCTATAACAGCAAGAGGTGGTACCAGGACTTCAACAGGGATTAATTGTAATTTTCAAGGGGATTTCATAATTTGAGGCTAGCCTCCTCTACGCATATGTAATAAGTTACATAATATGCCTGCTTAGCTTATCTCATCCCTGATGGGTGGCGTTGAGTAAAAAAGAAGGGGCTGTGGTAGTAAGCAA
>Ga0153993_100421_pt1 | contig 16057 bp, 19 predicted proteins | sample TSNC077MetaG_FD_104706 | JGI IMG/M metagenome (GOLD analysis project Ga0153993, IMG submission 104706) | Attine ant fungus gardens microbial communities from North Carolina, USA - TSNC077 MetaG | ecosystem: Host-associated > Fungi > Mycelium > Unclassified | place: USA: North Carolina, Lumber...
GGGTTTAGACTATCGAATGAAGGAGGCTTGACGAAGTGATCATTGTTGATACGAGGCACTTTGGGGGCATCATAGAAGCACCATTGTAGAAAATAGAATTCATATGCACTACCGTTCTTCACGGAGGAATTTGTCGTCCGGCAGATGGGGATAACAAATGTTGGATACTTTTCTGCAACGGCCGACATTTTTTTGTACAAGTCCAGAGGGATAGATGCACAGAGGAGTCCGCATCCGGTACCTCTCGACCGCGACATATGATAAGCATTCCACAGATTTCCAATTTGTCCTGGAGTGTGAGGGACCGATAGCACTTTGGGAATGTTCAGAATGGTAGAAAGTGGCTGTGAAGAAATTGACACGATGTCGGCCTTGACTCGAACTTGACATACCTTGAGTGGTGAACTATCCTTGCGCGACCCATCATGAGGATTCGATGATGTCAATATACTGGACGAGGTGTGATGCTTTTGTTTCTGGGTAGTGAGAGCAGCGTCCCGTGCTTCCCTACGTCGGCGGGCCTCTTCTTCTTGGCGACGCTTCGCTTGTTCCTTTAAATATTCAGCGCTCACACCCTTGCTAGAAGATATGATCCAAATAATGGACACGAATGAGACTCCGAGGAGGACATGGTGGGAAGACTCACTCGGCTGCTAGTTGTTGTATTCTCTGAGCATATTTGAACTTATAGTCCACATCTGTGGAATAACACCTTCCAGAAGTGAGCTTCAAGCTGAAGAATGTAGTTTCCCTATGTCGTATGTGTCGTACGTGTGCATTGAAGATCACTCGAGGATACGAATTAAATGAAGTATACATTAGCGAAATTGACTAATATCACGTATCACTTCTAGGTCATGCACGTGACACTCTGATATGGACAACTACTTCTTCAATCCCTGTTTCATTTTTTTCTGTGCACCTTTAGCAGCCTATGGGAACTCATGAGAAATCTTCATTGATCGTACGATCTCACGTACATCACCGGCTTTCTTCTTGACATAATTTTGGCCCTCTTCTATGCGGGATGAAAGTAATGCGAATGCTCCAGATTCAAGTAAACTCATACCTAGTTTCTCTTTTGTTGCGTAGGTTGCCTTTTCTCCTTTGTTGATAGTTGAAGCCAGGCCTTGACCCACTTTGAGGTTGACCTGGAGAAATGTCATGAAGTTGTACAGCAGCAACTATGATATCCAAGTCTCACTTTCTGACCCATTTCCCGTACCTTGTCTTTAACACTTTCATGAATTATAGTATTCCCGTGGAATCGTCTTGATAAGACCCCCCTGGCCGCAAGCGAATATGAAGAACAAAGTCGGAAGATCATGGTGGGAACCTGGATACAGCTTCAGGAGACCTATTTCAACATAATAGACATAGTTTGACAATGACGTCAATAGGGGAGGGCGGAGCTTCATAGTCATTCGGTCATGTGCATCTGATTGTCCGCCGTGTAAGGCGCGGTGGATGATACACCATCATTGTTGTTGAATGTTGAACATATTTCCAATATCAAGTGTATGAAAACAGATAGTGTTTTGATAAATCTCACAGGGATTACTGAAATAACTATTGATAATTATAATCCAGCTGGTCAGGACGGTCCAATGCGCCCCGTGTAATAAATTGTTAGAAAAAATTAATTGAATTAGGTAATTACCTGATATCGTCTTGTGGGTCCCTTTAGTACGGAAGGATATTCGCACGCGATACCGATTGGGTAGAAGAACGAGTGGTGCCATCTTGAGAAAATTACTTGAGCGCGTCTAGCTTGCTTGAGTCCGTGTCCCTTCTCGCAACATGAGTCTTGGAATGACGGCTACTGCTCTCTACAATGTAACCTCATCTCAGGTTGCTTCTGCAGCCAAGGACAGTTCCATGAGTTGGTTATACACAACTGCTGCTGTCCTCGGTAGCATTCTCGCCTTGGAACAAGCAGTTTGGCGGTACAAAAAGCGGCATCTTCCCGGTGATACATGGACAATACCCATCATTGGACGGTTCGCTGATTCAACTAAACCTTCCATGGAAAATTACCAGAGACAGTGGGATTCAGGTCCTCTGAGTGCTGTCAGTGTTTTTAATATGTAAGACGCATTCAGTATTCACTATGATCCGCGACTGTACGTTGATATAATCACCAGTTTTATTGTCATAGCTTCGTCAAACGAGTATTCGCGCAAAATTCTCAACTCACCAACGTATGCCGAGCCTGCGTTGGTTCATTCTGGCAAGCTTGTGATCGGTGGCGACAACTGGTGGGAATCTCCAGGACCGTATTTCTGCTGGTGAATTGACATGTTATCAGGGTTTTCTTGTCTGGGAAAGACCATGTTGATTACCGCAAAGTTTTAAATTTGCTTTTCACTCGCAAGGCTCTGGGGTGAGTTTGTGTTTTCTTCTTGATGTCCTGACTGAAATCTGTCCAGTATCTACCTTGGACTTCAGGAAACTGTCGCCCGCAAGCATATTTCCAGGTGGTTGAATGAAGCCACCGTGGATTCTTCTGCCAAACCCATCATGATGACTGCCCGTTACATGAATATGGAAACATCACTCCGTGTCTTCTGTGGTTATCATATTCCCGACCCTGCTATAGAAGAGATCAACGCCAAGTATTGGTTAATCACCCAATCGCTTGAGCTTGTCAACTTTCCTATCCCTCTTCCTGGCACCAAAGTCTATAAAGCTATACAGGCTCGCAAGCTCGTTATGCGCTGGCTTGAGCTCGCTGCCAAAAAGAGCAAGATTGCTATCATACAGGGTGGTCGACCAGAGTGTATGTTGGATGAATGGGTTTCCATCATGTCCGAACCAGATTACAAAGGGAGGAAGGATTTTAGTGATTACGAGATGGCACAGGTCATATTCTCGTTTCTCTTTGCTTCTCAAGATGCCATGAGTAGTGGCTTGATCTATGGCTTCCAGCATCTTGCCGACAATCCTGAGGTTCTGGCTAAGGTCAGAAGAGAGCAAGACCGTGTCCGCATGGGCAATTATGAGGACCCTATCACCCTCGATCAAATGGATGACATGGTCTACCTGCAAGCGGTGGTTAAAGAGAGTATGCGTGTCAAGCCCCCCGTGCTTATGGTATATGCTTTGATTGTGATAAGACCTTTCTCAATGATAATCCTAATACCTTTCCAATAGGTCCCATACAAGTGCAAAAAGGCTTTTCCGATCTCTGAGAATTATGCCGCTCCTGCTGGTAGCATGGTTATACCATCATTCTACAACTCTCTGCATGATCCTGAGATCTATGCTGAACCCGACACTTTCAATCCCGAACGATGGCTCGACCAGAAGGGTTCGGCTAATTCGAACCCGAAAAATTATCTTGTTTTTGGTAGCGGCCCTCACAAGTGTCTCGGATTGGAATATGCCCAGATGAACATCGCTCTCGTTTTGGCTACCGCTGTTTCTATGATGAACTTTGAACACGAAATCACGCCCCTCAGCAATCAAGTCGAGTGCGTCATATGTTGTAGCCCATGAATTGCGATACTCAGGTTTTTGTAGGATCATCGCCACAATATTCCCTAAGGATGGTTGTCACCTGAAGCTAACACCCCGAGTCCAAACTTAATTTATCTTGTCTTAGATCCTTCGTTTCGTTTATAACAACTTTCGATAATGTAGTCGCGGAGTTGAAAAAACTGTCGTTTGCTTGCATGTCTGATTGACAGAGTCATACCTACTTGATGTGGATGGTTTTCTCCCATAGAAGGCTGTCATTATTATCAGGTAGTCAGGGGATATAATAGCACTAATAATAATCTGCTGATGTCATACTCGGCGAATCAGAAGGGGCAGTGAACTTGGACCCTGGCCGCTAACTCGAGGCCGGATGACAAAACTTTGGAATGCTTCAATCTCGTACTGACAACTAAATGAGAACTGCTGGAGGAGCGTTACCATCAACACCTACTTGGCCGTTGAGCTTGAAGCACCATCTGGAAATGCGAGACTCACTTTGATCTCGGCCAATGCAAAATTTCGGCCAATACAAACTCGAGGGCTGCCCAGTATAGTTTGCGTCAGTCAATCGACCTTCAGACAGTGTTATGTTCTCACCCCTCGCTGAATGTGAGAAGCTCATGCTTGTGACGGATCTGACACCTCTTTCTTTCTAACCAACGCTCAGGACGAAAGATATGAGCATCAGGCCCCCAAACTTTGGCATCTTGGTGTATAACATTTAGAGGTATAGCGAGAAGGGTACCTTTCGGAATCATGATATGGGTATCCTTAGTACCTGGCAACGGTTCTTCGAGAGGAATACTGATCATTTCGGAAGCCTGAGTTATATTCAGAATATGATCTGAGCCTGTACGTTGATAGAAAGGTAAAATCTACCTCGTGGTGATTCTCGAGTATAGCAGGATGGAGGCGAAGCGTCTCTTTCAGTGCACTGTCCAGGAGTGGACAGTGGTTGTTCACTGCATCAATGGAGTGATGTTGCACGCACTGGACTTCACTACGGATCTCTTCCTGTACCTGGGGATGACTGGCAAGCTCATAAAGCATCCACTGAACGGCTCGTCAGCTACCAAAGCAGGAAACCATGATACAGTTTCATATCCAGCAGAGATGACAGTTCGCATTTGTGCAATAATGTCGCCTTCGTCGGCCTGCAAAGCTACCGTAGCATCCGCTTTAACTAACAGAAGAGTCGGTCAATTCAAATTCCATATCAATGATGACATCCTTTGCCACTTACGCATGAATGCCATCATGGTCCTGCCCTCATGGTCACCAACGGCTTTCGCGTCATGCCACATCCTAGATCCAATAGAACCGAGCTCATGCTTCGTACGCCTGATCATTTCACCTTTCTTGCCAATATTCAGGATAGGAGGGAATAGCCAAAATAAGGCGCGCATATAAAAAGACGATTTCTTGTTTTCGTTGTTGGTGAGACCATCCAGTACATCTGCTAGCGAGTCAGGTTGAGTTTTCTCCTGAGACAAGAAGTCAAAGTCGTAGGTAAAGGCAGCGCGGCCGATAGTATCTAAACTATTGAGTTGTTGGATTCAGTAATGAATGATTAACGGTCAGCCACTTACGCAAAACGACCAGCCCAGTCAGTGACTTCAATTTCAGCCACTTCCACATGCAATTTATCGAGTATTTTCATCCATTGTGATGCCAGTTTAGATGACGTCTCAAAGAGGATGGGGGCCAAGCCGCGGACTGCTTGAGGACTAGATTCGTCGAAACATTAGACTCAGAATGACTTGCCTCTCAGCTTACCTGAGAGCTGGTGCTAATAACTTCCGTTGCCGCTCATGTGCTTCCTTTCCTGGGACAGTTTGAGAGAGAGACTGAAGCTCATGACCAAAGACTTGCCTTCAACCCAAAGAATACCCTCCCCTAACGTAGCCTTGAACCAGGCACGAACACCTTTGGCCTTCGGGAATAAGTAGGCATTTTCTCCAAGAATGAAGGAAATTGCACGGTGGTCGATGATAGATATGACTTGATGCTAGATGCATGGGCGTTGTGACAAAAGCGAAAAGTGACTGATGCAAACATACTCCGAAGGCGCCTCTGAACCTCACAACAGGACCATACTGTTTGTGCCAATCGGTGTAAGGCTGGCCAGGAGCATGACTGTAAAGTTTCCATTCCTCCCCCCATATGAAAGAAGATGGCTGAGGCCCAGGGATTGAGTGAAGGATTCGCCTCGAAAGAACGAAGTCATGAACGAGACGAGCGAGTGCGACGAGCATGCTTCCACAAGAGAATAAGAAAAGCTTATAGGCAAGAGAGGCCAGCATTGACGTGTTGAAGTTCTGAACGTCAAGGCCTCGAACTTATAGCCTCTTCAGCCATCAGGCACATTCCAATTGAGACATCCAGTCATCCTGACATACAGCGGCGCGATCTGGTCCGAGATTGTGTGTACGAATGGCAAGGAGTTCGTGATTTAGAGAGAAGCCTTAAGGGACTAGGAGTTCCAGCAAACAGTGGCCTCAAAGAAACTTTTCAACAGACGCCATGTTCATGTGGGCGTCATACCACCTCCTGAGCCCGACATCCCGCTATTTCTTGGCATCCATATGCGCGCATGGTCGCAGGAGTAAGACGGCATTTGAGTATCATACTCTGATCGCCACAAAGCCAGATGTCGGCAGCCCGTAACGCTCAACAAGAAAAGATTTTTAGGGAACAACTCGGAGCATGACAGAAGCTTAATAACGAGAGGATGACCGCATGGCATACTCAAAGTGATATAGCCATAGAGACAGACATCACAAGAAGGACACGTCTATAACCACGTGGTCACCGAAGACTATTTTCCTCCAGTACTCTCACCTCGCAACGCGCAAACACTTGAGACCCTTTGATGCCCGGAAAGTGGATGGAGAAAAAAGATTCTGGTGTAGCTTCCCATCCGAACGGTATTTTAGACAAAACAATGAGAGTCAAATCCTCGAAGGAGGCTATGGCGGTCTCTTCATCGCTACACAACAACCATATCTTGCCACGTACACTTAAATCTCCTCGAGACTATGTCAATGGTAGAGGGGACGATGTCGAGCTCACTTTGCTGGGAGAAGCAGATAGACGACAAGCTTCGGTGGATTTAGAAGATGACACCTTGCCTCCCCGCAGTCCAGGAAAAAGGCCTATGTCAAGGAAGGATAAGCGAGCGATGGTTTTATTATGTGTACTTTGTGAGCTTCTTGACATAACACTTGCTAGCTTCAGATGGCCTGACGTCGACAGATTTGATACAAGGCGTTCCGGTATGTGGTTTGCAAGTTTCTTCTCATCATCTTCTTACAAAGCATGCTACTACCTAAGCTTGGACTTGCTCTTGGTATGCCTCATAATGCCATCACTATTTTGCTGCATTAAAGGATCCTCTCCCAGGTTCAGTTCCTTTCCTTCTCAAAGAACATCTATCTTATTCTCAACTCGCAACCTTTGCTTTGTCGAGTTATCCTTATTCACTTAAATTGTTGTGGTCACCTATCGTAGACTCGGTATTTTTTAAGTCCGTTGGACGGAGGAAATCTTGGATCATTCCCATGCAGTTGATTGTTGGAACGCTCATGCTATACATCTCGTTAAACGTACAGAAACTAATGAATGATGTGAGTTTATACCATGTCTGTCCTTCTGATACCTATTTATCATGTTCCATCAGCCCTCGAACAATGTGATGGAACTGACTGTTGTGTTCACTTCACTTGTCCTGTTTTCTGCAACCCAAGGTATGCAGTTTCTGTCACTTTTTCTTCGCGGATCTGACGGGACTATAGACATTGCAGTTGACGGTCAGGCTGCTTCCTCTGAGCACGTGTCATAGACTTATGTATCATCAGGCTGGGCTCTCACTCTCCTATCCCAAGATAGCTTATCTTATGCATCTACATGCCAAACGATCGGTCTGAATACCGGTTTCTTCGCTTCTTTTACGGTATTTCTAGCGCTCAATAGCCAGTCGTTCGCAGAGAAATGGGGAATTCCGCAACTGACATTGGGTGCTTATTTGAGATTTTGGAGTGTCATTTGTTATCTGGTAACATTCTGGCTACTTTTTTTCAAAACCGAGGTTTGTCTTTTGTCTATTCGAATATCACACCGTCTCAATTTGTTCTAGGAGAAAGAGGCAGCAAATCAAGCTGATATGAGCATTTCAGGGGTTTATAAAACTATCTGGTCAATTTGCAAGCTTAAACGTGCGTCATTCTTGTTTGATTGCAGGCCTTGCTTGATCAAACATCAGATGTACAACTGCTTATCGTCATGCATTTTTTTGCGAAAGTTGGTTTCGCTGCTAATGATGCCGTCACTTCGTTGAAAATGATTGAGAAAGGGTTCAAGAGGGAAGACCTTGCAGCTGCTGTCCTCATAGATTTTCCATTTCAAATCCTGAGTGGTTGGTTGACAGCAAGTTGGTCAACAGGGGATAGACCACTCAAGCCGTGGATTTGGGCTTTTTGGCCCCGATTGGGCCTAGGATTGGTTGCTACATTGATGGTGTACTGGTTCCCTACGACCCCATACTCCTTTGGATTCTTTGTATGGATTGTCGTCCACACTGTACTGTCATCATTTTCCTCGTAAGGAAATTTGTATTCGCCCTTTCTTGACTGACACCAGGTAGGACAGTACAATTTGTCGGGATATCCGCATTCCACACTCGTATCTCAGATCCGTTGATTGGTGGAACCTATATGACGGCGAGTAATATTTTATCTCTGGTTGGCTCGCCCACTGACCGTCTCGAAGCTCCTGAATACATTCACTAATATGGGAGGAACTTGGCCAAAATGGTTTGTTCTCAAAGGCAAGGCCAGGCTAAACCTTCTATTATTCGTAATATCTGAAAATTTGAAAGGTGTCGATTTCTTCAGCGTTGCAACTTGCCAAGTTACTGGAAGTGGAATAGAGCTCGCCGTGCGGGGTCAGTCTTTTAGGTCTATAGGTCGTTCTTGATAATTCTGATATGATTGCCAGCTGCTGAGTGTGTCTCAGAGCATGGTAAAGACCTTTGCAAGGAGATCAACGGTGAGTGTATCACAGAGACAGATGGATACTATACTGTATCCGCAGTATGCATGCTGTTCGGAGTCCTCTTTCTGGTGGCATTCATTGTTCCGACGGCGAGGAGATTGCAAGGTAAGTCTTTGCTGCCTAGCTTGCGTCAATATTAATGGTTTTCTAGCGCTTCCTACATCTGCATGGCGCATAAAGTTGGATTAAATGACTTTGCCTCAAAGGTAGTTATTACCTGTGGAATTCGTTTGTAGAATATCTTTCAGCGAGTCACGTGTGATCAGTGGGCCGGCCCAGTAAATAATCAGTGTCCCTCTGGGTTATCAAAATTCTATAGACCATATCCGGTACATCATTCCACATTAGGAGAGTGAATTGATAATAACCCGCAAAGGAATTAATAAAACGCCGGGATGATCCACCGTAGTGTAGACTGAAGAATTTTCGACTTCTTGGACACACTCTACAGCAAGCCACTCAACCACAAAATGTCGACCAGCAACATGCACTTTTCTCCTGAATGGATGCGCCCAAAACAACAATATAATTCTCGTCCACAGCAACCACCTTCACTGCCTCCTATGAATCCCCCTTCTACCATGTCCACTTATTCTGCTCTTGTATCACCAGCCCCTCCAAACCAAGCTGACACACATGACGAGTTCCATCCCTTCAGATACTCCAAAGAGGACCTTCTCAAAATTTACAGGGATGGAGGAGGGAAAGCCGATTTGGGCTTGGAGGTCGAGCGTTGGGAAGGTGTCGTCCGAGAACACGGAAGTGACCCTATAGGACTTCGGGAGATGAGCGAAGCTGAAAAGAAGGTTAGATACCTTGGCTCTGAGTCATGCAATTTGACCGACGTACATTGAAATCCACAATCACTCTTCCTCAGCTCTTTACTGGCCCTCTGAATTCTGATGTTCGTAGACGTCAGTCTACCGATCACTTGCTGCCGTTGTCAACGACAAGTCTAGGCTCAGGTAGGTCTAGATTAAATTCCCATGCTACTGGGAGTCCCTTGAGGGAACGATTTGGGACTATCAAACGCCGTGATAGCAATGCAGGTCAATGATCTCTTTCCTCTTTATCTCACCGTATCCCTTATTCCGCTCATCATCTTCAGACTTCCCTAACTCTGCTGTACTGAAAAAGCAGTCTTTGTCAAGCGTACAAGTTCCTGTGATACCACCACGTGAGGTGGGGCAACCATCGTCCCGCACTCGCGTTGCTTACGCCTCAGGCTTTGACGGTGTACTGAATGGGGGAGATTCGTGGGTAGCAAAAAGGCGCTCCTCGGAAGCGTCGCAGAAGCTAGGAGCTAACTTGGGTGTCGAAGGGGATGGTGATCATGGTGATAGGACAGAGGGAATCAAGGAAGAAATAGAGGAAGAGAACAGTGGAAGTAGGTTTGTCCAGAGTTCCCTGTCCGAAATGCACGATAATAGCCCCTTCTTGAGTAATGAGGTGGACGGGTCGCAAATTGATGTGGGCAGTCTGGCTGGTGGTGTAGGCCAGTTGTCGTTGAACACGAATATCTCGAATCCCGTAGACGATGTACAAAACCATTCGAGTTTCGGTGCTCCACCTGGTCTAGTCAACGTGGAATGGTCATATAAGGACCCCACAGGAACAATACAAGGTGAGTATTCATTAGGTCTACCTGGGATTGTGCCAATGGGATTTTTTTTACTAAGGACCCTTTTCCGCCGAACTGATGCAACAATGGTTTGATGGAGGATACTTTTTGCCTGACCTTCCGGTCAAACGAACACACCTGGATTCAGGGTGGTTCACTCCTCAAGAGCTTCGTCGACGCTGTGGAAACGATAGGATATTCCTAGCACCTCTTCAACCCACCCCTCCCGGTTTACCTCTAAGAACTGACTCGCCATTGCAATACAGTCCCCTCAATCAGATACCGAATGAACCACCTCCCATCCGATCTTTGCATCCATCCAACCTAGAATCTTATATCAACACTGATTCTAATCACTCTGACTCACCTTCCTCTTCTTTTGCCAGTGGCCGATTTGGTGATTCCTCTCCCGAACTCAACACTATGGGAGGCAGGGTGGTTAGTGGGCCACTTATCGATTTATCTGCAAGTTCCCGTGGCTCTGGTTTTCGAACGACTCCTGATATTCCTGCGTCCTTCTCTGGTCGAAGTATTCCATATTCAGATTCACCCATTGATGGACCAAGATCGGGTACTTATGGGGTATATGGTTTTTCCAGCGCTTTCGGTCCGTCCCAAAGCCAATGGAATGTGCCTTCAAACAACATTGGTTCAGCATATGAAGGTGTCAGACCCAGCCGTGACGGCCAAGAACCCGGTTCGCAAAATCAAGACCTCGGTATCAACTATGGTTCGTTACGTAGCTCTCAAGATCTAATTGTTGACCCTCTGCTTCCAACTTCTTTTAATTATGCCGTTGGTCCTAATCAGGGCACTCGTATGTTAGTCGGAGATCATCACCATGGCACATTGAACATTGCTACTAGTGCAGGGGATTCCCTCTTCCCTCATGGAGCTCAACAAGAGAACGTTCAGAATCAACAAGTCTCGTCCATTGAGTCCACGTATGCACAAAACAGCGATTTCACTTCCAGCCAAAACAATGGTTCTCCTCAGCAGAGTTCATGGTTAACTACGTCGGAAGCAAACCTACAAAGGAATGTTCCAATCAACGATCACCCAACAGCAGTTGTTCAGACGCTTCCTACTCTCTCAGAAAGCTCGCCTTGGGAACAACCAACTCGATCCTTGTCTCTGATTCCGAAAGATGCCTCACCGTGGGTTGTTGCCACACATGGCCCCGTGGACAAATCGTGGGGGGAGGCTATTGAGTCGGCATCCATGATGGAGAACATTGAAGCTGAATCAGAACTTCAACCAAGCTCTGCTGACCCAGTTCCAGTAGCGAGTGCTGATTTTGACGTACTGGAACCCAAGTCAGAAACACCTGAACTTTCTGCCCCCGCTATAGTCGCCAAACCCCAAGGAAAATCTCGCAAACAGAAGGAATCCAAGATCTCGGCGCCAGTTTCGCAACCTCCGCAACTTTCGCAACCTGAATCAGTTTCGCCTCATGTGTCTCCCTCAAAGCCTGTCTGGCAGAAGGAGGATGAGGTGAAGAAAACCATTAGCCTGCGTGAAATACAGGCAGCAGAAGTTGAGAAGGCAGAGGCTAAGAAAACGATAGAAAAAGAGCGAGAACGTATCGCACGAGTCTCTGCCGCCGCCCAAGACAAAGAACCTCAGACTTTTACTACCTCCTGGGGATTACCGATGTCTCAAGCTGGTTCGCGTGGTGTTTCGCTACCTGTGAAGGAACCGGTGCCAACATCAGCGCCTCAAACCGCCGCTCCTGTTTGGACCAATGTATCTAAGATTGCCCCAGCCAAAAAAACCATGAAGGAAATTTTAGAGGAAGAGGAGAAACGCAAGAAGGCTGTGCCTCAAGTTATTGCCGCAGCAACACTTGTAGCATCAGGTTCACGACGATTGCATGCTGAATCGAGTGCCAAGGTACTGTACTCGTTATTGGTTCAATAACTATCGATTGGCTAATGTATGTTGTGTAGCCTTCTATCTCAGCTTCCGGGGGTGCTTGGACAACGGTTGGACCCAACGGTAAATCAAATCCAGTAATTACTGCTCCTTCGTCTGCACGACCTGTCGGGGGGACCGCTGTTGCGACTTCTCGCACTAATGGGCCCATTCTTGTCCGACCTGTATCAGTACCTGTTGCAAAACCTGCACCGCCACCTGCACAACGACTAGAAGATGCTACACCTTCCCGTGAATTCCTTAATTGGTTAAGCGAGTCTTTGAAGGGACTTAACCATTCCGTCAGTGGTATGCCCACGTTCAGTCTGATCTCAATGCATCGTTTTCACCTGATACCTCCTGCAGTTGAAGAGATCATGCACATGCTTCTCTCTTTCCCCGTAGATGCAGATGCAGCTATTCGCGAAATCATTTCAGAAACCATCTACACAAATAGCACAACTATGGATGGTCGTCGTTTTGCAGACGAGTTCGTGTCAAGGCGTAAATCCGATGCGATCGCTTCTACAAAGAACGGTGGTGCATCTAAGAATCCCGCGAAACCTGTATCGATTGCAGATGTAGTCAAGGCTGCGCCCAAGACTACCCAAGCCGAATGGGGGTTTAAGGTCGTAAACAAGAAGAAGAAAGGAGGCAGGTCCTAACTGGTTGATCACTGTGATTCTTTTGATTGAGAGGTATCTACGCTCCTTTGACGATGTACTAATTTCCTTAAACTTTTGAAAAAACCACGCTCTTTCCGTTTTAGTAGGATCCATATAAATTTCAAAAGCAACTGCTTTGTAGAACAAGATGACCATTTCATTTTTTCAACGATGGATAGGTGTACTAAATTATCAAGGTACAAAAGTAATTTAATCATGGATTATGAATCCATTGAAATAATGGAGTATGGAATGTGATAAATTTGGAACTAGGTCATGGGGGTATTGACGTGCTAATCTGGTCAACTACCAACCATTCACTTGAAATTGATTCATTGTCAGCAATGTCATGCTTGCCTCCACAGTTCCATTCTCTAGCGACAAGATCTTGGCTACTGTCTTACAGAAATTTGGTGCCTCTAGGAGAGCAGGGCTTGAATGATCGATTGGTCCAATAGTAGCCGCCAAGACGATCAGCGGGATCCTCTGACTCTGACGAAGGAAGCAAAGGCCGAACTGGTGGTACTGTGATGGAACACTCCGACAAGACATCCTCGAGTTTGGTATTGACAAGAAAGTCTGAGGCTCTGGGATGCTCTTCAGTTCGCCCAGAAATCGGCACCCCTCTCGAAAGGTTTATCCTGTACGAGTTGCGTCCGTCCAGGAACAAGCTAATTAGTCGCTTCAATGGTTGCGAAGTTGAATGTGAGCACGGTAGACTCCGTTTCCCCTCCAGTGGATTGTTCAACCACAGAAATAGGCGCTCCCGGCCGTCGACGTTGTGCATAGAATGCGACTGACTCAGGTGTACCCTCAACGGCCTGGATATTCCCAGAAAGCAGGGAAATCGCAGCGTGTTCTGGAGTCGTCGGGTGTGGTCACATCCCCGATGGTACATTAGACCTCTTATTCGTTTCCCACTCGTTGCTCTGGGTCTTCCAGTGCAGTTTCCACTCTCCTAAAAGCGTACTTCCTCTTGTTTTACTCTGAACTCCCAGAACTCTCAACAAGTCCAGCTGCATAAGATCACTCAGACCTGCTCATAGTAATGGATAGTCATAGCAGCGTATGCAAGCTGGGAGGCTACGGGATCTGGGTGGTAGGAGTAAATATTCAGGGATTTCAAGCTTATTGAGTAACTCGAATTCGTGTGAAAACGGGACTCACTCTCCTAGATACGTTGCGTGGCGTTCTTCACGTTCACTATCATTAGTGATATGGACTTTATGTCAGGTTCAGATGCTTTGGCCTCTTCCGCTTTTCAGGAGATCGGAAGAACGGGAAGCGCCAGAAGTGATACCACTGAGGACGCTCAAGAGCGCCTGTATCGCGGACTTCGGTGGAATACTCTCCCTGCAGTCCCCCAATTGTTCCTTTACATGAGATGTCAAGACTAAAGCCTTGGGAGGCGGAGATGACTGAAAAATGCCATATGTAACAAACTAGTCATCGGCTCGAACTCGAAGCGGTGCAATGGCCTATTTTTTGTATCAACACGATATTCGAACTCGAAAATCACTGGGCTCTCAAATTCGACAAATCAGAAAAGAACATCGCCTGTGTGACCAAACAACGCGATTTTTCGAAAGAAGAGGTTCAATCTAATTACAAAACGCTCCTTTGTAAGATCTCCACTTGGCTTTTGCCCAACGAAGATGGCTCCACACATCTATTCGTGCATGTTTGCAACAACTCCGTGCCCTATCATTTCGTCGAGGATGGCGCAATTTTTTTCCCCTGGTAGGTTCTACTCATTGGGGTGCTCTATTGGGGCTATTTCTCCATAACTCAGTCCGTGCCAAGATGCCGAGCATGAATTTCTTTCATGGTGTTCCAGATCCTCAGTCTTCCCTAGATACCTATCCTCTTCTTCAGATCAAGGTCACATGCTATTCTGAACTGTGTACAATGCCTTTCTTTGATCTTCTCACAAGTAAAATAATCCTGAGAGGTAATAACCTACATTTTTTGGAGCTCTAGATCTAAAAACAGAAAGCGCAAATGTTCTTCTATTCCGATTCGATCATACTCAATCAAAGACAGCGTCTTGCTTCTTGACCCACGATTTCGAAATGGAAGACTTGAGAATTGCTCCAGTATTCACAATCAGGCGCTCAGTAAGGGCAATCATCTAGTGCATTTTACTTGGTAACAATGTTAAGACGGGTCGGTATTTAAATTAAAAGGGCAGACTCTTCTCCAAAACTAAGGACTTTTTTCGGTAACCGAAATTTCAGTTTTATCGTTCATTTTCTCTTCGGAAATGTCTTGAGTGACATTTGATTGAGGCATCTTGGCACAGGAAGCAGCAGCGTAAAGGATGGCAGAGGCAATGATAGTGAACAGGAGCGTGAACCACGGAAGAATTGCCACAAGACGTACTACATCCCATTTTTATCAGTACGTGTACCAAGAATAGCATATAAACTCACAATACGCATAATCCCTGTATCTGGTACTAAGACCATTTTGTTTTCCTAGAGTCTGAATCAAGGCGTCAACGATGGGTTGCGGAAGAGGTTGTCCGCCAATAGATACGGTCACGATGACACTGCGCGTGTTGAAGAAGTAGGTATATGGAACGAGAACGGCAAAGAGCCAGGCAGCGAGAAAGGCAAGAATAACAGCCTGATAGGTGATAAAGCGGGAGCTGCTGAATGACATAGGGCGAGTGAGAAGCATGACTATATACAGGCAAGTGATGATGAAGATGACGAGGCAAACTGCGAGAATGACCACGCCAGTACTGAAAACATCTGGATGATTGTTGTAGGTGATGACTGTGTATGGGTGAAATAAACGCACCGCTATCCCCAAGGTTTGCTACTGCACCTTGTGGTGCTAGAGCACCGACTAGATGCTGATCGCGGCGAGACTTGGCATAGGCATCTATGGCTAAATTGACGTCAGTGCATGGTCAAGTGAGCGAGGAGAGCAAGGAAGAACCAAAAGCAAAGGCAATGATAGACCATGCGCAGGCGATAGTAAGAGCTGCGAGGCGTAGAGTCGAAAGAGGTGGATGGATTGAAGGAGGCATGGTGGGGGTTTTCAGTCAAGCGCAGTCTTTTTAGGTGGAGAAGCAGGTGACATGATTGCATGTTGAGATGTCACCGCCAGCAGACAGCTGCGTGGCTCAGAACGACGAGCGTCTAGACCAACTGCAGTCAAAATCCACAGGGCGAGTCCATCACGACGCGAGTCTCAGAACCTTGTTCTCGATCAATCCATGAGCTTTTTTTCTTGTCTCGGTTAGTGATTGATTCAAAAGTGGTATTCCTTCCGCTTGCGCTACGTTACCCTAACTATATTTGGCTTAGGGACCCAC
>Ga0153993_100422_pt1 | contig 16003 bp, 17 predicted proteins | sample TSNC077MetaG_FD_104706 | JGI IMG/M metagenome (GOLD analysis project Ga0153993, IMG submission 104706) | Attine ant fungus gardens microbial communities from North Carolina, USA - TSNC077 MetaG | ecosystem: Host-associated > Fungi > Mycelium > Unclassified | place: USA: North Carolina, Lumber...
CTTCCTCTGAAGGCGAAGATGAAGAGCCTTGGGATTCGGATGACACTGCTAACAGTTGGCGGCGCCAACAGAATGGCACATCAAGCCGTCGTCCCAATAAACCCCCTCGCATGACCGCCAATTCAACCAGCGGAAATGCTGAAGAACTAGCAGCCAATGGAAAAAGAATGAGCTTACTCACGAATTGCTACTTTGATGTTCCGGTCCAAAAGAACGGCTTTGCTCATTATGACTGTGGTGCTGTCCTGGGTAAAGCGACGAAGAGGAAGTTTTTCAGTTACCCCCATAAGTGGGATGACGGAAGCGGAGGGTTGACAATGAGAGATGTGTTCTCACCGCTGTCGAAGACACTGAACCTTGCAGGACTGATGGAAAGGGGTGGGAGAGATAGGGAGGCAGAGACTATGGATGATGATTGGGACGATAATAATAGTTGTTAACTCGTGTATGGATATTTTGTAATCTTACTTACGGCCTTGTGGGTTCTGTAAATTATTTTCACTTTGTCGACTTGGCCGGCTGATTATCAAAAAAAATCCATATGATTAACATTGCGGTTCGCTTGTTTTATAAGTGGCTTCTTCTCTTCCTACGATCACCGCGCTCAAATTTAACTCCACTTTAGTGATTTCCTCTGGGAAGTCCGACATACTTGCGGGATTCCGTCGTTCCGTCATTACTTTTGGGCTCGTCTAATTTCAGCCGATTCTGGGAACCCACGGTGAAAATGGGACACCAACACTCCTGTGATTCATATATATAAAAAGATTGGATTCTGACAGCCATCCTCCTGTCAGCTAAGACCACAGACGTTCATCCTCTACTTTGTCCCCTTCCACAGATACTTCAGATTTGGTGCTTGACAATGTCGACGCCAACGATCACGGAGCAACCTGTTGCAACGATACCTCCACTTCCAAGGGAATCAAAACCATCCTCACGTCGGCTGCGAAGGACATATGAATTAGTAAAGCATAAAATAACGACGAGAGAAGGATGGCTCGGCGATTATAACTATGGTTGGTAGGTCCATGTTGTAGAACAAACCTCTCCTCCAGCCCTGGTTAACGCTCTTCCTAGGCTATGCATGCCAATGTTACCGTTTGTGAAGCGAAAGAGCAGCGACCCACCATTTTATGCTCTTGATGATGAACTGCCGCTTGTTCTTGCTATCTCATCGGGACTGCAACATGCGCTTGCGATGCTTGCTGGACTTATTACACCACCAATTATCTTTGCTTCTACGTTGAACCTGCCACCTGACGTGTCGGCCTATATGATTTCTGCTTCACTGATTGGCTGTGGTGAGTATGATCTTGGGATTTCATGGTTTGGCAACAACCTTGAAATCTCCATTTCCTCTTTATGCTACCGGGTAGCTCAGAGTGCTGATATGTCATTTTAGGCATTCTAAGTCTCGTCCAGATATCCAGATTACACCTATTCAAGGATTACTATCTCGGAACAGGCTTGATCACAGTTGTTGGAACGAGTTTTGCGACCCTTTCTATTGCTAATGCCGTACGTGTTGACTTTTCAAGATAAGAGCTTTAGGACTGACTCCTCATCCAGATTTTTGATGCCATGTATAGCGATGGAAGTTGTCCATCCTCTGTAGTTGATGGACTGACAGTTCGTGGTCCGTGCCCAGATGCCTATGGCAAAGTTTTGGGTGAGAGCTTTCAATTTAATATCTTTATCTTCTGACGAAGACCATAAGGTACCTCGTTGATATGCTCCTTCCTCGAGATATTCATGTCGTTCTTTCCACCTCGCGCGCTGAAGCGAATATTTCCCCCTATCGTCACAGGCACAGTCATTTTCCTGATTGGTGCTTCCCTCATCGGTAGCTCTGGCATTCCAAACTGGGGTGGGGGATCAAATGACTGTCAAAGCCGGCCAGACAGTGGATTGTACGTTCTCTGTCCTAGTATCAATGCGCCTCGGCCCCTTCCGTACGTTCCCCTATTTTTCTTGCTTCTCATGAGTGTACCAATTCGATGCCTAGATGGGGGTCTGCAGAGTTCATTGGAATTGGGTTTCTTTCGTTCATCTCAATCATCCTCACAGAAGTATTTGGATCGCCTTTCATGAAGAATGTTTCAATCATCATCGGTCTTGTCGTTGGTTGTATCGTAGCGGGAGCGACAGGGTATATTGACTCATCCACTATTGGCACCTCGCCTGCCATTACTTTCATGTGGGTACACCGATTCAAACTCGGAGTTTATCCCCCAGCCATTCTGCCCATGCTTGCTGTCTATGTGTCTTTGGCTATGGAAGCGATAGGAGATATCACCGCCTCTGCTGAGGTATCACAACAACCTGTTGTAGGTGATGTCTTTGACTCGAGAATTCAAGGAGGCGTCCTCGCGGATGGAATTGGTGGAATCTTATCAGCGTTGTTCACATTAACCCCCCTATCGACCTTCGCACAGAATAACGGCATCATTGCTATTACACGTTGTGCCAACAGGAGTGCTGGGAGGTGGTGTTGTACCTTCCTAATTCTCTTTGGTGTTCTCGGTAAATTGTCGGGCGTCTTCTTGGCCATTCCAGCGCCGGTGCTCGGTGGAGTTACGACATTCTTATTTGCCAGCGTAGCGACATCTGGTATCCGCGTACTAAGTCAAATCGAGTTCTCGCGGCGAGACCGGTTTGTTCTAGCTGCAGCATTGTCGTTTGGAATTGGGAATTTGCTCAAGCCTGATATTTTCACCCATCTTTTTGAGAGGGTTGCTAATCCTGGGTCGGGTTTGAGGGGGTTATTCGACTCGATTACGATTGTGTTGAGTACACCTTGTGAGTCCTTGCATTTCATGCCGAATTATTTCATGGTTGAACGTATCTCCCAGTCTTATCTGCTGGTGTTCTTGCTGTACTACTCAACTTGACCCTTCCTATGGAGCGAATTCATCAGCAGGATGATGAGGAATCTCAGTCAGTTGAGGAAATTAGAGATGTTGAATTGTCTGATAGACCGAAGGGGCTGGAGCTTCGTCGTATATAACGGTCACCGATGGGGATGTAATTGGATACCGTCGATTCTTGACGAGTCCTTCAGATTGACCTTGGTTCAGTAATCTAACAGAACCTGGATAAGATCGTTACTGGACTACAGGATGATATAATGCGATGTCTCATGTTACTCGCAGCTGGTTCTTCAAAGTCGGAGTCCCACAACGACGGATGGCTGATTCATATCAGGAACGAAAGTCTGATTTTTTCGGTAATCCCTTGGGGAGACTAGAAGACCAGCAAAAGACAAGACAAAAAAACGTAGATCGAAATCATCGGCTATCGCTTTCAATATCTTGACTCCCTGGAACAACCCTTTTTTAGTGGTATACGAACATCTCTCGTGCATGTGACACAAACCCGTATAAAAGCAGGCATCTTGTGTGCTTTGTCGGAGTCGGAGTCAGTCACAATTGTTGTCTGAAACCTATCTCAACTCCTGGAAAGACGGTTGCTGATTGATTCGCCGATATTATTCTCGGGAATCTTTTTTTTTACACGATTCAAACCTCAGATTTTGATCAAGTGTGACGGCGTGAGAGTCTGAAGCTGACGCGAGGCTCGCCTGACTCTCGGGAATGTCCTCACTTTCCTTCCTACCTCGAAAACTCACCAAAGGCATAAATGCTCAGAAGTCTAGTACATGTGGTGCAAAAGCAGGACAATCCGGAGAATCTGCATCTGGCATTACCTTGTTAGACGTGACTCGCAACGGCCCAGCGACCTCTTCCAATGGTACAACTCTACCTGAATACGACGATCAGGATTCTATCAATTTGCTTAGTTTGTCGTTGTCAGACTTTGCGCTTTGGCTAGGTGTGGAGTTAAGGCAGCAACTGGAGTGTGGACCTGATACTAGTTGTTAGTCGAATTGCTCTTTTAATGCATCAAGGCTTTGACCAGGTTACAGATATTCCACTAGATTATCTCCTCGAGCACTCTGGAGTGCTTTCTGGTCTTTGTAGCTGTACGGATATCCCGCGTAGTCAAGTTCAGAGGGCCTTGATCAAAGCCATACGGTTATATGCGAGTCACTTGTTCGATGTGCAGCTTACATTGCATCCCGACGAGACGGTACCGCGATTCGGAAAGCAGAAAGACGTTGGAGGAGGGTATGAAATACGGAGAAAATGCATTGATCTGAAAAGCAAAGCTGACTGGGATGCATGTACTTTATACATTGTGCGTGATATCCTCTCCCGATTCGTTTTCTTTGGTGAGCTGACTGTTATCGTAGGAGAATATACCTCCTGGATATAGGTCACACGCGAAGATAATTCGTCTCTTGAATTACTTGCTGCGCGACGCACCCTCTATGTCGTCCACCCCTACCCCTTCAAGAGATCCTCTTACTCGCATACAGGGCATATTGTTTCCTCCGCATTACAACGACAAACCGGATATGCAACCGTCGTGTAAAGGTTTCGCTTTCGTCACTCTCGCGCATACTGCCGACTGCGATCATCTAAAGGAGAACTGGCCTTGGATGAGAGATGCTCCGAGCGACTTTTACATAGATCAGTTTAAGGCTAGAGAAAGGGAAGGAACCATCTCGTCTACCGATCCATTGTACATTGCGCGTCAGCACAATCTCCGTGTGATTTCCAAGGAAAGATGGCTTCAGCTCAAAGCGGAATATTTGGACTACCGGCAAAAATTGGTGGAAAAGTTGAACGTATCTCAAGATGCTCAACAAATTATGAACCAGGGCCCTCTACCTAAGGCCACCACACCTTTCTTGAATCCTTCTTCTCCATATCCCCCCGGTTGTCTTGTCTTTATAAAGAATGTCCACCCAGAAACCACTAAAACGACACTACGCACCCTTTTTTCCCGAGGGCTCCGGCAGTCTGACGCACCAGCACAGAAAAGCTTTGAAGGCCTGGATTACGTTGATTTCAACAAAGGGATGGACACAGTAAGTCTTTTCATCTGATCGTCGGGTGTTGCAAAAGAATAACGTTGTTCTTAGTGTTATCTGCGCCTAACTGCATCATCATACACTACGGCACTTGTGGACTATCATCGGATACACCCGATAATACAGGTTTCCGGTATGGATGAAACGGGGACAGAGGTACCATTGTCACATATTTCCACCCAAGCTCAGAAGCCGATTGTTGTGGAGCGCGTGATAGGCAGACCAGAGGAGATCTACTGGGACAAGGTCCCAGTTAAAGTAAGAAAGGCCGCAGTTGAGAGGGCGATGAAACTGGTTGAAGCTGTGGATCGGGAGAGTATGAACGATTCTGTGGGGGTGCGGAAACACTATATTGAAACTGGGAGGGATGAGTCACCACAGAGGAATAAGAGAAAGAAGTCTCACGTCTTCTGAGCTTCTTTTTTTGGGGTTCAGTATTTTGATTCCACAACAAGCAAGCTAGTGCTAAGACGTGGAGGTCCCGAGCAGAGCCCTGCATCAGGGGTGTATCTACAGAAGGCATAAGGCCAAAGAAGTAAGACGTGTTTCAAGTTTTGTCTGTATTATTAGTATGCTTGTATCTGTCGACCTGCTTGAAACACGGGTGACTATCCTTCACTGTTGTTATGTTTTTCCTGAATTCTGAATTTACCAACCCTATTGAAACATAATGGCAGGACTATTCGGCCCCGATAAGGTCAAACAGATACTATTAATAGTATACATTTGTATTTTTTTGTCTCGTCCCACGGTGCATAGAATTTAGGCGCACATGATCAGCATGATCCCATAGAACCCGACGAGCGTTCTGGATACCGCAACTGGTGCTAAGATACATCCGAGCTTCTAGGGTGGTCTGCTGAAGTCGTTCCGAATTAGGTGTCAAACAGGAACCACATACTTGATCATTCCAGTGCTAAAGATTTGTTCTGTGGTGCTAAACTCCTTGTAGCCCAGTGTAGTGCGAGGACGCAGAGCCTGCCACATATCCAAAGTTAACGATATCATAATGGATCTAGGCTCTCCTGTCAATGATAGGAATGGGACTCCTGACCTGAGCTCACCTTCATCACCCGGAGAAGGCATACACTTCACGCCGAAGAGAGCCATGGCCTCTTTCGATAATTTGGTTGCATTGGCAAACTATCAGGAACGACTCAAGGACGCTCGACGTGTTGTCTGGAGAGATAGAGGGGAGCAGGCTGTCGAGTTACAGACGGTGAGAGAATGTTTAGAGCACGCTGCTCGAGGTGGTTTTCGTATGTATCCAACGACATTCATTTTGACACCTTTAAAAAGACGATTACTAGGCTCTACATCGTTAGCATTCGGTATACGGGCATGCGTAAATTTAGCTCTTGCTCTCATTCGCATTAATCGTGCACCCAGGTGAACTAATTTACATCGGTCTGCAGTCAGTGGGGAATAATGACACACTTTCCTAGAGACTTGAAATTAATACTTATCAGGCATGCAATATTTGGTTCAGACACTTGGAGGTTTGCTGCTATGTTTGGTACGCGCCATTACGTTAAACCCGCGTCCTCGTTGATCGTCCAACAAAGGCACATTCACATCGGTGTACAAGTTTCTCATTAATGCACTTCCAATCCTCGTCTCTCCTTCCAACTCATCGACTGCAGTCGATGACGATGATGACATTAAGGTTCAGGTTCCCATAACAACACCAAGTGGAGTCCCAAGTCATGGAGAGACGCGACTTCATCTCAGTGCACGAGCTCAATCGATCCTCATCAAAAAGAAGACCCGCCGATGGCACGCCACTTTTGCTGGGGCTGTTGCAGGCGGACTGGCGATCATTTGGGAGAAGAAGAACCGCAGAGGTTTAATTTCCCAACAACTGTTTGTTCGGTCCGTCGCATTACTTCCAGATATCATTATACCTGACAATTATAAAGCGGCTTGCAAGGGTCTTATAATTCATACACAACACGCAAGGGGATTCACATCCCTTACGGAAACGTTCTAGTATTCGCACTAGCGTAAGTGTTGTTGTGCATCGGTTTTGAATACTCTTCTTACCTGTGAGTAGGTGTGGACAGATCATGTATGCAATGCTATTACGACCTGATACATTACCAGGCTCATATCGCGCTTGGTGAATATTTATCTCTTGGTCTGAAGTGTGGCTGAATTTGCTCTCAGGATAAGCCAAGCCTCGAGAGTTCCTGAGTCTTGCTTCAACATGAATATGAATCTGGTTAGAGAAGGCAAATGTGATTTATCTGAGTTGGCCAAAATCATATCACTTCCGGTAGGCCGTCAACTTTTATTGAAGTCTTCATTTTAATCCGTGTGATTGCAGGACATTACACCGTACAACAAAGCTGAGCTGCTTTCCTTTCGACACAGTTATCTCAGCCCTTCATCATCTCAATATGTTTACCGCCATTTACCGTGTAATGCAATGCACCCAGCAGTGTCCCCCTGTTCATTTGTCCCCCTTGACCGTTTTTTCTCTGTCTTTCGATGGGTGTTACCTGTTTATGGCGCGCTTCACTTCATTCCTCCAATATTATTCAAGTGGACGAATTTTCTGAAGGATCCAGGTTCTGTGATTATGAGGGCAGGTTTAGGGAGCACGAGAAGCTCGGCGTTCTTGGGTGTTTTTGTTGTCATTTTTCAGAGTATGTCAGCTCCCTGTATCTCGACTTTGGCCCTCTTTGAGACGTCATCAGCATTATTATGCTATAAACACAGGCTACACCGATACCTCACTAAAATCAAGTTGGGCCTCATGCCAAGCAATTCAGCGACGGCGGTCTTCAAACGTATACCACAATCTGCAATAGACTTGCTGATTTCAAAATTCTCGTTCTTGCTTTTGGGTATTTCGTCGGGATTGTCGATATTGATAGAAGACAAGCGGAGGAGGACAGAGTTGGCGATGTATGTTCTGCCAAAAGGCTTTGAGAGCTTGTGGGTTGCATTGAGAGGGCGTGGACTCGTTTTCAAGACTGGGGATTGGGGTGAAATTCTGGTATGTCCAGTTTTGATATAACGAATGGATATCTCCAACTCATTTTGCTTTCCTGTAATTAGCTAACGGCGATTGGTATGGCTTTGGTGATGGTGAGCTTGCATTCTTATTGATTGAGAACTTATTCTTTGACATCTTTGTCGTAGGCAACTTATCAAAATGATCCGCAACATCTGTCGGGGGTTGTTCGTAGGATTGTGTATCAATTTATTGGGCCAAATTAAGCCAGTCGAGTGTAAGTATGAGGGTATAATCACTGTTACGTTGGATTTCTAGGATTCGACTGGATATTTGAGCCTGTTGTTTCGTAGATGAAAGTTGGTAGTTGAGGGAAGCGACATCTGGAACAAAAGTTATCGGTCTCAAGTAGCGACTTTACAATTTTATAAGGGTTTGTGATTTCTGGGACTGCCGTGTCACAAGTCCACCCCTATCATATGAGATGAAGAAAAAAGACTGGCAACTTAGATGCCAATTTAAGTAAGGAAAGGACGTACATGTTCTCCCATCAATATTTGCACTTGGGCACTTTTGTATTTTGATTCCATGTGTAAGATATGAGACGCTTGGTTCGTGATATCAACCTCCCAAGAATCGTTCATTGTTGGTAGTCAGCGGGAGAGACAAGATGGTGATTATTTATGTATGGACACGGTCCCTGAATGATTATGGACGAACTTACTCTCTTTCAACTCTCCCACCTGAAATAATGTGAACCAACTGACGTGTAGCTAGATATCATAATCGATCTCGTGTTTCTTCGTGTTTTGAGGAATCAATAGACGGACAATGATATTTGGTTGGAGTCATTATGCCAAACAACCGCTTTACCTGATTGGAGTTGAAATTGTTCTCAACCTCACAGCAATGTCTGGTGATTCTTCAGAGCGATCGTCTCTCATAGAACTGTGAGTTATTATTTCTTGTAATGATCTATTTTACCTGATGTGCTTCACTCCAGGACATTCCAACAACTTTATGAGTTGTTAAGCGAGACTGACAATATCCAAACTAAACGGGTCAAGCACCACCTTACATGCAGGAAGGACCAGCTTCACGACATTGGGAGTACGTTTGGAACTCCATCCGACGCGTCACAAAAGACAGTCGAAGATGGCACTGTCGTTCTGGCTGATGGCATCACACTACGAACAAACCCTTCGGATGCGGAATATGTCCGAGTCATTAGCAAGGAATTTAACATCGACCAAGTCCAAGCATTGATTCTCATCCATTCTTATATCTACGATAGAGGGCTACTTCCATTGCCCCCGACACTCCAGCACAAGAATTGCTTGAAATTATCACTCCTTTCTATCGTGCAGAAAGGATTGCTGCACTGCGCATCTTGATCCCATTATTACGCGCTAGTCAAGATATTTACGGATCCCTGTATACCGTTGCAGATGAAGTGCTCCCGCAAATCCTACAGGATGAGCCACAGTTCGTAGAAGCGCTTCTCAGTGATTATACCAGACGTACGAAGGACAGAGTACCAGATAAACTCGGAGATGACCCGAAAGCAGCCATGTCTAGGGCAAAGCAAAATCTAAAAGAACAACTGTTGATGCTGGAAGTGTTGTTTTGGATCGTATGGGGTCATGTGTCTTGTGATGGTCCGCTAATGATCAAGATACTTGAAGCGGCCTATTCAACTAGCCTTGGATCTTCCCAGGCTAACACAATGTTCCTGTTAGATGAGGAGAGTTTACAACTACAACAGGATTCAGCAGCTCTATGGATTGTCCTGACACTTGAGGCGTTCAAGTTCGACAAGGTAGTAGAATCCTCCAACATCCCACGAACGACGTACCTGGCCTCCGACGACTGTCTGAAGAAGCTACATGAATTGATATCATCCCATACAGACAGTCGGTACGCGTGCATATACCTCGTATGGGCGTTTCTTCTGTGCCGGTTATCGAATTCGAATGACCCAATACAAACCTCTTTCCTTGAAACCCTGTCCACTTCTGACGATCAGCAAAATCCAACAAACAGAAAACCCGTATACCTTCAGATGCTTGAAGCCTGTTTGAGTCCGGATGCTGGCCTTTTGCAACTCATCTTCTCACTTCTTACAAAATCACCCCTATTTGTCACTTCCGTGGCGTGGAAGACTGGCTCCTGGCTTTGCGATCCCAATGCGATTGCTTTTCGGTCCGTGATAAAAGGTAGGCAATGTGACGTGTCGGAATGAATATGGAGCACTAACACTGTTTGCCCAGGCCTCGTCACTGCCTTTGTCGAGCTAATACCCATTGAGCAAATTTCTAACTTTGATCTCTTTGTCGAAATTTGGGTAGCACTCTTCGGTCGAAGTGAAGTTCAAACTGTCGCTTCCCTCTGCACTCAATTTTGGCAAATTGAATGGAATTATGGTGTCAATCGTCGTGCTATATTCAACGTTGCATGCTCTCGCTTCCCTGTTCAATTCCATAATCTCCTTCGGCTCCTACGATCCATGACAGGGACCGGTTTTCTTGACACAGACCCGCTATCAGCCGTCAATTACATCGCAGAAACGTTTGGTGAAACTAGGATAGTCCGGGAGGCTTGCGGTGCACGTGTCTTCGGCTTTCTTGATCTCCTTTCGTCATACACTCAAGTTGTCCCCCTCTCGGCATGTAGTGGGTCGCATGCTTTATACGAGCTGCAGCAGAGGCGCTATGGCTCTTCGAATTCACAGGGCTTGACCTACATTAATTTGAGACCAATGAGGCTTCCAGGGGGCTCGACTTTACCTGCAAGGAGCATCGGTCGCGTTATCAGTACGAACAACAGTGACTACCTAATCATCTGTTGGCAGCATCAACACTCTGGTTGGAAGCTTATCCTGGAACTCTTGACAGGCTATGTCAAAGGAAGGTATCCTCAAAATGCAGGCTCCCACAAAAACGTCTCTTTTGCACCTCGAGAGAACGCTCAAATTTTGTCGCTATCCTTGTCCGATATTGGCGTGGATATTGAAGGAGACAATGAAGAGGCGTTGATCATAGAAGCACTCGATCTCATACACAGCTTGATTCAGGGCAATTCTCAACAGGCGACGCTATTGACGCAAGTTTTGCAGGATGAGAATCGTGTAATTGAGCATACAATTGTTAGAGCTCAGTCTCCTGACCTTGTACAGCTCACAATAATGATCGTAGAGGAAGCTTTGGGTCGCATGAATCCAAGGAGCAAGACGAAAATTCAAGAACAGCTGATTGCATCTGCTATGAGTCTGCTTGCTACATATATGACGTTGCCCAACTGCGCGAGTAAAGTGTGGCTAACCATCTATCAGACTACAGCATTGTTTGGGTCAGACAAGACTATGGGTCTCATTTCTGCTGCCCTTGCTTCCGAGAGAATGGTGGGACGTTATACTATGACGCTTTCATTACTCCGTCTCGTCCAAAAACTTTTCCGTGAAGCTTCATTAACTGTTCATCCCGATAACAAGCGGGATCAGCAGATCAAAGAGGAAATCCTTCTTCGAGCTATGGGTATTGTACATACCGATATTTGGGTTGAACACCCTGGTTGGAAATATACACGATTGGGGGATAAATTCGAAATCGGCAGGCAGGTGTCGCTTCTATATTCCGAAATTCTCGAACGCGCTCCTCCTGGACTTTGCGATGGGCCACTCACAGGTCTGAGCCAAGCGATCGCCGTTCAATTGTTGTCCGGGGCGACGATGTCAAGCATTAATCCACTATTATCAACTATCACTTCTGGAAGTCATACTGTCCACAAGTTATATACCTCCCGTCGATTCGGTGATGCAAGATGTCTTGTGTTTCTCCTCGAATCACATTTACACCTGATCACCTTGCTGCTGAATTATAAACAACAATCTGCTCTCGCTTCTACTCCCTGCCTCCTCGAACAAATATTTTCCTCACAAATCGGTGCTTCGTCGTTGAACAGTGTCATCTTGAAAGCGAATCCTATCGATGTCATCACAAATTACGTGACAAATAAAGAATTAGGCATGACCGTTCCTGTGAAGGCCATGAAGCTGCTGTACGCGCTTCTCTCGTCACTGTCACTGTCTTATCCGTCATCATCGACAATTATTAGCCATCTCAGTAATCCGGAGGCGACAGTTGAGTCTTTGGTAACGATAGTAGAGAACTTGCCTGAGGATCCAGGATTGCAAAATATGATTTGGAAGTTTATTGCGTTGGTAGTGGAAAAAGAACCGGGGCTCGCGAGCTTATTCGTGAGTGGCAGGTTCAGGACGCCTGATGATCTGGAAGAAAGAGAAGAGAAGAGCAAGGTGGGGAGTGGTGAGAAAGAGAAGGGGGAGGTGGTGGATGTCACGAAAGAGAAAAAGATGAATGCTACCAATGCCGCGAAGCAGGTTCTTGGGAGTTGGGAGGAAATGTGGGAAGCTAATCCAAAATTACTTGCATCCGTGCTGCGATTCGTCTGTGTCGTATTGGAGCATAAATTGGAACATAAGTCGGCCATCAATTCCTTGCGCCAGAACGATGAAATATGGTGTCGGTTGCAGGAAATAGTTCAGAAAGATTTGGGGCCTGCACCGCCTCACGAGGCGGAAGCCCTTGTGATCGCCAAAAATACAAAGCACTCAAGTGCTCATGAAGCTGTGGTGTCGTATGCCTACAGAACGCTAGCGAAGACTTATGCTGTTCGTTTGTTTGGCCTTGACATTGAAATTGCTGCTGAGTTGGATGGAAAGGGCAAGAAACCGCCCAGCCTGATCAAGTTCGAACCCTGCTTCAAAGATGAAGATCAGCTCTACGATCTTCTGTCCGATGCACCTATCAATGTCTATTCTCCGGAGCTCTATGACCAGTTTCTTGAACAAATCCAGAATAATTTCCCCGGTCTCGATGTGGAGCAATTACGTCTGCAGGGACCGAAAGATGTTCAAGAGTTCGGCGAGGGTTATATCTTTGACGTTTCACTCTTACACGCGCGTTTACATCCTTATGATCAGAAATTCCCGTATGTCAATGATGCAGCTATGAGACTGCTCTCATCGATCAACATGAATCTTTCATTGTCAGATGCGCAGAAATTATTGACACAGTCCTGGGTATACTTCTTACAGCAATGTAAACCTTATATCAGAGGTGATGCTGCTGCGAGGACGAACTTGATTTCTAACGTTGCGTCAATTTCACGTGCTGTTGCACAGGAATCGAGATCAGGAGAGGTAGTTGCTATGGTTCAACAGGCGAGGCTATCGCTACTTCTTGCGGTGCTGGAACTTGTATGGTTTGTATCGAAGGAGAACTCGGAGGAGGTGCGATCATTTGTGGTGTTGGCGAAGAATGTGCGGGGGATTATCCTGAATGTGGCACAGTCTCCTGCGAGCGCGATCAATTCGGGTGTGCCTTTCCATCGGCCATTGCTGCAGATAATCTATTATTGCATCAAGCAAGCAAGATCGCTTCTCGGCAGGGAAAACGTGCTCACTGCTGACCAGAGACCTATATTTGCAAGCCTCGTAGAGGCTTCGTTAACGTTCGTAATTCAAGCTCTACAAATCGTTTTCATCACTGCCCGGACGAAAGTGGATGTTGATGTCGATCGCGATATGGAATTATGTGTGTCAGTTTTTGAGCAGTGCATTCGTTCTGATATCGATCTTTCTTCAACATCATGGCTCATCGAGTGTCAAGCAAGTGGTATCATCCGTAACAGTCTTGATCTATATGCCCACATCGACCTTGTTGGTCTTAAAGACCTTCCCTTCCTCCACACAAAGAAACAGGCCCCATATGCCCCGCATCTTTTGCAACTCCACATGGCTTTGGCAAGTCATGCCACTACTGCCGAACAATTGATGAGCGAGGGTATCTTGACTGTGTACAGCAATAACCTCATCAGTTCCGCGATTAGCAATGGTCAAATTGATATCGTCTTACCCGAATTCCCTGGTGAACGGAGTCCAGCTCATATCGCATTTTGTTCGATGGTCTCTATAATTGCAACCATCATCGCGGCATTTGGGCGGTATAATCATTACTTGGATGCTGAAGTCTGTGCTTTTGTACAGCTATATAGCGGACAATTTGCCCGTGCACTTACTTGGACCATTGGTGACCCTATCACGTACCCTCTACTGGAAGAAATAGAGCAAACTGTGAATCTATTCTATGCCGTCGCCATCAACTCGGTTTCGCAAGCTGATGTTGCAACTGAACAAGTCCTGAATTTCTTCAAAGTCCACGCCCTGAACTTCCTTCAACAGCTCAACTACGCAATTACTCACCCTAATCACATTACAAGTCTTTTTGAACCTGTGACTATCGATGAACGAACGCAACTTGAGAAAGAAAAACCTTCGACAGATCCTCTCAAGCGGCCTTTTGTAACCCGGCTAATTCATCGTATATGTGGTTTGTCGAGCAATATTGTGGGGACCTTAATCGTGATTAGCAAGGCTGATTCTGTCCTTCTAACACTCGAAGAGTGGCCCATACACGAGGCTCTTGTTGTCCCTGTGAGTATACTTACTTTTCTATCTTGGATGAAACCAATCATCTTTCTGTAGTATCCCAAAGTTGTCCTGGACGAACCTGCGTCTCTTGGAACACTTCTTGAACTCGGCAGCTCCACGCTTGATGTCCTCCAAGAAATTCTCGACCAGTCGCCAAACCAGAACATCACCAGCGCACCCTCCCTTGCCCTGACAATACCCACAACAGAATCTGCTAACATCAAAAGAGACATTGTTACCACTCGGCGAAACCTGGAGGGCATCCTCTTGTATGCAACAACTCAACTTGTCATGTGGCTCTCCAAACCCGATTTCGTATCATCATCACCACCTGAGATGGATTTTGAAAGTAACTCTTTACCGAATTTCATGGTAGTTGATAATAGCTCCAGAATGGATGTTTCATCACTGAAGGACCGTGCGAGAGCACACAAGAGAGTGCCGTCAGCGCTACTAGGGCGAGGGATGACAAGTGAAGTGGTGGCTGATCTGAGGTCATTGTTGGATAAAGCAAAACCTGTCATCACGAAGAGTGCAACGATTATTGGGAAAGATTCGGTAGATATTACGCAGGTCTTGATCAACTTCTTGCAGGATCATGTGGCTACTTGACTTGATTTTATTTGTTATCGTGTTTACTCATTCATTGTCTTCATGGAAATTCTATGCTGCATCAGATAGATAACTTTTAATGTGTATTTTCTATTCGTCAATGATTACATATCTTGATCATCAGGGATTGGCCTAGCCTCAAGGGTTCAGTCACAGCCGTACAGATGGGTTATATAACCTGTATGAGCACTTCTCAACTTCGTCCATGGGCTGTGGAACCACTGAAAAACGTAGTTATTCACAACAGTGGTTCCGAGAAAATTTCAAAGCCGGAATCATTCGTCGCTGTGGATGCCGTCATGAGTCCTTACCCTTTTGCGCTTGTCTCTTAGAATAAATTGGTCCCCTTTGACGGTTAAGATGGCAAACTCGTCGTCGTCTCTAACAGTGGCAGGTGTTGGTATAGATAGTGATAATCAAGACCTCGACGCTGGACATCAGTATCAAAGTAGGCTATGAAAGATGAACCCATGATCAATTGCAATGCAGAGAACTTTGGGGGGGGTCTTCCCACTCGATATTATAGCTGTATTGTTTTCTTCGACGTTCAATCGAGTTATTCTTCACCTATGGACGACATTTGGTACCACTGAACCAGGTTATCTTATCATGAAAACGTGTTGAGTCTCACGCAAGAAATAGGTAATGACCCTTATGTGAGGTCCACTGGAGTTTATGAATGGAAACTGGAATGAAAAGGGAGCCTTAGCGAGCTTAAGTAGAATTATACAGAATAAACGACTTCGAGTCAGATACAGGCTAGATTGAGAAATAAAGATTTAGATACAGCCGCAGTAAAATTAATTCAAGAGTGAGATCGGAAGTCAGTAACTCAATAACTCATGATCGCAGTACCAGATCGATGACTTGACACACGTTGAGATGGCTACTTACCTGCTAGGAGACAGTAGATTCAACAAGAGACATGAGCATTTTAATCCGACATGAAAGGCATGAATCATAATTTGCATAGCAGATTGCAATA
>Ga0153993_100423_pt1 | contig 15922 bp, 17 predicted proteins | sample TSNC077MetaG_FD_104706 | JGI IMG/M metagenome (GOLD analysis project Ga0153993, IMG submission 104706) | Attine ant fungus gardens microbial communities from North Carolina, USA - TSNC077 MetaG | ecosystem: Host-associated > Fungi > Mycelium > Unclassified | place: USA: North Carolina, Lumber...
AGTGAACCCCTTTGCCGGACTGTTCGGTTCCAGCTGATCGGTCGTCTGCACGACGAATTTCGTTTCGAGACAGAGAGAATGTAAGCCCATGTTGCAGGAAGGCGCGCTCGAGGTGTTGGCCGCTGCGGCACGGAGCGGTAGCAATGAAGCCATAGCCGATTTGTACGCGGCGTTTCGTCCGATGGTTGTGCTGCGGTGCCGCGCCGAGCTTGATCGGACTGTCTCCGACTCCGCCGCGGATGCCTCGTGCCTCGCTGTTCTCGAGGCAGTGCGCGACGGATCGGAGTTGAATCAGCCTTTCCTGCGGTTGCTGTATGCGAGAACGAGCGTCGCGATTGCCCGGGCGGCATCCAACGGGTTCAGTGGTGGGCCGCTTCCGTCGCCAACGGCCCTTCCGGTTGTCGAACGCGATGTCCTGGTTCTGCGTCTGATCGTCGGCCTCGGCACCGAGGCGACCGCAACATCGCTTGCCCGTACGACGGACGAGGTATCACTCGACCTGCATCGAGCGCTGCAGCGACTGCGAAAGTTGCCCTCCGCGAATGCAATCAGAAACATTGTGACTGGTCCCCATGAAGTGGCCGGCAAAGGTCACCACCTTGGTGTCTGCCGAGGACCATCTGGGGGATCGCCCATCTCGGGCTGACGAATCTCGAGACAGTGCATGTCGTTCTTGCTTAGCCTGCGCGTCGAGTATGGTTGGATACCAATGTATTTCGAAGGATTCCAAGCTTTTCGACTTCCACCTCGACCTGGTCGCCCGGTTGCAGTAGCCATTGAGGTGAGCGTGCGTAGCCGACTCCCGACGGGGTGCCCGTAGCGAGAAGGTCCCCGGGGCGCAGCGTGAAGGTGTGTGAGATGTGAGAGAGCGTGTCGCCGACTGTATAGACCATTTCGTCGGTTCGGGCGTCCTGAACGATTTCGCCGTTGACGCGGGTTTGTATCCGAAGGCCGTCGCGCAGGTCTCCGACTTCGCTCGCAGGAACCATCGGTCCTAGTGGGCCGGATCGGTCACCGTTCTTTCCGAGTATCCACTGCGAGGTGAGTTTCTGTGCTCGTCTGCAGGTGAGATCGTTGAACGTCGAGTATCCGACGACAGCTGCAAGGGCCTCGTCGGGAGTGGCGTCGGTAAGCTTCCGCCCTACCCAAGCGACCACCTCTCCTTCCCAGTCGAGACCCTGCTCGTTGGCGGGAACGGGGACACCAGTGTCACCGACAGTGAGGGAGTTGGGCCACCGGGCGAACAGAGTCGGATGGACGGGTAGGGGCTCCGCGCGGTAGCTCCCCTCTGCTACGTGGGCAAGATAGTTGAGTCCGACGCAGACCACTCTCGCGCCCGGCAGGACCGGTGGAACGAACTCGAAGTCGGTTATCGGCAGACGCGGGCCGGTCGGAGTCGTTGCGAGCTTGCCGGCGGGATCCGACCAGAACTCCTCGAGAGTGCACACGACACTCACCCGGGCACCGTCCTCGGACAGTTGAGCCACCTGAACTCCACGATCGGGTTGCTGAATCCCAACGATTTTCATCAGTTGCCTTTCAGGTTCGAATTAAACCTATAAACCTTCGGAGGTTTATGGTTTCATAGGACTATGCCTCACGAGACCCCAGATGGACAAGACGGACGCACACGACGGAGTTCTGTTGCGCCGAGTGACCCGATTTCTGTGCTGTCGAAAGCGGCGGGGAGGGGGACCCGTGCCGAGCAGTTGGCAGCGGCGATCGACAGCCGGATTCGGGAGCAGAACCTGGAGTCCGGGGCACCGATCGGCACGCTGGAATCGCTTCGCAGCGAGACCGGATTTGCGTATTCGACTGTCAGCGAGTCGGTTCGGCTTCTTCGTGATCGGGGAGTGCTGGAGATTCGCCAGGGGCGAGGCGGCGGCTTATTTGTCGCTGAGAGAAGCCCAGTAGTTCGCTTGCGCCATACGTTGCTGAGTGTCGCCGAGGAGCCTTCGGTAGTCGCGGACGCTATCGAGTTGCGTGATCACCTCGAAATATTGATCGACACTGCTGCGGCTCGGCACCGAAGCCGGACCGACATCGCCGACTTGGGGGCACACCTGAAGCGGATGGAATCCGCCCTCGACTGGGACTCCTTCCTCCGAGCGAACTGGGCCTTGCACGAGCGAATCGCGACGATCGTTCCCAATGGCCTGGCGCGATCGGTCTACATCGGCACTCTGGGTCCGCTGCACGGCACGGCCACCGAATTCGACAACGAGCGTGCCGCCGCGGACTACCGCACCGAGAGGTTTCACATTCACGTCGAACTTGTCGACGCAATCTCCGCCGGCGATGTGGCTGCAGTAAATGCAGCCGTCGTACGGCACAACATTCCAGCCTGAAAGGACGATTCATGTCCGGTGAGTTCCGCTCACATCTGTTTTCTCACGATCATCGCCGACTCTCGAGTGTTCGAGGTTTGGATCCCTACGCCTATCGTGATGTGTCGAGTCGGCCTGGGACCTTTACCGGTGATCTCGTTGAGGGATGGAGGCCGCTATACCTCAACGAATTTCGGGGAGTCACCGAAAACGGCACGATCACGGACGGGCTTTACCCATTGACCGCAGTCACGCACGGTGAAGAGGCGCCGGTAGGTGAAATGGTGGGTGCCGCGAAAGATTTGATTTCGGAGTTGAGTGACGCCGATCGCTCAAGGATCAGTTATCCGATCGACGCTGTCGAGTGGCAGACGTGGGCAAACCCTGAATTCATGCAGTTCGACACAGGTGTGCGACTCGAGTTCCAATCACAACGCGTCAGACAGTTGGCCTTGCGGTTGGTCGAGGCGTCGCTGAGCCCGGAGGGCTTTCGAATCGTCCGAAACATGATGTTGATCAATGGTTTTCTCGGCGAGGTTGTCGGGTTGGAGACCATCCTCAACGAATTCAGTTACAACGTCGCTCTGTACGGTGAGCCGAGTGTCGTGTCGCCGTGGGGATGGCAGCTGTACGGTCACCACTGCGCGGTCAACTGCCTGATCATCGGCGGGCGGATGGTTGTAAGTCCGGTATTTCTCGGCGCGGAGCCCAACGAGATAGACGCGGGTCCTCACGCCGGCACCGAATCGTTTACTGGTCGAATCGAACTCGGGATAGAACTGATGGCCGCCCTCACGGACGACCAGCGGCGTGTGGCCACTGTGTACGGGCTGATGAACGATCCAGCCATGCCTCCAGGGCGAGTACACCCCGGGGATGAACGGCACCTCGCTGGAGCGTTCCAGGACAACCGCGTGATTCCCTTAGAAGGCATCCCTGTCGATCAAATGGACACTCGTGCCAGGCAATTAGTGCTCGCGATCGCCGAACAGTTCGTGGAATTGTTGCCCGCGGGACCTCGGACAGCTCGTCTGCGCGAGATCGAAGAGCACCTGGACCAGACATGGTTCTGCTGGATCGGCGGGCACCGTCCGGGGGACGTCTTCTACTACCGTATCCAATCTCCGGTCTTGATAGCCGAACTGGATCACCACTGCGGTGTCTTCCTCGACTACGACACTCCTCAGCCCTTCCATATTCACACGGTGATGCGCACTCCGCATGGCAACGATTACGGACGTTCCTACGTTCGGCAGTGGCAAGAGCAGACAGAATCGTGAACGGCAGTCAGCTCCACGGAGTCGTCTCGGCCAGACATTGGATTTCGAATCTACTTCACACGTACGTCGACTTTGCCGATCGCAAAGACATCGACGGTGCTGTGGGGCTCCTGGCTTCTGCCCGAGTGAGCTTTCCCGGGATGGGTTTCGATCATCCGGACGATGCGAAGAATTTCTTCGCAGACTTGTGGAAATCACCAGTGCCACATCGCCATGACGTCAGCAACCTCGTGGTGCTCCCCGGGGCGGGCCCCCGAGTGTGGAAAGCCCACGCGCACTACACTCGGTGGGTGTTCGAACCCGACCCTTGCGTACACACCCTCGGTGAATACACGATGGTTGTCGACGAACGAGACTGGAGCATCATCGAGCTGACGGTGACCAGGACCTGGACGAGGAGCTAGTCGTGGCGAACATAGGCAGGGCCACGGTGATTCTGGATTCGATCGCCGAGAGTCGCTGGCCAATGACGCTGACAGACCTCGCCACCCGCACCGGACTTCCACGTTCGACGGTGCATCGAGTCATTCAAGCCCTCGAACGCGAGTTGTACGTCGTCCGAGTTCCGGACAGATCCGGATACATCTTGGGGCCCGGCTTACTCAAGTTCGGGATGAATGCTCACCTGCGGCTGCTGTCGGCCAACCGATCTCAGCTGGCGACGTTGGCTCGAACCGTCAACGAGAACGTGGAGTTGGCGATCTTCAGTGGTCGCGAGGTTGTCGTCGTCGATCAGATTGCCTCCCCGGAGAGGCTCAGAGGTGTCACCAAGGTTGGCAAGAGCTTTTCGCTGCATGCGAGTTGTATCGGGAAGGCCTTGCTTGCCCAGTTGCCGGAAGAGCAGGCAGTTGCGTTGTTGTCACCGGATCTACCGCGATTTACGGATAACACGATCACCGAACGAGCAGCGCTACTGGGGGAACTAGCGGAAGTGCGCCGTTCCCACGTTTCCGTGGACATCGAGGAGCACGACGTAGGGATTTGCGCCGTGGCTACTGCAATGACCGGGCCGACGGGTGCCCTTCAAGCTATCGCCATTGTCATTCCGTCCGGTCGGTTCAAAATGAAGAAGGAACTCGCGATGGAAGGTCTCAAAGTGGTGAACAGTCAGGTAGATCTGGAATTGTCGCGAGCTCGACTCTGAATTCGACTGCTTGAGAGTATTTTTTCGTGTTGTACCGTGGCTTTTGCAGCTCGCGCGAATCAGTTCCCGCCTCCTGCGCGGAGGTCGGGAACTGATTCGTGTTCAGTGGAATTCTTACCGTCCGATGCCTCTGTCTGCAAAACAAAGTGCACAGACCGCGACCACGCACACGGCCGCGGCGTTCGCGAATGTACTGAACAATCCGACGGCCCCGCCCGACATGATGGCGGTACCACCGATTACCGGGCCCAAGAACGCCCCGACGAATGATGTCCCGTTCGACCAACCGAGGGCAGTTGCTCGTGCCGGCAACGGGTAGATGTCAGCTGTGGTCGTGTGCACCAGATTCATCGTGGAATGGCCGCCGATGCCCATCAGCGCCACGCAGATCATGGTCGCCGTCATCGATGTCGGGAGATAGACCATTCCGAGAAGTCCGACAAGCGTGCACGCACTGGTGCCTATCGCCACGACTGAGGCCCCGCGGCGGTCGGCGGCCCACGCACTGAAAAAGGATCCGAGCACTGCGGCGCCGGTCAGGGTGAAGGTGATCACAAGAGCGGTGTTCAGCGAGTACCCCAGGTCAATCATCGACTGCGCTGCCCACACGTTGAGCCCCTGCCACGCAACCATGTTGGAAATTGCGCATACCGCGACAGTCAGCGCGATCAAGGACCCGCGCCCGGTGAACAGTGCGGCAATCTTTTCCCGACTGGACCATAAACGCCCCGCCACCTCTTGGGCAGTATCGGTCGGGATATCGATCATCACGACGGCGGCGAGGATCACCAGGGCAGTACATGCACCGATGAAGAACATCGGGCGCCATCCGAACGCAGGAAGCACCGGAATTGCGAGCAACGACGCGACCACGCCACCGAGCGGAATACCTGCCATCGTGATCGTGACAACCAACGACGCCCGTGACGAATCCGCACTGTTGCGGGCGACTGTCATTGCAGTGGTGAGCGCGCCGCCGACACCGAACCCAGTGACAAAGCGCCCCACTGCGAGCATGACGATGCTGATCGACGCTCCGGTGATCACGGCTCCGAAAGCGAACAGAGCGATGGCAACGATGAGAACCCACTTTCGACCGGAGCGTTCGGCAGCGAGAGGGGCCAGTACAGATCCGGCGATGGCTCCGATATAGACAAGCCCGCCGACCAGTCCTGCTTGTTGATCGGTTATGCGCAGGTACGAGTCTTCCAACAGCAACGGAATAACAGATCCGTAGACGATCAGGTTGAATCCCTCGATCACGGTGATAACCATGCACAACCCGATTACGGCGGGGTTGGATCGAGTCTCCCCACATTCATCGGTACGGGCGGGTGCGTTGAGATGCATGTGTTGTCTCTCCAGATGGTGAGCCCGATTCGGGCGGTCGATGTGATGCGTGCCATCGTCCGATGTCGACTTCTCGGGCGTAACCGTTTAGTCCCGGAAACCGGGACAAGTGGGGTGACGCGCAGCACACCTGACTCATACCTTCAGCTCGTTGGAAAAACGCAATCCCGAGGAGCTGAATCAATGGACCTGTCAGAAGTCGCCGCTCTACTCGACCCGAAGCCTTTGCAATTGGAGATGGGATACGAGCGACTGCCGTCTGGAGGACTGCACGTCGCAGTACGTACGGATATGCACGGTTGCACCGGTGAGATGCTCGAATGGTGGGTTCGCTGGCGTTGCGACACACAGAAATACGTCTGGTGGCATCCCATCGACCACACGTACAGCAGTTGGCAGGGTGATCTCTCGGACGACACTCATATCGGCAGTGAGCACGTAGTCACCGAATACTTCTCGGGGCAGCCTGCCGATGATCTGGTCATTCAATTTCGGGATCCGTCCGAGTTCTTCGACGAAGAGCCCTATTCCAAAGCAAGAGAATCCGGTGCCGTCTCCGGAGTGGTTGTCGGGAGATTGGGGGTCACCCATAATCCGCCCCGTCTCCCGGATGGGCGCGTGCTCGGCGGCAGGCTACTGCACATTGCTCGCGATACCGAGTGGGGGATGGCGCTGCGAAGTCACTTCTTCATCGGACATGATCTCGAGGCACTCGGGCAAACCGCCGAACAGATTGCGGCGCAAGCAACTGTGGAGTTCGGTCAGGGACTCCTGCAGCACGCGTACGACGAGTTCACATTCCTGTCTCGTTTCCTGCCCTCGCTTTACGTAGCCGAGAACCGGGACATATCTCCGCCGCGAGCGCCGTGGTGACGACGGTTGTCTCGATGCTCGCCGGGGTCGTGCAGACGTTTCCTGCGGCATCGAGAATTCCGGCTCGTCCTGATTTCCGGGACCCGATCCGTGACATATGGAATTGACGAGTCGATCATTGTTTGCAACATCAAAGCTATTTCACCAGAACGGAATTCGCTGTGCAGAGTGTCAACGCCGAAGCAACGAGGATAGCTGCTGACGTGATGATCGTCGGTTTCGGGCCGGTGGGGAAGCTTCTCGCCGTCAAACTCGCTCAGAAGGGTCACGCTGTCGTCGTGGTGGACCGCAATGAAGTCGGATACCCCCTGCCGCGTGCGGTAACCCATTGCGCCGATTTCGCCCGCATCCTGCAGTCGGTCGGGTTGGCGCCGGACACCATTCCGGAGATAACCGAACCCTATGACGACATGTATGTGTGGCGAAACGGTGACGGCCGGACACTGGTGGAGGTCGACTGGAGTGGTAGAGGTGAATCCGGTTGGTACAACACCTACTTTTTCAGTCAGCCCGCGTTGGAAGGGGCCCTTGACTCCATTGTCGCGGGGTTGCCCAACATTCGCGTGATGAGGGGATGGGAAGCGGTGGCATTGACGCAGAATTCGGAACTGGCAACGGTAGTCGTTCAATCCGTGGAGAGCGGTAGGTGCGTCACCGTTGATGCGCGATGGATCGTCGGTGCAGACGGGGCGAACAGTCGCGTTCGTCAATGGGCCGACATCGACTGGCACGACGAGGGGTACTTCCACGATTGGTTGGTTGTCGATGTCAAACCTGTGGCTGGAACCAGTTTCCCGAATGTTGCCGCGCAGAATTGCGACTATCGGCGCCCTTCCACGATGGTTCCAGGTGGTCCGGGGCGCCGTCGCTGGGAGTTCATGCGACTGCCGGAAGAGAGTCGAGAATCGCTTCAACGCGAAGACACCGCATGGGAACTGCTCGAGCCGTATGGGCTGACCCCCGACAATGCAGTCCTTGAACGACACTCCGTGTACACGTTCCAGGCTTGCTGGGCGACGCGATGGCGGCGTGGGCGCGTGTTACTCGCCGGCGATTCTGCGCATCTCATGCCACCGTTCGCCGGACAAGGTCTGGGCGCTGGTGTTCGCGACGTGATGAATCTGTCGTGGAAGCTCGACGCGGTGCTGCGTTCGGCGGCGGACGACCACCTGCTCGATACGTATGGAACAGAACGACTTCGACACGCACGTGCTTTTGTGCAGTTCTCGACGGAACTAGGCCAAGTCATCTGCATGTCCGACCCGCAGCAAGCCGCTGAACGTGATGCCCGGATGATCGCGGACTGGACTGCAGGAATGAAGGCACCTGCTCCGCCACGACCAGGGCTTGGCCCAGGGATTCATGTTGGGACTGCCGGCGGCAGTCTGGCGTTGCAAGGTCAGGTTCGAATCGGAGATGGCGCAGTAACAATGTTCGACGACGCGTTCGATGGGCCGGGCGCATTGATTTCACGCACATCGGCCGCGCTGCGAGATGTGCCGGAGACGATGCGAACAGCTCTGGCGGAGTTGGGGATCGACCTCGTTGCGCTCGTTGGAGACGAATCGCCGGGCGTCACCCTTGTCGACGACGTCGACCTCACCTATACGCGCTGGCTCGATGATCAGGACGCAGATGTCGTTCTGGTCAGACCGGATTTTCACGTCTACGGCGTTGCTGGAATGCATCACGCAACCGAGCTGGCAGCAGGCTTCCTCCACAGGTTGCGAGCGCAGGAACCTGCTCGGACGCTCGCCTGACAGCTCTACCGCTACGCCGACTATCGACAGGAAATTTACATGATCAATTCAGCGACGGACGACATCGATTCGGTGGAATCATCGTCGAACCACTCCGAATCCGAAGTTCGAAGAGGACCTTTGGCAGGCATAGTCGTTGCAGACCTCACGCGCGCACTCGCGGGACCTCACGCGGCAATGATGTTCGGCGATCTGGGCGCGACGGTCATCAAGATCGAGACACCCGGTACCGGCGACGATACGCGGGGCTGGGGACCGCCTTTCATGGAACCTGCAGGTTCACAGCGAGAATCGACATACTTTTTGTCCGCAAATCGAAACAAGAAGTCGGTCGTAGTTGATCTGAAATCTCACGAGGGCCTTGCGCTACTGGAATCCCTTGTCGCACGCGCCGACGTTCTGATGGAGAACTTTCGGACCGGCGTCCTCGATCGGTTGGGGCTTACAGCCGAACGACTTTCGGAGCTGAATCCGCGACTCGTAGTGCTGTCCATCAGTGGATTCGGTCATGACGGACCGGAAGGCGGGCGTGCGGGGTACGACCAAATTGCCCAGGGCGAGGCTGGTCTGATGTCTCTGACAGGTTCGGGTCCGGACGACTTCCAAAAGGTCGGAACCCCGATAGCCGATCTACTGGCAGGGATGTACGGCGCATTCGGTGTTCTCGCGGCACTGCAGGAGCGAGCGCGAACCGGCGTTGGGCAGACGGTACGAACCTCTTTGCTGGCCGGCATAGTAGGTATCCACGCCTTCCAGGGAACTCGATTCACCGTCGCTGGTGAAACTGGTAAGGCACAGGGTAATCACCATCCGTCGATCTGTCCCTACGGGCTCTTCCCTACGGCAGACGGTGTAGTTCAGATTGCGGTTGGCAGTGAAGGACTTTGGAGGCGGTTCTGCTCCGGCTTCGGTTTTGACCCAGATGCCCCTGGGATGGCAGGCAACTCCGAGCGGGTTCGAAACAGTAAGGTGGTTCGCCAGCTCATCGAGGAGACATTTTCGAAGTATGGTACAGACGAGTTGCTGCTTGAGCTCGATCGAGCGGGTATTCCGGCGGGGCGTGTTCGTGGAATCGACGAGGTGTACCGCTGGGAACAGACTCGTTCGCAGGGGTTGATGGTCGAAGTCGAACACGAAAGCCTTGGCCGGATTACGCTTCCAGGCCCCCCACTCCGATTCTTCTCTGTGGACGGGATCGAGGTCACCAAAGATTGTCATTCGGCTCCACCGCTGCTCGGCGCGGACAACGCCTTTGTCGCCAGTTGGCTCAGCGAAGCAATCCGATGAGACCGACATCGGTGGTTCCGGCTCTGAGACATCGTCGGCGCGACGCCGGGTCTGTGAGTGTAGCGTTCGACGGCCCGATCGTGACCGTGACGATCGGCACTGGACGTCGTCGAAACGCTTTGAACGGTGATGCTTGGAAAGATCTCGCACTTAGGATCATTGGCGTCTCGACCCATGCATCGCTCGGCGTTGTCGTCCTCCGGGGCGTCGGCGATACCTTCTGCTCCGGGTCCGATGTCACCGAGTGGGTCGGTGCCCGTGCTGAGGACGTCGAGGAGTCGTTCGCGCAAATGGAGGCAGCTTTCCGCGCTATCGAGGCTTGCCCGGTTCCTGTCATCGCTCAGATTTCCGGCGTGGCAGCCGGAGCAGGCTGTCAGTTGGCGCTCTCCTGCGACATTCGAGTCATGGCGACTTCCGCCAGAATCGGCATGCCTATTGCGCGTCTCGGGATTCGGCCGAGCCCGGCGTTCGCGGCGCGCCTTGTCCGTGCTGTGGGACCTGCAGTGGCCGCTGAACTGCACTACACCGGACGACTTCTGCAAGGATCGGAGGCAGTGACAACAGGTTTGGCGAATCGGTGTGTGACAGACGACCTGCTCGCGTCGAGTGTTCGGGAATTGGTAGAGGAGATTGGTCGGCAGCCGACATCGGCCGTGCGTGCGGCGAAGGAGGCATTGATCGCTGCTACAGGTTCAGCACCACGGCACGCCCTCGGTCCGGCCGTGAATTTGCGCGACCTCCAACTTGGCATCGCGCAAATTCTGCACACTTGAGTCGACGCGAGGTTACTGGCCGGCGATGTACTCGATCGACGGTCCCGCAGTCCAACCGCCGTCGACGGCGATCTCGGAACCTGTTGTGTACGAAGCATCGTCGGAAAGCAGGTAGGTGACCGCACCGACCAACTCTTCCGGGCGGCCGACGCGTCGATACGGATTGTTGGGGAATGCGCCTTCTTCGAGGCTGATGCCCGTCGGTGCAGTCATGGGTGTCAGGACCATGCCGGGGTGAACCGAGTTGACTCGGATCTTGTCGCGACCGAGTTCGACGGCAGCGATCTTGCTCAGTCCACGCACGCCCCACTTGGCCGCGCCGTACCCGCTGGTCAGAGCCATGCCCATCAGGCCGGCAGCCGAGGAGATGTTCACGATGGATCCGCCGCCTGCTGCCTTCATGAACGGGACCACCGTGTGGATGCCGGTGTGTACGGACACGAGGTTGATCTGGATGATCCGCTGGAACGTTTCGAGGGGCTCATCGGCGACCGTCTGGCCGGACGCGGAGATCCCGGCGTTGTTGACCAGACCGTTGATGGCGCCGAACTCGGACACGGTGAACTCGACGGCAGACTTCCACGACCCTGGGTCGGTGACGTCGAGATGAACGTAACGCGCTGCGTCGCCGAGAGATTCGGCTACTGCTCGACCGTCGTCGTCGAGTAGGTCGCCGATGACGACGCGGCCGTTACCCGCGACGATGCCGCGCGCAAACGCCTCACCCAGGCCGCGTGCGCCGCCGGTGACGAGTACGGTTTTTCCGGAGAGATCCTGAGTCATGATTGTTCCTTACCAGTTGGATGTGAGAGATACGACGTCGAAAACGCGTCGAGTGCGCGGTTGATTGCCGCGGGCGCCGGGGTTCGGTGGTCTGCCATTTCCCGTAGTGCTGCGACCACCGCGAGCGTCGCCTGACCCGCAGCTGCGGTGGTGTCGAGCGAGGTTTCCGGCCGATCGATCAGCCGGGCCACTTCGGGGCGAATGAGTTCCATCGTCTCGAAAGTCGCTGACTCCCAGACTCTCCGGAGTGCAGCATCACTGAAGATGATCGGCATCAGTGACCGTGTCATGGCCTCGAAAGACTCGCCGACCGAGGCGACGAAGGCGTTCCGGACAGCCGGCGCAAGTCCCGAATCGCGTGGCTGCTCACCGAGTGCGGCGGCGAGGCTCCGGTTGCCGTCGTCGAGCATCGGCCAGATGCTCTCCTCTTTGGTGGCGAAGCAGCGGTAGAACGTGCGCTCGGAGATTTCCGCACGCTCGGCGAGTTCGGCGATTGTCGTCGAAGTGTCGCCGCGTTCGACGAAAGCGGCAGCACAACTCTGCGAGACGCGGAGAAGTAGTGCGGTGCGGCGGGCTGTTGCCATATCCGCACTGTACCAAAAGTGGCAGAAACTGCCATATATGGTTGTAGTTGGTCAGCCGGTGCTGCCTTCGACGCCGGATACTTCCTGCTCAACGGCGCTCTTGAAGTTCAGCAGCGTCTTGCGGATGTTGCCGCGCTGAAAGTCGGCGAACGTCTTTCCACCGGTGGCAACCTTGTCGAACAACTCGGCCGCAAGGTCCGGCCAGCCGCGCCTGTCGTCGGTCCACGTTTCGGTAACTCGCGTTCCGCCGGGCACCGGCGAGAATCGGAACTGCCAGGTTGCGATGGCGGCAGGAATCCGCGGCGTGGAGAGGCCTATCTTGTGAACGCGGAACTCGAAGAGCTTTCCGGCGTCGGCAGCGGTGACTGTGCATCTCGTGGTCCACTGTGCGCGCCCACGTTTGTTATGTCCGTCGAACTCCATACCCAGGAATGCGCTTTCGCGATCTCCTCGCAAGGTCGCGCCCAAGTTTTCGGGACTCCAGGCACCCATACGAGTGGGATCGCTGATGAGCTCATAGAGGGAGAGCGCGTCGGCATTGACGACGACGCTGTCGGAGACGGTAAGTACGCGAGCCATTTCGGTTTCAGTTTCTTTCTGTCGAGCGTGTGTGAGGTGAGTATGACGATCGGTGGTTTCGCGAACAAGATGCGCAGCGGCGCATGAACCCGTCGAGCTGATCGGAGTTGGACTACAGGTGCGGTTTCAGTTGGATCTTGACCGCTCCTTCCTGTTTCTTCTGGAAGATCTCGTAGGCGTGTGGCGCCTGATCGAGCGGCAGCTGATGAGTGGAAAAGCTGTCGACGCCGAGTGGGTCGTCGTCAGTGAGCAGGGGCATGATGTCGTCTACCCACTTCTTGACATTCGCCTGGCCCATCCTGAGCTGAATCTGCTTGTCGAACATGGTCATCAGCGGCAGTGGGTCAACCATGCCGCCGTAAACACCGATCAGAGAAACGGTTCCACCGCGCCGAACGATGTCGATGGCTGAATAGACAGCACCGAGGCGATCGATTCCTGCGTTACGCATCGCAGGCGCGGCTAGAACATCGGGGAGAAGTCCGACGAACTGCTGCGCGAGCTTTCCGATCGGAGACCCGTGCGCTTCCATGCCGACAGCATCGATGACCGAGTCGGTTCCGCGGCCGTTCGTCGCATCCCTGACGGCGTCGCCGATCTTGCTGCCGTAGTCGTCGAGATTGAGGGTTTCGATCCCACGTTCGGCAAGGCGTGCAAGGCGTTCGGGTACACGGTCCACGCCGATTACCCGAAATCCCTTGTGGTGGGCGATGCGAGCCGCCATGTCACCGATCGGTCCGAGACCGAGGATTGTCACGGACCCACCCGGCGGGATGTCGGCGTATTCGACCGACTGCCAGGCTGTGGGCAGCACATCGGAGAGGTAGACGAAGCGCGAATCCGCGGGACCTTCGGGAACTTTGATGTGTGTGAAGTGTGCTTGCGGCACTCGTAGGTATTCAGCCTGACCACCTGGCACCGATCCGTACAGCTCGGAGAATCCGAACAACGCTGCGCCGGTTCCCTGATCGCGGACCTGAGTCGTCTCACACTGTGTGTAGAGGCTCGAATCGCACATGAAACAGTTGCCACACGAGATCTGGAACGGGATCACGACGCGATCGCCTATCTCGAGGTTCGTGATCTCCGACCCGACTTCTTCGACGATGCCCATCGGTTCGTGACCGAGAATGTCGCCCGCATTCATGAACGCACCCAAGGTCTCGTACAGGTGCAGATCGGACCCGCAGATGTTCGTCGTGGTGACCTTGATGATCGCGTCGGTGGGTTCGACGATCGTGGGGTCCGGAACCGTATCGACGCTTACTTTCCGTTTGCCTTGCCAAGTCACTGCGCGCACTGGAATCGACCTCTCATCGTGGAACTGCTGTTCGCACTCACCTGCCCGAAAGCACTGAAATGCAAACAAAATCGGTGAGGGTTGCGAGAAGTCCTGAGCGCGTTAGATTGAGATGGAGCTGGGTCCCGGTCTTTGCGCCGGCTCCAGGACCTGGACCACGAGATGATGAGGACAATCGTATGACCGACAAAGACGACAACGACCAGTCGCCCAAGGGTGGGCACCCAGGGCCCGTGGACAAGGGCGGCGACGGCGGAATGGCAACGCGAGAACAAGCACCTGAACTGGTCGAGGACTCCTCCGACAAAAAGTCTGACCAGGAGTAGTTTCCTTTTACCCGGTGTTGGGTAACAACGGGGATAGGCCGCATCGGACCGTCCCGGAATCAATGCGGGCGAGGTTCCTCGAGGTTGAGCAGCCAGCCACGGGAACCGCCTCAAGCAGATCCCTCGACCCTGCAGATCCCTCAACCCATTAGTGATTCAACCCTGCAGCAGCAAGTGATCGAACCGGGTACGCAGAAGCGTCGGGACCCGGAAGTCGTCCAGCGCGCGAACGATCAACTGCTCGGCAACATCCCTGAGTTTCACGTTGGTCTCTTGGGAACGCCACACGAGAATATCGAAGGCACGATCGGCTGAAATGCCGTAGATCACCATGAGCATGCCTTTGGCTTGCTCGATGACTCCGCGGGACGTGGCGATTTCGTTGACCAGTTCGTCGACGGATGCCTTCACGGTGCTGTCGAGGGTTTCGGTGACGTCGATGTAGAAGCCGGAGCTACCGATCACATCCCCTGACTCGTCCACGATGCTGTCGCCGACGACGATTACCGAGTGAGTGTCTCCGGCAGTGTCGATGATGCGGTGTCGGCTGCTGAACGGGCCGCCTGAAGTGCGGATGGCATGCAGTGTCTGAGCAACGTGTCTTCGATCGTCCGGATGCTTGTGCGAGAGCATCAATTCCGTCGTCGGAGCTACCTGGTCTGGTTCGTAACCGTGAATTCGCGCAACTTCGGCTGACCACTCCCAACGGTCGCCGTTGCGGTGATAGAGAAACCCACCCACTCGGTGTGGAGCCCCCGATTCGGAAGTCCGCCCCAACCCGTCCTCGTTCACCACACACGCCCCCTCGTTCTCGACCTCGTCCCAACCGGCGTACTCGCCAGATAGTTATATCGGACAAATCCGGCGGACGTGGTGTCGGTCCCACATTTCGGAGCGAGGTCTGGACGCTAGCTGTGCGGGTCGGTGTCGGTGTCGGTCTTACGTCACTCGTGGGCTGAGACGATGCCGCTGTGTCCATTCGGTGAGCGCCGCGGTGATTGCTCCTGGCTGATCCTCGGGGGCAAGATGCCCGGCGGGACCGCACTGAGTCACCTCGAGGTTGGTGATGTTCGATCGGCACCACGCGACTTCGTCCGGTCCGATCATGAGCAGTTCGGCTGGGCCGCTGAAGGTGAGAAGGAGTTTGGGTACCTCGCTGCTTGTGGCAAGCCATTGGCTGTACGCCGACACGCGTGCCGTCACTTCGGCGGGAGTTCCCTCGAGGGGGAAGGATCGTGGCCACGCGAGAAGGGGTCGGCGACTCTCGGGTGACGGGTAAGGGGCGCGATAGGCGTCAGCATCTGTTTCGGGTAGAGCTCCGAGAACTGTTCTGTGAAGCGCAATTTCGAGAAAGAAATTCTCGTCGAGCACCTTCGTTTCGCCGGTGCCCGGGGCCCTCAGCGCTTCAACCCGCGCTCGTGCGTCTCCCGGGAAGTGTTCGTCCCAGGTCATCGGACGGAGGATCGTTTCGAAGAAGGCCACACCTCGGACGCGATCGGGGTGGCGGGCGGCCCAGTCGAGAGCGAGTGCTCCACCCCAGTCGTGCCCGACGAGTA
>Ga0153993_100426_pt1 | contig 15861 bp, 19 predicted proteins | sample TSNC077MetaG_FD_104706 | JGI IMG/M metagenome (GOLD analysis project Ga0153993, IMG submission 104706) | Attine ant fungus gardens microbial communities from North Carolina, USA - TSNC077 MetaG | ecosystem: Host-associated > Fungi > Mycelium > Unclassified | place: USA: North Carolina, Lumber...
GATTCCAGTCGAGGTGGACTCTTGAAGGAAGATACCAATCACAAGATCATCTTTGGCCGCAGGGGTCGAGATGCAGTGAAATTTTGTTCGGCTGAGATATCATGTAAAGAATTTGATAATAGCCCTGATTAAGCATTTGACTCAGATTTAACCGTCAGATGTGATCTTCGGTGTAGATGAGCAACTACATGCGGATGACGAGTTACCCATATTCTTGTGGGAGGCCTAATAGGTTTTCGAGAGTGTCAAGAGTATGTACCGCAGCTTGGATTTAACAGAAGGGTGGCCGGAGGGCAATAGAAATGAGCCCTAATTAGGCATCAGGGAGCAGGGATAAGCGGGCGTAAAGAGACACCGAGCCTGACCAATGCATGATATGGAAATACTTCCATGATGTCTGCGGGTGAATGAAGATGAGGTAACTATTGATTGACACGTAATATCGTGAAGAAGTAACACTGTATAGGTATGAGTAGTACGCGCCAAGCTATAGAAAAAGAGGACGTATTTATCCAGGACAGCTGGCCACGATGAGGGAGGAAGATGTGGATTCAACTTTCCGCTTGCCAGATTGATTCAAACTCTCTCACCTGAATGCATGGGTTATCTCAGAGCTGATTGTATGTGCCTTATGTAATGATCACATTCAAAATCACAATCTGTCTTGCTTCTTCATGTCTTCATCAACGGAGACCCTAAGCCTTTCCACAGACATAGAAAGACCAAAGGATCTGATTGATGGAACGATCTCTCAAGAATTCTCTTCTCCAACGCAGCCAGTTGTCAAGTTGTTGACGCCCGAGGCACTTGCTACATTCACAACTGCACAGGAAAAAGCTGGCATTGTGTACATCTCTCGGATTCCTCCCGGAATGCAGCCAACCAAGGTGCGCCATCTGATGAGCGCGTATGGAGAGGTGGGGCGGGTGTATTTGCAACAGGAAGGCATGGTCGAAAACCTGATTCGATAGAACTGACTCCATGAGTTCTGCAGATGCAAAACGGACATATTTGAGAAAAAAATTCACGTCGACGAAAAAGCCACATTTTACAGAAGGATGGATTGAGTTCAAGGACAAAAAAATCGCACGAAGTGTGGCAGACATGCTTAATGCTCAGCCGATCGGCGGGAAGAAAGGGTCACGCTGGAGAGACGACGTATGGACGATGAAGTATCTGCCCAAGTTCAAGTGGAACATGTTGACTGAGCAAGTTGGTAAGTGTCACCAAATGGTGATCTTGGAGTAAATAAATAATGCTGCTGTTCAGCACACGAAGCACAATTACATCAAGCTAAACTACGGGTCGAACTATCGCAGTCACGCGCGGAGCAACAGGAGTACCTACACAATGTCGAGCTTGCTAGAATTCTGAAGAAACGAGAGGAGAAGGGAGACTTTCACCCTCGGGAACGGACGTTGAAGCGGCGCGCGGATGAGGATTCGGATTCGAAGCGGAAAAGACCGAAAGACTCGAAATTGGAGGGTGTATTAGAGAATATATTTTGATAAATAATTGATGAGAAATGACGCACGGGCCGTGGGAGTCGGAGTTTGAACCAGGTAGTGTGTGAGAAACGCACAGGAAAGGACTTGGTCACGACCACTGTTGAGCGTGTCGAACAAGGGCCAATTTGTGCTCGTCGTGATCCTCAGAGGTCTGTGCTTCACTATGCTCGGCCTCTCCTCTCCAGCCTCTGATTTCCATTTCTCTGTCTCTTTCTTGGCCTTCTAAGATGTCCTGGTCTTCCTCGCATCCTCCTCCCCCTGGACGCTCCCGCTCCCGCTCCCCTCGCCCTTACCCTCCCAGGTCTTCTTATCCGGACCACCCATACACAGGAGATGCTTACAGTCGAGACTGGGAAGGCTACGACCGTGAGCGATGGTCTTCCTACGACCGTGACAGAACTTCATATGATTATTCTCGCCGCCGAAGCCGGAGCCCTCCTTCAGACGAAAGTGCGTACACGAGTATGAAAGACTTTTGTTTGTTCTCACAATGAAACCAGGCAGAAAGCGACGACGTTCCATTTCTCCCTTTGACCGCGATAGGGACCGTTACGATCCGCGTCCACGTTACAATGATGACTACGGTTTGAAACTTTTCAACTTTATATACCTCTCGGGTAACTCACCGTTTTTGCGTTTTAGATACTCACTCACGCGGCTACGGATACTCCTCACCTCCACGTAGAGGCCCTGCGGGTTCTTATCAGTCGTCGCGACGCCCTCCTCCCGATCCTCATACGTTCGAATTTCCAGCGACCCTTAAGCAGTATGCAGAGTGGTTCCGTTTCTTCCACCCCCAGGAAGCTTTTGAAGAAGATAACGCTGACAAAGTCGCCGAGCAAGAAGCAGGTGATGGCTCTAAGCCGCGGAATGGCATCAGGAGTAAATGGGAAAAGTATAAAAAGGAATTTGCTGCTAACCAGGTCAGCGTCCCCTCTCTCATCTTGCTCTCGCCCGCGTTTCTATACTTCTGTGGGAACATCGTGGCTGAATCTGCTTTGTTGCTGTACATTAGCTTCAAACCATGTTTGAGCACCATAGGAAATCTCCGTGGTTTGCCGAAAAGTATGATCCTAAATTCCAAAATCTCCGCTTACAGGTGCGGAAGGAGGGTTGGAAAGGTCGTATTAATACTTTTCTTGATGATCTCGAGTCTGGCAAGTTTGACCCAGATTTGAATGAAACTGAGCCAGAACCACCCTCACCTGCAAAGGAGACTTCACCTATTAACGATATTGCCGCCGAGACTAACGGCGTTGCTGAGGAAAGCAAACCATCTGGTGGTGATGATGAAATGCAGTTCACTGTCGAAATTGACGAAGAGGCGGTCGATCCTGATGTTAGCAGAGTGGAGACCAATGGCAAACATTTGTCAGATAACAAACGAAGTAATCGCGGGATGGAAATTTCTGTTCCGCCTGAGGGCAATCAAGTCATGATCCGTACCATTCCACCTGACATTGGCCGTGTCAAGCTCGAGGAGGTTCATGCTCACCTTTCCTTTTTTGGTGTATGACTCAATTTCCTTTTTTCAGGTCTGTACGAAGATTCCCGGTTTTGTGTACCTTGCTCTTGGTGATCCTTTGCAAAAGCGCAATTTCTATCGTGCAGGCTGGATACGCTTCCGAGATGATACGGACATGAGCTCTGTTGTCGCCGAGCTCGGAGACAAAAAGGTACGCTACTATCTGCTGCCCCATAACATGTTTCTTTTCTTGCTGTGTCACTATTCAGATCGAGGGGTTCAAACTTCATGTTTCCCATGTTGTCAGGCCATTTATTAACCGCGTGCGAAACACGCCTGACGCTGCAAGCCGTCCTGAGCGTCTAGAAAAAGATCTTGGCAACGTGAAGACCCTTGCAATGCAGTTGGAGACGGAAGCTGCAAAGTTACGTGTTATGAAAAGATCACAACTTAACATGAAACCCAAAGTCAATGGTGAGGCAAAGCCCGAAGAGGATGCGATCATTGCATCGCCTGAAGAGACTGTGGAGGAAGAGGGCCCAGAACCTAGAGAGTGTGGTAGTGAGGCTGTTGAACGGAGGGTTGAAAAAATTATGGTAGATCTTCGTGAGCAAGGGCTAGTAGACGTGAACAACGAAAGGGAATATATAGAAAAAAAAGTTGATCTCTTCTCTTTCTCCTTTTTGTGAGTATCGCTGATTTTTATGTGATTTACAGGTGGTGATATCACTGGATTTGTATATCGCTTATCTCCGGGCAGCTTTCCACACATGCTATTATTGCGCTGTAATAACTGATCATCTTGAAGAATTGCAGCGTAAGTGTATCAAACACGAGAGGAAGCCTTTTTCGTGCGCGAATACCAAGCCTACTGAGAATGAGAACGCTGAGAAGGATAAGAAAGCTGACGAAAGCGAGAAGGACGGTGTAGAGCAAGAGAGAGATGGCAAGGAGAAGGATGGGAAAGATAAGAGAGGAACTGAACGAAATGGTGATCTTTTATGGATTTTTCTATTGTCATTTGTGCAATGCTGATATCTTTGCAGATGGTCGGTGGTTGGAGTGGTTAGACTCTAAGATCGCTCTGCTTATCAATCGAGACGGTGTTGACCCCCGCGACTACGGGGGTAAATCTTATGAAGAGTACGTTTACATCTTCCACTATCTGTATATTGTCATTGATGGTAATTTTAGGGAGCTTGCCAAAGCAGCTGAGCCTCACATCAAACAGGAGGATGAAGGCAAATTCAGATGCAAAACGTGTCAAAAGCTGTTCAGGGCCTCGTCATTTGTTGAGAAACATATCGCCAATAAACATCCCGAACTTGTGAAGCACCTTGATGATGTGCGTGACTACTATCAAAGGGCCAATGCCATTACTAACGGGGTGCCATTCAGTTAACCTACTTGAACAATTTTGTGCTAGACCCACATCGTATCCAACCGTTTACGCATCCTCCTCCAACGATTGGCAATGCCAATCAAGCTCCTCCACCTCAGGCTTATGGGATTCAAGGTACAGCCTTTCATGCCGAGTACGGCCGAGCTGGTGGGCATTATTCATTCCCACCAGGACCACTACCGTATCCTGGGTACTGGGATCCTTATGCTGCATACCCATATGGTCCTCCGGCTCCTTATCCTCCTCCAGCTATGCTTCCTCGTCGTGATGAGGGTACTATCACTGGTAGGCGCTTAAGTGAGCGCATAAGTGGCTTTACTGCAGAAACTACTGTACCTGTAGGGGCTGGTCTTCCTCCTAAACCTTCTCCAGCCGCACTTGACTCTGCATTGACAAGTGGAAATGGGATTGGACGTCGGAACATGAGGAACAATGGTCAGGCTGGTGGACCGCCACCCCCGCCACCACCAGATGCCAAGGAGGATCCTCGTGCCGCCGCCGGAAGAAGGGTAAGCTATCATGACATGGACCTTGTTGCTGAGGTATGTCACTATGTCCCCAAAAGAACTGAGTTAATGACAACATGAAACCAGGGAGATGTTGAGTTATTTTACTAATCCTGCTGAGTTTTTTGACCTTTCATTGAGTAATTGAATGTGGAGATTGTGACATTAATGTTGCCGTGTTTGTTACATGTTTGAGTTTACGAAAAATCGTTTTTTTCTGGTAGAGGATTTTGATCAATTGTAGAAGATTTACGTGTGATTGAAAAGGAGGCAGAGTGAGGAATGATCATCATTCATTTTTGAGTAGCAAGTGAATAGTGGACGTATTTGGTCAGGTTTGAGGTACAATAGTTTGCCTCTGCGCCTCCAGTATCTCCATTCTCTATACAGGCGCCACATCCTATCCTCCAACTCCAATACATTCCCCCCTTCTTTTGGCCTCTTCTGAACAAACATTGGTTAGCTTTCCTCTATCGCGTCATAAATGTCACTCATTGGCATCCCAGCTCTGTTGAAATAGCCCACTACAAGTGTTATGAGTACACCAAGGCGGCCAACACTTCGAGTTACCGATTCAATTGGCTCTCAGGATGGTCTCGTTACGGGAAATCCTTCGACTCGGCGTAGTCATGCATTCAGCATCTCGTATGCTGGTCAACGGCCGGGTAATAGCAGGGGTTCTAGTTCTGGTACGGCTCCACGGCGGCAATCTCCCGATTCATCCGAAGGAGAGGGTGATATACCGACGTCTAAAGATAGTCATTCCGAAAGCGAAAGTAAAGCTCAGACTCAGAGGACGATTGCTCCGACATTTATGACGACCGAGGCTCGAGACTTGACCACCGCTGACATGGGTGCTCCTCAGTCCCAATCTTCACCACTCTTTTCGTGCCCGGTTCCGTCGCTACCCCCTTCCCAGCTCAGTCATCTTCAGCACCCACATAGACAGCAGATGCGTTCTATTCATTCGAATCCTGTCACGCCTGTCCAACCTACGTCGCCTATTGATTCCCTGTCGGTTGAACTTGCAGACGCTTTTCAAATGGTTATCCAGACCATGCTCCAGATTTCGCCACCCCAAGTTTTGGAATCTGCGAAGGAACAATACTCGGCATGCTCGTTGTCTGTTCCAACACCCTCGATGTCTGCAATGTTCACTGCCATGAAGACTCTTAATTATATGTCAGCAAATCTACTCATGTTTTACAGCAGCGAATCTGGTTCTCTTGATTATTCTGAAGGAGATACGAAAGTGCAGAATGTGTTCGATATTGGGGAGCTGTTGCAGGGTGTCGGGGATACTTCAAGTGCTATTGCTGCTCAGGCTGGTGTTGATTTGGTACTTCACTACGGAGAAGTGGACGTAAGGCATGTTTATGTGAAGGGTGATGAATGTGGAATTGTATATGCTTTGCTCCATGTACGTGGTCTCTAATTGAACCCGTGATTCCGTTGTTGACTTGGAGAAATTTCATAGATTGTTCGTCAGATACTCGACAAGGCTCTTCCTGGAGATCTGATTGAACTGGGCCTTGCGGTCACCCCTCATGGGGTTCAGTCAGGGACATCGACCATCCTGGATGGATCTGTTGAAGGACGTGTGACGGTTTCTCCAACTGACATGGACTCGTTGCGGTGCAGTATCAAGATTGAGCACAAGTATGGTTCGAGCATTTTGTCCGATACAAATGAAGGCCATGTAGAGGACTGCAAATCTAACGACAAAACATCCTGCAGAGATAAACAACGGCCGAACCCTCAACTTACTACCCTACTCCTTCGCCGCCTCTTACGCCTCATAGATGCTCAATTTACGATCCAAAACCATGTCGAGGATGGTCAAATTTATGAAGTGAGCCTTCTTCTGGACAAGGCTGCTTCTTCGGCTACAGACTTATCCGGAACTATATCCGGTGGAAACGCACAAGAGGAAATCTCGGGACTTGACAAAGATCCTAGTACTGAACAACTGCTGGTTTTCGGTGAAACCCTCAAAGGCCGTAAAGTTACGCTGTATGCACGATCGGATAGCGCATTTGCCCGACATATGACCAGTTACATAACTGCGTGGGGCATGGATGTCAATTGTGTATTCTCCGATGGCAGGAGTGAGAGGTCGACGAATGAAGAGGCTCCTACTCCAATACGAGAGAGCTGGTTCTCAACTCCTGGCGCTTCAACGACGCTTAATCCTGAAGTTGCTGCTTCGATTAGTAGTTCCAAATCATTTGGATCAGACAATGCATCCCATTTGTCGTTCATCTTCATTGACGACAATACCGGCATTTTACGAGAATGTTTGCAAGCTCTACGAGCAGAACAGCACCCCCAGAACTTTAATGCACGCATTCGCCCTTCTTCGGCTGCCTTGCACAGGTCTAGGTCGTCTCCTCAGCTTGCTCGTGTCCAGGGGCAGTCTGCTACATTACACGCTACTTCAGTTGTCGTCTTCCATTTCACAAGCCTTGCTAATTACAAAGTCACAAAGGATGTCATTCAGTCTATGATGCCGACACATGGCTCAACAGCTCGTTTCCCGGAGGTTATGATTATTCCAAAGCCTGTTGGACCTCGACGGTTTCTGACAGCTATGCACACCGCAGTGACCCGACCAACAATTGATCCCTTCTTTTTCCCCACTGCCATCTCGCCGGGGACATCAGGTCTACAGTCTTCTTTCCTGCCTCCCTCTGACTCCCGTACAAATCAAACCACACAAACAGGCTCTTCGTTCAATCGTGCGACGCAATCTCTCTTTTCCAGTCTGCCATCTCCATCGCCGCTTGCAACTCCTGACTATAATAATGAGTACTTCCCTGACCCAGCTGGCAAGTTTGGTTTGTCGCCTTCTTCAGGTTATCTAGTATCGAGTCCTGATGGACAGCCTGCGGGTATCTTCTTCCATCCACGGTCAAAGAAGAAGGTTTCACCACAACCAGTGGAACAGATCGGGAATCGTGTACCCACTCAACGATGTTTGCCAATTCCAAGACCAGTTGTAAGAGGAGGCAGAGAGACCAAATTCTTTCCCAGTTTACACGAAACCTCAAACCCGATCCCAGCGGCTACCCGACCCCATTCTGTTACTCAAAGCCGGAAAGATGTTGCTGCGATTCCTACTAGCGAGAATAGGGTCTCAACATCTGAACCACGATCAACCCCCGGATCACCGGCAAATGAAGGTAGCTCCTTGAAGGCAGTTTTGAAACAACCATCGCAGGAACGACGAGGTTCGACTGACAACAATGTGGGAGCCAGACCAGGGAAGAAAGGCAAGAATACAACTCCCGCAAACCAAATAATTCCTCCGATAAGTGTTCTCATTGTTGACGGTCATTCTACTGTAAACCTTTGCTTGATGAAATGCTGATATAAATTTCCAGATAATCCCATCAATCAAAATATACTGTCGACCTTCATGAAACGGAAGAAGATTCGATTCGATATAGCTAACAACGGGAAAGAAGCGGTCGAAAAGTGGAAGACAGGAGGTTTTCATTTGATCTTGGTATGTTGACAGCTCATGCCTTGAACGTGCTTAAATCTTACCCTTACAATTAAGATGGATATTCAGATGCCAATAATGGATGGCATAGAAGCTACTCGGGAGATTCGACGACTAGAACAACTGGACGGTGGCTCCGATTTCTCTCCGGTAACTTCTCATCAGCTACCTATGGACATCTTAATCCTTCCTTCTGCATCTACGAGCGAGATACGCTCTCCAAGCAGATCTTCTCCTTACCGATCTTCTGTGATCATCGTGGCCCTCACTGCTTCTTCGCTACAAAGCGATCGAGTCAGCGCTCTAGCTGCTGGGTGCAACGATTTTTTGACCAAACCTGTGTCACTTTTGTGGCTGAACAACAAGATTATCGAATGGGGTTCTATCAAAGCATTGCAAATGTGGGCAGACATTCGACCAGAAGCCGTGAGGAACATATCTAAAGGTCAAGAAGCTCAAGCTCGTGTTGTCGCTGAGCGCCTACATATGCCCAAGAACCGTAAATCCCCTCCGAGGCTCTTGATCACTGGGAAAAGTGCATCACCACCCAAACTCTCCACAGCTGTTGAACACCTGACTCGATTTGCAAGGCAAGACTTGACTGATGGAGCTTCAGTCAGTTCAATTAATCCCGGGGACGAAGTGGGTCCTCCGGCGCCTACCGCTCCAACGAAAAGATCGCAAAACAACTTGGCCGGATGTTCAGAATCGGAAGCTGTTGAAGTCGACCAAGGTGAAGATGAATTGAAGTCTTTACCTCGATCAAACTAATTAGCCATCGATAGACACTCATGGTATGAGGGCCTGAGCCTTGGGGTAGATGGGTTAGGACTTGCTGATGTGTTGTGATAGGCGCACCTCGTGCTTCTTCACCATCCACCAATGTTTCAACCCTGGAACAAAAAGACGACAACATTTGTAACATAACTTCCGGCCCAGAAAAAGAGAACGTCAGGCAGGCTCCTGAACTTACTCAAGCCTCTTTGCAGGAAGGCACCGAGCCCATGAGCGCAACTTCTACTCAATCAGCTAAATCACGCCACGTTGACTGACGGTACGGGGCAACCTCAGTCGTGCTGTGGTGCTTTCTTTTCATCGGAATTGCGCCACACATAGCACGCAGGGTTGCCGAGAACTTTTCTCGTTAATACTCGTGGTTATCTGTCCCTATCTCGTCAGCGTTCATCTCCTCATACCCCCTTGCTCATTCGATTTTTCATTCTCATGACTCTTGCAATGATCTCAACTGATTTTGGGGCTTTTGGTTGCTTGTCTTTGTTTTTTTCTTGTACAAGTTCTTTGTGGGGTTTGTATTTTCCATATGACAACGATTATTTGCCGCGCATCTCCTTGTATCTTGTTTTCTCCTCGGGGTTTTCATTTAGACTGGGTTTGTGTGCCTGGGAGCACGACTGCACTGAGCATTGAGCACCGATAGTACTAGCAACGTGTTCGCCAGACGACTAACGATTCATTTGAATTTTGGGGGTTTACCTGATTCGATTGCCGAGTCAATCGACACAAATGACCGCAAATTGAGTATTATTCAATTCTTAATGTCCATCACTACACCCCATGACTCCCAGACTATGTTCTTTGTGTGAAACAACCAAGGCTATGTTAAGGAGACCTAAGACTGGTCAACAGATCTGCAAAGACTGTTTTTTCTATGTTTTCGAAACCGAGGTACACAACACAATCACCAACTCCAAACTCTTCAAGCCTGGGGATAGGGTTGCCATTGGTGCTTCGGGGGGTAAAGGTGTGTGGTTCATGTGAGCGATCCACTGCATGCGATTGACGTGTCTTTGACAGATTCAACGGTTTTAGCCTTCGTTATGAAGACGCTTAACGAACGTTTCAAGTATGGCTTGGAGTTATTCCTCTTGTCCGTAGATGAGGGAATTACTGGCTATCGTGATGATTCACTTGAAGTGAGCCTACCCATTGACTGCTGAAGTGGCGAAGACATTTAATCTGATTTTTTTCAGACGGTCAAACGAAATCAGCAGCAGTATGAAATGCCCTTGAAAATTTTGTCCTACGATGAGTTATACGGGTGGACCATGGATAAAGTAGTTTCTCAAGTGGGCCGCAAGAACAACTGCACGTTTTGTGGTGTGTTCCGGAGACAGGCGCTTGATCGTGGTGCAGCGATGCTCGAGGTGGACCACATCGTTACAGGACATAATGCGGACGATATAGCAGAAACTGTTCTGATGAATAGTAAGTGGATAGATGGCTTTCTGTTAAAGATCGAGGCCCGCTGAATTTTTGGGACCTCTCGAAAGTTATGAGAGGTGATGTAGCTAGGTTGGGCCGGTGCACGGCTATCTGCACACAGGGAGAAGATACAATCAAGCGATCTAAACCGTTCAAGTATACTTATGAGAAAGAGATTGTTATGCAAGTACCGAATCTTGCCCATCTGGATACACTCGTTGACGAGACGTTTCAGGTATGCATATTTCAAGAAGCTGGACTATTTTTCGACGGAGTGTATATATTCTCCTGATGCCTACCGGGGGCATGCGCGGGCATTCCTCAAAGACCTCGAGGCTGCGAGGCCAAGCGCTATTATTGATATCATACATTCTGGAGAAGCTTTTGAAGTGAGAAAAGAGGTCAAGGCCACCCAGCATGTGCAGCGTGAGTTTTCACAATCAATCTGTACTTGTCATTTCCTCATGTCTTCTCTGATTGACTTGATTTTCTGCAGAATCCTGCCAGAGATGTGGATACATGTCGAGTAACCCCCTGTGCAAAGCCTGTACTCTTTTGGAAGGTCTTGAACGTGGTATGGCAGAATCTGGACTGGTGAGTGACACGCCTTCTGCTCCGAATTGGGGATGCTCAAGAAGACAAATGACTAATTGTGCACTAGACAGAACGTGCACGCAGAAAGTTGGAAGCGGAGGGTCCTACTCCGGACAATATTCGGATGATTCCTTATTACAATAAACCCTCAGGAAAACCGGCAGTATCTATTACGTTGGAAACGTCCCCTTCCTAGGTGGCACATGCTTGTGGCTCTCAGGCTTCCTCTATTTGCTTCTTGACAGGTATGGTCTACCTTTGGACATCAAAAATCCGCTCTAATGTCATCTCTCCACTAGAGGATAGATTATCGGTACAGATACAACGTTCATCGGTCTGTCTGTCTGGATTACGACATACATGACAGTTCTCTTTGACGGACTTTTTCACATTGCTTATGGCCGTTACTTGCCTATTTATGAACAGTTGTTATGATTGCGTAAAGTGCCATCGGGGGTATCCATACTGTACAGTTATGAAATTGTCTGACATACGAAAAAGTATCCCTATAACTAACTCATCAATGCTATCAAGAGAAGAACTACGAAAAAAAATGTTTATCTACAAATAGTATGCCCTTGAGATATATTACTAGTTATAAACACTAATGCCGCTAGTGAGGAAGAAAAAAAAAGAACAAATGGTGAGGAAAGTTATGTAGCAATTCTAACAATGACTGTTCCACCGCTGGTAAGCGGACCATCACACACGAACACATCGGGAGCTTTCTCAAGTGGAACAATGCGTTTTCCTTCCCAATGACCACACCTTGTCCCCTGATCTGAGTTTGCATTTTCTTGACACGATGTGGGTTCTGGTGTTTGCCTCCTATTATTGGGCTTGGAGCTATCAGCGGTAGTATATTCTGCCCCAACCCAGGGTTTGATCCCATACTCAAGCCCGAGATCCACCAGCAACCCGATGGTCTCTCCGATATCCCTCCCTTCCCAATCGACGTCCTGAGAAATGTTGACCCACGCGTATCCGACTTTTCCCTTTTTACTATCACTTGTCCGAGTGTTCATGTTCTCTGATGATGATGAAGCCTTATCCAAGGGCGACAAGGACGACAAACTCGTACCCCCATTTCCAAATTTAAGCGAGCGTATCCCTGCTCGAAACAAGTCCCCCGCACTGGGGATCGCTCGCTCCGGATTATCGCCAATGACAGTGGTGAACTGTCCCATCCCTCTAATCGCCGTTCCGCTCCTCGTTTCGCTGTTGTTGCTGTTGTTGTTGTGATTCTCGTCGGAGTAATTTCGCCTTCCAGGTGACCTCAATAACCTTTCGGCTGCCTCCCTCACGTCCTTCCCACCGATGGTATCCAGAACCACGTCGAACACGTCCCCGTCTTCTCTCAGACCATTGATCACTCTCACCACCGCGCCACGTCCTTCATCCATGTCGACGACTTCACCATCGTCAAAGATGACTTCCTCGGCTCCCCAAGTCCTAGTCCGCTCTTCAACTTCTTCCATGAAAGCATCAGCGGTGGTCGATGTCGTGGGGACGTTGGGTGGTGAAGCGATGAACGGTACATGAACACATACGCGCCATCCTCTGAGAACCAACATTTGCACCGCCATAGCACCTACACCGTCGTGCCCTCGCAGCACGAGTGCACGCCTCCTTCGACCGTTTTCATGGTCGCCTAAATTGAGCCGAGAGACCGTAGCACCATATGTGGCGAAATTGAGGGGCGTGTTTGGATCATGTCCGGCAAGTCTGTACTTGGCCATGTCGGAGCTGCGGCCGATCGAGGAGATAGTGGGGTTTTCGCGCATCGAGGAGAAGGCATATATGAATGTTCGGACGGCGCGGTAGGCGGGAACTCCACATAGGGGTAGGAGAGCGAGTTCCTCGAGGGTCAAGGTGTGTTGAGGGAAACTAGGGGTAGAGGAACCGGAAGAAAAAATCAGTGCTGAAAGGGCCCTTTCGCCGGTAGCGGAGGTGGACGACAGCTTGGGGTGTGGAACACGATGTATACGGTGTCGATCGACAACGATAAACTCTGTGAGAGCACCGGACTAGGAGGGAGTGTCAGTGAAACACGAAGATATCAATATTACGGATACTATTAAACTAATCTCACCTTTTTGACGTCAAGTAGCCCAGCAACCCAGTCTCCTTTCCTCACTACTTCATCTCGAACCTCCCAACCACATTCGACCACTCGCCCAACAAAACTTCGCCCAGGTACATGCCCGATACCTGGTATTAGCGTTCTAGCAGGACCCAAAAGCATCTGTTTCTCGGGTAATGTAGCCGTGCGTTGAGGGGTTGAACGTTGAAGTTTATCAGGGGAACATTCGCGGCGATTCAGTTTTGTTTTCATTGATCGCCTAAGGCTCACAGATCGAGAAAAGCGCTCACGCAGACTTAGACTTCGTCCGAGTCCTTTAGATATGGGCTTGACTGCCTGTATTTCCGGCTCTCCTTCGACTTCGAGCCCGTTAATTCTTTGACCATTCTGACCATCCCCGAAATTGCCGGTTGTCACAGCGGAAGGAGGTAGATTGGCAATACCTCCAGAAACCAGCCTCACTCCGATAAGTCTCCCATCTAAACCATCAATGCCCACAGCCCAGACCTGCACGAGTACACTGCCATTTGGAACATATTCTGGAGGCTTCCTGTGGCTTGTGAACCCCAAAACACTTGTGGGTCCGTCCAAATCCGTTATAGCTGGCTCTCTATGCTCATCGTCGGCCATCTTCACCTCGCCAGCTGAAGGATTCGTCGTTCGCCTGACCAAAGTCAGCCTGTCCATTAAACCTTTTTTACTAGTCGTGCCCCCTAGTCCTCTGACCACTTCTACACTCGCCATCGTGGTTTGAGCTAAACCATCCTTTGTCAGGTCAACTTTACCATCCCCAGGCCTCGAGAGCAATCCACCATTTCCATTATTACGTGCTGTTGTGTCTCCATCAGGGTTGAAGGGTGGTGGTGCCCGAGGGAGCACAAGGGACGTAAAGCCGGGCGTGCCTTTTGATGGAAGCTCCCCGGATGACTGTGGATGAGCACTGGAATTGACAATTTCTGTACTTGTGGGCAACCCACTCGATGAGCCATGACTGTGACTAACGGAGTATGCACGTGGATGTTCCCCTGTGGTGAGATCCTGTTTCTTGTGCGAAGCCGATGATGCAGAGCTAGAAGGCGACTCCAAACATGGATGCTTTGGCATTGACTCGGGGCCTAGTGATCTAGAGCGGCGATGTCCAAGCATCGGGCGAGAAAGAAGCTTGGAAACTTCGGTAAAGCTGTTATTCCTGGGTAGTGCTGCAGGGTTTGGAACCGACGAAGGTTTGGCAGACATTGCTAATGGTGAGGAAGTCAGAGGTTGATGTCTCGTGTAGATGGCGGAGATGTGTTCTCTTTCTTTCCCCTTTCCTTGGTATACATTCTTTGTATCTCCTCCAACAGAACTGGTTACGGTAGAGGTGTCAGCCTTTTCCTTTCCCTTGCCTTTCACGTCTACGCTGGCCCCTTTTCCAGTTCTCCGACTGATGTGAGAGCCCTTTCCAGTGTCTTTGTGATCTTTCTTGACTCCGTTCCTACATAGCTCTTGCTCCGCTGCTTCAAGAACAGCTGTCATGCTCATCATGGGTCCAGAGCTTTTATCATCACGAGTGCGCTGGTATTGGTAGTGGTTGTGTGAACTGGGGTTTGTAGATGTAGATGTACTAGGTGAGTTGGTATGAGGGGCCGTTGGGATAGCGGAAACATTATGGGTATGTGCTTCATAATGTCGTCTTCTTGTCTGAGATTGGGTATTGGAAGGGTACATGGGGGTGGTGGTCGCTTTCATGGTGTCACTGGCGGTTTTGTCAGCCCACCGCTTGGTTGCATCGCTCACGACAGGCGTGCATTGCTTCTTATGCCTGCTTAGGGCACCACCATTGCTGTCAAGAGAAGGCGTCGTAGCTCGCGTCGTTTCGGTGACAAGGTCGGAAAACACGACTGAATGACCCTCGAGAGAGTTGAAAGACATGGAAGAACTACTGGATACCATGCTCGCAGTTGGCTGCACACGAGCTTTGTCTTGGCTTTTCCCTTGGCCGCTGGGACTGCCTCTGGAGCGAGCATCGACGACGGGCCGAGTCTTACTAGAGTGTGAGGGGGTTCGAGTTGACGGGACAGCAATTCTGGGAGGTTTGGGAATAGGTTGAGGACGCGAAGTTGTTGTGGGTTGATCGTTTGAAGTTGGATGGACTGAAGAAGACCTGGGTGAAGAATAGGGAGTGTAGAATATGTCTGATTGGTCGTCATCGTGGATTGTCTGTAGAGAGAAAAAGTCCTTTGGAGGAGGAGGGGGAGGAGAGATAGAGTCGATCTAGGGTTGAAGAGAGATTGTGCACGCTAGAACATATACAGCGCGGGAATAACATACCCTTTCTGGAGTAAGATAGGACTGTGTGGGACGATTGAGGACAGACTGAAGCAGGCTGGGCTTTGCCATGGACGAGGCAGAAAGGGGATCAAGTGAGGGCCGGGTATTGTTCCATCACATCACGTGGCTGATCATCAGAGCACGTGAATGACCATCAGAGCACGTGGTGTTGGAGACAAAAAGCTGGTAAGAGAGCAGCACTCTCGACAATGGGCGACGCATCCAAGAAGGCCTCCATCGACAGCCTCCTCAACCCTCTCCACGA
>Ga0153993_100427_pt1 | contig 15837 bp, 10 predicted proteins | sample TSNC077MetaG_FD_104706 | JGI IMG/M metagenome (GOLD analysis project Ga0153993, IMG submission 104706) | Attine ant fungus gardens microbial communities from North Carolina, USA - TSNC077 MetaG | ecosystem: Host-associated > Fungi > Mycelium > Unclassified | place: USA: North Carolina, Lumber...
CGATAATCGTACTAGAAAGACACCGAGATTGGCGAGGCATCGGCATGCAGACTCATCGACTAGAGTGGGGACCACGGGAACACTACCCTCCTTGCACATTCTGAGGGAGATATGACAGTCTTTCAAAAGGGTCGGAACGAGTGGTAAATCATCAATGTCATCGATGTCAAGTTTCAAATGGTGGAAATTATCCCAGAAAATGTCAATGAATTTCTTTTCCTCAGAACCTGGAATTATATCAAAAGAGGAACATTTTGGAAGCTTATCTGCGATAATGGAGGCAAGAGCAGGTGAACTTAGCTCTTCGATGTTAAACCCTTTGTCAAGGAGACCGCTGGCGTCGAAGTCAAGGTTGATTAGGTGGCCGGACTTTCCAAGAATGCTATCTGGTATAGAACAATTTCTCAAGACGTAAAACATATCCGGGTCAGAACTCGACCTGGTAGACTCAATGAGACCAAAGTTGTCGTCCTGCAAAGGAAGCAGAGGTAAACCAACTAGCTGGTCAGGATCATGTCGAAGGAAAAAGTGAAGCAGGCTCATGAGATCATCAAAAGTTAGAGACTGTTCTTCGCTCTCATTAGATGACGTGAATGCTTGTAAGAAGCATTCTGGATCACGCAAGATTAGCTCCCTCACGTGGTGCGGGGAGAGTATGGGAAGCTGGGCATCGTCTTGGACCAAACTGAGGAGAGGTTCGGAATAAATGGCAACGTTTGGTGGGGATAGAAATTCAATCACTGGACGGATGGACGACTTTGCACTCAAAATGATGACTTCTCCCGGAGTCAGGCCATGTCCCGGATGAAATGCACTCTGAAAGAGGTGCCTGCTTGTTTTCTTCAGAAAATCTTGATAGAGGGAGCCCATCAGGATTCGATCAGCAGGTAATGTGTCGTTGATTGGCCAAAAATGGTGATTGGGTACGCCGACCTCCAACAGCAACTCGAGGAGACACAGATATGTGGGTGGAAAAATCTCCCGCAGCAGCCATACGTTAAATTTGGCTTGGTTACCAGTGTCATTTTCCACGTCTAGGCGTATGTGTCTTCGATCACTGGTCATGAAGAATGTTCCAGAGCAATGAACTGGAAGTCCAGTCACTTCTGGGAGAGGCAAAGTTGAGAAGAAAACGCTTCTCTCGTGATAATCCTGATAGTCTGCTCCAGGAGGCCGAATAAATGCGGCAAGCGATACCTTGGGTTGTTTCATTCGACGCCCGTATGCCTTGGTGAGAGACAAGACAAACTCAGGTAGTGCATCGTCTGGAACCATGTATGACACTGTCTGCCACGAATGCTCCTCAGATCCGTTGGATCTGATCCGAACCGAACTCTGTTTAAAGTCTTCGACTGATTTAACTCCCTCGCGCTGAGCTTCAAAGTTCCACATTGGATGCAAAATACCCTCATGTGACCGAACATAGGCTTCTATATGTTCAAGACTTGTGAACAGGAGACAATCCCGAGCTATTTTTTTGAACGCGTCCACGATTTCTTCTTGGACAGCTTCCACTGACCAAATAGTCTTTGAAATTGGGACGGCATGATCAATGTGTTCCAACGTTCGAAGCGGAAGTCTGAAGACGGTCTATCACGATAGAAAATATAACTTGAGCCTTAGTCAAGACATGAAACCAGTATCACGCACCCCAAACGACTTGATGTCACTCTCGTCGAATTGAAGTAAACTAGATAGCGTCTCCAAGAAGCTTAGATGCCCAGGATAAAGTTCCCTTGGTTGTTTGAGAAGGTAGTCAGACACCTGGAGAACAACGGAACGCACTTGAGTTTTTTCATATGAATTCGTTGGTTATTGGCGTTCCGAGGAAGATTGAAAAGATGTTGTCTAACGGGGTCAATGAACATTACAGTATCTGAGGACACTAGTGTCGGAAACTGAAAATTGTCAAGACCGCCCATGCTTTACAATGAACTCGGAAAAGACCACGTACCTCAGTTAAATGGAACATTGTGAGCGCACCGCGTCCAAATTGTCCAATTGAATGAACATTGTTTTTCTTGCTCCCTTCTCCCGTCTCACAAAGACCTCTGAAATCCTCTTCTGTGAATTGTGAGTCGTTATAAATCAAAATCGCTGGGCACTCCTGAAATTTCCCAAGTTTTGACGAGATAAGGTGGCTTGTTGACTGAGGCATATTGTCAATGACCACTACGAAGCGCTTCGCGCCTGCATCCACAGCGTTCGCCAGCATCTCTGTCAACACCTGAACTTCAGTGTAATCATTGATAGTGTTACGAATCGACGAGATGAAACTCTCCCCCATGTATCCAGGAATGAAATGAGAATACAGGTTTGCGAGGGGCTCAATACCAAGGTTCTGAGCAATCCGCTCAGAAACCAAGTTGTGTGCAATAGATCTTCCTCCACGTGTGAGATCTTGAAGATCTACGGAAACGCCGGTATCATTGAGATATAGCTGAACAACTTTCATCATACGCCCCTCAACATTTGGCACGAGAACACAAGCTTTTTCTTCCGCGCTCAGGTTGGCTGGTAACTTTTCTAGTAGCCTGATCACACCGGGGACTTGATCGTCAGTCAGAGTTTCTCCAGCGCTCGTTTGTATTCGGGTTAGAATCATTGGTGTTGTAGGTCTAGCTTATTTTTGAAGATATATCATAAACTTGCTCTGATAGCAACTCACCTTTCTGGGACACCCATACGTCTCAATAAATCGACAGCTTCTGGATCTGCTTTCTCGTTAAATGATACCTCCATAAATCCTGCATCTTCAATGGCGTCATCGAGAACCGCATTTTCCAGTGTCACTAGTCGACCTGATCTTGTAGGCACCCATGCTCGATCGCTGATTCGCTGAGTCAACTCCGCTACAGATATCTCCATGACTGCAACCCTCTGTATAATGGCTCTAACTCTCTTGAAATCACCCCCCTTCGTCAAAATGGCATCAAGCTGGGAAACGATAACATCCGGTGAGATCTCTTCAGACCAACCAAGAAGACCTTTCAATGTGTCGGGCACAATTATGTCATCGAGCACAATCGCATAGATCTCGTCAAGCAGGCTTGAGTGGAGGCTGCGATCTCGACATTCATGTTGGGCTCTGAGGCCAGAATTTGTTGCAATCCATCGAGTACCACTCGGGATCTTTTTGATAAAGTCACTATAACTTGCATTAGATCCGAGGATTTTGAAAAGCTTTTTCGATATATCAATCGATTGCGGACAATCGGCATGGTTCGAGATGCAAGACACGATTTTCAATAGAAGCACCTGATCAAGATGGTCTCGAAATAGTGAAACAGAGAAGTTTTGAAACTCGAATATGATTTCCTCATTGTTGTCATAGCCCAATCTTGGCCAATATTCATCGAAGATGGTCATGCTGACATCTAGGCTCATGCACATGGTGATGATGTCGCTCAGGTCAGATCCAGACTGATGACTGAGAACATCCCGAGGTCTCCGATTTATGCCATCCTTACACATGATAGAGGGCGTATCCAAGAGCTTATCAAGGCTTTTTCTTGGTAAGGTTTTCTGATTCCTGGTTGCAAATTTAATGATGGAACTTCGTAACTTTGGGGTCTGACTTTGAAAATTGAGTACACCCAGTTCAAAGGTGTCGGTAGGAGTGAGTGGTACTGGGAGTCGAGAGTCAATGAGGCGCAGGATTTCGTAAGATTTTCGTGGCCATGGGCGAAAGTCTAGGTAAATACATGCATCGATCATCGGTAGGATGTCGATACTGGTAACGGCATAGACAGAATGATTCTCTGGTATCGCGCCAGGAGTGGTTATTAGATGTACAGAACCAGAAGACGCAGGACGGAGTATGGGATATATTGGTAAAGATCGCAATTTTTTGATAACCCCGGGATCTGAATCCTCAATATCGGCATGGCGGACAATGTGATCAATCAAAACCATCCATTCACGATATGTTAGCCCCAGGCTTGTTGTCGAAGGATCTGTACCATTTGGCGTGGTAGGTACAACCGGTACTGAATCAAGGAGTGCTCGAATGTCCTCGATGCTCTTAAGTAGGCCTCCGACGCTCGTCAGCAGCTTCTGGACACTCGGGCCAACAGAGTAATCCAGTAGGCTGACGCCGAGTGCCCGAAGGCACTTTACGAGAGCAGTGGTCACCCTCGTTGTATCGAATACCCCATCCTTCGCTCTCTTGAGGCCAAGTTGAGTAGGTATCAAGAACAGGGTCTGGACTTGTTGGAGACGGAAAAAATGTTCAGTAAATGGCCAGCTCATAAGCCACGTGTAGAATTTTGATAACCACTTTGCAGTTGGGACTGGGATTGCGGAGGAACCAGCAGGTGTTGGGATGGGCCCGGTGAAAGTTGTGTCATTAGAAAGATATTCAGCCACTTTATCTGCTGTTATTTCAGCAACGTTGAGGACACCTGGCGCCTTTCCTCGAATGGATGATCCATGCGTAGATTTGACTTTCTGTAGGGGTATTGCATCGGTATCGTACCTCTCAAAGAGATATACCGTGTGATCATCAAAGATTGAGTATAAAGTTTGCTTTGCGGCTAGACTTGAATCTTCGCGCTTGAGGCGTTCGAGAGTGACATAATGTCCCTGAACATTTTTGAGTAGGGGCAACCCGATTAAGAGCTGAATATCTTGTCCCCTGAGAAGGAAATCAAGAATGATCCCTGCGTGCTTATCTACCGCGTTAACTGATCTCTCCACTCTTGAGATATTTCTCTAAGAAGTAAATTCATACCGATGGCGTCCTTTAATTGTAGAAACACGCACCAACAAATCTTCGTGTACATGTACGGGATCCAGGAACTGAAAGGTCTGGTGCGTGCATTCTTCAATCAAATTCTTGAAATGTAAAGGGGGTTTCGTAAATCTAACACCACATTCTGCCAGTGTGTTTCTGAGGTCCAAGTAAACATCTTCGCGGGCCATTTTGATGCTCCCTAGTTCAACAAACTCAAGGGGCGCGGGAGCAGCTGTCAGCGGGCATTTCAGCACTGAGATTGGATATCAAGGAATGTAGCGGACCTAATATGTTCGAAGGGCCTGAAAGTGAGGAAGAAGGCTTCGCGGGGAGTGCAGAAGAGATGGATTGATCTAATGCTACATAGATTGGCCATACCTGAGCTCTAGACATAACGACACGATCAAAAACCGTTTGCAACATCCCTCTGGACCTCGTAGTAACACCCGACGATTTCGAGCCACCAATACTCGGTGTATTCGGGCCAATGATGTGTTTCAAATCAGTTCCACTCTCGGAGGCAGGGGCGATATAATCGTCCATAGCACCTGGTGGCGGCCAGTACTCATAAATGTCCCCAACTAGATCTTGGTGTGCTAAGACATCGAGGAGAACAGTCCACGCTTGGGGGATGAAGGCAGAAAATAAAAGCAAGTTCCATTCCCCAATAAAACTATTGATTGATCTATTAGGCATTCAGGATTGTGTTGATGAACTCACCCTCCCTCGAGGAAGCTACGAATCCATTGCCTAGATGGCGGAATTGCAAAACGAGCATCTACATGAATCGGCCAGTTCTTGTTGTTAGCCCTCGGTAATGGTAGTCCACTGAATAACCTTCCATTCCTCCAAAGACGAATACCATAGCCTCCGGGAACTGCTGTTTGTTGGGAGAGTGAAAGATCGGCTTGAGATACAAGTCCCTTCGAGGTTGAAGACAGGTCTGAAGAAAGCGGTGCGGCAAGCCGGATTCTCGGAAATAATTTACGTCTCTTCATCTCCTCATCTGGGTTGTGTTCCCTGGAAAGTCTGTGTTTAAGGGTCTGCTGAGAATTTTCGCCTTCAAAGGAGCAATCGATAAATCACCAAGTGGTAGTTGTTGTCATTGACTGGATATTTGTTAGACCTCCTATAGTGGTTGTAGGATTACAGCGAGAAATGGATGATGATTCCGGATACACCCTTGTTTGTCCAATAGCCCTCCAGGCGCTATAGGCCTCCTTCACAACACCTCCAGTGATTTCCTCACTTTTGATCATCACTGATTCTCGATCACTGAGTGCGGCCGAACAAATCTCGCGTATCACTCTATCAGTCACCTCGTATACTTCGATCTTCTTCACATGCTTCAAGAATAGCAGTACATACTCAAGATCGTAGCAGATGAACTGATCGAAAAGTTTCAATATATCCTCGGGCTTTGGGCTGTTGATACTGAGAGGTGACGGGCGAGATCGGAGGGGAAGGCGAATTGCAGTGCCATCAAGCCTAGAAGGGTCTTGCTTACACTTTCCTTTTTCAAGTTCCTCAGCACTGCGAGGGATGAAACAAGGGACCTCTGGTAATCCTTCAAATACTGAGAAATGTGATATGTGGTGGGCATCAGATTTATCTGTTGAATCGAGGATTTTGCCTTCCGGAAGATTCAAAAGCGCAAGCGTAGTCCCAGAGAAAACCTGAGGGCAATCAGTCAACTATAGCAGTGTTCCAGCACAACAAGGTCAGTAAAGAAAGGATCGGAGAATGTAAAAGTCATACATGATAAACACATCGGAAACCCTGTCCGAATTGGCCAAGAGCCCTGAATGGTCGCAATGCAATGTCAGTGATGATACCTCAATAGAGGGTTCTGAGATAAGCGCACGCGGGATCATCAACTTTGTTTGATTCAAATAGATTCTTCAGGCTTTCCCAATCTTGAGGTTCAAAGTACGCATCGTTGTAGGCAATCAGAGCCGGAGACTGTTGAAAATCGATGTAATCGGCACTGACAATTGAGGAGATCAGGTGTTGTCGATTGTCAATTATAAAGACCTGTTGAGTAAAATGAACAAAGGCACAGAATGCAGGTCATCCTCGTACTTGTCTCGTGGCTTTGGCATCATCTGAATTCTGTAATATTTCACGAATAGGCCCATCTACCAATGGATAGTGGTCCAAAATACTTTTGACTGCACTCAAAATGTTCGCTTTCGGTAGGAAAGGCTCAGGCATGTATCAAGGAATTTGGCAGAAGACAGAGAGTGTGGGAATCAGGTTATCAACGAGACTCCCGTAGGTGGCGAAGACTGATAACACCGTACAAATTGCAGATATGTTCTTAGGAACTGATCTCAACTACCATATATCAATTAGAGTTAGTTGAAGGTTGATCTAGAAACTAATTATATATTGGGAGAGGACAACAGTGTCGATACTGATGAGATGGTAGTCGTTGATGGAATCGATAAAAATTGATTAACAAAGATTCAGGACCTGCGACGACCAATTGATAATAAGGTCTCCCATCTTCTTAGAGTATCGCAATATTATAAGTCCTTTTGAAGGATAATCATTCTTTTGCATTGATGATTACTTCTCGACAAATGCAGCTAACTTGGTTCTTGAAGTGTATGTACATGAATAAACTGGAAGGAGAATACCATTTTAATTCATTCCAGAAACATATCCAACACCTGATAGAAAGCTTGGTCATACATCCTCCGGTCTCATCCATTTATTGAACATATCCAGCGCGCGGAATGAGTTAATCGTTTATCTGGATCAGACGTAGAGACTGGACACTCGCAACTAAGGAATACTCTCCTCCACTGCTCCTTCATATTTCCTCCTCGATCGCGCGATGCAGTCATTAAATCAACCTGGAAAACCTGTTTTTTGGTGCCAATGCCCAAAAGTTATTGTGACCATTTGTATACAATTTTATCAACTCTTGAGAAGCAGACAACCCCTGAGATCTACAGCATGTTTGTTCTTTTTCCAGGTCCCTAAAATGCTCTTCTTGAATAGCTCCTTTTTTTCCCGGATCAGCTGGAGTATAGTCATCAGAAAAAACTTATGATACTGATGGACAGTGCAAGATGATCTGATCAATGACAATCATGGTTCATGCTCATTGCATGAGAAACTTGTAATCAAACTGTAAACTCTTGTAAACATTTCAAACATAAATGTACACGCCACAGTCCGTATGCAATAACCAATTGCTTAGTGGCAAGTGCCTGGCAGTGATGTGATTACAGCAACAATCAGGTGATGCCAGCTAGAGGCTTTTCCCATGATCACTACTATGCCCACTCACAATATCATCTGTGGATGCTACTCCTATCCTTGAGACAAGCTACTGTACTGGTAAATCAACAATCTCAGCATGATATCAAGTAATTACCTCATTGTTTTCATGATCACTATCTAACTGGTTTATTTGATCATGAAAATGATGAGGTAATTACACAACATTGTACCAGGTTTATTGACTCAATGGTGGAGTGAAGAGCACAGTGAATTCCGCTTGATATGCATGACATACCGATCAGCTGAGATGATCATGTGATCAAAAATGACATCATGATCTGTTAAACATTGTTGAATAGGCTTCACAGTACTATTAGATTACACTTTTGTGATCAGAGTTGCTAAAACATGTTGCTGCATCTGTAAATGCGAGTTACAATATATCAAATCTGGACTCACAATGATTTTTGGACTGTTTGATACCAGTGATTGATCAGAGTGGTGTATATCACAAGCTGGGATAGGGAGGGCACATATGTCAATGTAATATAATTTTGCAATAGTACATGATCAAAAGCTCCTTTCAAGGGTAATGGTTATACAGCACTCAGTTTTCCTTGTCCTAGGTTTGGAGACTTTAGAACCATCACTGCCACGCTGCAACTCTTTTTGTGGATGCAACAGAGAACGAGAAAACAGGCTGAGTAATAGGCGTGAGAAGCGACAACAAGCAGTTTTCCAAATTCGCAACAATTGACTTGAAGAAATGTGTGACTTGGTGTCACTGGATGATGGCGGTTGCCTGAGACTTGGAATGTTTTCTGGTATAATACAATACAATAAGGTGATCACCGAGAAACTAAAAGTGGGCTTGTAGTAGGAAGGAAGTTTGGTGGCGTCGACAGGTTGCATAGCAGTTGCCATCCGGAGTAAGGTCATGGGACCTGCAAAAAGGAGTACAAAATCCAACTGACCGTGAGGAAAACACAACATGGAGGAATCCTATGGTGAATACGTCGCACCCACGGACGCTATCCGTGACATTCTAAGAGCTTATCCGTTCTCAATCGGTTTCCTTAGGGAAATCCTCCAGAACTCTGATGACGCAAAGGCGAAAAAGCAGGTTTGTGTTTTTCCCTGGACCGATTTTAGCTGTTGTTCACTTGATGTCTGTCCACAGGTTTTCCTTCTCGACCATCGCCAACACTCGATCAAAAGTGTATCAGACTATCCATACCTTGAACAAACTCAAGGACCAGCATTGTTGGCTCACAATGATGGTCTTCTGCAAGAAAAAGATTGGACCGCTCTTCGAGAAATCCATAGGTCATCTAAAGCAACAGATATTGAGTAATGTCATTTCCTGTGCCTCTTTTGAAGCTTCTGACTCACAGAATATCAGAAAAACTGGAAAATATGGTCTAGGGTTTCGATCGTGTTATCATGTGAGAATTTCCGATATCGTTGGCACTTTAATGTTTACCAAGGATTAGGTGACAGACACACCTGAGATCTTGTCTGGGTCATATCTCGCTATCCTAGATCCCCACTATCACTTTAGGAAAGATGGTGGTGTTCGTTACAACATAGTAGAGAACTATGAACAGCTCAATGACCAGCTCTCGGCATTTGAACCTCTCTTCCCGAGGTCCCAACGGGGAAAACCCTATAATGGCACTCTGTTCCGTTTTCCTCTGCGTGCAACTCCAAGCAAAATCAGCAGCAAAGTTATAACTGCGGTCGAAATTGCAGAGTTGCTCAGGAATTTTGCGCATGAAGAGTTGAGAGTCTCTCTTCTCTTCTTGCGCAATATCTCCTCAATCGATGTTTGTGAGATCACTGACGACGATAAAAAAGCCATGATTTCGAGTGCCTCGATTTCTCGGGGCAGTTTCGAAGCATATGGACCCGGCTATCTGACACGAGAAGTCACTATCGAAGTGAGTGCTGCCGACGCTTCGGACAAGGAGGAGTGGCGCATCCTTCATGCTCCTTTTCTTCAAACAGAAGCTCAGGAGAAGCTCAGCGAACGCCTTGAGTGGAGTAACACACGCACCCAACGTACCCTCTCAGAGGAGAAATTGAATCCAACTGTCGATCTCGCCGTTTCGAAGGAATTTTCAAGTCTAGCAAAAGACGGACGCTTGTTTACATTTCTCCCTCTCCCTCTTAAGACAGAGTTTCCGGTTCAGATCAACTGTGTTTTTTCTTTGACCCAATCCAGACAAAATTTACGAAACGCTGGGGAAGTTGGTATTGTCCGTGATTCAGAGGATCGGTATGTTATCGACACTATCGTACATATGTGTCCTGCTAACGCAGAAATCTAGTGCACGAGTCGAGTGGAACAGATTGTTGTTCGACACCTACATCCCTCAGGCATGGGCCATACTTCTCGAGGTGCTGGTAAACAGGGATCACATCCCTAATATCTTTGCTGTCTGGCCCAAAGCTCAGGCTGATGTTCACTCTGGGGATTCCATATACTGGAAAAAAATGCCAGTCGATGTTGCTCAGCATGCACTCGAGCTCGATGTCTGGCCCATTTCGGGCACAAGCCCTCCTTCATATCAGCGGATATCTTCGCTCATTGTCGAGGAACGGTCAGTCGAATTGGAGGGCGTTGTTGCGGCTCTTGTTCGGACTGGTGTTCAGATCACACGACTACCAAAATATCTGACTAAGATCATCGTGGAGAATTTTTTGAGTAGCATTCAGGTGTTATCTCCCGGGATCGCGTTCCTAAAACTAAAGGTGTGTTGTTTGCCATAAACATATACATAGCTGACCGATATATAGGCCTTTGTAACTCAATTGAACAACTTGGATGATGAGGACGCACGCGTCATCCTCGGGTATTTGCTCTCGACGTCTAATTGCAACTATATCTGTGGTCTCCCTCTTGTTCCTTCTGTTTCAGGTCACCGGATCACTCTTCAGCTCACAAATTCCTTGTTGCCGTCCCATGTCATATTTGATGAGACTGAAGAAGTATTGTTCGGAGAATACGATACCCAAGCTATCTCACTTCGACGAATGATGCCGACAGCCCGTCAGGCTATCAACGAGCACGGCGCTGGGCTATTGAATGCCGTTCATCTTCAACCTCCGAGAGTCATTGGGTATCTCGGGCGTTCACCTTATGCTTCTCGAGCATGGGGACCTGTCGGAGCAGATGAGATCAAATGGTTAAACCTTTTCTGGAAGTGGGCAAAGCCTGCAGAGTCTCCACGTTACGCGGCTCGTTTTTTCCTTGCACCAACCACTACATGCACGCAACGCCCGACTGATCTAGTATTTGACCCTGAGGGTGACGTCATTGAACTTACGTGTCCGCTTGAAGCTTTGGGCATTCCTGTCATCGATCCCCGCTTTGAGAAGGCGGCTCGATCAACTCTTGCCGGTCTTCGAGTTACTTCGGACGTTTATTGCCTCCTTGATGCGCTTTCTCTACCAACTTTACCATCAGTCAGTTTGTCGGAGAGGGATTCTCGCGTGTTTTGCGACTATTTGGTGCAACATTTGCCTCGCGCTTCCAGGGAAGATGGGGCTCTTCATGAACACCCTTTACTTCTCAACTGTGTACGAAGCCTCCCCATATTTCCGCTGATTTGCATTTCCGAAGATGGTCAATTGACGACTTCCCGAGGATCCATCCCTTGGGCTCATATTGTGCGAGGCGTCAATCCCCTCGAGGTTCCCATCTTCCCTCAAGTGGACAAACAAGTTTATATCAACTTGGATTCTATCGACGTGCAAATTCTCAAGCATCTGGATCCAACTTATGCCGAACCCCTAACTCCTAATGACATGCAAGAACTCATGCTCGAGTTTTTCACTTCCCAGTTACCAGGAATGCGGCTTTCTTTCGTCAAGTACTTGTCAAAATTGGCAGTTCTGCCTAAGGAAATACTTGATAGCCTGAGGTCGATACGCTTCATGCTTGCAAGCAATGGCACCTACCAGACTCCTGAATACCTTATCAATCCTCTGTCCCCAATCGCAGCATTGTTTTCTGCGCCATCTGATCGCCTGCCCTCATTGGTACAACCAATTTGGTCTTGCCTCTCTGAATCGCTCAGTGACCTCAATCTCTTTGAAACACGTCTGTCGATGGATATCGTCAAGGAGTGTATCCGGTCTCTGGACACTGGTAGATGCCATGACTCTGAAGGTGTCGCACGCCGCCTGATTAGCCTCCTCAATGACACCCAACCCGAAGACTGCAGATCCTTCCTCCGATTCAGGTGGATTCCTACAAACAGGGGACTCAAAAGCCCAATGGATTCTCGAGACTTTCTTTCGCACAACGGAAGGACAGATCTCTTTGACGAGGGAATGCCATTGGTAAGTTCAGATGTCGCTATCGGGCCCTTTCTACGTGAAGCCTTTGGCTGGAATAAGAGTGTCACCGTTAAAATTATGTCATTGCAAATTACTGCGGTTTTGAGGGGTGGTGCATCGCCAGAAACCCGATATCGCAAAGTATACGCAGTTGTGAGAGAACTGGGTACCCGCGACCTTGTAGATGAACAATTTTCATTCCTCAAAGAAACGCTCAATTTCAAGAAGTGGGTTCCAACTCACAGTAACACATTGGAGGGAGTTAAGTTCGCATTAGTTGGAGAGGATGATATACCTGAGGTTGGGTTCCATTGCATCGCTTTTGATACAATTCGATACCCTCGAATCTGCTCATTTCTGAGCACAATGGGTTGCTTAGAAAGGTATTTCATTGCTTCTGATCCTCTTCTTCCGTTTTCTGACGAAGTTTACTTCAGGCCAACAAAAAAAACCATTTTCGAACGCCTGGCTACTCTTTACCACAACCAGTCAACAGGGACGACAAGTGACCGGCTCGTACATGGAGTCGTCAAAATGCTCGCATGGTTGTCACCACTGGACGCAAACGACCGAAATAAAATTTACGTTCCTGACGAAGGTGGCTTACTCCGGCCTTATGATAGCATATACTTCAACGATGTGGGTGCTCGTGCAGGTTTGCACGACTTGGGATCAGGTAGTCTTGCTCATTCAGCTGTTTCGCTTGATCTTGCAAGTGGCCTGGGACTGCTGCGTCTGGGCCTAATGGGATTTCAAAATCAAACAAACATCGACAATATCGACTGGGTTTCTGCCATACGCGCACGTCTAGAAATTTACGAGGATCAGCGCTTATTACTTGACATCATCTCCGTTGCATCGGACGCCCGTGCAACGGAAGTCAACATTCTTCTTGATGATGCATGGGGACCAACAGAGGCCTTGCTCTCTCCGCGGTGCAATGAGCTTCAGCATTCACCAACCCTCGTGGTTCAACATAATGGCAATTTTACCGAGAATGATTTGTTTCGAATGCTACGTTATTGCAGTACTCAGAGAGACAACAAACCATCGGTCGGTCGATACGGGCATGGTGTTCTATCCATTTTCCATATCACAGAGGTGCGGACGCCCATTTGTCATGTTTGAGCTGTGACTCACGGATTCTTTCCAGTTTGCTATGATCATATCGCAAGACCAAGTTTGGTTCTGGAATCCCTGCAAAGCCTACATGTCCATTGACAAAGCCATTCTTCAATTGCCTCTTGCCGCTGTTTGGAGGTGAATGATTCAAATAGTAGCTGTCACTAATTTCTTCCTAATGTAAGAATTGTAGGTCATACGGTGATCATCTTGCACCTCTTATTGGTTTGTTCGGATTCTGTCTACCTGGAGATCCCTCTCAGGAAGTTTTTTATAATGGGGTATGTTTCTCTGATTGATCATTAATTATTGGCTTATGACGATAAATTAGACCATTTTCTGCCTCCCCCTGCGTGCGAGCGTTCATTCACCCGGTGTGAATCCCATTTTCACAAGAACAGCATCATTACAGAGTTTGTCTTCGGATTTGAAGTCTCTTGCCCCGAAGTGTCTGCTTTTTTCATCTCTTGACTCTATATCCCTACATGACCGGCCAAAACAACGTCAATCTATTCAGCAGATGCCTGATTCTCGACTTCAGTGGCGTTTGAATTCTATCAAAAAGGATTTCTGCCACTCTCGTGATGATGTTAAGGCTCACACGGTCACCATCAACAATCCAATGTCAATCCAAAGGGACCACGAATGGAGGGTGTTAACATTGGATGCAAGAACCATAACACCGCCTGCCTTGGCCTCGCTTAACAGACTTTATAAACCCCTGGATTCTTCTGTCGTCCATATCGCTGCACAACTAGATTCGAGTCCTGGACAAGTTCATTCATTATTTTCAACAATCCCATATCTGATCACAGTTGACCTTCCTGTCCATGTTTCGTGCCCATTTATCCTCACATCAGATATGGCGTCGATCAAACTCGACGAGACCCAGGGTCCAGAGAATTCTTATAATCGCTGGCTTTTGACTGCTGTGCTACCGATTTTATATCTTTGTATGTTGGAAGATCGTGCATCGGTTGCAGACAACAGTCTTTATTGGCCCGGGGAATCTAAAGTTGCACCGGAAGACATGTCGACCGATATATCGACTCTTGTGGGAAATGCCGTCTACGAAATGGCAATGGGCGAAACTTCAGCCTACACAGTATTTCGCAGTCGATTCCACCCAATTGCTCACCCCCCTCGTGTCGCGCGCTTTGCCACCAAAATTCCTCGGGTTGTAGTGGCCGTCCTTGAAAGTCTCAAACCAGTTGATATCGTACAGCTTTCTCCAATGGTCATCAAACGATTGAAAGAGCAAAATAGTCGTCATTTCTCGCTTGTCGCACCAAAGTATTTACACAAACAGCTTTCAGATCATCCGGAGCGTTTTTCTGCTTCTAGTATTGATCACCAGGAGCTGCAAGAGTTGATAGACTTCCTATCTGCTGACAATGAACCGCTGGGTTGTTTGTCAGGGTTACCATTGCTCTCACTTGATGACGAGACCTTCACAAAATTTGGCTCCACCACATCAGCAACGACGTTCTATGCTGCCCCTCGCGAAGTTCTTGAAGCAAGAATTTTCAATCCAGATCGTCTCGTACACCGTGCACTCAATTGTACGAAACTTCTGACGAGTGTTGGTCTCAACATCGAGCCCATCAATGCAGGCAATATAAAGGAACTCATGAATGATCGCATAGGTCCTGCAGATGTATTACAGGATGCCGATGCCGACAAGCAACAATGGATCTCTTCCTTTTGGGAGGTCTTCCCCTTGCTTCAGATATCAACTAAGCCTCTACTGAAGTACCCACTCATACCAACCCTCAAAACGGGCCACTATCTCTCTCTCTCCTTTTGCAAAACATCTGCTATTCTCGCAGAGTTCTCGAAGCAACCCGACGTTAGTCGAGCTCTGGCACAGATGGGGCTCATAGTCGTCGATATAGCAAATTTATCCCCGGATCTACAACATGCTCTTCCTCCTTCGCCTCTGGTCCTCAGTGCTGTCTTGACGACTATACTCCATAGAGACAAGGCTGAGATTACCAATATGTTCAATGCCTTGGACTCGAAAACACGTCCGGCGATCTTCTCGTGGATTCGATCAGGCTGGCGGAAGCGGACGCGGTCCTATTTTCTAAAGAACCCAGGATACAGAAACTCGATACCAATCTGGAGGGTCGCCGATGGTTCTTATTTGCCAGCTGGAGAAGTTCAGATGCTTCCAAGGACTGTGACTGTCAATTCGATTGGTCCCTTCGCCGCTAAAAACCTTGTTGGATACGATTTCGTGCTTGTCGAAATGGGATTGGTGCCACCTCCAATTCGGACGCTTCTCCATATCCCACCTGAACTCAAACCAGACCACGACGAACCATATCAAAATCTTCTCCGAAAGGTTCTTTTCAATCACACGCCAAAGAAGGAAGGTATCCCAGTTCCAAACTCGCAGC